>Ga0182010_10000029_pt1 | contig 73281 bp, 58 predicted proteins | sample 611E1MmetaG_FD_120488 | JGI IMG/M metagenome (GOLD analysis project Ga0182010, IMG submission 120488) | Permafrost microbial communities from Stordalen Mire, Sweden - 611E1M metaG | ecosystem: Environmental > Terrestrial > Soil > Wetlands > Permafrost | place: Sweden: Stordalen | collected... | reverse complement strand
TACACGAACACGGGGACGAGCACGGTTTCGCAAACAGGGACGTACACGAACACGGGGACGAGCACGGTTTCGCAAACAGGGACGTACACGAACACAGGGACGAGCACGGTTTCGCAGACGGGGACGTACACGAACACGGGGACGAGCACGGTTTCGCAGACGGGGACGTACACGAACACAGGGACGAGCACGACCTCGCAGAGTGGGACGTACACGAACACGGGGACGAGCACGGTTTCGCAAACAGGGACGTACACGAACACGGGGACGAGCACGGTTTCGCAGAGTGGGACGTACACGAACACGGGGACGAGCACGTCTTCGCAGACTGGGACTTACACGAACACGGGGACGAGCACGCACACTTCAACTGGGACTTACACGAACACAGGGACGAGTACGTCTTCGCAGACCGGGACGTACACGTACACGGGTTCCTCGTCCTCAACTGGCACCGGGACGGGCACCAAGACTTTCACGGAGCTCGGTCCGACGGGCACGAGCACGTCGGTTGTGAGCCAGTCAGTCAGTGCGACGGCAACCGCCACCGTGACCGCTGCCGTGCCCGCGGTTGTGAGCTTCACCAGTGCCACGACGGAGACTCAGACGGTGACCGGTACCTACACGATCAGCGCTACGGTTACGACGACCTCTGTGCTGTACCCAGTGCCCGACCTCAATGCTTGTTCGGATGCCAGTTGTAGCGGCACCAAGTCCTACTGCTACCTAAACAGTTCGGTGCCGTGCACATCCGATAGCGCCTGCACCAGCTATCTGCCCGCGGGCATCACCGCGATCCCAGGCGACTTCTGCCGGCTGCTCAACATCAACGATGGCAGCGGCCGCTCCCTGGGTGACTTCTGCTCGACCAATGCTACCAGCATGACGTGCCGCGTCCAGCAGGCGACGACGTGCAGTGGCGATAGTTGTGGTGGCGGGGACTACTGCGTGCAAGGGACGCCGGCCAAGATGTGCCAAAAGACTGGATTGTGGTGCGGAGACGACGGCTACGGGTGCAATACCAGCAGTGGCGATACCTGTGTTCCGGCCACTTCACGCCTGATGATGGTCAAGAACGCCGTGCGCCGGGTGGTGCTCGAGCACGCGTATGACGACACGGCGGTGGTGAAGATGGGGCACATGCACACCTTCCAGGCCAGCGCGGGTGGCGACACGACCAAGCTGTTCCCGTATGTGAAGCTGGCCACCACCGCCACCCGCACGGACGTGAAGTTCTTGCCCAGGAGCGAGCTGGTGAAGGGTGTGGGCCCCGACGGAAAGGCTTGCTTCTCCGAGAGCTCTGGACCGAGCAGCACCTGCACCATCGACTACGGCGGTGGGGGTGCCGTGACCAGCCCGGCCGTGACCTACACCCTGCAGAGCGGCAACGACAGTCGCTACGCAGTTCCCACGGGTGATGGCAAGACCTACGCCCGGCAGAACGTGGCCTGGAGCTCGTGTGGAATGATGTGCTGGTTTGCCAGCGCAAGTACGCCGGGCGATGGGCTGTACGAGGGGAGCTACTATACCTTCAACTACACCTGGGGCGTGCCCGTGGCATCGGGCGCCGGCAGCGTTTCGAATCCGGTGTACTACACCACCTACCAGGGCAAGTCATTCGGCTCACCGGGAAATTACTGGTACTTGATGGACGCTGAGCGCAGCGAGTACGTAAACGAGAACAAGTACGGCGCGCGCGAGTTCATCGGTTCCACGTGGAGCAAAGATGCGGAGTACCCGCTCCCGTTCAGCGGCGCCAGCGGCGATCCCACCAACGCGTCGGCCACCTGCAACGCCTCGAATGGGGCGCAGTGGGATAGCAACGTCGTGCCCATGGTCAATGATACGAGTTTCGGTGGGAACAGCAGCCTGAAGCCGACGCAGAAGGCGTTGCTGAACGTCGCGCGTCTGGACAAGGCGTCCTATGGTGGGCTGTACGCCACCGGTAACATCGAGCCTGTGGCCTGCGCTCTCAAGGACGACAATGCGAATGACAAGTACCACAGTGTCGATGGCTACATGTCGGTCGTGAAAGGCAACGACAGCGCGGCCAACACGGCCAACGGGAATACCACTCCATGCTGGGAGAACCACGTGCTGCTGGTGGTGGATGGCTTGCCCCGCGGCCCTGGCGACGTGGCCGTGGGAGGTGTCGACTGCTCGGCGAGCGCGTGCATGTACGACCCCGACCCGAAATCGGCCACCTACAACCCGAACCTCACGGGCTGTAACTGCCCGGCTGTGCTCAAGGCCCGCAGCCTTGCCAAAGACGGTGGCATCAACGTGCATGTTATCGCGGCCAGCACGGATCTGACCTCACGCAACTTCTACGCCGCGGCCACGCTGAACAACATCGCCCGGGCCGGCAGCACTAGCACCAGCTTCATCAATATTCCGCGCTATGCGGCCAGCGAGGACGAGCTGTACTTCTGGCTGAATTACGAGATGAAGGAAGCGCTGCGGGTCACGGTGGCCACCACTCCGGCCTCGGCCGCCAGTGGGTCGCAGACCCTGGCAGGCATCACGGCGGGGAACATGCTTTTCCAGACCACGGTTGAGCTACCGGAATGGAGGGGCAACCTCGTCGGGTTTGGCATTTCAAGTACCACGGGGACGAAGACGGTGAGCGCCACCACCACCTCAGGCCAGACAGCCACGGCCACCGCGACCGCAGTCAGCTATGGCGCTTCGGTGGCGTGGGACGCCGCGAGCCAGAACACCTTCACGGTGCGGCCCGGTTCCCTGCCCAGCGCAGACCAGCAGGTGGCGTGGAAGAAGCGCAAGGTCTTCTTCTCGGACGCCACCGGGCAGGTCCAACAGATCAAAGTGAACAACGATAGCCAGGGCAGCATAGATACCGGAACCGAGAATGCCCTTCTTGCCCTGGGGATGGGGGGATACCCGGCCGAGACCGGGCGCATCGTGCAGTGGATGCTGGGCAAGATCGATCTCACCGACAAAGACCTTAAGCCGTTCAACCCGGCGGTGATGGGCAGCGTGCTGAACTCGATGCCCATCGATGTGGGCCCGCCCGGGGCGAGCACCATGCCCGGCGGCAACCACTTCTGGTACGCGCATGCCAACCGGCCCGAGCTGGTCTACCTGGGCGCCGACGACGGCACGCTGCACGCCTTCTATGCAAGCACCGGCCAGGAGGCCTTTGCCTTCATCCCGGCTGACATGGTCCCGATCATCGCGAAGCTCTACGCCCAGGGCGGCCAGCGCTACAGCCCGAACGACCATATCTACGGTTTGGCCGGCTCGCCCAAGGTGAAGAATCTGTGCGTCGCCAACTGCAAAGTGGCGAGTAACCTGACCTGCAGCGACGAGCCGAACGGCGCGTATCAGGACGGCTGCCCGGACTGGAGGACGATCCTGATCATGGGGGAGGGTCCGGGGGGCAACCACCCCTTTGCTCTCGATATCACCGACCCGTTCCCGTCGGGTACCGCGATGCTGAGCAACGACTCCTTGCTGTGGCATGTGGGCTACAAAGCTGCGGCCGGGATCTCGGCGTCTCACTTGGGTGAAACGGATTCGGTGCCCGCGTTCGCGTACCACCAGACGACTGGCCAGGATGACTACCGGGTGCTGATGGCCTCGGGCTATCCCTATCCGTCGGGAAGCAGTAGCACGACGTACCTCATCGACGCCACGGCGTGGGCCGGCGCTTTGCCGAGCGTTTCCGGGCCAGGGGCGACGATTAGCGGCTCAGGCGGTTGCGATTCGAGTACGGGACAGGAATTCACTGTGCTCGCCGATGTGGCGGTTGCGCGGGACTACAGCAAGGGAGGGGACCAGAACCTGTTGGCCGCCTATGTGGCGGACACCTGGGGGACGCTGCACGCGTACGCGCCGGGCTACAGCCCGGTCTTGGATAAGGGCGGTGCGCCGATGTCTCTCGGCTGTCAGCATCCGCTACACTTCTCGCCTGCGGTGGTGCAGCTGAATCGCAACAACCCGAACAACGAGAATGGCAACAGCGTCTACCTTGTGCAGGTGACGAACTCCGTTCTCGACCCGATTACCGTGGCCTACTCGTCTGGCAAGTTCCCGGCGTCCAAGCTGGTGGTGGGCAGGCTGACCTCAATCGGCGCCAACCCGCCTACCCTCGACCAAACCTTTGGCACGAGCGGTTTGATTCAGCTTTCGGCCGATGCGACGGGCGCCAATCAACTCTGTGGTGTCACGGTCACTGGCAAGCTGGGCACGGCGTCTGACTGTGGCGCAGGCGGAAGCGTGCTGCCCACGAGTGCTCGGCCCACAGGCACGCCGGTGGCGGTGCTCCGTTCCGACGGAAGCGGCTTCCAGATCTTCACCACCTGGTACACCCCGCCGGCGGCGAACTGGGACAACTGTGTGGATAGCTTGACCAACGGCAACAGCTACGTAACGCTGCACGAGTTCCTGTCCAACGGAACCTGGGCGCAGATCTACGGCATGCAGATCCAGCACCAGTATGTGACGGGGGTTCAGTTTGTGGGCACGACGCTGTTCATCACCTCAGGTGACGGCACCGCTCCGTCTCCGCCACCAAATCCCGACCTCGGCCAGAGCTTCGTCTCGGTGGACCAAGTGTTGAAGAGTATGGCGGGCGACCGATTTGTCAAGACGGCTTGGACCGAGCGGATCGACGCCGAATAGCGATCCGCTTTGGAGGAGGCCGGGTAGGGAAACTACCTGTAGCGTGGGGCAACGTCGGTGGATTGGCGCACGAAATGCGAGCGGTCGGCTGCTTGGTCGTTGACACCCGCGGGCCGGGACTCGTAGTCTCACACCCTCAGCCCAGCGGCGAGAAGAAGGAAAGACGATGACCAAGGCGGAATTGATCGGGCGTGTAGCTTCCAAGAAAGATCTTCCCCGTGGCCTGACCAAGAAGACAGTCGCGCGGATTGTCGACGTGGTCTTTACGGAGATCGGCGACTACTTCATCAGGGCACGACCCACCCGAACCGCGCCACCCCGGTTTTCCTATCCGGGCTTCGGCACCTTTACCAAGCGCCGTCGGAATGCGCGTACCGTGCGCAACCCTCGGAACGGCAACCCGATTGAACTTCCGCCACAGTCCACCGTGGTCTTTTCGCCCGGTCGGGAGTTGAAGGGCCTGCTCAACCGCGATGCCCGCGCCACTTCGACGCGCGCGGTGTGCGCGATTGGCTAGTTTTGCCGTCTCCGTTCTTCGAATCCGAGTAACTTGGCGCGCAGCTCATCGAGCTGTTTTCGGTACGCGGGATGGTCAGCCAGATTCTTTTGCTGCCGAGGATCATCGGCCAGGTCGACAAGCTCCCAGCGTCGCTCGCTGATCTTGTGGGTGAGCTTCTTGCCACTCTCGATGATGGTCACCTCGTGCGAGGGTGTAGCGGTGGAGGGCAGCAGCTCGGCGAAGATCGGTCGTGCGGGCAGCGGTTTGCCCCGTAGCGCGGCCAGCAGGCTGCGGCCGTGGAAGCTGGGCAAGGGCGTGGCGCCCACTAGGTCGACCAGGGTCGGACCCAGGTCGATGAGGCCGACTTCGTCGTCGATCACCGCGGGTTTTTCCCCGGGCACGACGACCAGGAGGGGCACGCGCAGTTGCTCTTCGGTGAGATCCTGGCCGTGGAAGTAGCGCTTGTGCTCGCCCCACGCCTCGCCATGATCGCCGAACACGATCACTGCCGTGTTGCGATCGAGCTTGGTTTCTTGGAGGGTGGCGATGATCTTGCCCGCCCACAGATCGGCGAATGCGATCTCGTAGTCATACTTCTCCTCTAGTCCCTGCACGCCCGAGAGAGAGGTGGGGAACTCGGGATGCTCCATATAGCTGGAGTGCGGCTCGAACAGATGCGTCCAGAGGACAAAACGCTCGCCGGTTTGTGCGGCCTTGCGCAGCCGTGCGATCACGCGCGGGACGATGCGGGGTGAGGGGATGTCTTTGTTGGAATCGGCGATGCTCTTGGCACCGTCGTTGGACCATTCGGCAAAGCCCCGGGAGATGCCCCGATCGGCGGTAAAGAAGAAGTGCGAAAAGATGCCAATCGGGTGCAGACCCGCCGCCGCGAGTGGCTCGAAGAAAGTGTGGTTGCTGGGCAGCAGATTCGAGTAGTTGAGTGATTGCTTCTGCCAGGCGATCTCAGAGGGATAGCGTGAGGTCACCAGTGAGGGGAACGAGCGCGGGGTATTGGGCGCCTGGGCCCAGACATGGGTGAAGCGCGCGCCCCGTTGGGCGAGCGCGTCCAGGGTGGGGGTGAGCGAACGGCCCGGCGGCCGGCCGTAGCCCGCCACTCCCAGGCGGTCGGCGCGCAAGGCATCGATCGCGATGATCAGGATGTTGCCGGAAAAGGCGCCTTGCCGAAGTGGTGCGGATTCTGTGCTGGTCAGGGCTGGCTCGGCGCTGGCCGCGGCCGGCTTGGCGTCGCCGCCTTGGCAGTCCTGGTCGATGCCGTCGCCGGGAATGTCCTCGGCGCCGGGAAAGACGTCGGCGCGCGAATCGTCGCAGTCGCCGCCACCGAAGAGGGCCGAATACCCGTCGTGGTCGCGATCGGTCAGGTGGCGCGCCAGTTTCAGGGCAAGACGCAGGCCCCAACTCGCGTCGGTGATGGCGGCGTAGCTGGGCGAGGTCTCGCCGATCTGGCTGCTCAGCGCAAGCAGCACGATCACCGCGGCCGCCACACCGGCGCGCAAGCCGCGCGTCGGCAGGCGTGCCCGCAGCCGCCTGCCTGGCACTGTCGCGTACCAGAAGATGCCGTGGCCAGTGGCCAGAAGCAGGGCCGCCAGCGCCGACCACAAGGGCCCGAGGTCGAGGACGCGCCAATCAGCGCGCGACAGGGCCGCGACAAAAGCCAGCACGCCCGTCGCCGCCAATGCGACCAGCAGCAGGCCTGTCGCTCCCAAGCCACGGGGCGCGGGAAGATGGCGTACGTGTCGGGTGACGAGGCGCGCGCAGGCCAAGCCAGCCAGGGCGGCCACAGGAAAAAAGGCCAGTGTCAGCCCCGCCGTGGCAATCACGGCCAGCTTGCGGCTGGCCATCTCAGCCACGAAGAGCCCGTGAACAGCGCCGGCGCTGACAGCCATGAATAGGGCCGCGGCGACAACGCCCAGCACAGCCGCTGCCGCGCGACTATCCAGGTCGCGATCTTCGAGCCACGCGTGCCGTCCTCCGGGTACAGCGGCTGCGGCGGTGGCCACGGCCCAGCCGACAAAGGCGCCCACCAGCAACCCAGCGGTTCCGTAGAGCCCCGCAGCAAGCGCCAGGACTTCCAACGGCCGGCCACCGCTGCTGCGCGTGAGAACCAAGCCTGCGTCCAGAATTCCGGCGCCAAGCGTTCCCGAGAAGGCAGACGCGCCGCTCGGCCAGTGGAAGCGTGATGAAGGCTGCACGACCATTCAGCCCGGGAGAGTAGCACTACGGCAATTGGTTGCTATCTGCGCTGTCATCTTGACCTTTGGCCCTGGGACGCGGTACCTCCCTGGTTGTGCTTACCCTCATGCCTCCTACAGCGACACCCGCCGTGCACTACTCGCGTCGCGTTTTTTCGCGAGCGGCTATTCTCTCCGAGCGTCGATCCTCCCCTCGCCATCGCTCTGAGGGTTTTGTATCCTGTGCGCTCTCGACGGCGGGTGGCTGACGAGATGAATCGCGTCATGCACTTTGGTTGCGGCCGCAAGGCGGCACTGTGCTGGGCGGCGTGTGTTCTGCTCGACAATGGCTGCGGTCGGAGCGTCCAGCCAGGGGCGCACGGAGCCTCGGCGCGGCGGAAAAACAGATCGCTAACTTCCGGGCTAGCCGATCCGGCGCCCGACCTTTCGGGCTATCGCGTGTCGTACGATCTGTTGGCCAACCGCGTGCACGCGGTGGAGCATCGAGCCGGCCGTCTGGTGATCGCGGCTGGTAGCGCTGGTTTTCTCAAATTCATCGACGGTGGGTGGAAGGGATCGTGGCTGCCTATGCAGAAGGACGGCAGGACGCCAGTGGCCTACGTGGCTGGGCCCTCGGCTGCCTTTTCCTTCCCCGTGGACGCGGACGGCGACGGGGTGCTGGCCCAAGGCAGGTCCGAGTTGCAGTTGACCCTGACCATGCGCTCCGTGGCCCCCAAGCAGCGCCTGTCCGTGTTCGTCAACGAGAAACCGGTGGCCACCCTGGACGTGGAGCAGGGCTTCCGGTCCTACGACGTCGCTGTTCCGGCCGCGACCCTAACCGCGGGCGACAACCGCATTCGGCTCACCTTCCGCGCGACGGGCGTCATCGCAGGGGGCAAGCGGGCTGCTGCGGCCATCGCCGCCATCGAAATCGGTACGCCTAGGTCAGCGAGCCCGGCCGCGCCTTCGGCCCTGACCCCGAGCGAGGTGGAGCTCGGTGGCGTCCGTCGCCGGGCTCTGGCCATGCCCGAAGACTCGCGACTATCCTTCTACTTGCAGGTGCCCGCCCAGGCCAAGCTCGCTCTGGCCTATGGATCGCGTGCGCCGTCGGCCGCCGTGGCGGTGCGGGTGGCGCGCGATGGTGCGGCCTTGACCGAGCTTTTCGAGGGGCCATCGAGCGGGCGCTGGACGGAGGGGGCCTGGGATCTAGCACCCTTTGCCGGCCAGGCGGTGCGCCTCGATCTTTGCGCGCACGGGGGCGGGGTGGATTGGGCCGAGCCGCGGGTGGTCGTGCGGTCCGCAGTGCCGGCAGCCGCAAGCGCGCGCAAGTTCGACCACATCTATGTCTGGATGATCGACACCTTTCGCGCCGACAAGATGCACGCATACAACCCCAAGACCAACGTGCTCACGCCCAACTACGATGCTTTTGCCGCGGATGCCGCACGTTTTGCCTGGGCACAGGTACCCGGCACCTGGTCGTTGCCGTCACAAGCGTCCATGCTCACTGGCGTGTACCCACGGGTGCACAAAGCCACCGTGCACGAGTCCAAGATCTCGCGCGATGTGCCCTTTGTGGCCGAGCAATTCAAAAAGGCCGGCTTTCGCACGGCCATGTTCTCCGCCAACGGCTATGTGTCGCCCAAGTGGGGATTTGATCGGGGCTGGGACGAGAACCGCAACCTCATCCGCGAGAATCTGCCCAACAACGCCGAGTACCTATGGGGCATCGCCAAGAAATGGATCATGCCGGGAAAGGCCAAGTCCCAGTTCGTGTACCTGGCCGTGATCGAGCCGCATGTCATCTACAACCCGCGCAAGGAGTTTCTTCTCAAGTACTGGAACAAGCCCTACAAAGGTCCCATCAAGCCGGTGCTCACCGGAATCCAGCTCGGCAAGATCAAGAAAGGAACCCTCAAGGTCAACGACACCGACAAGGCCTACCTCGAAGCGCTGCACAACGCGGAGATCACCCAGAGCGACACGGCTTTCGGGGCGTTCATACAAGACCTCAAGATGGCCGGGCTCTACGACACGTCCGCGGTCATCGTGATTTCCGATCACGGCGACGAGTTCTGGGACCACGGCGACTGCGGCCATGCCCAAGGCGCGCACCAGGAACTGGTGCATGTGCCGTTCATCATCCGCGCGCCGGGCCTACTGCCTCCAGGCCGCGTGATCGATTCCGACGTGGAAGCCATGGATCTCAGCCCCACGTTGCTTGAGCTGGCCGGCCTGCCCATCCCCGATAGCATGCAGGGGCGCTCGCTGATTCCCCTGGCGCTTGACGATCTGGCGGGGAGCTCGGCGGCGGGCCTGACGCAGAATGAAACCATGGCGCGTGGGCTCAAGAGTGGCCGCTACCGTCTGATCCATTCCGGTGTGGCGCGCATGGAACTCTACGACGAACTCGACGATCCACGCGAGCAGCGTGAGATTTCTGGCCAGCGTCCCATCGCGCTTCGCCAGATGCGCAACGTCTTCGGCCTGCTGGTCTTCTTCGAGAATCGGTGGAAGAAGCAGGCATGGGGCAGCGCGGCCAACGTGGGGGAGGAATTCTATCGGGGGATTGGTCCGATCGGTGAATAGGGGGTAACCTAGGGAGCCGCCCAGGGAAAGCCAACCCGTGCAGCTCCTAGCAGCCAACATGCGGATGTGGAAATCGTCGAGGCTCGTCTTGGCGGCAAGCCTTGTCGGCCTGGCTATGGTACCGGGTGGCTGTTTTCGGTCGTCGATGCGGCACCTAAGCGGCTGCTCTGATGCGGATCCGAGCTGCCAGTCGGGAACGATCAAAACACGCGACGGGGGCTCGGGTGGCCCGCGTGGTGGTGCGAGCGGAAGTCTGGGCGACGGGTCTGGGGGCGCACCGGGTAGCGGACCGGTGGGCAACCGGCAGGACGGAGCGGTGAGCGGGACGGGTGGCGGGCCCACCAGTGGAATGGGCGGCGGCTCAGGGGGAGGGCCGCGCGATGGCGGTTTTGATCGGGCGCTTGACCTTTTCGGCGATGCACGACCGGGCGATCGCCCAGCAGAGGTGGCGTGTGGAACGCGCGAGATCTGCGACAATGGGATCGACGATGACTGCAACGGCCTAACTGATTGCTACGATTCGGCCTGCAAAAGCCTGCCGATCTGCATCGACAAGAAGAAAGAGATTTGCAACAACGGGATCGACGACGATGGCAACGGGTTGATCGACTGCAGAGATCCCGCGTGCTTCGGCGATCCGGCTTGCTTTGTGCCGGGCCACGAGATCTGCAACAACGGCATCGACGATGACGACGATGGCTTGGTGGACTGCCAGGATCCGGACTGTTTTGCGGATCCGACTTGCATCGTTCACCCCGGAACCGAGATCTGCGACAACGGCATCGACGACAACGGGGATGGCTTGGTGGACTGCAGCGATCCCCAGTGCAAGTCTTTTCCAGCTTGTCTGAGCGCGGCGTGTAGGGCTGACGTGGATTTTGGCGCCGTTGCCAGTTCGGGCGCCTCGGTCACACGCACTTTTTCGACCGTCGGTGCGACTGCGAGCTACAGCACCTGCGCGCCGCCCGGCGGCGTGGCCCGGGTGGCAAGCTTCAGCCTCGCTGCCGCTGCCGACGTCAAGCTCGACTTCGAGCAGGGCAAGGGGTCCGCCCACGTGGTGGCCGTGTTCCGCGCGGGGGTGGGCCAGCCCTGCGACGTGCAATCGAACCTTGTCTACTGCCTAGCCGCGGACCAGGACCCCACGGCCAGTTATACCTTCAGCGCGCTCCCGGCCGGCAACTACTGGATAGTCGTGCAGTCGTTCACCGGGACCACGGGTTCGACCACCGTGACGCTGTCGACCGGCAGAACCACCACCCCCGAGATCTGCAATAACGGAATAGACGATGACGGCAACGGCCTGATCGACTGTGCGGATCTGGCCTGTGTCAACGCCCCCAACTGCCATCCATGCATTCCCGACATCAACCTCGGCGCCATCGTGGTGGGCGATCCGCCCAAGACTGTGGTAGTGGACACCACCAAGGGCAGCAATCGCTACCACCCGACCTGCGCCGGGACTTCCACCGGCAAGGACGTCGTCGTCGATTTCACTGTCAAAGATACCGTTAGTATCCTTCTCCAAATGACCCAGCCCGCGGGAGAGCACTTCTACGGGCTGTACCGGATGCCAAAGCCGGGGGATGCCTGCGACAGCGACCAGCACATTGATTGTCCCAAGGATCCGCTTGTCGGGCTGTCACTTCCTGATGTGAATTGGTCGTTCTTCACTCCGGGCGAGTATCTCATAATCTTCAAAGCCTCGGCCGCCGGGGAAGAGGGCCAGATCAATTTGACTGTGTCGGCCTGGGCCGGCCCCGGTGTCGAGCTCTGCGACAACGGAATCGATGATGACGGCAACGGCCTCACCGACTGCGATGACCCGGCTTGTGCGGACGCGGTCAACTGCCAGGCCCCGATGTGCCTTGTGGATAGCGATCTGGGTGACTTCGACATCGGCACGCGCAAGACGCTGAACGTTGACCTGACCAACGCGACCCGGACTTTCTCCACCGTCTGTGGCCACGGCGCTGGGCACGGTCTTGTCTATCGGCTCAACATCTTGCAGCCCATCGAGCTGGGCGTGCGCAGCACGCAGACTGGCGATCAGGTCATACAGATTGACCGGCAGGTCAGCCCGTTGGACTCGTGCGATGCCCATCACGACCCAAATTGCCAACGCATCAATCAAGCCCCCCTCTACGGCGATTTCGCCTTCCCCAACATACCGCCAGGCGCATACAACTTGGTGGTGCAGGCCTTCGACAGCGGAACCGAAGGCACCGTGAACCTCACTTTGACCGGGATCAGCGAAACCATCCTTGAGATCTGCGACAACGGGATCGACGACGACGGCGACGGGGCCACTGACTGCTACGACATCAAGTGCGCGGGAGATCCGACGTGCGAGAAGCTGTGGTGTAAGCCAGACGAGGCGCTGGGTATCTTGAAGCTTGACGGTACGCCCACAACAACGGCGGTTTCGACATCGGGCTCGGCCAACAAGCAAGCCACGAGCACTTGTGTGTCGGGCAAAGGCGGTGGCGAAGCCGCGGTTGGTTTTACTTTGACCTCCAACGCTAATCTCACCATCGAATGGAGCCAGTTCGGCAATCAAGCCCTGGTTCTCTACAAGCAACTGAACGAGAGCCTACCGTGCGAGGCCAACACGCCCGCTATTGACTGCCATCCGACCGCGGGCGCAGCCACGGGCAGCTACCGGCTCACCGGGCTTGCGCAGGGCAAGTACTACCTGGTGGTGGACGCGGACCAGGTGGGCAGCGAGGGCACCGTGATGTTGCAAATCAGCGGGCTCCCCTCGCCGTAGCGTCAATCGTAATACCCATCCAGAAACCACTGCCCGGATTGTTGGTCCTGGTGGACGCGGTAGACAGCCCCGTCAGAGGCGTGCACGTCCCAGTAGTCGCGGGAAAATCCCTCGCCTGACCACCATTCACCGCTGGCGCGATAGGGGCCGGCGGCCATGAGGATGCGCGCGGTGGTCGCTTTTCCGCGCAAAGCGCTGGGGCCTTGCCGCCCCATGATGATTTCCAGTTCTTGCGGCGGCTGGAAGCGCCGGAAGGCCAGCGCCGTTCGGCCCTCTACCGTCGGTTGCTGTGGTTCACTCATCACGGGATCTGGCCTTGTCTTATAAGGCTGCACGGCCACGGCCTCTTCGCGAAAACTGTTTGCCTCAACTGGCGCGCCCAGGTTTTCAATTCCCACCAGTGCGGACAGGCGGGCCAGAGTGGCTGCCAAACGCTCGGGCGCCGGTCCGCTGGGCCGCAGAAGATCGAGTTGCACGGCCCGCACCTGCGCTGGCAAAACCAAGAGGGCCACGCCCTTCACCGGCGCCGAAGGCGGCCTTTGTGCCAGAGCCAGGCGCGCCAACTCCAGCAAGGTGCTGGTCTCTCTGGTAGGCGCTGCCAGTGGGACCTGGCGCACATCGAAGCCGCATGGATCCAGCTTGAAACGTAGGGTCAGTTCGGCACAACCAAGCCCACGGCCCTGCAGACGCGTCATCGCCTGGTCGAGCAGGCTGCGCAGCACAAAAGCCAGTGGTTCCAGTTCGCAAATCGGGTAGTCAATCTCCGTGCCTTCCTCGATCGCATCGGGCGGGGGCAGGGGGGCAAGCGGCTCTTCGTCGCAGCCAGAAGCCAGTCGCCACAAACGAGCGCCGGCCTCGCCCAGGCGAAGCACGACGGCGTCCTTGGGCAGATGAGCCAGGGCGCCCAAGCTGCGAATGCCCCAACGGGAAAGTCGCGCTGCCAGATCATTGTTCGTGATAAGGGCCATCCCAACTGGCAGCGGCGCCAGGAACACAGCTTCGCCGCCGACGGGCACGATGGCGATGTCTTGGGCGCGACTGGCCACGCGAGCGACTCCTTTGTTGGCTGCGATGGCCACTCGTGTGGCCAGGCCCACGCGCGCCGCCTGCGCGGTCACAGATTGGGCCAGTGCCTGCTCGGAAGGAAACAGTCGCCGCAGATCGCCGACTTCAAAGAAGATGCGATCTTCTTCGTGTTGCACGCGGGGCGCGAAGCAGTAGCCGACGTCTGCAAGAGCCGCCTGGGCGGCCGCGGTGTCTGCCGGCGAGGCGGGAAGCACCCGGAGTTTGCCCTGTCCCCCGGCCATCGCCCGGGCCTGACACACCGTCATGCCTACGCGCACGCCAGCCCGATGCGCTGCCCGCGTGAACGCCACGATGCGTGCCCGCTCGCCTTTGGCATCGGCGAGGGCAAGGGCGCCCGCACGCAATTCACCTGGGAACCCTGGGAGAGTTCCCAGACCCTCCCGCGATGGTGCGCCGCCGGCGAGGGCGCGCGCGAAGCGCGCGGGGTGGGCAGGGTGGCGGGCCGTCCCGAAGTCCCCGTAGGGGGCAGAGCCGGCGGGCTCCCCACGCGACAATTCCGGATCGCGCCGGAGCACCGCTTGTAATGCGATTTGTGGCGCGTACACGCAAGCGATGCGCATGAAGACCGTTATCGGGCCAGAACATGAGAGAGGACGAGCACGGACGAGGCAGGGCCGCGGGCGCCCCGTTCCACCTGGGCGTAAATTTCCAGGCCGCGGAGTAAGGCCGGGGCTGTGGCGTCTTTTCCCTGATCGAATCGCGGTCGCAGTGAGCGCAAGCCAAGGGCCGAGGTTCCCTGCGCGCCTGGGATCCGGTGGGGGGCAGCAACCAGCAGAATGGCTTGCTGCTCGGCCGCCGCGCGCTTGAGCCTTATCCACGATGCCACCGGAACCTGCGGCATGCGATCCCCAAGGTCCACGGCCACCAAAGTGAACCCGCCTGCGCCCAGCACGATCTTGGCAGCAGCCAAGGTCTGCGCCGGCTCGGCCTGCGCACAACGCACCCACAGCAAGCGAGGCAGGGGCACGCCAGAGCGTTCTGCGGCCCGCGCATCCAGCGCGCCGTCCCCATCCACCAGCGCCGCACAGTGGCCCTGACGCAAGGCCGTAGCCAGTGAAGTCAGCAACACCGAGGTGCGACCACTGCCGCGTGAGCCCGCGATTTCACACAGCGCGCCCCGCAGCCATCCGCCGCCCAGCAACTCGTCCAGCGCACTGATTCCCGTGGTCAGACGGCGCTGCTCTCGCCGCTCAATTTGTTGGGCAGGAACCAGATGCGCCGCCAAGGCGCGCGATGGAGTCCAGGCCAAAGACACTCATCCAGTGTACCTGTACAAATGTTCAGGTCAAGTGGAAGTCAGGACGGGAGTCGACAACCGTTCCTACAAACACGCCCCGAATACCTGATAGTCCGGATTGGTCAGTCTGGTACACGAGCCTGTGGAGCACTTTTGACTCGACAGCTGGCAGATCGCCTGGCAGCGCTTCGAGCCGCCACGGTTCACGCACATCAGGCCGGGCTGGCAGTCTTCGTCAGTCGCGCACGAAACACCAACTGCACCCACACGGCTTTGATCGAGACACGCGCAGTCGGTGATCTCGCCAGTATAGATGAAGCAAGACAGGCCATCGGCGCAGCCCCCGGTCGCGTCGCCGGTGGGGTCGCAGGGACGCGAGCAGAGACGGAGTGACGTGCTCGTCGTGTTGCAGGAAACGCTGGTATTGCAAGAGCCAGCGCCACAATCCGAATCGATGTTGCAGAACTGCCGGCAGGTCTTGCGAGGCTGTGCGGTGGTCGAACAGGCCTTGAATTCGAAGCACGCTGAGCCGGGCGCGCAGTCCGTGATGTCCGTACACGAGTCGCCAGGTTGTCCCTGGCCTGCTGAGAAGCAAAGCATTTCCGGGCGGGAATCCGAGTCGCAGACCAGAGCACAGGTCTTGCCGGCGCCGCAGATCGTGGCCGGCGCCATGGGATCGCAGGCTGGGCTGACGTACACCGTGGCGTATGTCACCTGTCCCACTCTGAGCGGGTATGGACCACCTGTCCCTCTGCCCAAGGACGCTTGCGTCGCGTCCAGCGGCTCCACGTCAACCGTCACGTCGGCCTTGAACATGGTGCGGAGGCTCACCGAGAAGGTGACAGGCTTGGTGTCGTTGAGCTGCAGGAGAGCCGTCGCCGCCCGCGGCTTGTCGGGATAGAGAAGTTGCTCGGTGTACTGCCCGTCGGTCACCTTGACCCGCAGCTGAGCCACGTTGTCAATCGGGTGGACGCTGCTGAACACCGATACCACGACGAATGACTTGTCCTCGGAACAGGTGGCTGCCAGGGCCAACAACAACACCAGGAGCACCGTGCGGGCGGGGCTTGCCGGACTCATGGCTGGAACTCCTGGTTGCCGAGAGTGGTGTTGGGCGTAGACGGCCCGCGATCGGCCAAAACCAGGATCACGATGCTGGTGGCCACGGCGGCCCCCAGGGCCGTCCAGAACCACCATTGTTTCACGATGGGCCTGCTGCTGCTCTTCTCCGTCGGGGACGGTTGCGTGAGGTCGAGACCGCGTGACGCCGGCGGTGGCGCACTTGCGCCGGGAAAGACAGTCGCTTCGGGCACCGGCGGGACGGGTGTTGCGGGTGGGCCGCTTTGCGCGAGCGCCGGGGCTGACCCGGCCAGCAACCCGGCCAGGACGAGCGTAGGTGCGGTCGGGATGGATCTCAATCGCTCGCTCTCCTAGCTAGTCGTAGTACTCGAGCCCGAGGTGCGTAATCAGCTCCTCGCCGCGCAGGTGGCGCAGGGTGTTCTTCAGCTTCATGAGTTGGATGAACGTGTCGTGCTCGGGGTAAAGCCCCTCGGCGGTCATGGGGCTCTTCCAGTAGAACGACAGCCACTCCTGGATACCGTACATGCCCGCGCGCTGGGCCAGATCCATGAACAGCGCCACGTCGAGTACGACCGGCGCGGCCAGAATGGAATCGCGGCACAGGAAATTGACTTTGATCTGCATCGGGTAGCCCATCCACCCAAAGATGTCGATGTTGTCCCAGCCTTCTTTGTTGTCTCCGCGCGGGGGGTAGTAGTTGATATGCACCGAGTGGTACATCTTGCGGTAGAGGTCGGGGTAGAGGTGGGGCTGCAGGATGTGCTCCAGCGCGCCCAACTTGGACACCTCCTTGCTCTTGAAAGACTCGGGGTCATCCAACACCTCGCCGTCACGGTTGCCCAGGATGTTGGTCGAGTACCAGCCGCTGACGCCGAGAAGCCGCGCTTTGAACGCGGGCGCCAGCGAGGTCTTCAGGAAGGTCTGGCCGGTCTTGAAGTCCTTGCCCCCGACGGGTACGCCGTTTTTCTTGGCCAGCTCGAGCAAGGCCGGTGTGTCCACCGTCAGGTTGGGCGCACCGTTGGCGTAGGGAACGCCGCACTTCAGGGAGGCGTAGGCGTAGATCTGCGACGGCGCGATCTCGGGATCGCTGGCCGCAAGTCCCTTCTCGAAGGTGGCCAGCGTGGCGTGCACCGGGGCCGGCTGCCGGTAGGCCTCGGTGGAGGCGCACCACACCATCACCGCGCGATCGAGTTTCTCGCGCTTGCGGAAGTCGTTGATGTCGTCCATCACCTGCTCGGCCAGATCCATCTTGGACTTGCCCTTCTTGATGTGTGTGCCGGTCAACCTCTTGACGAAGGTTTGCTCGAACACGGCGGTCATCGGCCGAATGTTCGAAAGAAAATCCCTGAACTCCGCCAGGTGCTCCTTGGAGAGCACGCCGGCCTTGCTGGCTGCCTGATAGGCATCGTCCGGGAAGAGATCCCAGCCGCCAAAGGCCACGTCTTGCAGACGCGCGAGCGGCACCAGCTCCTTGATGAGGGGCGATCGGTTGTCGGTCCGCTTTCCCAACCGCACAGTTCCCATTTGCGTGAGCGAGCCGATAGGTTTGGAAACTCCGCGGCGAATGGCCTCAACCCCTGCCATAAAGGTCGTGGCGACGGCGCCCATTCCGGGCATCATGATGCCCAACTTTCCGGTGGCGGGCTTGATTTCGACCGTGGGTCCGGACTTGGTGAGTGGCATGTGAATGATTCTCCTTTGCTGCCCTGAGCCCGCGTCGGGCTCCTTCTTGTCGCGGGGCGTGCACGAGGCAGACTCCGCTGCAAGACGCGATTCTGTGACTAGCAAGCGGCGGGCCTAGCCACCACTCCAAGAAAATCGCACCATTTGCCGCACAGGTGTTGGGAATGTGGTAAGAACTTGCCGCTTTCAACACCACACGCTGACCGAGTGGGCCGCGCGTGCCGACCCGGACGGAAACGTTCGGGCGGTCTTCGGCCTTCGATGACGTCGGCGGCGGACACCAACGCGAAAGGAAAACATGGACACGATCGACAAGGACCAGGCGGCCGCGCCGCCGGTGGAGACCCCACCTCTGGCTCCCGACCCGCAGAACCCGATGGCGGCCATCGACACGCCGCTGAGTATGCGCGAGATGATGGAGGCGGGAGTTCACTTCGGCCACCAGACGAAGCGCTGGAACCCGAAGATGAAGCCGTACATCTTCGGCGCCCGCAACGGGATCCACATCATCGACCTGCAGTACTCGGTGAAAGCCTTCCGGCGTGCCTTCGACTTTCTGGTCAAGACGGTGGGGGACGGCAAGCCGGTTCTGTTCGTGGGTACCAAGAAGCAGGCGCAGGACGTGGTTCGCGACGAAGCGCAGCGCTGCGGCCAGTTCTATGTAACCAACCGCTGGCTGGGCGGCACGCTGACCAATTTCCACACCGTCAAGGCCTCCATCGAGCGCCTGCAGGCCATCGAAAAGATGGGCACCGATGGGACTTTCGAGCGCCTGACCAAGAAGGAAGTTATCAATCTCACGCGCGAGCAGGAGAAGCTGGAAAAGGCGCTGGGTGGCATCAAGGCCATGGGCGAGTTGCCCGGTGCGGTGTTCATCGTCGACGTGGTCAAAGAGCACATCGCGGTGAGCGAGGCGCGCAAGTTGGAGATCCCCATCGTCGCCATGGTGGACACAAACTGCGACCCTGACTTGATCGGGTACGCCATCCCTGGCAACGACGACGCCATTCGAGCCATCCGCCTGTTCGCGACCAAGGTGGCCGATGCCTGCATGCTCGGCCAGAAGCTGGCGCGTGAGCGGGCCACGGCGGCACACGCCCAGGGTGAGGGTGAGGGCGAGGTGCAGACCATCCGCGTGTCGTCCGGCGGTGAAGGGCCTAGGGTCGAGGTCGTGTCACGCCGGCGCGGCGACATGCCTGAGCCAGAGGCGGCCGCGTCCCCCGGGGACGAAGGCGAGAAGTAGTTCCCGGTTGTTCTTGAAGGCAGCAGGAGAGGATTGAGATGAGTGAGATTTCTACCCAGATGATCAAGGACCTGCGCGAGCGCACCCAGGCCGGCATGGCCGATTGCAAGAAGGCCCTGCAGGAGTGTAGCGGCGATATCGAGAAGGCCGTCGAGTACTTGCGCAAGAAGGGCGTCGCCCAGGCAGCCAAGAAGGCCACGCGCATCGCGTCCGAGGGCCTCATTGCGGGCTACATGCACGGATCGCGCATCGGCGTCTTGGTCGAGGTGAACTGCGAGACCGACTTCGTGTCCCGCAATGCCGACTTCCAGGCCTTCGCACGCGAGGTTGCCATGCAGGTGGCGGCTATGAGCCCACAGTACGTGTCGCAGGAGGAGATTCCGGCGTCCGTGCTGGAGCAGGAACGTTCTATCCGACTTGAGCAGGCGCGCCAGCAGAACAAGCCCGAGCCCGTGTTGCAGAAGATTGTCGAGGGCCAGATGGCCAAGTGGTTTAGGGAAGTCTGCCTTCTTGACCAGGTGTGGATTCGGGACAGCGAGGGCAAGAAGGACATCCGCGGTCTGCTCACCGACCTCATCGGAAAGATCGGTGAGAACATCAAGATCCGGCGCTTCATGCGTTACGAGGTCGGTGAGGGCCTGGCCAAGCGAGCCGACGACTTCGTCGACGAGGTGAAGCGCCAGGCGGGCCAGGCCTAGCAGGGTGGACGTGGGCGCTGACGCCGGGAACGGAAAACGCAGGGCCGCGGGCAAGCGACCTGGCTCCGCGGATTTGCCTTCTGCCCTGGTGCGGGCAGGGGCTGCGTTGCCCGCGGGTCAGTCCTTGGCGGCTGAGCGAGTGGCGCGTCCGCCTCTGGCTCCCGGGGTCAAGTACCGGCGTATTCTGCTCAAGCTGTCGGGTGAAGCGTTGATGGGCAGCCAGGGCGGGGGCATCGATCCCGCCATTCTGGCCCAGATCGCCGACGAACTCATCGACGTGCACAGCCTAGGTGTCGAGTTGGCCCTGGTCATCGGTGGCGGAAACATCTTCCGGGGCGTGGCAGCCAGCACCACCGGCATGGACCGGGCGAGCGCCGACTACATGGGCATGCTCGCCACCCTTATCAATGCCTTGGCTCTGCAGGACGCCCTGGAATCGCGTGGGGCCAAGACGCGGGTGCTCTCGGCGCTGGAGGTGCAGAAGGTGGCTGAGCCCTACATTCGTCGGCGGGCCATCCGGCACTTGGAAAAAGGCCGGCTGGTGATCTTCGGCGCGGGCACGGGCAACCCCTTCTTTACCACGGACACCGCGGCATCCTTGCGCGCCATGGAGATCGGGGCGGACATCGTGATGAAGGCCACCCGGGTCGACGGCGTGTATGACAAGGATCCGCAGAAATTTCCGGACGCACGCCTGTTCCGGCGCCTGTCCTATCTGGATGTGCTCAATCGGAAGCTAGCGGTGATGGACTCCACGGCAATCTCGCTGTGCCACGACAACAAGCTGCCCATTCTCGTCTTCAACATGACCAAGCCCGGCAACGTCCGGCGGGTCGTCCTCGGGGAGCCGCTCGGCACCCTCGTGGTCGAGGACCGGCGCGAACCGCGCACCAGCTACACCGGCAGTCCGCCGGTGGCGGAGGAGGAGCGTTCCCATGGTAAGTGACGTTCTCAAGGATCTGCAGGCGAACCTGGACAAGGGAATCGACGCGCTCAAGAAGGATCTGGGCAAAGTGCGGACCGGGCGGGCCAACGTGGCCATCCTCGACGGGCTGCGTGTCGACTACTACGGCACGCCCACGCCGCTCAACCAGGTGGCGTCGGTGAACGCGCCCGACCCGCGCCTTATCACAATCAAACCATGGGAGAGGTCGCTCATCCCGGAAATCGAGAAGGTGATTCGTTCGTCGCAGCTCGGCCTCAACCCGTCTTCCGACGGAGAAATCGTCCGCCTGCCCATGCCGCCGCTCACCGAGGAACGGCGCCGAGACCTGGTCAAGATGGTCAAGAAGATGGCCGAGGAGTCGAAGGTGGGCCTGCGCAACGCCCGTCGCGATGCCAATGAGATGCTGAAGGAGTTCCTCAAGGACAAAGACATCACCGAGGACGAGGAGAAGGCCGGCTTGAAGAAGGTGCAGGAGGCCACGGATGCGGCGGTGACCAAGGTGGATGACTTGGTCGCGAAGAAGGAAAAGGAAATAATGGAGATCTAACGCTAGCGGTAGACCTCACGCCTGCTTGGGAGCCGCTATCCCATTCGGTGTCTCGCGGTCATAGGTCACCCGGGCGATGTCCACCTGGTTCATGGCAAACCGCAGGGTCGTGCCGCTGCCGCGCAGGAGGCCTTCGCGCTGAAACAGGTGGTAGGTGCGCATGCCCTCCCGCGCCGGAGGATCGCCTTGGGAAACCTTCCCGGGAATGCCGCTCACGATAAGGATTCTCTCGCCCGGCTGCAGAAGAAAGCCCGGGTCGATCTGACCCATCACCGAGCCGCGCTTGCCTGGCATGCTCACGATGACCTGCAGGCCTGCCGTGCTCACCGGCGAGGCACCTGTGTTGGCAAGGATGAACCACTCCTGGTTGACGCGCTTCTTGTCCGGGGCAGCATGGACTTCTTCGAAGACGAGGGGCATGGCCGGTAGTTTATATTCGGGGTACCCAGGAGGGTAAATGGCCAAGACTGAAATTCGCGTGATCTATGGCGATACCGATCAGATGGGTGTCGTCTACTACGGCAACTACCTGCGGTTCTTCGAGGCGGCTCGCAGCGACTTCCTGCGTGAGAAGGGCGCGCGTTGGCGCGACGTGGAAAGCAGGCACGGCGTTTACCTACCGGTGATTGAGGCCAAGGTCAACTACAAGCGGCCCGCTTTCTACGACGACATGTTGGTCATTGAGACCGCGCTGGCCGAGTTGGGGCGTGCGTCGCTGCGTTTCGAGTACAAGGTGCTACGCGGCGACGACCTGCTGGCCACCGGCCACACCCTCCACGCCTGTGTTGACAAGCAGGGTGACATCCGAGAGTTCCCTGCGGCGCTCTCGGAGCGCCTGCGGATCTGAAACCCGCGGCTCAGCGTCAGGGCTTTTGTCTGGAAGGCTCCGTGCTACAGTTGAAGCAATGCCGAGAGTGAACGTTGACATTCCCCACCGCCTGTCGCGCGATGAGGCTCGGATCCGCATATTGGAGGCGACTTCCCGTTTGGAGAGGGAATACAGCGCAACCTGTCGCTGGGATGGCGAAACGCGGCTGATTGTTACGCGTAGGGGGCTGAAAGCCGCCCTGGATGTGGAGGAAACGCAGGTGCGGGTTGCTCTTGACCTGGGGTTCCTCCTGGGGCCGCTGGGGGGAAGTATTCGCGCAGGGATCGTCCGCCAACTCACCGGCCTTCTCTCCTAACACCAACTCTTGGAAATCGGTGACTGGGGCAGGATACCGGTTGCGGGGTCGTTGACGCGGTTAGTCTTGGCAGGAAGCGTTTCGTACGATGAGGCCATCGCCCGGCAGGTCACGATGCTGGTCGTGGTCCGTAGTGCCGCGACAAGCAGATCGAAGGGGCGGAGTGCCCCAGAAAGACAGGCCTTTCCATGATCAAGCCGCACATCCAGTGGGAGCGGTCGGCGGTGGTCGTGGACGTGGTCCTGGTCGTTTTCGTGGCTGTGGCCGGATGAGCACCTGTCGGCCACGGCCACGTCCACCGCCACGACCTTCTGCGGCTATCGCGGGATTAGGCGGTCGTGTAGCTATGCCTGAACTGTCGAAATGCCCGGCTAGGCCCCGGTCGCGTTCACGGTTGAATCGCGCCTCTTTACCAGAGATCCCTCCACTGATATATAGAGGCCGGTGCCCCGCGAATGCTCGTTGTGTTTGCCGCAGGACCCGCCCGCTTCGTACCCGACGGAGAAACGCATGGATTTTCGCAAGTACGTGTTCGGTCTCGTGCTCACGACGACTTTGCTCAGCGTCGCCTCACCGGCGCAGGCACAGCTCACTACTGGTCCGGTTGATCTCCAGTTGTTCCGGCCAGCGGCCGACTCCAAGGGCTATTTCACCCTGAATGGCGCCCAGATTCTGGCGCCGCTCGACTTCTCCTTCGGTCTGATTTCCACCATCGCGTGGAAGCCTCTGCAGCTCAAGGGCGTCGCTCGGGTCGATCCCTCGATCAGTTCGGCGGTGACGGTCAACAACCTGATCACGACCACTCTGCAGGGGGCACTCGGCCTCTTCCAGGGAGACCATCTAGGCTTGCAGATCGGCCTGCAACTACCCATCGTCGTGCTCACGGGAGACGGGACGCCGGTAGACACGAGAGGCACCCTAGTAACCAACGACGACGTATTGCATCAGATGGACGCACAGGGCATTGGGGACCTGATCATCCACCCCAAGATTCGCCTCATCAACCCCAGCCGGAAGAAGATCGGCGTCAGCTTGATACCCAGCTTGGTGTTGCCGACCGGCGACAAGAACCATTTTATGGGCGAGGGCCAGCTCATTTTCCAGCCCTCGGCGGTGGTGGACGCCAACTGGGGCCGCTACGGCGTGCTCCGAACCGCGATCAACGTGGGGGCACGAATTCGCACCAAGGGCGCCTCGACCTTCGTGGACAACCAGGCCTCTTTTGCTCGGACCATCACCACTGCTGTGGGGGCTCCTCCTATTCAGCCCAACACCGACCAGGGCATCAAGGTCGGCAACGAGATCCTGGCCGGCTTGGGCGTGGCCTGGGGCCTGGTACCGTTCCGGTTCGATTTGGTGGGCGAGGTCTACGCCTTTGAGGGACTCAACTCGAAGAAGATCGCCGCGGATGGCAGCGTATCGTCCATGAAGCCCGGCGGCGAGGCCATCGCAGGCATCAAGCTGTACATGGCCGCCAACTCATTCTTCGAGGCTGGCGGCGGCTACCAAGTCATGCCCAGCTCGTACGCGGCTGCCAAGGGGCGCGTATTCGTCGGCTTCATCTTCGAGCCTGGCATCGGTGATCGGGACGGCGACGGCATCAAGGACGACGTGGACAAGTGCCCCGACGATCCAGAGGACTACGACGGCTTCGAGGATGAAGATGGCTGCCCCGATCCGGACAACGACAAGGACGGCATCCCGGATGAGCTGGATGCCTGCCCCAACGAGCCAGAAACCTACAACGGCTACAAGGACGAAGATGGTTGTCCGGACGACGTGGTGAGGGATCGTGACGGCGATGGGATCCCCGACGACGTGGACAAGTGCCCGGATCAACCCGAGGACTTCGACGGCTTCGAGGATGAGGACGGTTGCCCGGATCCGGACAATGACAAGGACGGGATCCCGGACAAGGTGGACCTGTGTCCCAACGACCCCGAGGACTTCGACGGCTTCGAAGATGGGGATGGCTGCCCCGATCCTGACAACGACCACGACCGCATCCCCGACAAGCTGGACAAATGCCCGAACGAGCCGGAAACCTACAACGGCTTTGAGGACGAGGACGGCTGCCCCGACAAGGGCCTGGTCATTGTGCAGCGAGGGAAGCTGGAAATCATGGACAAGATCTACTTTGAGACCGACAAGGACGAGATCTTGCCGCGATCGTTCCCGCTGCTCGACCAGATCGCGGGGACGATCAAAGGTCACCCAGAGATCCGCCTCATCGAAGTCCAGGGCCATGCCGACGAGCGCGGCGATGATGAGCACAACCTCGACCTGACAGACCGGCGTGCCAAGTCCGTCGTACGTGCGCTTGAAGACCGCGATGTTTCGATTGGGAGACTGAAGTCCAGGGGCTACGGCGAAACCAAGCCGATCTGCACGCAGCACAACGAGGAGTGCTGGAGCAAGAACCGCCGCGTGGAATTCATCATCCTGCAGCGGCAGGACGAGCAGATTCTTCAGAACGACGCGGGTCAGTAGCAGGGCCAATTTCAGCCGCCAGTTTGAATCGTCTGATATGGGAACCCTGAAAGGGTTCCCATGCCCTCCCGCGATGGTGCGCGGCCGGCAGAGCCGGCCGGCTCCCCACGCGACTGATATGGGAACCCTGAAAGGGTTCCCATGCCTTCCCGCGATGGTGCGCGGCCGGCAGCGCCGGCCGGCTCCCCACGCGACTGATATGGGAACCCTGAAAGGGTTCCCATGCCTTCCCGCGATGGTGCGCGGCCGGCAGCGCCGGCCGGCTCCCCACGCGACTCGATTGCGAACTGGCGGCTGCCCGAGGCGTCTCTTTCTTCTCGTCCTTTCCCCTCTGCGTTCTCAGTCAGCGTAACCTATTGATATAATGAGAGAATTTTGCAAGAACCTTCTTCGAGCTTGATCTCCCCTTGACTCGGACCGGCCGCGAGCTAATACGTCCTGCCGCTTTTTCTGGGGCGCAGGTTTCGATTTGCCTCTGCTGCCACGCGAGAAAATTGATGATGTCCGCGATCGTACGAACATCGTGGACATCGTCAGACGGTATGTGGAGCTAAAACGGGCTGGCACCGGAAGCTGGAAGGGACTCTGTCCCTTTCATGCGGAGAAAACCCCTTCTTTCAACGTGCACGAGCAGCGGCAATACTTTCACTGTTTTGGCTGTGGCGAGAAAGGCGACGTGTTCTCGTTTCTGGTCAAGATCGAGCAGCGATCGTTCATGGAGGTGCTGCGCGACTTGGCCCGTCAGGCGGGCATGGACCTACCCGAAGCCAAGCAGTCTCCTGCGGAACGACAGGCAGCAGCCGAGGCAGAATCCGAACGCGAGCGCATGCTGCGCGTGATGGAAGCCGCCACCAGTTTCTTCGAGGCCCAGCTCGCGGGTCCTGTGGGTGGCGCGGCCCGAGCCTACCTGGACAAGCGTGGCATTTCCTCGACCCTGAGAACCCGGTTTCGCCTGGGCTATGCGCCACCAGCCTGGGACACGCTTCAGAAGCATCTCGCCTCGCTGCACATTCCGGCCACCGTTGCGGAGCAACTGGGCTTGGTGGGAGTCAACGAGCGTGGACGCTACGATTTCTTTCGCGATCGTGTGATGCTGCCCGTGTTCGACCGGCAGAAGCGTCCCATCGGGTTTTCGTCGCGCTTGCTCGACCCGGAGGCCAAGGAGCGCAAATACGTCAACTCCCCTGATTCGCCTCTCTTTCACAAGAAGGAGAACCTCTATGGGCTGCACGTGGCCCTGGACGCCATTCGGCGTGGCGGCACCGCCATCGTGGTGGAGGGCAACTTCGACGTGCTCAGCCTCCATGAAGCAGGGGTGCAAGAAGCTGTGGCCCCCATGGGTACGGCCTTGACCATCGAGCAGGTGAAACTACTCAGCCGGGCCGCCAAGCGCATTGTCATTGTGTTCGACGGCGATGCGGCGGGCGCGCGGGCGGCCGAGAAGGCCATTCCCGTGGCCGTGGAAGCCGGCCTGTTCTTTGCCGAGGCCGACTCTGATGGTCGCGTGGCGCAGATGCCCGCCGGGGTTGACCCGGACGACTTCGTGCGCGCGCAGGGTGCTGAGGCCTTCCGCGCTCTTGTGGAAGGGGCGCGGCCCATGCTCGACCATCTGATCCAGCAGGCGGCAGACGATGCCACCATACCGGGCAAAGCCGACACCGCGCAGCGAGTGGTTGAGGTCTTGGCCAAGGTGAAGAATCCCCTGGTACGGGATCTCTACCTGCGCGAGCTGGCCGCCAAGCTGCATGTCCCGATGCCTCAGGTGGTGCGTATGGTGCGCGACGCGGCGGCCAACCGCCACTTGGCACCGACCCCGCGGCCTGCGCCCGCCGGCGAGATCCCGACGGCGGGAGAAGAAGCGCCGCGCGACCCGCCGCGCGACGAGCTGGCCGTGTTTGCGCTCCTGGTCAGCCATCCCGGGCTGGCGTCCACCGACGACGCCGCGCGCGCCCTCGATTTGCTGGCCGACCCGGGTGTGCGGCAAGTATACCGGACGGCGTTGCAAGCCCTGCAGGCCGGCGAACGGGCGGACCTACCAGCATGGCTGGACGCCTGCCCTTCGGGTATTCGTGCGTCGGTTGGAGCGGCTGTGATGGACGGTTGTTGGGAAAAAGTGGAGACGGCGGAAGAGGCGTTGCGGGCCCTGGTGAGTCGGCTGGGACGGTCGAGAGTGGAGGCCGAGATTGCGCTGGCCGAGCGCCAGCACCGGGAGGCGCTGGCGCGAGGGGACGAAGCAGAAGCACGCGCCATCTCGATGCGCGAGATGACGCTGATTCGGACCAAGCTGGGTCTAGCGAACTAGAGGCCTAAAGACATGATCGAAGACGCGGACGAGCAACTGAGCGACGAACCCCAAGACGAGGAAGAGCTGGAGACAGGCGGCAAGACGGCGGCCAAGAACCCCATGTCAAGCAAGGAGAGCGAGCGTAAGAAGCGCGAGCTCATCACCATTGGCAGGGCCAAGGGTTTTCTCACCTACGACGAAGTCAATGATCACATGCCCGAGAGCATCGTCTCTTCCGACCAGATCGACGACTGGCTCTCGACCTTGGGTGGCGAGGGCATCGAGATCGTGGACTCGGCCTCGCAGGTGAGGGTGACCGAGAAGTCGGGCGGGGCGGACGCTGAGGAGGGGCGCGCTACCCCCGAGCCGGTGCGGGCGACGGAGCCCGAGGAGGAAGAAGAGGACGACGGCTACTCCAAAACCAACGATCCCGTACGCATGTATTTGCGTAAGATGGGGTCGGTGTCTCTGCTTACGCGCGAGGGCGAAGTGGAGATCGCCAAACGCATCGAGGACGGCGAGCGTCGCGTGTTGCAGGTGGTGCTCAACTCAAGCGTGGCCATCGAGGAGATCCTGGATCTCGGCGACAAGCTGCGAAAGCAGAAGATTCGGGTCAAGGAAGTCGTTAAGGACGCGGACGAGGACGATGCCGAGTTCGACGAAGCTTGGCACGTGGAACGGGTGTGCAAGATCATCGAAAAGGTGCGCCGTCTGCACAAAGATTTGGAGAAGGCGGAGGAGAAGACCAGCGCCCGTGGTCCGTCAGAATCGGCGCGCCGGAAGCAGCGGACGCAGGTGGCGGGCATCAAGCAGGAGCTGTTCGAAGCCCTGCAGGAGATGCGCCTCAACAAGAAGCAGATCGATCGTATCGTGGCCCGGCTCAAGGGCCTGGTGTCCCGTATCGAGGCGGCCCATCGCGAGATTGATGAGTGCGAACAGCGTGCGGGACTACCACAACGCGATTTCCGCAGGACCTTGCGCGAAATTCGCTCGTCGCCCCTGCGCCAACGGGCGGTGGCTAAGAAGCTCGGCCTGCGGCCTGAGGAGATCGAAGATCTGGCCAAGGTCATCGACAACGCCAAGAAGAAGATCAAGAAGGTGGAGGAAGAGGCGGCGATGACCGAGGAGGGCCTGCGCGTCACGGTGCGGGAGATCCAGGATGGGGAGCACCAAGCCGAGCAGGCCAAAGCGGAGTTGGTCGAGGCCAACCTGCGCCTGGTGGTTTCCATTGCCAAGAAGTACACCAACCGGGGCCTGCAGTTTCTCGACCTCATCCAAGAGGGCAACATTGGTCTGATGAAGGCGGTGGACAAGTTCGAGTACAAGCGCGGCTACAAGTTTTCCACCTACGCGACGTGGTGGATTCGGCAGGCGATTACGCGTGCCATTGCCGATCAGGCACGCACGATCCGCATCCCGGTGCACATGATCGAAACCATCAACAAGCTCATCCGCACCAGCCGATACCTGGTGCAGGAGTTGGGCCGGGAAGCGACACCGGAAGAGATTGCCGAGAAGATGGAGCTGCCACTCGACAAGGTCCGCAAGGTGCTCAAGATTGCCAAAGAGCCCATCTCTCTCGAGACGCCAATTGGCGAGGAGGAAGACTCGCACCTTGGTGATTTCATTGAGGACAAGAGCGTCATCTCGCCCTCGGACGCGGTCATCTCGATGAACCTCGCGGATCAGACCCGCAAGGTGTTGGCCACGCTGACGCCGCGGGAAGAGAAGGTGCTGCGCATGCGCTTCGGCATTGGAGAAAAGTCGGACCACACACTGGAAGAGGTGGGTCAGGACTTCGAAGTCACGCGTGAGCGCATCCGTCAGATCGAGGCCAAGGCCCTGCGCAAACTGCGCCACCCGTCTCGCAGCAAGAGGCTCAAGAGTTTCATAGAAGGTTAGCCCAACTTCCACACTCCTTGAGGTGATGGAAAATCGGACGCTCGGCGCGCGAAACCCCTGAACCTTACAGAAAAACCAGAACGCCGCCACCAGGGCGGGCAGCAACCACTCGATCAGCTCTTCTTGAACGGTGCGAAGTACCAGTTGAAGTGGTCGAAGGGCAGATAGGCATCGATGCGCCGGTAGTTGTTGCGGGCAAAGTAGTCTTGCAGCTTGGCCGCCAACTCCTCCTGGACTTCCACGCACACCAGGTCAGGCCGATAAAATCCTAGCTTGGATGATCGACCGCGGCCGCTATCTGGTCGAGGGAAAGCCGCACCGCTTCTAGCCCTGCCGGCGTCTCGCGCACCATCCTCACCACATCCAGATCGCCGTAGGAGTGGGCGATGCGGTTGCGCAGAGACGCCATGCGGGACATGGAGGACGCGGATTCCGCTCCAAGGATCCCGGCGCGGGCGAGGGCTTCGAGCGATTCGCGTTGCGACCCTGCCACGGCCAGCCCACGCTCGGCAACGAGGTGCGCCGCCAGGTCCAACGCGTCTTGGATGAGCAGAAACAGGTTGAACGCAACGAACGCCTGGGCACGCTCGTCGGCCACAATGTCCTCCGGGTGAGCCGGGAGAGCGCCGCGGACTTTCTCGATGCGCTCGCGGCAGAGAATCAGCTTGCGCAGCAGCAGCTCACCCATGATGGTCTGCTTGCGCCTCCCGCGCGAGTCGCCGGCGTACGCCCTCGGCGCCGAGGGCAATGAGTGGGGCGATGTCCCAGTATCGAATCATAGCCTGCGCCTTGAACTGGGCCCACGTGGTGGGCGCGCGCTGAAAGACCAAGACGCCATCGCGGGCCACCTGGAAGCAGAGCCATTCTGACGCCTTTGCCAGGTCCACCACATGCGGCTCCCGGCCCGCGGTACGACCCACCTCGGTGCCAACCGCAAGCTGGTCCCAGAGACCGCCGCCCAGGACACCGATGTCGAGATCACTGTCCGGCCTGGCCTGTCCACGGATCAGGGAGCCGAACAGGACGATCAGGCGCACCTCGGGATAGGCCGCACAGAACCGTTCGACCTCGGCGCGATCCATCGCGACGAAAGGGGCATCCACCCGGCGAATGATACCGCCATTCTGGCCGGCTGGCGCAGGCTCTTCAGTCGGGTACAATCGGCGCCGCTGTGACGTCTTCTGACCCCACTGCCCGCACGATCCCGATCCGCTTCTGCCGCCTTCGCCCGACCGCGGTGCTCCCGCATTACATGACGCCCGGCTCCGCCGGCATGGATCTGGCGTCCGCTGCCGACGGGCCGGTGACCGTGCCTCCGGGCGAACGGGTGGGGATCCCCACCGGCTGGGCCATGGAACTGCCACTGGGCTTCGAGGCGCAGGTGCGCCCCCGTTCGGGGTTGGCTTGGCGGTCCGGGCTGACCGTGGTGAACGCGCCAGGAACCATCGACAGCGACTACCGAGGTGAGGTCGTGGTCTTGCTGGTCAATCTGGCCAAGCAGCCGGTCGTGGTTCAACCCGGCGATCGCGTGGCCCAGATGGTGATCGCGCCGGTCATTCAGGGGGCGGTGGAAGAAGTGGCAGAGTTGTCAAGCAGCAAGCGCGGCGAGGGTGGTTTTGGGCATACCGGTTGATCCGCAGGCATCGATATGATTGGTTGCACCCATGAGCAGTACCACGAGTGATCTTTCCCCCAAACGAGCCGGCATCATCGGCGTCTCCGGGTATTCGGGGATGGAGCTGGCGCGTATCCTGGCCAGCCATCCGCACTTCTCCCTCGGGCTGGTGACCAGCGACAAGTGGACGGGCAAGCGCCTGGGCGCCCAGCTTGCGGTCGCGGCGCCCGCGGCGGGCCTGACGTGTTTTTCGCACGAGCAGGGCCAAGCCCATCTGGGCGAAGTGGACGTGGTCTTCCTGTGCACGCCGGCCGAGGTTTCGGTCGAGCTGGCGCCGCGCGTGCTGGCTGCGGGTGCGCGGGTGGTGGATCTGTCGGGCGGGTTCCGGCTGGCGGCTGACCAGTACCCGCAGTGGTACGGCTTCACTCATCCCGCGCCGAACCTGCTGGCCCAGGCCGTGTACTCCATGCCTGAGGCGACCAACAACGTCGAGAAACTGCGCACGGCGAGGTTGGTTTCCAATCCGGGCTGCTATGCCACGGCTTCGGTGCTGGCCGTGTTGCCGCTTCTGCGCGCGGGCTTCATGGAAGCGGACTCCGTGATCATCGACGCCAAGAGCGGAACCACCGGCGCGGGCCGCAAGGCAAACGAGGAGATGTCGTTCTCCGAGGTGGCAGACGACGTCCGTGCCTATCGCATCTTCCGCCACCAGCACGCGCCTGAAATTGAGCTGGCCTTGGCTTTGGGCGGAGCGCCCAACGTGCGCGTTACGTTCATTCCCCACCTTCTTCCTGTGCGACGGGGCATATTGGCCACCGCGTACGGACGACTGCGCCACGGCACCGGGGGTAGCGATCCGGCCGGCGGCGTGCGCAAGGCACTGGATGATTTCGCCGAGGAGCGGACCTTTGTCCGGGTGGTAGCCCCGGAAGAGGTTCGGCTGCAGGCCGCGGTGGGAACCAACCGCGTGGTGCTGGGTGCCTCGGCCGACGCCAGGCTTGGCATGGTGGTGTCCTTTGCGGCGATTGACAATTTGGTCAAAGGGGCGGCCGGACAGGCCGTGCAGAACGCCAACCTCATGTTCGGGTTTCCCGAGGCGGCGGGCCTTTGCAGGCTTGCCGGGGCCATGCCGTGACGGACAGCCAAGGGCCGCAGCCGGAATCCCTGGTCGATCGACGCGACCTGGTGGTCGAGGCTCTCAGGTACATCCAAAAGTTCACCGGCACGCGCGCCGTCGTCAAGTACGGCGGCGCCGCGATGGTGCAGGACAACCTGAAGCGGAGCTTTGCCCAGGATGTGGTCTTGCTGCAGGCCGCGGGCCTACGGCCGGTGGTGGTTCACGGTGGTGGGCACGAGATCACCAAGACCCTGGACCGCCTGGGCCAGAAGAGTGAATTCATCGACGGCCAGCGGGTGACGGGCGCCGTGGAGATGGGGGTCGTCGAGATGGTGCTTACCGGCAAGGTGAACACGGAGATTGTGGGCCTCATCAACACCCTGGGCGGAACCGCGATGGGCCTGTCGGGCAAGGACGCGCATCTCATCAAGGCGCACAAGCTGCCGCCCAGGCCGGGCAAGCCTGACCTCGGTTGGGTAGGCGAGGTCGAGAGCATCAACACCGAGATTCTCGATCTGTTGCTCGACAAGCACTACATGCCCGTGATCTCACCGGTAGGCTTGGGCACGGATGGGGCCAGCTTCAATATCAACGCCGACATGGTGGCCGCGGAGATCGCGGTCGCGGCCAAGGCGAAGAAGCTCATCTTCCTCACCGACGTGGCCGGGATCTTGGACGAGAATGGCCAACTGCTGAGCCAGCTGCGGGCTGCGGATCTGCACGGTCGGCTGCAAGAAGGCCGGGCGGTCAAGGGTGGCATGCAGGTCAAGGCGCAGGCCATCCTGCGCGCTCTGGAGGGCGGCGTGGAGGCGGTGCACGTGGTCGACGGCCGCGAGCCCCACAGCGTGGTGGTCGAGCTGTTCACCGAGAAGGGCGTCGGGACCTTGGTGACGGCGTAGCGCTGCGGCGGTGTGGGATCTCCGCCCACGGATCGACTGTGGGTTTCGACTGCGTCAGGCGCCAGAGGATGGCGACGATGCGGTGAAGTGGCGCGTTGGCAGGTGCCTCCACGTCAATCATGTGGCAGCCTCCGACGCCAAGTCCACCACGGAGGATTCTCATGCCTCACACGAAGCACCATCGCGCCGAACTCTGGATTTCGCTCTCCCTTGCGCTCGCGGTTGCGAGTTGCAATTCTGGCAAGACGCCCGCGAACCAGAACACGGGTGGAACTAGCGCGGGAACAAACGCCAACACTGCCACAAACCCGAACACGGGTACCGTGGCGAACGCAGATACTGCGACGAACACGGATACCTCCACCGCTTCCCAGGATTGCGGCAAGCCTAACCAGGCCTGCTGCTTGGGTGACCACTGCGTCGACGGGGGGTGCTGCGTGTCCGGCACCTGCCTGGCGAGCGGAGCCACCTGCGACACTGGCATGGGTGGCGGCGTGTGCATCAGCGGCATCTGCATGGGCTGCGGGGCCCCCGGGCTCCCTTGCTGTGGCAGCGACCCCACGACCCAGTTCTGCATAGCACCGGGTTCCATCTGTTCGAGCGGGAGCTGTGTCGCCGCCGCGGCCGACCCGGGGAGCAGCGCAGGCCCGACGAACGCGGCTTCCGGCGCCTGCGCAGGTGGCACCGCGACACCCTGCTCGGGCTTGCCGGCGTTCGCGGGCAAGCAGGTTCTGGATGGGAACGACGACGACTTCTGCACCGTTCCTTCGTTCGAACTCAACTTCGAGAACGCAGCGCGGGTCAAGGAATACAACGGCAGCGGGGGCAGCTATCCCGAGCGCGCCCTGGCCCGGGTGGCATGGGATTCGTCCGGCATCCATGCCTTCATCCACGTGGTCGATCCGAAATTCGTACCCGCCACGGATTTGGGCACCATCTACAACGCCGACGGCATCGAGCTGCTCTTCAGCTCCACCACATCGGGCCTTTCGGGCGGAACCGCTCAAGATTCCGGCCTGGCCATGCACGTGATCATCAGCCCGCCCCTGGCCGTGAGGTCTCAGGCAACTGGCTCCAACGGGAACCAGGTCGCGCTGGACCCCAGCCTGTTCAAGGCTGACACCGAAAGCACCGGCTACAAGGTCGAGCTGGACCTGCCTTGGCCCGGAACGCCACCCGCGGCTGGCTCGCAGATCAAGTTCGACATGGAACTCAACTCTGCCGACGGGGTAAGCACGAATGGCGACGCCGGCCCGCGCGACGCACAGGCCATCCTGTACCAGGGATCCGATCCCGGCGACTCGCCCTGCGGCGGGGAGCTCTTCCCCTACTGCGACGATCGCCTGTGGTGCAGCACCCCTTTGCAGTAGCGCCTCTCAGGGGCGCCGCGCCAGACGAGCGCCTGCTGCCCCAGACCGTCTATCGGATCTCGCAGAGCGGTCGCGCCGTCGGCAACCCAGCGCACGATGGACGAACCGCCGCAGGGGCCCGTGCCCGCGCAAGCTACTTCGGAGCGCGAACCGTTTCCGTCTTGACCGTCCGGAGAACTCCGCCGGAACGTTCGCGAATCACCTTGCGAAAGACGCCCGGTCGTGACGTCGCGTCTTGTTTCTCTTCGCGCATGAGAGACAGCTTGCCCTGCAAGAATTCGTATTCCCTCGCTTCGTGGATCAACCCACCCCATCCCCCGCGTTCGTAGGTGAGCAGGCGGTGCTTCTGCGTGTCCACGCGGAATTCCGGGTAGGTGCCGAGGGAGGTGTACGTCCCGCTCTTGGGATCGAATAGCCAGTACGCCGCATAGGTGTTTGCGACGCCCCGTCTGGTCATCAGCATCAGGTCCAGCAGACCGTCGAAGTTGACATCCACTCCCCCGAAGAAGAACTCTGCATTGTCCTCGCTCGCCTCCATCTCAGGCACAGCCAGCCGCTGGACCGGTTGCGAATCCCGACTGACGTCGATGGCCCTGACCGCACGCAGCGTTCCGGTTCTCGCCACATCGAATGTGAAGGAGAAGGGCGCCAGCTTGTCGCCTGGTGAAAACGTGCAAGGTCGGCAGTCGCGTACGTACGCGGGAGCCGCGGACTGCGCCCGCGCCAGCGCGGCGTTTGTCAGCAGGCCAATGGCAGTCCCGATTCGGAGGACCCCAGCCGCAACCGCGAGCGTGCGGTTTCCCGTGCTCAGGCTAGCCCGTCGCGAGAAGACTAACCCCCTACGGGACCAGCAGGAACTTGGCGCGCTGCAAATGCGTCGTCCGGTCTGCCAAGCCATTCAGTCTGCCTGAACCATCATCACATCCGCACGGTTGTTCTGCCCGCCCTGGCCGACTGAGTGTGAAAGAGCCATGATTGGGCGGTCAGTCTACACCTGGTCGAGAGGATCAACCACTGGCCAGGCGCCCCGCGGCGTCGCTGCGCTTGCCGCGGGATTACGGTCGACGCCCCCCCGTCTTGACTTTGACAGCCGGCCCGGGATGTGTACACTAGTGTATACACAGGAGGCGGCGACATGAGGCTCGCAAAAAGACTCGCCGAATACCGGGTCAAGTTGTTCCGGCATGGCGGGAGCCAAGCGGCTCGCTTGCCGAAAGAACTCAGAATCGAGGCTCGCGAAGCCGTCGGTTTTCGAAAAGGCGATTTGGTGATCCTGCGTCCCGCGCCAGTGCGAGCCTGGCCGAAGGGGTACTGGGAGAGCTTTGGTCCGGTAGGAGAAGACTTCATTGCCCCCAAGCCACTACCCCCGACTCCACGCCGAGATAGTGTGCTGGAGGACTTGTGAGGTTCCTCCTCGACACCGACACCTGCATCTGCGCACTTCGCCACAGTCCTGACGTCCGGATACAGATGGAATCCGTAGCACCCGAGGACGTCGCCGTCAGTGCGATGAATGAGGCCGAGCTGAGGTACGGTGCCCTCAACAGCCAGTACCCCGATAAGCGCACAAAGGATGTGGAGGCGTTTCTCGAACCGATCATGGTCTTGCCGTTCGATGCCGAGGCGGCAAAGGAACACACACGCCTTCGGATGGCACTCCGTAGGATGCCCGTCGGGGAGCGCGATCTGGTGATAGCAAGCGTGGCTTTGGCCCATCGTCTGACGGTCGTCACCCACAACCAGCGGGAATTCAGCAGAATTTCTGGGCTGGAAACGATCGACTGGATCCATCAGGACGGGCAGGCGAAGACGAAGACGCGAGCCAAGAAGTAGGCGTGCTCATTCAACCAGATGCTCGATTCCTCGAACGGAACGCACCGGCCCAGCCTCGGGCGCTGTCACTCTAGCCGTATGGCCGCGGGCTACCTTCGGCCGGAGCGAGCAAGAAGGAGGCGTGAGCCCGATGCAAGATCTTCGGCGTCATGCTGGCGGACCAGAACGCCTGCGTGGCGGACTGGGCGTGCGTCCCGAGGACGATCAAGTCGGAGTGCATTTCGCGCGCGGTGGCGAGCACACCCTCGGCAGGATCGACGCGCATGACCCGGCCTGAAGCCGAGACGCCCGTTTCCTGCAATTCGCGGACGTGGACGGTCAGGTGACGGGCGGCTTCTTGCTCGGCCAGATGCAGGACTTCTTCCGTGGCTCTCGGCAGAAAGGCAGCGGTGGCGGAATCCTTGCCCTTGAGCGCATCAGTGGGCGGGATCGCTGTGAACAGCAGCATGGGAATCTTGAGCTGCAGGGCCAGTTGCGCCGCGGCCCCCAAGCCCTGTTCATGTTGGTCGGCACCGTCCATGGGCACCAGAATGTGGTGAAACGGGTATTCCACGTGGCCCTGTTCGTCGGGCTGAACCAGCAGCACGGGCACGGGGATCTTGGTCGGCAAGCGATCCTTGATTGCGTGCAGGAGTCGCTGGGCCAGGTTGCCGCTGAATCGCTCTCTCCACCATTGGTTGCCGTGGGCACACATCACGAGCAGGTCGGGCGAAAACTCCTGTGTGTGCAGCGCGAGGCTCTCGGCCACATTGCCCGTGGCTTCGTCGTGAACATGCCAGTCGACCCTGGGCGAGGAAGGAAACTCGCGCGCGACCAAGGCGCGCAGATAGGCTTGGGCGGAATCTTGGTCTTGCAGGTGCGCCTGCCCGTGCCTTTGCTTTGGAGCCGAACGTTCGATCACGTGCACAAGGGTAATGCGCGCGTCGCTGGCTTGAGCCAAGCCGCGCGCCACCGGGATCACCCGTTCGGCCATCGCGGTTCCGTCGAGCGGCAGGAGCAGGTGTCTAAACATGGGCGTCAGTCCCCCAAGAAAGTTTGCCATAGCAGGTAGGCGTTCAACGCCAGGATCAGCATGGCGATCCCTGCCGTGGCCGCGGTGGTCGCGGGCCGGTTCACCAAAGAGCCCATCAAGCGTTTGCGGCTGGAGAACACCACCAGCGGGACAAGAGCAAAGGGCAGGGCAAAGCTCAGCACGACCTGGCTGAGCACCAGCGTCCAGGTCGGGTCGACCCCCAGTCCGATGACCACGAGTGCGGGCGCCATGGTCACCCCCCGGCGAACCCAGAGCGGGATGTGGAACTCCAGAAAGCCTTGCATGATGACCTGGCCGGCCATGGTGCCCACGGCCGAGCTCGACAGGCCCGCAGCCAGCAGGGCAATTGCGAACAGCGTGCCTGCCGCCGATCCCAGAAGCGGCTGCAGCGTCAGGTGCGCCTTCTCGATCGCGTCCACGTTGACCAGACCGTGGGCATGAAACGCGCATGCGGCCATGATCAGCATTGCGCCGTTGATGGCGCCTGCCACCCCGAGAGCAAGGACCACGTCAAACGTCTCGTACCGGAGCAAGCGCTTCTTTTCCTCAAGTCCGGAGGCGACGATGCGGCCCTGGGTCAGGGCAGAGTGCAGGAAGATCACGTGCGGCATGACCGTGGCGCCCAGGATGCCCGAAGCGAGCAGCAGACCCGAGCGGCCGCCGAATTCCGGTACCACGGCGTGAATCGCCACCTGCGTCCAGTCGGGCCGGGCCAAGAACAACTCTGCCACGTAGGAAACCGCGATGGTCGCGACCAGCAACGAGATGACCATTTCCAAGCGGCGAAATCCCTGGCGCGCTAGGCCCAAGAGCAAGAAGGTGACCACCGCGGTGAGCAGGCCGGCCATCCCGAGCGGCAAACCCAACAGCAGATGAAAGCCGAGGGCTGCGCCGAGAAACTCCGCCAGATCGGTGGCCATGGCCACGATCTCCATCACCCCCCAAAGCAGCAAGCAAAGTCCCCGCGGAAGATTCAAGCGGCACTCTTCCGCCAGATTGTGCCCGGTGGCAATGCCCAGCTTGGCCGACAGCGTCTGGATCACCATCGCCATCAGATTGCTGGCTACCACCACCCAAAGCAGGGTGTAGCCGAGTTGCGAGCCGCTTTGCAGATTGGTGGCGAAGTTGCCCGGATCGACGTACGCCACCGAGGCAATGATGGCCGGTCCCAGAAACGGCAGCAGGCGCGCCAATCCGCGCCGTTGGCCCTTGCCCGATAGCACCTCGATGGCCGCAGTCACCGTGGCGCGATCGCCCGGCGGCTGCATCAATACGGAACGTAGATGACTCTCTTGCACGAAACCGCGCAATCGCCATCTAGGCCGTTTTGGTCGCCGTGGTCGCATTACTCCGATTCGATACGCGTGTTGCCACACTGGGAGATCCGGACGCAGGGTTGTCCGGCGGTACACTGGAAGGCAGCGTCCTGAACCGTGCAGGTCGCGTTGCCCCTGCCGTTGTCGATGACGCGATAACCCTACCACATCCACCGATCCACGGCCGCTCCTCGCCGTCCATTTGGTGCGTGGAAAGGACAATTCTGCAAGTACGGGGAAGTCACCGATCCGCGCCAGCGCACCGAGCGGCTTCGCCATCCACCCTGCGATCTCGACCATCCGTTTGTCTCGTTCCTCGTGTATCATCCCCGGCGACAGTCTAGGGATCTCATGTTCGCTCGCTTTGCACGTGCGCAGGACGCTTCCTCCCGGGTGGTTTTGGCGGCCGTCCTGGGCGGGGCCATTCTGGCGGCGTGGTCGGCGTGGTTCTTCCTGGCGCGGGTCGGGCTTTTCGAGGTCAGCCACTCGGCCCGCTTGGAGGTGGCGACGGCGCCCAATGACGTCGACGCGCCCGTGGCGGCCCGCCTGGTACGCAGCGCCTTGGTGCTCGACCGGCAGGTACAGCAAGGCGAGGACTTGGTCGAGCTGGATGCCGAGGCATTCCGTCTGGAACGAGCGGCCGAGGAGAGCAGGCTGGCGACGCTGGGCCCGCAGATCGAAGCCTTGCGCGAGGAGCTGGCGTCGAACGAGCAGGCGATGCGCGGCGAGGGGCGTGCCAACGCGGCGCAGGTGAGTGAGGCGCGCGCGCGGCTACGCGCCTCGGATGTGGTGGCCCAGCAGAAGGAGGCGGAGCGGGCCCAGATCCAGTCGCTGCACGACAAGCGCCTGGTGGCAACCCTGGAGCGCGACCGCCTGCGGTCCGAAGCCCAGCGACAAGAGGCCGAGACGGAGGCGGCACGCGTGCAGGTGGGTCGGTTGGGCAGCGAGGGCGCGGTCAAGGTGAGCGAGCGCAGGGCCCAGATCGCGGGCCTGCAGGTGGCTATTGCGCGCCTGGCGAGCGAGCGAGCGGACGCCGAGAGCAAAGTGCGCATTCTCAATCAGAAGATCGATCTGCATGTGATTCGGGCGCCGGTCTCCGGCCGCATCGGGCACATGGTGAACCTGCGTTCGGGCGCCATGGTGGCTGAAGGCACCCGCCTGTGTACCATCGTTCCGACAGGCGGACTGCGCGCCGTGGCCTTCTTCGACCCGGCGACCGCCGCAGGGCGGGTGCACAAGGGCCAGAGCGCGCGCCTGCGCATGTTCGGCTTCCCTTGGACCAAGTACGGCATACTCCAAGCTGAGGTCGATCGCGTGGGCAACGAGCCCAGAGACGGCCTGATCCGGGTGGAGTTGGTCTTGCGCTCGCCTCAGCGGACGAACATTCCCTTGCAGCACGGCCTGCCGGGCAGTGCCGAGGTCGAAGTGGAACGGGTTTCGCCTTTTGCCCTGGTGCTGGATGCGGCCGGTCGGTTTCTCATGAGCGCAGAGGGTCGCACCGCGTTCGCCACGCCGAATCCTGCGCCGGTCCCAGAGAGATGAGTATGCCGGCTTCGGAGGGCGACACAGAAACCGCACGAGAGCGGCGGCATTTCTTTGCCCACGAGGTGGTGCAGACCTCGGCCATGGACTGCGGCCCGGCAGCCCTGAAATCATTGCTCGAAGGTTTCGGCGTCCGCGCCCACTACGGCCGGCTGCGCGAAGCCTGTCACACCTCGGTGGACGGGTCGTCGATCGACACGCTGGAGGATCTGGCGCGAAAGCTGGGCCTGGACGCCACCCAGATGCTGTTGCCAGTCGAGCATGTTCTCCTGCGCGAAGCCGAGGCACTGCCGGCCCTGGTCGTGGTCAGGCTGCCGTCGGGACTGACCCATTTCGTGGTGGTGTGGCGGGTGCTGGGGCCGTGGGTCCAGGTCATGGACCCTGGTCGCGGACGGCGCTGGATGCGCAAAGTGGACTTGGTGCGTGACCTGTACGTGCATGAAATGCCGTACGCGGCGGCCGTCTTTGGGGCATGGACGCGCGAGCCGGGCTTTCTGGATCCGTTGCGGCGTCGCTTGCAAAGGTTGGGCGTCCATGCTGCCGATGCACTCATTGCACGGGCCGCAGCCGGCGAAGGCTGGCGCCCGTTGTGCGGGCTCGATGCCTGCGCCCGGGCAACCGAGCATCTTCTGACCGGCAAGGTCGTGGCCCGCGGGGGTGCCGCGTGGGCCTTTGAGCATCTGTTGGAAGATGTGTGCAAGGATGGGGTATCGGAGCTGGTCCCCGACACGCTATGGACAGCGCGCCCCGCTGCGGAGCCCGACCAGGACGGACAAGGCATGTTGCTCGTGCGCGGGGCCCTCGCGCTGCGGGCGTCCGGCTTGGTCGAAGAGAAGCCGGCGGAGGCCTTGCCGCCCGATCTTGCGGCTGTGCTGGCCGATGACCAGCCGGGCCCAGCGCGCAAGCTGGTCGAGTTCCTGCGCGCAGACGGATTTTTGCGCTTCTTCCCCATCGTCGCTGCGTTGGCGCTGGCGGGGGTTGGGACCGTCCTGGAATCGCTGCTCTTTCGCAGCGCAATCGACATCGGTCAACGCCTGGCTCTCTTCGAGCAGCGCCTGGCAGCGGCCGGCGCGCTGGTCGTGCTGTTGGCCGCATTCGCCTTCGTCGAATGGCCCCTGGCACGGGCACTGTGGGCCGCAGGCAGTCGACTGGAGATGCGGCTACGCGAGGCCTTTTTGCGCAAACTGCCCCTGCTCGGCGATCGCTATTTCCAGAGCCGGCCCATCTCGGACATGGCAGAGCGCGCGCATCTCCTGCACTGGTTGCGCCTTCTGCCTGGGCAGGGTGGCCAGCTCGTACGCACGATCTTCGAGATGATCACCACAGCTGCAGGCGTGATCTGGCTCTATCCGTCGGGCGCGCCCTTGCTGTTGACCCTGGTGGGGCTGATGCTGGCCTTGCCGCTCGCCAGCCAGCCGGCGCTGGTGGAACGGGATTTGCGCATGCGCGGTCACGCCGGCGGCCTGGCGCGTTTCTATCTGGACGCACTCCTGGGCCTCTCGGCAATTCGTGCGCACACGGCAGAGCCTGCCCTGCGCGCCGAGCACGGCGGCCGTCTGCGCGAGTGGGCACGCGCGGCTCGGGACGCCACGCGCTTGGCCGTCCTGATCGACACCGCACAGGGCTTGCTCGGATTCGGTCTGGCGGCAATTGTAGTCTTCCGCTACCTGGTGTCAGCCTCCGGCTCGGGCTGGGCGATCTTGATCGTTTATTGGGTCTTCATGCTGCCATCCTTGGGTCAGGAGATCGCGTTCCTGATCCAGCAATACCCGCAGCATCGCAATGTCACCCTGCGCCTGTTGGAGCCGCTGGGCGCGCCAGAGAGCCCAGTCGAAGCGGAGGACCGATCCCTCCCCGAGTCGGCGGCGGCCGGGGTTGCGGTGGATCTGCGCGACGTGCGCGTGAAAGCGGCGGGCAACGAGATCCTGGCGGTTGACAAGCTGAGCTTCGCCGCCGGCGAGCATGTGGCGATTGTGGGTTCCTCGGGCGCGGGCAAGTCCAGCCTGGTCGGCCTGCTGCTGGGCTGGTATCGGCCGGACGTCGGCGCGGTGCGGGTCGATGGCAAGGATCTGCGCGGGCGTTGGCTAGACGAGCTGCGGCGCCAGACCCTATGGGTCGATCCCGCGGTCCAGTTGTGGAACCGATCGTTGCTGGAGAATCTCCGCTTCGGCAGCGACGGTGGACATCGGGCGGTGGGCGACGCGGTGGAGGCCGCGCAGCTCGATGAAGTGCTCGCCCGCCTGCCCATGGGCCTGCAGACGCCTCTGGGAGCAGGAGGGGCCCTGCTTTCGGGCGGCGAGGGCCAGCGGGTGCGGCTGGGGCGCGCCATCTGCCGGGGTGCGGCCCGCCTGGTGATCTTCGACGAGCCCTTCTGCGGACTCGAGCGTTCGCGCCGCGAAGACCTGCTCCACGCCGCACGCGCGCGCTGGGCGCCGGCAACGTTCCTTTGCATCACCCACGACATCAGCCAGACCCTGGACTTTCCCCGGGTGCTGGTCGTGGACCAGGGGCGAGTGGTGGAGGACGGCGCGCCGAAACGACTGGCTGGCCAGGCGGACACGCGCTACGCGCACTTGCTGGCGGCTGAGGTGCGGGCGCGGGCGCGTTTGGACGGCCCGGAGTGGCGGCATTTGCGCATGGACAAGGGACAGATTGAGGAGCGCGCACCGTCGCGCGTGCAGGGAGAGCACGTGTGAGCGCCCGGGACCAGACCACAGGCTCTGCCGCGCGTGTGAGCCCTGCGTCCGCAGCGTGGCCGGCCGGCAGGCTGGGCGAGGCTCTGCTGGCCGTCGCCGAGCGCCTCTTGCCCCAGCGACGGGCGCCGCGACTCAGCGATCCCCCAGCCGACATTGCCGATGGTCCCGCACTCTCCGGTTTCGTGGAGGATGCCGCCTATCAGGTCGGGCTGGAAGTCGAGGCGGTGGACGCGCGGGTCGTGACGGTGCGTGGGCTGCTGGCCGAGGGAGGCCCTGTGCTGGTCGCCCATCTGGACTCGGCCGCGGGAAAGTCGCAGTTCTTGGTCCTGCTGGCCTGCGATCGGCGCGGCGCTGTGGCCGAGGTTCTGGGCGCCGACCGAGGCGTGCATCGCCTTGCTGCGGCCGAGATAGACGCCTGGCTCGACCATGAGAAGCGCGGGCCGGACGGGGCGGCTTTTGCGCGTTTCTGTTCGGCCGCAGGCCTCGCGTCTCGCGATGCAGAGAAGGCGCAGCGGATCCTGGGAAGCGGCGCCGGGCCCGGCCGACCGGCTGTTGGCTGGGCGCTTCACCCGGCTGTCAGTCGCCTTGCCGAGCGGCTCCAGCAATCAGGTGCCAGCCGGGTGGTGGGCACCGCTCTGGTTTCGTATCTGGTCGGCTTCGCGCTCATGGTGGGCTCGTGGTGGCTGCTCGGCGCGGCGGCGCTGCAGGGCCATTTGGAACAGGGCTGGCTTTGGGCGTGGGCCATGTTGCTGCTGACTTTCGTGGCCTGCCGAGGAAGCGGGGCGTGGGCAGCCGGCCGTCTGGCTGTGCACGTGGGCGGACTGGTGCGCGAACGGTTGCTGGAAGGCATCCTCCGCCTGCCCGCCGACCAGGTGCGGGTCCAGGGGGTCGGGCACCTGCTCGGAACCGTGCTGGAGGCTGATGCCCTGGATGCCTTCGCGCGCACCGGTGGGCCTGTGTTGTTCGCCGACGCGTTCCAGCTCTCGTTTGGCGCCGTGGTGTTGGTGCTGGGGGCGGCACCCATCCTTCACCTCGCCCTGCTGGTCGGCTGGCTGCTCTTGGCCGCGGGACTGGTCCGCCGTCTCTACCGCCGGCTGCTCGACTGGGCCGACGCGCGCATGGCGCTCACCGACGAGCTGGTGGAGACCATGGTGGGCTATCGAACCTTGGCAGCGCAACAGCCGGCCGCCCAGCAACAGGAAGGCGAGGACCGGGGGCTGGCCGTCTACGCCCGCAAGCAAGCTGCCCTCGACAGCGAGATGGCGCGCCTGTCCGTGCTCCTGCCACGGGGCTGGCTGGTAGTCGGTGTGGCGGCGCTTGCCCCCGGCTTTGCAGCCGGCTCGGTGCCGAGCGGGCCGCTGGCGGTCAGTTTGGGCGGCGTACTGTTGGTCTATCTGGCCTTCCGCCGCGTCGCCCTGGAGACAGGGCCGGGTCTGGCAGCGGCTTTCCTTGGGTGGGGACGCACGCGGTCTCTTTTCAAGGCAGCGTCCCAGAAACATGAAGGCGCCGAGAACGTAGCGGTGTTGTCCACGGACGTGGACGAGGCGAGCGCAGGCAGGCGCGGGCTGCTGGTCGGCCGCGACGTGAGCTTCAGCTACCCGGGCCGGCTGGATCCGGTGCTGCGAGGGTGCAACATCGAGATCTGGCGCCGACAGCGCATTCTCCTTGAAGGAGCATCGGGCTCGGGCAAGTCGACTCTGGGGGCCCTTCTGTGCGGGCTGCGCCAGCCTTCGGGCGGCTTGTTGCTGCTGGGCGGATTCGACCATCACAGCCTGCGCCCCGAGCGCTGGCGGCAACGCGCCGTCGGAGTCCCCCAGAGCCACGAGAACCACATCTTGTCTGCGCCGCTGTTGTTCAACATCGCGATGGCCCGGCGCTGGCCGCCGTGCCGGGAAGACGAACAGGAGATCGGGTCGATCTGTCGCGAGTTGGGCCTCTCGGATCTGATTGCGCGCATGCCAGGAGGGCTGCAACAAATGGTGGGGGACAGTGGTTGGCAGCTTTCACAAGGCGAGCGCAGCCGCGTCTGCGTGGCGCGGGCTCTCCTGCAGCAAGCAGACTTGCGCGTTCTCGACGAAAGCTTTGCCACGCTCGATCCTGAGACCCTGGACCAGGTGCTCGAGTGCGTAGTTCGACGCTCGGAGACACTAGTCGTGGTTTCGCACGCGTAGATCGTCTTCGCTGAGATACGTCTCAATGACGACCTTTTCTATGGTCGTTGTCGAACGTACACTCATATTTGTTTCAGGCGCTCGCAGCGCGAGGAGTCATTGATGACGTCACTATGCGGCGGAAGAGTTGTTTTTGTCCTGCTCGTCGCCGCCGCCACGGGTGCTGCCTCTTGCACCAGCAATTCCGATTCCTCTCGCAAGCAGAACCCAGGCGACGCTGCCGATGTCTCCGACGCCCCTGTGACGTCTGCGCCCGCTGGCGCCGTTGGTGTGGGAGGCAGCGCCTCGTCTGGTGGCACGACCGGCGAGAGTGGGGGCTCAGGGGGCGGTGGCGGCGCAGCCACCCCTGCTGGTGGTGTTTCTGGCAGCACGGGGTCAGGCGGTCGAGGCGGTGCGGTTGTCGGCGGATCGACCAGTGAAACGTCGGGCTCTAGCGGTTCAGGCAGTGGAACGTCGGCCTCGGGTGGGGCGACCGTGTCCACGGGGGGCGCCACCACTGTGGACGCCGGCGGGGGCGACGGCTCAGCCTCCAGGCCCGACGGCGCGGCCGGACGCGATGCCAGAGGCAGGGACGCCGGAACTGGAGGGGCCGGTGCTGACGCCAGCGGCTCCCCGGCCGCGGGCGGCGTGATAAGCAGCAGCACCGGGAGCGATGGCTGCACAGATAGCCAGGCTGCCAACCTTACCCTACAGCAGATTGCTGTGTATCAGTCGGTCAAGATCCCAATCATGACCAACGGGGCGGAAGTCGCGACGGCATCGCGCAACAGCGCGGTCGTGGCGGGTCGGGACACCTTGTTCCGCATCTTCGTGACCCTGGGCAGCGGATGGACGGTTCGCGACCTGTCCGCCCGGCTGACGCTGACGCCTTCGGGAGGGCAGGCGACGCAGTACTATGCCAAGCAGACGGTCAGCGCCTCGTCGACGGACGCCAGCCTGGCGACGACCTTCCAGGTCCTCGTTCCGGCCAGCGCCATGACAGGGGCGATGACCTACTCGCTCGCGGTCGTGGAATGTGGCACGCAGTCCGGAACCGCTGGCACGGCGCGCTTCCCCGCGAGCGGCGATGCGGACCTCGGGGTGAAGACCACGGGTGGTCTCAAGATCACGGTTGTCCCGATACAGGTCGGAACTTTGTTGCCTGATACCTCGCAGGCGACGCTCGATCTCTATGCCAGCCAGATGGCGGCGATGTACCCGATCAACGCTATCGCGCTCACGGTCGGCGGAACGATAACCACGACGTCGCCGGTGGACTGGACCACGATGTTGGACCAGGTGCGAGCCAAGCGAGCCCAGGACGCGCCTTCCGCAGACGCCTACTACTTTGGCCTGGTCAAGCCGGCCAACACGCTGCGCGCCTACTGTCAAACCAGTTGCACCTCAGGGATCGGCTATGTCGTGACCAAGGCCAGCCAGGCATCCACGCGTGCGGCGGTGGGGGTCGCCTTCGCCGATAGTCCTTCGACCCTGACCATGGCGCACGAAGTGGGGCACAACCATGGCCGCCAGCACTCGCCCTGCTCGCTGAAGGGTGAAACCATCTCAGGAGTCGACCCCAACTATCCCTATGCGAACGGCCTGCTTGGGAGCTGGGGCTGGGATGGTCGCACCCAAACACTTTTCGATCCGAGCAAGGCCACCGACATCATGGGCTATTGCACCAACCAGTGGATGAGCGACTATACCTACGCCGGTATTACGACCAGGGTGGCGGCGGTCAATGGCCAGCCCTCGCCTTTGGTCCACGCGCTTTCAGAGTCTCTTTCGAAGTGGCGGGTGTTGCTGCTTGATGCCACGGGGCCGCGCTGGGGAGTCCCCATCGAGCAGGAGGTTGCCCCGGAGGGCGAGCCCGAGACGGCAACAATCTATGACGAGTCTGGCGCCGTCTCGACCTCGGTCGTGGTCTATCGAACCGAGATCGGGGACGCGGACGCGAGCATGGTCTGGGTGCCCGAGCCTCAGCCCGGCTGGTACGCCGTGGCGGTGACTGGGGCGTCCCCGCACCCCTTCGCCGCCCCTGTCACCGTGCCGAGGCCGTAGCGTCTATTTCGCACGGGCTTGCTGGACGATCTCGACGAACAGCCGCGCGCGCTCGGTGATCACATCGTCTCGTTCCTCGCGCAAGGCCTGGACATCGACCAGGTCGCCGCCCACTCCTAGAGCCTCGGCTCCTGCTTTGATGAAGTCTGCAGCGGTCTGCAACGAAACCCCTCCGGTCGGCACGATCTTGACCTGCGGAAGGGGCGCCTTGAGTGCCTTGATGTAGCTCGCCCCACCGACGGCGCCCGCCGGGAACACCTTCACGAAATCGGCCCCGGCCATCCAGCCGGTCACCACTTCGGTCGGGGTCAGCGCGCCGGGTATCACCACGATGCCCTGCCGTCCACAAAGGGCAATCGTCTCGAGGTTGAGCACGGGGCTCACGATGAACTGGGCACCGGCCTCGATGCAGGCCTGCGCGGTTTGCGCATCGAGCACGGTTCCGGCACCGATAATCACCTCGGGATCGATCTCGGTGTTCAAGGCCTCGATCATGCGCACGGCACCGGGGACCGTCATCGTGATCTCGAGCACCGGGATCCCGCCCTTGAGAATGGCCGCCACGGCCCGGCGGGCCATGTCGGTGGACACGGCCCGGACCACGGGAATGATACCGACCGCCGTCAGACGGCTGCTGACTTCCGACTTGTCGCGCGACTTCATGATGATTTCCCCCAGGAGATTAACGGGCCACGCGCGCGCTGGCGCCCTTCATGGCTCTTTCGACTTCTGCCAAGGTCGCCATGGTCGTGTCACCCGGCGTGGTCATGGCCAAGGCCCCGTGCGCTGCTCCGCATTCCACAGCCCATTGCGGGGATCGGCCGGCGAGAAAACCGTAGATCAATCCGGACGCGAACGAGTCCCCCCCGCCGACCCGATCGTAGATTTCCAGATCGTTGCGTACCGTGGCGGAATAGAGCTGTCCGCCGGTGTAGCAGACGGCTCCCCAATCGTTGCACGTTGCGCTTCTGGCATTGCGCAGGGTCGTGGCCACCAATTTCAAGTTGGGATAGGCGGCGACCACGCGCTCGATCATTCGGCGGAAGCTCTCGGGGTCCAGTTTCGTCAGGTTTTCGTCGACGCCTTCCACGTCGAAGCCGAGTGCGGCCGTGAAATCCTCTTCGTTGCCAAACAGCACGTCCACCTGTGCCACGACCTCGCGGTTCACCTCGATGGCGCGCTTGCGTCCGCCAATGGCTTTCCAGAGCGACTCACGGTAGTTGAGGTCGTAGGAAGACACGGTTCCGTTTTCTCGTGCCGCCTGCAACGCTTCCCTGGCCACGAGAGGCGTGGTTTCCGAAAGCGCACAGAAGATCCCGCCGGTGTGGAACCAGCGTGCGCCTTCCCCATGGAAAATCAGCTTCCAGTCGATCGTGCCAGGTCGAAGCTGCGATACTGCGGTATGACCGCGATCCGAACAGCCGAGCGGGGCACGAAGCCCGAATCCGCGTTCCGTGAAATTCAGGCCGTTGCGAACCGCGCGCCCGACGCCATCGTAGGGAACCCATGTGACGTGTGATTGGTCCACGCCTCCTTGGTAGACAAGGTCCTGGACCAGCCGGCCGACCGGGTTGTCGGCCAGGGCTGTCACAACTGCGGTCCTCTGGCCGAAACAGCGATGGAGCCCGCGCGCGACGTTGTACTCGCCGCCGCCTTCCCACACCCGGAACGAACGTGTGGTCGCGATACGGCCGTCCCCGGGGTCCAGGCGCAACATGATTTCGCCCAGGCTAACGAGATCCCACTTCGCACTTGCTTCGGGCTTGGTCTTGAGAGCTTCCATGTGCAAATCACCGACGAATCGATTGGTCCGCCAGCGTACAGGAGACGGAGCGCGCGATCAAATGCGCGGTGATCACCGTAATCCCGCGGCAAGCGTAGCGACGCCGCGGGGCGCCTGGCGGAAGGCTGTAGCCCAAGGCGAAGCCGCTCCCCCAGCCGGCCAATGAAGGGTGGTCGTAGACGTGGCCGTGGTCGTGGCCCTGGCCGTGGCCGGTGTGTTCAACGTCGGCCACGACGTTTGTCGCTTGATCCGCGCTATAGTCGAGCCCCGCCATGACAGAGCCCTCCAGCCCGTCGCCGTCCCCGCCACCTCCCGACGCGGAACTGCTGCGTCTGGCGGGCAAGCTGCGCGAGGTGGGGCAGGCGCTCGACCGGCGCTTTCTCGACAAGGGCGAGTTGGTGCGGCTCATGCTCATCTCGCTGCTGGCGGGCGAGCACATGCTCATCGTGGGCCCGCCGGGCACAGCCAAGTCGGCGCTCGTGCGCTACCTCGCGCGCCTCTTGGACGCGCGCACCTTCGAATATCTGCTCACCCGGTTTACCGAGCCGAGCGAGCTCTACGGGCCGGTGGACATCAAGGCCTTTCGCGAGGGCCAATATCTGCGGCGGAGCGAGGCCATGCTGCCCCAGGCGGAGATCGTCTTTCTCGACGAGATCTTCCAATCCAACTCGGCCATCCTGAACTCGCTGCTCACCATTCTCAACGAGCGTCGCTTCTTCACCGGCCGGGAGGCGGTCAAGGTGCCGCTGTGCTCGCTCTTCGGCGCGACCAACCAGGTCCCCAACGACGAGGTTCTGCAGGCCATCTTCGACCGTTTCCTCATCCGCGCATTTTCGCAGAACCTGGACAGCTATCACTTCCGCGGACTGGTCGACCACGGTATTCGGGCCGAGATCGCCCTGGCCGCGGCGGCTGACGAAAGCCTGCGTCCGCTGGTCAGCCTGGCCGAGTTGCGCGCCGTGCACAGGGCGATGGACCGGCTGCTGGTCTTCCCCGACGAGTTTCTGGCCACCTACAAGGGGTTGGTCTTCCAGATTCGCTCCGAGGGTGTGGCGCTCAGCGATCGCCGTGTGGTCAAGCTGCTGAAGCTCTTTGCTGCCAGCGCTTTGCTCGACGGGCGGCGGGCGGCCAATCCGGGCGATTTCTTCATTCTGCGACATGTGTGGAACACCACCGACCAGGCGCAGCTGCTCGATGACATCGTGAAGCCGGTCCTGGAGCGCTACGGCCGCGAGCACCCCGAGGAGCGGCGGCGCGGGTCGGTCCCCGTGGACCTCGACGCCATGCTGGCCGAGCTGGGCACGATACGCAGCCTGCTGCTCGGCGGCCAGGCGCTCTCTGACGTGCAGCTCTTTTCGCAGCTTCGCAACCTGCAGGACATCAAGGTTGCCCTGTCCGCCGTCGGAAACGAAAGCGCGCAGAAGATCGTGGGCGAGGTAGACAAGCTCCTCGAGGGCATTTTCGAGTCATCGCGATGGAACGGGTGAGAAAGCGGGATCGCAAAGCGAGCGGGGAGGGCGCGGCGCGTGGGGGGCCGAAAGGCCCAGCGGACCCCTCCAGGGTTCCCCCACTCAGAGTCCAACGCCGGAAGCAGGCATTCTCGGTCTTCGGTGGCCCGGTAGAACGGGCCGGCGACGCCGAAAGCGCGGCGGCGCTGGCCGAGCTGCTCGCCCCGGACCCGGGCCTGGCGCGTGCGCTCACCCACGGTTTTCACAGCTATGCGGGTCGCATGCACCCGTCCACGGCGCGGGTCGCGATTGCACGCTTTTCCCAGCCCGGCCAGAACGTACTGGATCCTTTCTGCGGCAGCGGCACGGTCTTGGTCGAGGCTCTGGCCGCGGGTCGCATAGCGGTGGGCAGCGATGCCAGCCCCCTGGCCGTGATCATTGCGCGGGTGCGCTCGACCACCCTGGGGCCGGAGGGCCGCCAACGCCTGGTGGAGGACGCGCGCCGGATCGCCGAGACGGCGGCGGAGCGCGCCCGCAAGCGCCTGCGGCCAGAGATCCCCAAGTGGGCGCGCGGGGAGAAGGACCGTTTCTTTTCCCATGTTGCCCTTGAGCTCTACGGTTTGCGTGCGCTCATCGGCGAGACCCAGGAGGACGACGTCGGGCTCGCGTTGCGCGCCTGTCTGTCATCGATCCTGGTGAAGTTCATGCGCGGCAGCGACGAGGCGGAAGCCCGGCGTATCGGCCGGGGTGTGCCGTCGCACTTTTTTGCGAGCCGCGCCGAAGAACTGGCCCGTGGCCTGGAGGCTTTGGAGCGGCGGACACCGGCCGGCACGCCCGCGCCGCAGATCCGCGTGGCCGATGCGCGGGATCTGGGCATGCTGAGCGCGGATGGTTTCGATCTGATCCTGTCGTCGCCGCCCTACGCGGGAACCTACGACTACGGCGAGCACCATGACGTGCGCTTCCTCTGGCTGGGGCTGCCTCGCGCCAACCTGGATCGCGTCCAGGTCGGCGCGCGCGACCAGGGGTTGGGCACGGCGGCGCAGCGCTGGCGTGCCGATCGGCGGCGCTGGCTGTCGGAGATGGCGCGCGTGGCCCGTCGGGGCGCGGCGATTATCCTCCAGGTCGGCGACGGCGTGGTGGCGGGTGCGCCCGAGGACGCCACGCGTGCGGTCGAAGAAGAGGCCCGACGACTGGGTCTGGACCCAGTGGCGCGGGTCTCGCAGGCGCGGCCACCGCATGATCATCGCCTGCGCCAGATCTTCGCCGGCCGCCCACGCCGCGAACACATCGTGCTCCTACGCAAGAAAGGCTAGTTCCCCGGTGCTGTCTCAGGTGCTGCGCACCATTCGCGAGCAGGCGCTGCTGGTTGGCGGTGAGCGCGTGCTGGTGGCCGTTTCGGGCGGCCCCGACTCGACGGCTCTCCTGCACGCGCTTAAGCATCTCGCGCTCCGCCTGGGAGTCGAGCTGGTCGCGGCGACTGTGGATCACGGCCTTCGGCCAGAATCAGGAGCCGAGGCCGCGCTGGTGTCCGAGCGCTGCGGCGCTCTCGGCATTCGCTGCGAGATTCTTGCTGTCGACGTCAAGGCCGAGCGCCGTCCCCATGTGTCCTGGCAGGAAGCTGCCCGCAACGTGCGTCTTTCTGCCTTGCAACAAGCTGCCTCCCGGTTGGGCTGCTCACATGTCGCCCTCGGTCACACGGCCGACGATCAGGCTGAAACGGTGCTCTTTCGTATCGTGCGCGGCACGGGCATTTCCGGCCTTGGGGGAATCCCGTATCGGCGTGGAATCTTCATCCGGCCGCTACTCGACGTCCGCCGCAAGCGGATCACGGCCTTCCTGGCCAAGCGGCGCATCCCGTTCATCGAGGACCCGTCGAATATCAATCGGCACTACGCGCGTGTGCGGATTCGTCTGGACCTCTTGCCCTTGCTTTCACGCGAAAACCCGCGGGTGGTCGAAGCGCTGCTGTCCCTGGCTCAAGACGCACGAGCGATTGCCGCGGGGGCATTGGCTCACCGCCCGCCCGGTCTCCCATCCGTCCCGCGGCGGGCGGCTGCGCTGATCCAACAGATGGCGGCGCAAGGGAAGGGGACACGGCGGGTATCGGTTCCCGAGGGTGAGGTGGTGGTGAGCTACGGAAAAATCCAGTTCCGACCGAGCGGGGGGCGGCGCCAAGACTCTTCCCCTTGCCCGCTTTCGTCCGAGTCCGTCCTGGTCGCGGGTCCGGGGGTCTATCGCCTGCCGGGCCGATGCGAGGGCCGTGCGCTTGAGCTGGAAGAAGGGAGTCGCCCCGCGGTTCCGCCAACCGGTTCCACGGTTTTTGACGCCGCACGGATCGCGCGACCGCTGCGGGTGCGAGCCTGGCGTCCGGGCGATCGCCTGCGTCCACGGGGTGGCCGCGGCAGCCGCAAGATCTCGGATCTTCTGGTCGATGCCAAGATCCCCCGCGACCTGCGGGCCGAGCTGCCTGTGCTGGTCGCCGCAGACGGAACCATCCTATTTGTGGCGGGTCTCCGGCCCTCCGAGGTCGCGCGCCCGCAGGTCGGCACCGAGCACTGGTTCGCCGTGCGCGCCATCTGAGCGCGTTCCCGACGGGAACTACGTTGACGCCGCGTCTTTTGCTGTCAATATTCATATCAGACAGTCAGCATCAAAGGGCCGCGCGTGCGTAATAGTCACAAGACCATACTGGTGTGGGCCATGCTGCTCTTCACCTTTTTCTTGGTGTGGCAGCTCATCAACCCGCGGGCACAGGATCAGAAGTTGGCGTTCTCGGAGTTCATCCAGAAGGTCGAGAAGTCGCCCGGCGACTTCAAGGCCACCCCGTTGCAGATTCGGATGAACGGCAACAACGCGGAGTTTCGCGGGACGCTGAAGAAGGGTGACGAGGCCTTCGTCACCACTGGCTTCATTGGCGAGCAGACACTGGAGAAGCTCAACCGGGCCAACATTCCCTACGAGATCTCCCGCGAGGCCGAGGGCGGGTTCTGGCAGCAGATGTTGATCACCTGGCTGCCCATCATCGTGGTCGCGGTGGTTTTCCTGCTTTTCATGCGCCAGCTCCAGATGGGGGGCGGAAAAGCCATGAGCTTCGGCAAGTCCAAGGCGCGTCTTCTGTCCGAGAACCAGAAGAAGATCACCTTCTCCGACGTGGCCGGCATCGAAGAGGCCAAGGACGAGGTCGAGGAGATCATCGCTTTTCTCAAAGACCCGAAGAAGTTTACCCGCTTGGGCGGCCGCATTCCCAAGGGCGTGCTCATGATGGGGCCGCCCGGCACGGGCAAGACTCTGCTCGCACGCGCCATCGCGGGCGAGGCCGGAGTGCCGTTCTTTTCCATTTCTGGCTCGGACTTCGTCGAAATGTTCGTGGGCGTGGGTGCCAGCCGGGTGCGTGACTTGTTCGAACAAGGCAAGAAGAATGCGCCCTGCATCGTGTTCATCGACGAGATCGATGCCGTGGGACGGCACCGCGGGGCGGGTCTGGGCGGCGGCCACGACGAGCGCGAGCAAACCCTCAACCAGTTGCTGGTCGAGATGGATGGCTTTGAGTCCAACGACGGCGTCATTCTCATCGCGGCCACCAACCGGCCCGATGTTCTGGACCCGGCGCTGCTGCGGCCGGGGCGCTTTGACCGACGCATCGTGGTTCCTCGGCCGGACGTCAAGGGGCGCCTTGGTATCCTCAAGGTTCACACCAAGAAGATGCCGCTCGGGCCCAACGTGGATCTCGACGTGGTGGCGCGTGGCACGCCGGGTTTTTCGGGCGCCGACTTGGAGAATCTGGTCAACGAGGCGGCTTTGCTGGCCGCGCGCGAGGACAAGGACCAGCTCGACCGCCATGATTTCGAAATGGCCAAGGACAAGGTCCTGATGGGCCCCGAGCGGCGATCGATGATCATCAGCGACCAGGACAAGCGCATCACAGCCTTTCATGAGGCGGGCCACGCGCTGGTCGGCAAGATGATGAAGGGGTCCGACCCGGTCCACAAGGTGACCATCATTCCGCGCGGCCGGGCCTTGGGCCTGACCCAGCAGTTGCCTCTGGAAGACCGGCTCAACCTGTCACGCGAGGCGGCCAACGACCAGATCGCGGTGGCCATGGGCGGCCGCGTGGTCGAGGAGCTGGTCTTCGGGCAGATCACCACCGGCGCGTCCAACGACATTCACATGGCCACTGATCTGGCACACAAGATGGTCTGTGAGTGGGGTATGTCCGACAAGATCGGGCCACTGCATTTCGGGCGCAACGAAGAGATGGTGTTCCTGGGCCGCGACTTCGCCGAGCACAAGGAATACAGCGAGCAGACTGCGGTGGACATCGACGCGGAAGTGCGCCGGATCGTCACCGCGAATTATGAGCGTGCCAAGCAAGTGATCACGGGCAACATGGACAAGCTAAACGTGCTGGCCGAGGCCCTGCTCGAGTACGAAACTCTGGACGGTAGCGAGATCGATGTCCTGTTTGCGGGCGGCAAACTGGACCGGGCCCGCACGGCTCCGCTTCCCGCGGCGGGCAAGGGCGGTGGCGAGCAGAAGCAAGCCCGGCCTGGGCAACACCCTGGGCTGTTCCCGCGACCGCTGCCTGACCCCGAAAAGGCATAGAACAGAAGGCTGGGATACCCTCGTCTCTGATGGCCGCGCGGATTGTCGGAGTTCTCAATGTGACCCCCGATTCGTTTTCGGATGGGGGACGGTTTTCTTCGGTGGAGGATGCGGTAGCCGCGGGTCTGGCCATGGTGGCGCAGGGCGCGGATTGGGTTGACGTGGGCGGCGAATCCACGCGGCCGGGGGCCGTACCGGTTTCCGAGGCTGAGGAGATCGCGCGCGTGGCTCCAGTGATTCGCGAGCTGTCGGCGCGGTTGGAGGGAAGGGCGAGGGTGTCCATCGACACCTACAAAGCCGCCACGGCGCGTGCGGCCTTGGTCGAGGGTGCCACTGCGGTCAACGACGTGTCCGGGGGCCTGCTCGATCCGGAAATCCTGCGCGTGGCTGCAGCGGCCCAGGCCGCCATGGTGGTGGGTCACCTGCGCGGCAAGCCGGCCGACATGCAGGCCCACGTTCATTTCGACAACGTGGTCGACGAAGTGTCCGACGAGCTGGGCGGGCGTGTGGCCGCGGCGCGGGCCGCTGGCTGCGGCGAAGTCTGGGCCGATCCCGGCATTGGGTTTGGCAAGCACCTGCCCCACAATCTGCGCCTGCTCAAGAACCTGGCTCGCGTGCGGGCGCACCTGGGCGTGCCGATCATGGTGGGGATCTCACGCAAACGCTTCATCGGTGAGCTACTTACATGGGAACCCTGGGAGGGTTCCCAAACCCTCCCGCGATGGTCCGCCGCCGGCGAAGCCGGCGGGCTCCCCACGCGACTACTTACATGGGAACCCTGGGAGGGTTCCCAAACCCTCCCGCGATGGTCCGCCGCCGGCGACGAGGGCGCGCGCGAAGCGCGCGGGGCGGGCAGGGTGGTCGTCGGTCCCGAAGCCCCCGCAGGGGGAGCCGGCGGGCTCCCCACGCGACTAGTTACATGGGAACCCTGGGAGGGTTCGCTCCGCCCTTCGGCCCCCACCTGCCACCCCCACCCCGCTCGCTTCGCTCGGCCTCGCCAAACCCTCCCGCGATGGTCCGCCGCCGGCGACGAGGGCGCGCGCGAAGCGCGCGGGGCGGGCAGGGTGGTCGTCGGTCCCGAAGCCCCCGCAGTGGGAGCCGGCGGGCTCCCCACGCGAGCTGTCCGGCCAGCGACCGAGAGGGTTTTCGGCACCGCCGCGGCCGTGGCCGTGGCAATCATGAATGGTGCGGATGCGGTGCGGGTGCACGACGTCCTAGCCATGTGCGACGTGGTTCGCGTAGCCGAAGCCATCGCCCAAGCCGAGCAAGTCGACTAGAATGGGTCCGTCGCATGAGTAAGAAGGAAGAGGCGCGAAGACTTTTCGGCACCGATGGGATCCGGGGTGTCGCGAACCAATACCCGATGACCGCGGACATCGCACTGGCCCTCGGCCGTGCAGTGGCCGAACGGTTTCGCATGCGCGGCCGACGCTCCCGCGTCGTCATCGGCAAGGACACCCGCCTGTCGGGGTACATGCTCGAAAGCGCACTGGAGGCGGGCATCGTAGCGGCGGGTGCCGATGTCATGTTGGTGGGTCCCTTGCCCACGCCGGCTATCGCGTTCATCACTTCCAGCATGCGCGCCGACGCGGGCGTGGTGATCAGTGCCTCGCACAATCCCTATCAGGACAACGGCATCAAGATCTTCGCTTCCGACGGTTTCAAACTACCCGACGAGGTGGAGGCGGACATCGAGCGTCGGATGATCGACCCGGAGCCGTTGACTCCGGGTCCTGAGCCCAAGATCGGCAAGGCCATCCGCATCGACGACGGGGAAGGCCGCTACGTCCAGTTTCTCAAGCACAGTTTTCCCAAGGCGCGCACCCTCGATGGCGTGCGCGTGGTGGTCGACTGTGCCCACGGCGCCGCCTACCGGGTCGCGCCGCAAGTATTCACCGAGCTGGGTGCCGATCTGACCGTGCTGTCCGCCGAGCCGAACGGGCGCAACATCAATGACAATTGCGGAGCTCTGCATCCCGAGAAGGCGGCGGCCGAGGTTCGCCGCACACGTTCCGCAATCGGCATTGCGCTCGACGGCGATGCGGACCGGGTCATCCTCACCGACGAGCGCGGGGAAATCGTCGACGGTGACCAGATCATGGCCATCCTGGGCACGCGGCTGCTGGCGCGCCATGCGCTGCCGGGAAACACCGTGGTGGCCACGGTGATGTCCAACTTGGGCCTGGAACGGGCGCTGGCGGAGCGGAGCGGAACCCTGCTGCGCGCGCCAGTCGGCGACCGCTACGTCGTCGAAACTATGCGTGAGAAGGGATTCATTTTCGGCGGCGAGCAGTCCGGACACATCGTCTTTCTCGAAGAAGCGACCACCGGGGATGGCCTGCTTGCGGCGCTGCAGGTCTTGTCGGTCATGGTGCAAGAGGAGCGCCCGCTGTCCGAATTGGCCGCGATCATGACGCGCTACCCGCAGGTCCTCATCAACTTCAAGGTCGCGAAGAAAACGCCTGTGGTCGAATTGCCCGGGGTTCAGGCGGCCATCCGCTGGGTGGAGGACGCCTTGGGGCAAGATGGTCGCGTGCTCGTGCGCTACTCCGGCACCGAATCCAAGGCGCGCGTGATGATCGAGGGGACCGACGAAAACACGATCCGCGCTCACGCCGAGGAGATCGTCGCCATCATGCAGAAGGCGCTCGCGGAATGATTCGCCTGCACGTCAACGTCGACCACGTCGCGACCCTGCGCCAGCAACGGGACACCATCTACCCTGACCCGGTGCTGGCTGCTGGCCTGTGCGAGCTGGCCGGTGCCGATGGCATCACCGCGCACCTGCGCGAGGACCGGCGCCACATCCAGGAACGGGACGTGCGCCTGTTGCGCCAGATGGTGCGTGGGGTGCTCAATCTGGAGATGGCAGCGGTGCCATCGATCGTGGACATCGCCCTCGACGTCAAGCCCGACTTCTGCACTCTGGTGCCTGAGAAGCGGCAGGAACGAACCACGGAAGGCGGACTCGATCTGCGCGGGCAGGGCGCCGTCATCGGCAGCGTCGTGCGCACCCTGCGCGACGGAGGCATCGGGGTTAGCCTGTTTATCGATCCCGAGGAGGACGCGGCGCGGGCCAGCGCTGATCTGGGCGCCGTCTGTGCCGAGCTGCACACGGGTGACTACTGCCATGCCGCGGGCAACAGCGCGGCCGCACGTCGTGAGCTGGCCCGGCTGGAGAAGGCGGGGCGCGTCGTGGCGGACGCAGGGCTGCGTCTGGCCGCAGGGCATGGTCTCGACTATGGCAACGTGGGATTGGTGGCGGCGTTGCCGTTTTTGGAGGAGCTGAATATCGGTCACAGCATCATCGCGCGCGCCATGCTGGTGGGCATGGAACGCGCCGTGGTCGACATGCGCGCGGCCATCGCAGCCGGCGCAAGGGGCGCCGAGTAGGAGGATCTTGTGGCCTTGGTTCTTTCCGCAGCCCAGATGAAAGCGGTCGACCGTGCCGCCATTGACAAGCTTGGACTGCCCGGTTTGGTCCTGATGGAGAATGCGGGTCGCGGGGTCGCGGAGATCATCGCCCGGGAGAAGCCCCACCTGGCGGGCCTGGACGTGCGCGTAGTGTGTGGCGCCGGCCAGAACGGTGGTGATGGCTTCGTGGTGGCTCGTCACCTTCTCAACCGGGGCGCTCAGGTGCAGGTCTTCTTGGCCATGCCGCGCGAGAAGATGGCCGGCGACGCTGCGGTTTTTGCTCGCGTGTTCGAGGCCCTGCCGGGTGCGCTGGTGCGCGATGCCTCGTTTGAAGAGGATGCCACCACCTGGCGCGCGTATCTGGCCGGGGCCGACGTGATCGTCGATGCCGTGTTTGGCACCGGTTTGCGTTCGGACGTCAAAGGCCCGGCCGCGGCTGCCATTCGGGGCATGAATGCGGTTGATGCCTTGCGCGTTGCGGTCGACATTCCCTCAGGGCTGGACGCGGACACCGGTGCCGTCCGTGGGGTAGCTTTCTCCGCCCATGTGACCGCCACCATGGCCTGCCGCAAGCTGGGTTTGGTGCTGGATCCCGATGCGCCGGTCGGCCGGGTCGAGGTCCTGGATCTGGGCGTCTCGCCCGACACCGCCTTGGAAGCCGCCAAGGCGGAAGGGCCACTCTGCACTTGGCTGGAACGCGAAGGCGTGGCGCGGACGCTGCCCCGCCGGGGCCCAGGGGGGCACAAGGGGACGGCCGGTCACGTCTTGGTCATTGCCGGGTCGGCTGGCAAGACGGGGGCAGCGCTGCTCGCGGGGCGGGCGGCCCTGCGCACCGGCGCGGGCTTGGCCACCCTGGCGACAACAGCGGCTGGCCAGGCGGCGCTCGACGCCAAGGTCGTGGCCGAGATGACCGCGCGCTACTCGGACGGCGACGACGCGGATGAGGCGAGTTACGCGCGCATTCTGGCCCTGGCAGGTCATGTGAAGGCGGGAGCTTTGGGTCCGGGCATTCCCACCGGTCCGGGCATGGCCGCGCTGGTGCGCCGACTGGTCGCCGAGTTGCCCATCCCCCTGGTGGTGGACGCCGATGCCTTGAACCTGCTGGGAGAGGACGTGGCGCGTGTGGCGTCTCCGGCCCGCGCCGCCCGCATCCTGACCCCTCACCCGGGCGAGATGGCCCGCCTCTGCGGTCTACCGGTCGGCGAAATCATGAAGGACCGCTTGGGCTACGCACGCCGACTGGCCGAGCGAACGCGAGCCGTGGTTGTCTTGAAGGGCGCGCGCACGGTGATCGCCCGCCCCGAGGGAACGGCCGACATCAACCCGACTGCCAACGCGGCACTGGGCACCGCCGGCAGCGGCGATGTCCTTACCGGGGTCATCGCATCCCTGCTGGCGCAAGGGCTGGCGGCACCCGATGCCGCCTGCGCGGGCGTATTTGTGCACGGCGAATCGGCCGAGATTGCAATCCGGACACTGGGTTCACACAACCTCATGGCGGGCGATTTGCCCGACGCTATCGCGCGTACCCTAGAAGGGCTGCGCTCGTTGTAGACTGGGGCTTATGACCAAAGACACCATCGCCGCCGCGCTTTCGGCCGAGGGCCTACAGGCCAGTCAGGACACCTTCACGATTCCCGAGGAGCGCGAAGCCGTTTTCCTCGTGGCCGCTCCCGGCGATGTGATGCCGGTGAACAAGGTCATTCAAGTCGAGCTGCGTGACAAGTTTCTGAGCCTGCAAACGGCCAAGGATGAGCACTTCTGGTTCACCTACGACCTCGTCCTGGGCCTGCGCGTGCTGGCCGCCCAGCCCGGCAAGGGGCGCCTCGCGGGCTTCGCGAAGTAGCTACCGGATCGACATCGACCAACTTGCGATGGTGTTCTTGCCGTTGTAGGCGGGGAAGCCGAAAGACTGCATCTGATTCAGGATGCACGACGGAAGCGGCCCCTTGCGCTGACCGTTGACCTGCACCGCCCTGACTCGTCCGTTGGGCTGAACCACGAAGTCGACCTCGATGGTCGACACACCCCTGCCCATGATGCAGGGAACCAGCCGGCGGTAGTTGGCGTGCATGATTCTGTCGATCACAGCCTCATCCAGGAGGGCGTCACCACCCGTCTGGCTCACATCGCCAAATTCCATCTTGTTGTTGAAGTCTTCTGCCCGGCCAGCCACGCCCCCGCCGGGCCCACCGTGCCTTGGGCCGGCCGCCTTCTTGTGTGCTGGAAACGAGATCTTGACTTCCTTGAGGAAGGCATCCACGTCGGCTTCGCTCACGCGGGAGGCCAGGACGTCATCTTTGGCCGCCGCGCGCTTGTGGATGAACCAGGTCAGGCCCGCGGCGAGGGCCACGAGAGCCGTGCCGATGATGAAAATCGTCCAGCGGCCCTTCTTGCGCTCGACATGCTCGTGGGCCTGCTCGGCTTTGGCCCGTCGCTGCGTTTCGAGCCGGCGTTCGGTGACACGAGTGTACTCGAGCAACTGCGGATGCTCGCGAATCTTCTGCCGGTTACCCGAGTCCACATCAACGATGATGTCGTCGCCGCTGAAGATGCCCTTGTCCATCTGGGCCATGACCTGAGCGAGGGAGAAGGGGCCGTAGTCGAGCTTGTCCTTCTGGATGAGCCAGCGCTCGTATTCCTCGGTCAGGCGCACAGCATCAGCGACGCTGAACGACTTCCCCACAGTCAGTCGAGCCGAGGCGGGCGCCTTCGGAGGACTGGCCGCGGCGGGCACGCCGCCCGCTATGTTGGCGAGGGCGGCCCCTAGCGCGTTCAACAATTCTTTGGGCCGGGAGAAACGCGTCTCCGGCAGCGGAGCCAGGCCGCGCGCCACCACCGCATCCACGGCAGGTGGAATGGCCGAGTTCACCTGACTGGGCGGCCACAGTGGCGAGGTCGGGGCGTGACCAGTGAGCATTTCGTAGAGGATCGCCGCGAGGGAATACACGTCCGCCGCGGGCGAGGGCTCTTCGCCAGCCGCCAACTCAGGGGCGAGGTAGGCCCCATGCGAGTCCGAGTCAGGACCACCTCGCCGAGCCAGCGCGGGCAGCGCACGCGAAAGGCCCAAGTCAGTCAGCTTGACCCGGCCGGAAGAAGTAACCCGTATGGCCGAGGGATTGACGCCTCCATGGACCAAGGCTGAATGCGCCGTGTCCAGGGCGTTAGCCAAGTGCCCCAACAAGACATGGGCATGAGGCAGGCCGATCACCTTGCCTTCTTTGCGCCTAGCATCAAAGATCTGCCGCAGCGTCGCGCCATCTATGGCCTCCGCAGCAACGTAGACACGGTTATCTTCGAGGCCCCAAGCAACCAACGTCGCCAAGTTCTTGTGTGGGACGCGAGCAGCCTGGCCAAGGTCAGTCTCCGCGACTGTTCGTGCCATTCCCTTTGCGCTGAACACACGCACCGCGACCGAGGCGCCACCCTGGGAATCTTGCGCCTGGTACACGTCGCTGCCGCCCTCCTCGCCTAGGAAGGTCTGGATCTGGAAGCGACCGCCGACCAGCGTGCCCGCCGCGATCTGGCTGTTTTGTTTCTCTGCGGAAAGCGAATGTCTCATGAGCGAATTGATATTACAGGCTCTTTCCCTATCGGCGCTAACAGGAATTTCCGTGAGCCGAGCCACGAGGTCGGCTGCCCCACATGTCCGGATATGAACGACGCAATGCCGTCCGGAGCCAAGTCAGAGCGGCGGCCTCCCACGCTGCCGTCGGTGTGCCAGGCACAGATTCTCTAGGAGCTCTTGAATCGGCGCACCAGTTCACGCAAGCGGCGCGAACCGCCACCCTCACGAAAGACAAATCGGATGCCGCTTTGCCCCGGACCAGCATGATAGATCACGCGTCCGGTGATGGCCATAGCCGCCACGCCGCCAGGCGGCACAAGGTCCAGCTCCACTTCGGTGCCCAGCGGTGGGACCACGTGCGCGCAAACCAGAGCACCATTGGCACTGATCTCGCGCAGGTCGGCGTCTATAGGCTCGGGATCGCTAGCCAGGCGGAGCTTGACCGCCAAGCCGATCGGGATCCGTGTATGTCTTCGCCGTGGCGTGGGTTTGCGATGCCCATCCAGCGTTTCCAACACGAAATCGCGCTTGGCGCCTTCTTCGGCTGCGAACTTAACCAGGGCACCGGCTCGCACGCGCAGCCGGGGCAGAGCCGGCCGCCATGACAACACCGTGCCGCGAACAAAGACTCGGTTGGGCAGAGCTTTGCAGACGATCTCAACTACCACCTCGTCATCCGGTGCAAGCTGCTTGGTGGTCGGACAGAAGAGCCCTCCCTCGGGATGATCCGTGTTGTAGAAACTGCGAAACTCCTCAGCACTTCTGCAGCGGACACGCAGAATGTTCAATGCGCACCCCCTCCTGAAGGGGCCTGATACCGATGGTGGCCTGCTTACCATGATTGTACTAGCTTTGGCATTCCTTTGATGTCAATCCGTGTTCACATCGGTGGCCAGCTCTGCACGCCCGAACAAGCCACCGTGCCGGTCTTCGATAGGGGGGCCTTGGCACGCACGAACAACATCGCGAGTCATGAGGTCTCGTTCATGAGCCCTGATGATCTCCGGCGGGCCGACGAGGTTTTCCTGACCAGCTCGGTGCGCAGCGTGCTGCCTGTGACTCGGGTCGATGGGCTGGCCCTGGGTGACGGCAAGGCTGGCGCCGTGACCCGGCGGCTGATGGCGCTCTATCGCCAGTCGGTCGAGGCGCAAACATGAACCCCGCACAGGCTGGACCGAAGTTTTTCATACTCAGCGGGGCGATTCTGATTCTGAGTGGTGTGGCCCAGGCGCTGGCCAGGCCTCGCGCTGCGCGCGAAGGCAGGGCGCAGCGCTACTTCAACGGGGCCACGGCCCGGGCCCTCGTGTTCGTGACCGTGGGGGTGTTGGCGATCATGGTGGGCTTGGGCGCAATTCCGATTGGGTGGCGATAGCTAGAGACTTCATTGAATCGCTCGCCGTGATCCGCTAAAAGGACACGCTCTGCCCGGCACTGCAACATGATTGAACGCTACACGCGACCCGCGCTGGCCGAACTGTGGTCCGATGCCCGCCGCTACGAAACCTGGCTGCGGGTGGAGTTGGCAGCCTGTGAGGCGATGGAAGCCGCAGGCAGCGTTCCCGCGGGAACGGCCGAAAGGGTGCGCCAGCGGACCGCTGGCAGGCTGCAGGCCAAGCGCATTGCCGAAATCGAGGAGCAGACGAAGCACGACGTCATCGCGTTTCTCAGCCATGTCGAGGAAATCGCGGGTGAACCTGCGCGTTGGCTCCATCTTGGCATGACGTCATCCGATGTGCTGGATGCGTCCTTGGCCATCCTGCTGCGCGAGGCAGCGGATGAGATCGTGGTCGGCGTCGACCAGCTCACGCAAGCGCTGGCGCGCAAGGCTGAACAGCATCGTTTGACGCTGATGATCGGTCGTTCGCATGGAATCCACGCTGAGCCCATCACGGCCGGCCTGGTGTTCGCTGGCTTCTTCAGCGAAGTCGGCCGTGCGCGACGCGCGTTGGTGGCGGCGCGCGAAGAAATTTCGGCCGGCAAGCTGGCCGGGGCGGTCGGCACCTATGCTAGCCTCGACCCGGAGATTGAGATCCGTGCCTTGGGCGCCCTGGGTTTGCACCCGGAGGTCGTGCCCACGCAGATCGTGGCGCGCGATCGCCACGCGGGCTACTTCATGGCCTTGGCCCGGCTTGGCACCGCTGTCGAGCGCATCGCACTCACGGTCCGACACTGGCAGCGGACCGAGGTTGCCGAGGCCCTGGAGGCCTTCGGTGATGGACAGAAGGGTTCGTCCGCCATGCCCCACAAAAAGAACCCGATCCTTTCCGAGAACCTGTGCGGGCTGGCACGCCTGCTGCGAGCCTATGCCGGCGCAGCCTTGGAGGACGTGGCACTCTGGCACGAGCGTGACATCTCGCACTCGTCGGTGGAGCGGGTAATCGGCCCGGATGCCACCGGGATCGCGGACTTCATGGTGCGAAGGGCTGCCACTTTGATCGACGGCCTGGTGGTCAACAAAGAACGCATGCGGCACAACCTGGAAATGACCGGCGGGCTTTTCTTCAGCGAGGGCGTGATGCTGGCTCTCGTGCGCAAGGGCTTGGCGCGCCAGACGGCCTACGAGCTGGTACAGAAGCATGCGCTGGCCGCATCAGCCGCGCTGGGGCAGGCCCCGGGATCCGCGCCCAGCTTCCGTGAGCGCGTGGGCGCCGATCCGCAGATCGCCGCGCACTTGACCGTCGCCGATCTGGATGAAGCGTTCAATATCAGGCACCACCTGCGCTGGGGCAGTGTGATCATCGATCGAGCGCTGAGAGACGTTGACGGCTAGCAGCCGAGGGAGACACGCTATGGTTTCCAATGACCTTATTCGAGCACAGCTTGCCAAGACTCTGGAAAAGACTGACTTCCCCGAGTTGGGCGCCAAATACGTCGGCAAGGTCCGCGACTGCTACAGCAAGGCGGGTCGGCGCACCATCGTGGTGACCGACCGGATCAGTGCCTTCGATGTGGTCCTGGGGACCATCCCGTTCAAGGGTCAAGTGCTCAACCAGATCGCCGCCTATTGGTTCGAGTCCACCAAGCAGATTGCGTCCAATCACGTGCTTTCGGTGCCTGATCCGACCGTCATGGTGGCCGCCGAGTGCAAGCTGCTGCCAGTTGAGTTCGTCATGCGCGCCTATCTGACGGGCGTGACCACCACCTCCATCTGGTACCACTACGAGAGGGGAAGCCGGCTCTTTTGTGGCCACAAGCTGCGTGATGGCATGCGCAAGAACCAGAAGTTGGACAAGCCCATCCTCACGCCATCCACCAAAGCGGCAAAGGGCGACCACGATCGATCCGTGTCGCGCGATGAGATTCTGGCGGCGAACTTGCTGTCAGCCGAAGACTTCGATCGTGCGGCCGAGATGTGCGCGCGCATCTTCGCCTTTGGGCAGAGTCTTGCGGCTCAGCGCGGTCTCATTCTGGTCGACACCAAGTACGAAATTGGCCAGCGGGTTGATGGAAGTCTTTGCTTCATCGACGAGGTCCACACACCCGACAGTTCGCGCTACTGGTATGCCGACGACTACCAGGTCCGCATCGAGCGGGGCGAGGAGCCACGGGGGTTAGACAAGGAATACCTGCGACGCATTCTGGCCGATCAGGGCTACCGGGGTGACGGACTGCCGCCCCCGCTCTCCGACGATGTCCGTTGTGAGGCGGCCCGACGCTACATCGCGCTCTATGAGCTTGTCACGGGACGGGGTTTTGTACCGGATTTTGAAGAACCGGCGAGCAGGATCCGGAGGAATCTCGGGATCAAGTAGGGGGGCGCAACGTCTGCAGAAACGTCTATTTGCCGGCCTTCTCGGCCTCGGCCTCGGCGAGCCTCCGGGTTTCCTGTGACGACGCCAGGGCGACAGCACTTTGCATCATAGTTTGGATCTGGGCCTGGCTCAGCCCGGGAGCGCCACCGGTTCCCATTATGTCGATGGGCACAGGGAACACGATGGTCGAGCGCGCCTCGGCAGAGACCTCCACCAGGGTCTGGTAGAGCCGCAGTTGCAACGCGCCTGGGGTGGACGCAATCATGCGTGCGGCTTCTGCGAGTTGGGCGGCGGCCTGCACCTCGCCGCCGGCTGCGATGACCTTGGCGCGGCGTTCACGCTCGGCTTCGGCTTGACGTGCCATGGCCCGCTTCATCTCCTGGGGCAGCTCGATGTCCTTCAACTCGACCGCAGTGATCTCAACCCCCCACTGCTCGGTCCGGGTGTCCAGGATGCTTCGCACCTCGGAGTTTATGCCTTCCCGGTTGGAGAGAATGTCGTCCAGCTCCAGTTTCCCAACCACAGCGCGCAAGGTGGTCGCCGCAAGTTGCAAGGTCGCAGGCAGGAACTCCTCTACCTCCAAGATGGCGTGGCGGGGCGACGCCACATTGGCATAGACCACCGCGCTGACGACGATCGAAATGTTGTCACGGGTGATGACCTCCTGGGGCGGGATCTGGATGGCCTGAATTCGGGTGTCCACGATACGGGCACGATCAATGCCAAATGGCAACAGCATGACCAACCCCGGGCCGGCTAGGCTCTTGCGGGCGCGTCCCAAGCGAAACACCACGCCCCGCTCGTACTCGCGCAGCACGCGCACGCCAGTTAGCAAGGAGATGCCGGTCAGGACCAGGACTCCCAGGAGAATAGTTTCCATGCTCCACTCCTTCGCCAGCACCATTCTGACACAACTGGGCGGGCTGCGTAGCTGGAAGGCTCAGATCCGCGGCGTGGTTGGTTGACAACAGTGTTTGACCTTGTTCACCGGCGCGACTAGGCTTTCGCCCTTATTGCCAGTGTCTGGCTTAGTCGAGTTTCGCAGGGAGGCGACATGCGCAGCGACGCGCTCGATGATGGAATGCCAGAGGATGCAGCTCGGGCCGATGATTTCCAGCGGCTCGAGCAGAGCTATGTGCGCGAGGAGCGCTGGGAGGACCTGGCCGGGCTGCTGATCGAGCGCACCGAGGGCACCAAGGACGCTGCCGAGCGAGGGCGCCTCCTGATGCGCGCTGCGCAGATCTTCGAGACCAATCTGGCCGATCCGGATCGCGCATTCATCACCTTGCTAGCCGCGTTTCAGGAAGACCCCTCGAACGACGAACTTGCCACGGGTTTGGCGCGCATGGCCAGCACGCACAACCGCTGGCAGGACCTGCTGGCCGAATGCAACAGCTTGGTGGCCGAGATGGCGCCGGAGTCGAAGCGCGCCAACATGCTGGTGGCCATGGCGGGTTGGTACCAGCGCGATCTCGACGATGCGGCAGCGGCTGAGCAGTCGCTGGAAGCGGCCATGGCGGCCGATCCCGCCAACCATGCGGCGCTGCGTTCGTTGGTCGCGTTGCATGGCCAACGTGGCGACTGGTCGGGCGCGGCGGCTTGTCTGGCCTCCGCATCAGCCAACACCTCTGATCCGCAGGCGCGGGTCCAGTTTGCGTTTGACGCTGCGGAGATCTATCGCAACCGGCTCGACGACCTGGATGGGGCCGCGGGACTGTACAGCCGCGTGCTCGACCTTTCTCCCGGGCATCCTCAAGCCGCTGCCGTGATGGCTGACATCACGTGGGGCCGCAAGGATTGGGCTCGGGCATTGCCGTTGCTCGAGGCCTTGGCCGCGGCGGCCGAACAGGCCCTCGAACCCAGGGCGCGGCTTTGGCAGCGGGCGGGCTGGTCAGCGCAGATGACTGGGGACGTGGAACGGGCGCGGGTCAACTACCGGCGCGCGTTCGCGGCCGAGGCTGGGTATCTACCGACGCTGCTCTGTTGGTCGCAGCTCGCTGAAACCCAGGGATGGTGGCAGGACGTCTGCGCGACGGTGCCCTTGATCCTCGACCAGGCTGAAGCCAACCTGACTGCCGTCGATCGTGCCGAGCACTTGCTGGCTCTGGGCCAAGCCCACCTGGCGCTGGGAGACGCGCGCGCGGCCGCGGGGGCGTTCATGAAGGCGCTCGAGCTGGCGCCCAATCTACCGGATCTTCGCGAGGCACTGGCCGAGGCCAATTCCAAGTTGGAGGGGCGGGGACCGGCTGACGCTGCGGCCCTCATCGAGCAGCATCGCGTGCTGCTGTCGGGCGCCGTGTCGCCTGACGAACAGTTCGAGATTCTGGGCCGCATCGGCCGCCTCCAGCGTGAGGAGTTGAACGACCAGAAGGCTGCCCAGGACACCTTCCAGCAAGCCCTTGCGCTGCGACCCCATGATCCCGAGACACTGCACGAGCTGATGGAGATCTACACGCTCGAACGGGAGTGGGTGCGCGCGGTGGACGTGTTGTTGCAGCTCGCGCAGGCCGAGTCGGGGAGGAACAAGGCCCGCTACTTGGTTGCGATGGCCAACATTCTAAACTACGAACTGGAATCCCCGGTCGAGGCCGTCGATCTCTACAATCAGGCCCTCGACGAGGACCCGGACGATCGCCGCAGCTTCGAGCGCATCGAGCGCATCCTGACCAGCCGGCAAGACTGGGGCGAGCTGGCGCGCGCCTACCGTCGCATGATCAAGCATCTGGATGTTTCGCCCCCGGCCGACAAGCGGCCCTGGTTGCTCGCCCTGTGGCGTGGGTTGGCCGAGGTTTCCCGGGTTCGCCAGGCGGATATGGCCGCAGCGGCGGCAGCCTATGAGGTTTGTGTGTCGCTCGCCCCGGACGACAACCGGCAGCGCGAGGCGCTGGTCGAGGTGTACGAAGCCCAGGGCGCGCAAGGGTTTGCCGGGGCTGTCAAGATCCGAGAGCAGCTCTTGACGGCAGCCAGCGACGCCGACGGAGCCGCCCAGCAGGTCCGCGCCTTGGCCCGGCTCTACGCCGAGCACCAGCGCTACGACCGCGCTTTCTGTGCCTGCGCGGCGCTTTGCGCGCTGATGAAAGCGAATGCCCAGGAGAAAGCTTTCTACGGCCAGCACGCCATGCCCGGCGTACCCCTGGCCAAGGCCGGATTGAACGAGAGTCTGTGGCAGGGCTGGGTGTGCAGCCCAGGGCAGGACCGGCGCATCTCCCAAGTGCTGGCCGCGGTCAGCGCGAGCATCGCCATGTCGCGGGCTAGGGAGGCGCAAGCCTTGGGACTCAACCTCGACCAACGGGTCGATCTGGCCCAGGACAACTCGTCGGTGTCACAGATCTTGGCCTATGTCAGCCGACTCATCGGCGTGCCCTTGCCCGCGATCTATGTTCCACCGACCGCGCCGGATGAGATCGACCTCGTGGTCCTGCTGGAGGGCAAACAGGTGCTTCCGGCGTTCGTCCTGGGGCGAGGACTGGTGTCGGGGCGGACTGATCGCGAGTTGGCCTTCCTGCTGGCAAAGAAGCTAGTGGGCTTGCGCGCCGACCACTTCCTGCTGTGGCCGCAGGTGGTGCCGACGCAGAGCGAGCTGCGGGTCATCCTGGCTGCGGCGATCAAGCTGCTGCGGCCCCAGTTCGACTTGCCCGACACGGATCCGGCTGCGGTACGCAAGTATGTCTCCTTCCTGCAAAAGATGTTGCCCAGGGCACAGCTGATGTCTATGAATGCGGCGGTCGAGCAATTGGTCGCTGATCCTGCCTCCGTCGACCTTGGCGCATGGGCCGCCGCCGCTGAGGAGAGCGCAAATCGAACCGGCTTGCTCGCCTGCGGTGACGTGGTGGCGGCCGCGCGCGAGTTGGTGAAGGATGCGCGCGTGCGCCAGGGACGACCCGAAGAGGCCATCCTCGACCTTGCGCGCTGGAGCGTGACCACTCAGCACCTCGATTTGCGCGAGCAGCTCGGCCTGGCCCTGGTGGTAGACACGCGCGCCGTGGACACGGCCCCGCTTTCGCTGCGCAACGGTCGGCGGACGTAGGATCGCTTGGTCAACCCAAGGACCGAGTCGGCAGGGTCACGGCCGCGAATGCCTTCGCGGTGTCGAATCAAGACCCCTATTTGGCCGATGCACGGCCGACCGCGAGCAGGATGCCAAAGATGATGGCCTCGGGGCGCGGCGGGCAGCCTGGGATGAAGGCGTCGACCGGCAGGACCTCGGCCACGCCGCCTGCACTGGCGTAGCTACGTCCGACGATGCCGCCGGAGCAGGCGCAAGCACCGACCGCAATCACCACCCGGGGCTCGGGGACCGCTTCGTAGGTCCGGCGGGCGGCCAGCTCTAGGTTGCGGGTCATGGGCCCTGTGACAATGACTCCATCTGCGTGACGAGGCGAGGCCACGAAGTCGATGCCGAGCCGCCGGACGTCGTACACGGGATTGAGCAGAGCGGTCAGCTCCCAGTCACAGGCATTGCACGATCCGGAGTCAAGGTGGCGCAGGTGCAGCGAGCGTCCCAGGGTGCGCCGGATCGTCTCGGCGATCTCCTCCCCGCGCGGCGGTCCCGGCAGCGCCACGGCCCGGCCGTCGGCATCCGCCTCGACCTGCACCACCAAACTCTCGCGCTTTCGTGCGCCGAGTTCGACCTGGCGTCCCAGTTCGATGGCACCGTCAAGCGAGGCTGCGGCGCAACGGCCGCAATACAAGCAGCGCGCCCGATCGATCGCGTAGCGCCCCGGCCCGCCAGCAATCGCGCCCGAGGGGCACACCGCCGGCGGCGGGAGCGTGGCGACCGCCGCCCCCGGCCGAACCCGCGGCGCGCCCCGAAACCGCTCGGGCGGCCGCGCTGGCTCGTCGGGGTAGCGAATCGTCACCACCCCGGTGCGCAGGCTTCGCAAGAGAGCGGTCAGCATGGCAGGACTTTCACGGGTTGGTTCATCGGTCGGTGCATGAGTAGCAGAGCTCGAAGCTCTTGTTGACCAGGGGGAAGTCGGGAATGATCGAGCTCTGCGCGGCGAGCGGGACAGCGGGCCAGTTGGCGTAGCTGGCCGAGCGCAGGTGGTACCGATCGACTCGGCCCGCCGCATCGGAGCGCAACCAGTGGATCGCGGCGCCTCGCGGCGACTCGATGGCTGCCAGGCCGACTCGCCGCGGGGGCAGGGCCGCGGGCATCGGCGCGACAAGTGGCCCGGACGGCAGGCTCGCCAGCAAGGCGAGCACCAGTCGCATCGATTCGCGGGCCTCGGCTGCGCGCAGGTTGAGGCGGGCGTGGACGTCGCCGTCGGACTCGGTAGCGACTGTCACCTTCAGATCGCTTCCGACCCCGTACGCGGCGTGGGGGTGATCGCGCCTGGCATCCCGGTCGACGCCGCTGGCCCGCGCGCCCACACCGGTCACCCCCAGCGCAATGGCATCTGGCAGGGGCAGGAGCCCGGTCGTGTCCAACCGGTCGATCACGGTCGGATTGTTCTCGATGCGCTCCATCAGACTGGCGAGCGCCTTCGCGGTGGCGGCCATCGTGGTCTTGACCGAGCGTGCCTCTTCGGCCGATAGATCGAAGCGGACACCGCCCGGCACGAGTAGCCCGCGCAGGAACCGGTTCCCAGTGAGGCGCTCGCCCACCTGTTGCAGCGCCTCTTTCATGCGCAACCCGGCCGAGGTTCCGTAGTGGTAGCTCGCCCCTGCGGCGATGTTGCCGATGTCGCCCACGTGGTTGTACAGACGTTCCAGTTCGAGCGCCAGGGTGCGCAGCACGCGTGCCCGTCCCGGCACTTCGATCCCGGCGATCTGTTCGGCCGCCTCACAGAACCCGAGCCCATGCGCGACCGAGCACACCCCACATATCCGCTCGGCGACATGGAAGCCGTCGATCGTGGTCATCCCTTCTATGCGTTTTTCCAGGCCCCGGTGCGTGTAGAAAAGGCGCGCCTCGAGGTTCAGGATGGATTCCCCCACGGTGCTGAAGCGGAAGTGCCCGGGTTCGATGATCCCAGCGTGAATCGGGCCCACCGGTACCTCCAGCACGCCCTCACCCTCGACCAGCAGGTGGGGAAACTCTTCAGCGGGCTCCACCGGGGGACGCTGTCCGGCCTGGAACCTCTTGCGCAGGGGGTACAGACCCTTGGGCCAGCCGTCATGCACGACTAGAGGCCGCGGGTCGGGGTGCCCCGAGAACACGATCCCGAACAGGTCCTGCGCCTCACGTTCGTGCCAGTTGGCCGCAGGAACCTCGACCGCGATCGATGGCAACTCCGGCCGGGCGGCATCGAGCGAGGCCACCAGGGTCACGAAGACGTCGGGCAAGGGGCGCAGGCTGTGCGAGGCCGGCTCGAAAATGTAGCGGATTTTGAGATCCCGCTCGGCTGTCGTCTCCTCGTCGGTCGCGACGAGCGACGCCAGTGCCATGCCGGCCGCACACAGCTCCGCCACGGCGGCCGGTATGTCCTCAGCACGGTTGAGCCGAGCGGTCAGATCCTGGGGGCGTGGACCGCGCTCGAAACCGGCCCAGCTTGCCAGGCGTTGCTTCAGTCCTTCCAGGGTCGGCGTTGACTCAACCAATGATGATCTCCGTCGCGCGCGCCAGCACGCGGTCAAGACCGGCAGGCATGTACACCCCCAGCAGCACCATCGCCGCGACCAGCAACAGCATACCCAACATTGGCAGATGCGCCTCGCGTTCGCGGCTCGCACTGGCCGCGGCCGTGCCGAAGACCATCTGCCCTACGTGATGGATGAGTCCGGCGAAGATGATCACGACTACCACGAGAAATGCGGCCACCACCACGGTGCGACCGGCCGCGAGTCCGGCTTGAATCACCATCAACTCGCTGATGAAAATGGAAAAGGGCGGCGTGCCCGCCAGTGAAAGGGCGCCCATGAGTAGGAGCGTCCCTGCCAGCGGCGCGATCCCCATCAAGCCCCGTATCATGCGCATATCGCGGGTGTCGTAGCGGGCGATGGCGTCGCCGGCGACGAGGAACACCAGGGCCTTGGTCACCCCGTGGTTGATCACGTGCAGCAGCGCCCCGTAGGTGCCCAGCCGCCCACCGAAACCCAGCCCGAGTGCGATGATCCCCACATGCTCGACGCTGTGATAGCCGAGAAGGCGCTTGAGATCGTGCTGGGCGAGAATGAAGGGGGTCGCCACCACCACCGACAGGAGCCCGAAGATCAGCAGGAGTCCCTGACTGAATTCGGGGCCACAGGCAGCGCGCGCGATGGTGTGGAAACGGATTATACCAAACAGCGCACACTTGATGAGAGCGCCCGACAGCAAGGCCGACACTGGCGTTGGCGCCTGGCTGTGCGCATCGGGCAGCCACATGTGCACCGGGGCCAGGCCGGCCTTGGTCCCGTAGCCCACTATCACGAAGATGAATCCGATACGGATGATCCCGGGGTCGAGGTGAGGTGCGACGGCAACGATGCTCGACCAGTTCATCGCTCCCGCCAGCACACCCCCTTGCGCGTGCGCCGCCGCCCCGTACACCAGCACCGTCCCGAACAGCCCGAACGAGATGCCGATGGTGGTCACGATGATGTATTTCCAGGCCGCCTCCAGACCGTGCTTGTCACCGTGGAAACCGACGAGCAGCGCTGAGGTGATGGTTGTGCCCTCCATCGCGATCCACAGGACTCCGAGGTTGTCGGCCAGCACCGTCACCAACATCGTGGCGATGAAGCCGTGAACGAGCGCGTAGTAGTAGTGTAGCCGCTCGGCGCGCATGTGCCCGCGGGCGAGTTCTTGGCGCATCCACCCCACCGTGGCGATCGAGACGGCCACCGCCAGTAGGCCGATGAGCACGAGGAACAGCACCGCCACATGGTCGGCGCGGAAGATTCCGAGGGCGCCCACCGGACCGCCTGGCACGACCCGGTTGGTGATGGCCAGGGTCAACCCCAGCACCGCCAGTGATCCCGCCACGTCGAGGGTCGCCAGCACGCGCCGGTCGCGCACCAGCAGCATGCCGAGACCGACGGCGAAGGAGAGGAGCGGGGTGAGCCAGAGCAGACTGGAAGCCAT
>Ga0182010_10000026_pt1 | contig 74895 bp, 64 predicted proteins | sample 611E1MmetaG_FD_120488 | JGI IMG/M metagenome (GOLD analysis project Ga0182010, IMG submission 120488) | Permafrost microbial communities from Stordalen Mire, Sweden - 611E1M metaG | ecosystem: Environmental > Terrestrial > Soil > Wetlands > Permafrost | place: Sweden: Stordalen | collected... | reverse complement strand
GGTCGGAGCGATGCCCACCACCGGCGCGTTCAGCGGCCGACCGCCCATCGAGCCGTAGAACCCGGCGTCCCCGTAGGCGAAGATGCCGCCGTCGGACGCCACCAGCCAGTAGCCCTTGCCGTCAGCGGTGGCCACCACGTGGGAGATGGGCGCGTTCAGCGGCGCAGTGGCCATCGACCCGTAGTTGGCGGCATCGCCGTGGTCGGACACCGAGCCATCGGTCCGGGCCACCCAGTACCCGTTGGAATCCGCGGTGGCGGCCATCCCGACGGCGGAGGCCGCCACAGTGCCGTTGGGCTCGCCGGGCACCGCCGGCACCGCCGGCACCGGATACGGATACGGCGTCTGGCCCCCGGTGGCGGTCACCGCCCCGCCCGGCCCGTCGGTCTGGCCCGGGCAGTAGACAGGGTCGCCGGACGGCGCCCCGGCCACGACCGGGCTCGCCGGCACCGGATCCCCCTCGGAGACGTTCTGGGTGGCCTGGCGGGCGTTGGCCGACGGTACGTCCGCCCAGGCCTCACCGAACAACTCGACCGTCCACGCCCGGCTGGCGCTGCAGGTCACGCCCACACCCACGTACGAGTAGGCGGATGCCAGCATGTTCTGGCGGTGGCCGGCGGAGGCCATGTACTCGGCGTCCATCCCGTCGGAGCCGTCACCCGGCCAGTAGCCGAACCCGCTGTCCCCGGAGTTGGCGGCGAACACGCACACCTGGTTGGCGGGCGGGGGCGATCCGCCCGGACCGGTGCACGCGGGAAGGCTCGGATCGGACACCACTCCGACGGCCGCCAGGTGCGCGGACCACGCCTGGGCGTCGGCCTGCAGACCCGGGTCCACCTGGAGCTGGGGAACCGGCACTGTAGAATTGCTGCGGGCCGCCCGCTCGGCGTTGAGGCGGAGCACCAGGTCGCCGGTGTAGAGCGACTGCACCCCGGCCACGTCGAGGGCCGTCATGGCAGCGGCAGCCGACCCCGGGGTCACGGCGCCCTGGACGATGGACAGGCCTCCCGTCAACAGGATCGCTGCCACCGCGACCAGGCCGACGCGACGGAGCCGCGCCGGGCCGCCGTCATGGCGAAGGGCGGGCCGTTGGACGGCCGGAGCAGGTGTGAATCGCAACGAGTCCTCCCGGAGCTGGCGTCGAATCGATTGTCGTCAACGGTGCAGCGCCTGCCGGATTCAGCGCACCATCTGTATCCGGAACGGATGCAGATGGTGCGTCCAGGTGATTGCTGACACCGCTCTTCGAGTGGTATCGGCAGGTTTCGGCAAAACTGTTGCCCCTTCGGCTACAACAGGTGGGTGCCCGTGCCCGTGCCGACCGCCGTCCCGACCTCGTTCGTCGAATTGGCCGCCCGTGTCTCCAACTGGGGCCGCTGGGGACCCGAGGACCAGATCGGCACCCTCAACCTCATCGATGCGGCCGCCCGCTTGCGGGGCACGGCAGCGGTGGTCGACGGGTCAGCCTTCGCCCTGGGGCTGCCCCTGTCGGCAGAAGAGGGCATCCAGATGGGCTTCATCCCGGGCCGGGTCAATCCGACGCGGACCATGATCTGCGTCAACAATCCGCTGAGTCCGGACCCTGGGTGGATCGCCTCCTCGGAGGACGTGGTGACCCTCTCCATGCAGTGCGCCACCCACTGGGACGGGCTGGCCCATGCCTCCTACGGGGCCGGGCCCGACGGGGGGAAGCTGTACAACGGGTTCCCGGCCTCGTCGGTCACCGAGGAGGGGACCGCCAAGCTGGGCATCCACCTCATCCGGTCGCTGGTGACCCGGGGGCTCCTGCTCGACGTGCCGAGGGCCAAGGGCATCGAGATCCTCGACCCGGGCTATCCGATCGCGCCGTCGGATCTGGACGCGGCGTGCGAGCTCGGCGGCCTCGCCGTCGAGCCAGGGGACGTCGTGCTGGTGCGCACGGGCCAGGCGGCACACCTGGCGCTGCCGGGCCGACCGGGACTCGCCGGTGCAGAGCCGGTGCGGGACCTGGTGGCCTACACCTGGCCCACGCCGGGGCTGACCATGGCAACCTCAGAGTGGTTCCACGATCGGGACGTGGCCGCGGTGGCAACCGACACCATGGTCCTGGAGGTCTACCCGTGCGAGTCCGAGGATCTCTACCTCCCGGTGCACCTCCTGCACCTGGTCGAGATGGGGATGACCCAGGGGCAGAACTGGTTCCTCGACGAGTTGGCCGATGCCTGCGCAGCCGACGGACGTTACGAGTTCCTCCTCGACGCCACCCCTCTGCCCTTCACCAACGCCCTCGGATCGCCCGTCAACCCGGTGGCGCTCCGCTGAGCGGTCGGTTGGGGTCACGCGGACGCTCGCACAAATCTGCACACACCGGGTATCGTTTCCTCGGTGTATTCAGGCTTGACATCATCAAATGACAACGGATCCGGTCGTGCAGGAATCGGGCTGGGAGGCCCGAGACCGACCGTTGACGGCCGGTACCGGCAGGAATGCAGAGGTTATCGATAGTGGAAGGCGACCTCCAGCGCAGGTTCGGCATCAATCTCCGGAACGAGCGCAAGGCGAGGCACCAGAGTCAGGAGGCGTTCGCGGATCTCCTGGGGGTACACCGCACCTACATCGGGGGCCTCGAACGGGGCGAACGGAACGTCACGCTCCGGACGGTCGAGCGGCTGGCCGAGCGGCTCCATGTCTGCGCAGCCGACCTCCTGGGGGGCGGCTGAGCCTCGGCGTCACACCGCCTCAGAGGTGATCCCAGCGGTCGTCCACGGCCCAACGTCACTTCTTCGCCTTGACCTTCGGCTTCGGCCTGGTGGCGCCCTCGGCTGCCGCCCTCACCTCGGCGGCACGGACCGATGCCGCCCCTCCTCCGATCACCGGTCCGGTCCGCGGGAGCGGCGCGTCCGAGCCGATCACCTTGGCGCCCTCGGGGGCGGCCCTCCCGGTGACCGCCCAGTGGAGCAGCCTGGCCTGGCTGTCGACCAATGAGGCGGTGCGGATTCCCCAGAACTCAAACCCGTAACGATGGCCTGCCACCTGGGCCAGCATGGCGATCAGGGTCCCGGCGACAGCCATGGGATCCGATCCGGCATGTGACCCCGCCCCGTCGCCAATGGTGGCGATGACCCGGGCCAGGGTGACCGTCACCGCGTTCAGGGCCCGGACCCGCAGGCCCTGGAAGCGCAGGTCCCCCTCGACCGTTGTCAGCTCGACCACCCGGAAGACGGCCCGGTTCCGCTCCCAGTAGTCCATGAACCCTTCGACCACGGCCACCGCGGTGGACCAACTCGCCTGCTCCGACCAGTCACCGTCGACCAGTCCGGCCAACACGCCGGCTCCTTCGACCAACTCCTCGGCCAGCACGGTGATTGCGGCCTCGACGTTCTCGAAGTACTGGTAGAACGTCGCCGGCGACGTCCCGGCCTGTCGCGCGATGTCGATCACCTTGATCGACCGCCACGGGGTGGCCACCAGCAGCTCCGCGGTGCACTCCAGCAGCCGCTGACGTGTCGCCCGCCCCCGGCGCCCGGGGACGCGGCCGTCCGTCGTGGCAATGAGCTCCGGGTCATCGGCGACGGCCATGGTCGACCATGGTACCGAGAGGTGGTCGGGCATGACGGAGCGTCAGAGAATCCGGCGGGGCACCGTACCCCGGACCATGCCGGCAGAGCTCGGCAAGGTGGGCCGGCCCCCGCATCCCGGGGACGAAACCCCTGGAGAGTAGGGTAAACGGCCATGGCCAACGGTCCGGTGCCCCGCACCCTGACGCGTGCCCAGCAAGCCCGTCGACAGCGCGTGGTCGACGCCGCCATGTCACTCGGGCTGGACGGGGGCTACGAAGCCGTGCAGATGCGCGACGTGGCGGCCCGGGCGGACGTGGCCATGGGCACCGTCTACCGGTACTTCACCAGCAAGGACCACCTGTTGGCTGCTGCGCTGGTCCACTGGGTGGAGCAGCTGGACAGCAGGCTGGCCCAGCTGCCGGCCCAGGGTGCCACCGCCGCCCAGCGGGTGATCGACGTCCTGGACCGCGCCCTGCGGGCCATGGGTCGCCAACCGAAACTGGTGGGAGCCGTCTTCACCGCGTTGGCCTCTCCGGACCCGGCGGCCATCGAATGCCAACAGCAGGTGGCGGTCCTGATGGAAGGGATCATCACCCGGGCCATCGGGGAGCCCCAGCCGCCCAACCTGAGCGACAGGGCCCGCATCATCGGCCACGTCTGGTACTCGGCACTGGTCGGTTGGGTCAACGGTTGGAGCAACATGAGCCGGGTCCACGACGAGTTGGTCGTCGCCACCGGGCTACTGCTTCCCACCGACATCTTCGCCGAGGTCTGAGCGGGTCCCTCACACCGCCGGAGGCCCACCCTCCTGGTGAGCGCGAGGCCGCCCACCAGGAGGGGGGTGACAGGAGAGCGGTCGCCCGGCGGGGTACCGTCGTGCATGCCATCGGCGATCGAGGTCCACGCTCTGTCCAAACGGTTCGGGCCGGTGCGCGCCGTCGAACAGCTGACCTTCGAGGTGCCGGAGGGGCGGGTGACCGGCTTCCTAGGGCCCAACGGATCGGGCAAGACCACGACACTGCGCATGCTGCTCGGCCTGGTCTCGCCAACTGCCGGCACGGCCACCTTCGGTGGACGCCGGTACGTCGACCTCGAGCACCCGATCCGCCACGTGGGCGCGGTGCTGGAGGCAACCAGCTTCCATCCGTCCCGACGGGCCGAGGACCACCTGAAGTCGGTGGCCATCGGCGCCGGGATCCCGCTCTCCAGGGTGGAGGAGACCCTCGACCTGGTCGGCCTCTCGGATGTCGCGCGCCGACGCGTCGGCAAGTTCTCGCTCGGGATGCGCCAGCGCCTCCAGCTGGCCACCGCCCTGCTCGGCGATCCCGAGATCCTCATCCTCGACGAGCCCGCCAACGGGCTCGACCCGCAGGGCATCCAGTGGCTGCGCACATTCATCCGCTACCAGGCGTCACTCGGACACGCCGTCCTGGTGTCGTCCCACCTCCTGTCGGAGATGGAGGAGACCGTCGACGACGTGGTCATCGTGTCGCATGGGCAGTTGGTGCTCCAGACCACGCTGGCCGAACTGGCCACCCGTGCCGGGACAAGCACCGGCATGCGCATCAGGACTCCCGAGGTGGCCCGGCTGACCGCCGCGCTCGCCGCCGTCCCGGTGGCCTGGCGTCAGGTGGCCGCCGACACCCTGGTCATCGACGGGGCCACGCCCGAATGGTTCGGCCCATTCGCTGCCCAGCACCAGATCGTCCTCTACGAGCTGGTCCACGAACGGGGCAGTCTCGAGGACGTCTTCCTCAGCCTGACCCACGGATTCGATGCCGCCGATCCCGCCAACATGGGCGGCGGGCAGGCCGGTCACGCCCCGATGCCGGGAGGGCCGACGTGATCGCCGCCATCCGCTCGGAGTGGCTGAAGCTGCGGACCACCGCCGTTCCCTGGGTGCTCGCCGGCATCGCATTGCTGATCAACGCGCTGTTGATCCTGGTGATCTTCCTGAGCCACGACAACGGGACCAGCGGGCCCGGTGGCGGGGGGGCGTTCGTGTCGCCGGGCTACACCGTGCCCCACACCACCCAGCAGCTCCGGAACCTGGTGGGATCCGGGTTCCAGGGCTACATCCTTGCCCTCCTGCTCGGAGTGCTCTGCATCACCACCGAGTTCCGACACAAGACGGTGACGACCTCGTTTCTGGTCATGCCGCACCGGCCGCGGTTCGTGGGCGGCAAGCTGATCTTCGCCGCCATCGCCGGCGCCGTGCTGGCCGTCATCATGCTGGTGGCCACCGTTGTCGGCGGCGGGCTCACCCTCGCCGCCCGGGGCGGGTCGTTCTCCGACATGATCCACCAGCTGCCGGCAGTGGCGCCCGGGATGATCCTGGTCTTCGCCCTCTTCGCCATCCTCGGAGTCGGCATCGGCTCCGTCCTGACCAACCAGGTAGCGGCCCTCATCGTGTGCCTGGGGTGGTTCATCATCCTCGAGGGCATCCTGGTCCAGCTCGTGCACAGTGCGGAGAAATGGGTGCCCACGGGAGCGGCCACCGCAGCCGCCAACCTGACCCGCGGCAGGGGCTCCGATTTCGGGCTGTTCAACTGGTGGCAGGGCACCCTGCTGATGCTGGCCTACGGGCTGGTCTTCGCCGCGGTCGGGTCGATCATCCTGACCCGGCGCGACATCACCTGAACCGGGCCCCCGCCTCCCGCTTCCCACCCCGCCGCTCTCTCTCGTCCCCCACCCGGTCGACCGTCCTGTCCGACCCGCGGCTCGGCCCGTAGGCTGACACCATGGATGGCTTCCCCGACAACAGGCTGCCCGTTCACGGGCTCGACGCCGACGCGGTCCTCGACCGGATGGAAGCGCTCCGGGCCGACGACCGCGACTGGAGGGGCGGGCGGGTCTTCAGCCTGGTCTACAACGCGGGGGACGACGTACTCGACCTCCTCGAGCGGGCGTCCAACCTCTACTCCGCCGAGAACGCACTGAACACGATGGTCTTCCCCAGTCTGGGGTGGATGCAGAACGACATCGTCACCATCACCACCGGGCTGCTGGGGGCCGACCGGATGCCGGGCGACGAGGGCGGCGGGGTCGGCGGCTTCCTGACCTCGGGCGGCACCGAATCGCTGCTACAGGCCACCAAGACGGCTCGCGACTGGGGTCGGGCGGAACGGGGCACGGGGCGCCCCAACATGGTGCTGGCCACAAGCGCCCACGCCGCCTTCGAGAAGGCCTCCCACTACTTCGACGTCGAGTCACGGCGGGTTCCGGTTCGAGGCGACTTCGCCGCCGACGTGGACGCCATGGCCGATGCCATGGACGACGACACCGTGCTCGTCGTGGGGTCGGCGCCGTCCTACCCCCAGGGGGTCATCGATCCGATCCCCGAGCTGGCCGGGCTGGCTGCAGAACGCGGCATCCTGTGCCACGTGGACGCCTGCCTCGGCGGGTTCATCCTGCCGTTCCTGGGCCGGCTGGGACACGTCACCAAGGCGTGGGACCTCGCCGTGCCCGGGGTGAGCTCGATCTCCGCCGACCTCCACAAGTACGGCTACGCCTCCAAGGGCGTCTCGGTCATCCTCTACCGGGACCGGGCCCTGGCCGGCCTGCAGCCGTTCATCACCACCAACTGGCTGGGCGGGCTGTACGGCTCGCCGTCGATGGCCGGGACCCGGCCGGCCGGACCGATCGCCGCCGGATGGGCCGTGCTCCACTACCTGGGCGAGGACGGCTACCTCCGGCTCGCCGAGGACGCCCACCAGGCGGCCACCACCATCAAGTCGGCCATCGTCCGGATACCGGGGCTGGCCATCCGCGGGGCTCCCGACGCCACCGTGTTCGCCTTCGGAGGGGCCCTCGAGGGCGCCGCCCCCGACACCTTCGCCCTGGGAGACGCACTCGCCGAACGCGGGGGCTGGTTCTTCGACCGCCAGTCGCCGCCCGACAGCCTGCACGCCACCGTCCATGCCGGGCACCGGGCCGTCGCCGACCAGCTGGTCGCCGACCTGGACGCGGTGACCGGTGAGCTGCTTTCCTCGGGGGCACGGGCCGAGGACCGCGGCACCACCTACGGCACGATCTGACCTGCGTCGCGGTCTGGCAACGTCGCCAGGGTGATTTCCCGCAATCGGCGCCATCGTCTATACATTCGATGTCGTCCTCCTGTTCGGGATCGCTCCGGTCGGCAGGGATCGGCCCGTTGCCATCGACGGACCGTGGCAGCCCAGCAGCACTGCAGCTCAGCACACAGGCGACCAGCGAGGGGGTGACGTGATGGATCGCAAATGGTGGACGCTGATCGCGGTGTGCACGGGGACGTTCATGCTCCTGTTGGACATCACGGTGGTCAACGTCGCCCTCCCCGACATCCAGCAGTCGCTCCACGCATCCTTCTCCGATCTCCAGTGGGTGATCGACGCCTATTCGCTCACCCTGGCCGCCTTCCTCCTCACTGCGGGAGTGATCGGCGACATGTACGGTCGGCGGGGGGTGTTCGCCGTCGGCCTCGGTATCTTCACGGTGTCGTCGCTCTCGTGCGGTCTGGCCACCTCGGCCCTGATGCTCAACCTGTCACGCGGGGCCCAGGGCGTGGGCGGGGCCATCATGTTCGCGACCTCGCTGGCCCTGATCGCCCAGGCATTCTCCGGGAGGGAGCGGGGGACCGCCTTCGGCATCTACGGTGCCGTGGTCGGGGGTGCAGTGGCGGTGGGCCCCCTGATCGGTGGCGCCATCACCAGCGGCATCGGGTGGCGGTGGATCTTCTTCGTCAACCTCCCCATCGGCGTGGTCGCCGTCACGATCACCCTGGCCAAGGTGAAGGCCTCGAAGGACCCGACGGCGCGACGGATCGACTGGACAGGGTTCGTCTCCTTCTCCGCCTCCTTGTTCATGCTGGTGTTCGCCCTGGTGCAGGGAAACGCCAAGGGATGGAGCAGCCCCTTCATCGTGGGGATGCTGGTGGGGTCGGCTGCAGCCATGGCCGTCTTCCTCGTTGCAGAGTGGCACCAGAAGGACCCGATGCTCGATCTCCATCTCTTCAAGCGACCGGCCATGGTCGGGGTGTCCGTCGGCTCCTTCACCCTGTCGGCCTCCATCTTCGCCATGTTCCTCTACCTGACGCTCTATCTCCAGGAGGTGCTCGGCTACGGCCCCTTCGCCGCCGGTCTGCGGTTCCTGCCCGTGACCATGCTGGCGTTCGCGGTGGCGCCGATCGCCGGGAAGCTCACGGTCCACATCCAGTCACGGTTCCTGCTGGGGGTGGGTCTCTTCCTGGTGGCACTCGGCTGCGGCCTGATGACCCAGGTCCGGGCGGACTCCACGTGGACCGTGCTCCTCCCGGGCTTCATCGTGGCGGGGATCGGCGTCGGGATCACCAACCCGGTGCTGGCCTCGGTGACCGTGTCGGTGGTGCCGCCCGAGCGGAGCGGCATGTCCTCGGGCTCGGCGAGCACCTTCCGCCAGGTGGGGATCGCCACCGGCATCGCCGGGTTGGGGGCGGTCTTCCTCGGCCAGATCCGCGGCAATACGTCCGCCGCTCTGGCCACCACGCCGGCGGGCCGCCAGGTGCTGGCCCACGGCGGGTCCCGTGTGGCTGAGGCCATCAGCGGGAGCGGGGTGCGCCAGGCCCTGGCGTCGATCCCCGAACCCGCCGTCCGTCACGCGCTGCTCAGCGCCTATCAGACGGGCTTCACCGCCACCTTCGATCACCTCATGGTCATCGCCACGGTCATCGCGTTCGTCGGTGCCGCCGGGTGCCTGACCATGGTCCGCCAACGCGACTTCGTCCCGAGCTTCGCACCGGCCGCGGCCCCCGCCAGGCGACCCGAGGGGGAATCGCCGGGCCCGTTCGAGGTGCCGTCGGGTGAGCTCCCTTCGACGGCACCGGCCGGATAGCCGGCCCACGGGTGGAACGATCGAACACCGTTCGATGACGGTGCCCGCGCCGGCCGAACCCGCTCCCGCGGCGCCACGCCGTGGCCGACCGGGCCCTGACGGTCCCCGGCGCGTCGCGATCCTGGCCGCCCACCGGCGGGCAGTGGACGAGGGCACCCCCGGCTACGTCGACCCGGCAACCGGCCTCTACGTGCTCACCGAGGCCACGCTGCGCGACCGCGTCGAGTGCTGCGGATCGGGCTGCCGCCACTGCCCGTTCCCGGAGTGACCGGCCCGGTTCCCACCTGCACCGCCCCGCACGGGGGACACCCGCCCGTCGAGCATCCGGGCGCACGTCGTCTAGGTCTAGGGTGCATCCGGAGCTATCCATCAGCGGAGGAGGTCGCCATGAAGACACGACTGACCGAGGTCCTGTCCGTCGAGCATCCGGTGATGCTGGCCGGCATGGGTGGCGTCTCCTACGCATCGCTGGTCAGTGCCGTCTCCGAGGCCGGGGGCTTCGGCTGCCTGGGGGCGGCCACCATGGGCGACGAGCGCATGGTGGAGGAGATGGCCGCGGTGCGGGCGGCCACCGACAAGCCATTCGGGGTCGACCTGCTCACCGCCATGCCCGGTGACCTGGCCGGCCAGGTGGAGAAGATCATTGCGGGCGGTGCCTCGGTCTTCGTGGCCGGGTTGGGGGTACCCGCCGAGGTGGTGGAGCTCTGCCACCGTCACGGCGTCCTGGTCGTCAACATGTGCGGCAAGGTCGCCCACGCCCGTCGGGCCCTCGATGCCGGGTGCGACATCGTGGTGGCCCAGGGCACCGAGGCCGGGGGCCATACCGGCCAGGTGGCCACCATGCCCCTGGTTCCCCAGATCGTCGACGCCGTGGGCGGCCAGATCCCCGTCGTGGCTGCCGGCGGGATCTTCGACGGCAGGGGCCTGGCCGCCGCGCTGGCCCTCGGCGCCGACGGTGTGTGGATGGGGACGCGGTTCATCGCCACCCCCGAGGCCCGGGGCGTAGCCGGCTTCAAGGACGCGCTGCTCCGGACCGGCGAGGACGGGACCATCATCAGCCGTGCCTTCTCCGGCAAGACGATGCGGGTGGTCCGCAACCGGTACACCGCGTTCTTCGAGGAGCATCCCGACGAGCTGCGTCCCTTTCCGGACCAGCTCCTCCGGTCGATGGAGGACGGCGCCTTCCACCTGGGCGCCGGCGAGGACGCCCCCGACATCGACCCCGAACGCGAGTGCTACCCCACCGGGCAGGGGGTGGGCGCCATCCATTCCCTGACGCCGGCCGCCGACCTGGTCGCCCAGATCGTGGTCCAGGCCGAGCAGGCGCTCGCCCGCGTCGCCCGCCTCGGAGTCCCGGCAGGTAGCTGAGGAGCGACCCTGGCCGGCCGCCGCCCGGGCAGCTCAGTCCGGATCGAGCACCGACCGGTCGCCGGCGCGCAGGCCGGCGATGATCCGCCGGTAGGCCCCGGCCGCGTCGTCACCCATCGCGTCGGTCTCGAGCCAGCGCATCCCGTGCTCGCCGCGGTCGCGGTCGATGCCGTGCAGGCCGAACCGGGGCTCGTACGATCCCCACTCGTAGTTGTCGACCAGCGACCAGTGCCAGTAGCCGTCAACCGGGACCCCGCTGTCGATCGCCTCCACCACAGCGGCGATGTTCTCGCGCAGGTAGCGCGGGCGGTCCCATCCGTCGAGCCGGGCGAAGGACCGGCCGTCGCGGACCCGGTTGCACAGGCCGTTCTCGACCACCCAGAGCGGGATGCCAGGAGCCAGGGCGTGCTGCACGCCCAGCCAGCGGGCCAGCCCACCCGGGTCCGGGGGGTCGTCCCAGAGCTCGCGGGAGGGCTGTGGGCTTCGGCCCCCCGCGGTGCGGTGGCCCGGCAGGCGGAAGTGCCGGGCCACCATCGGGTCGTAGTAGTCGAGGCCCAGCGCATCGAGCGTGCACTCGTGCGCACTGCCGTAGACGGCATCCAGCGCCCGGCGGGGCGACCGGGAGCGCCCGCCGGGGCCGGGGCCTCCGTCCCGGATGGCGGCCGGGCCGTAGGGGGGGCGCGCCGCGGTGATCCGGCGGACCAGCCGCTCCCTCACCCCGTTGGCCGGGAGCAGCGAGTCGTGCTGCGCTCCGCGCTCCCCGATCCAGGTGTCGATCTCTCCCGGTTCGACCCCGGCGCTGCGGGCCAGCAGCAGATCGGTGAGCATGCGGTCGAACGGGTAGACGCTCGAGCAGCTGTTGTTGGTGGTGACCACCGCGTCCTCGCGGACCCGGTGAATGGCCTCGTAGCCGAGGACGTGGGCGGTGAGCAGGTTGTCGATAGCGATGGACGCGTCGTCGAAGGCCAGGATGCGCGCCGGCGGGAACATGCCCAGCATCCACGAACCGGCGGCCAGCACGTTGATCTCGTTGACAGTGACCCAGCGGCGGACCGACGGGGCCAGCGCCTCGACGACGACCTCCACCCATCGGCAATAGCGGTCGGGGGCATCGGGTCGGAGCCAGAAGTCCTCCCCCAACCAGTCCGGGTGGGTGAAGTGGTGCAGCGTCACCAGGGGCTCGAGCCCGCGGTCGATGCAGCCGCCGACGATGCCGGCGTACCGGTCCAGCGCGGCCCGGTCGACGCCCCGCTCGTCGGGGAACACCCGGGCCCACTCGACCCCCAGTCGGAAGCTGTTGCAGCCGAGGGCGGCGGCCCGGTCGAGGGCCTCCTCCGGCCGGTCCCAGAAGCCCACGGCCCTGCCCGAAGGCTGCACACGCCCGACCTGCTCCCAGGCCAGCCAGTTGTTGGCCGGCTCGCCGGGGCCGTTGTAACCGCCCTCGACCTGGAACCCGGCGGTGGCCACCCCGAAGAGGAATCCGTCGGGAAGCACCCGGCCACCGGCTCGAGCGGTCGCCCGTCGCTCTCCGTGTGAGGACACCGTCCCTGCCTTTCCCACTCGTCGTGCTCGCCGCCGGCCGGATGCCGGCTCGCGGGCCCTTGGATGCCTGCCGGACGGCGATGGTAGCTTGCGCCCCCGGGCACACCCCTGTCCACTTCCTTCCCGTGACCACCGCTCACCCGTGACCACCGCCCTCCCGTGACCACCGCCCTCCCGTGACCACCGCCGCCACCGACCCCGAGCGCATCCCCGTGGTCGTCGCCTCGGGACAGGCGATCGAACGCACCGAGTTGGTCACCCCGATCGACCTGATGGAGCGGGCCGCCGACGCAGCCCTTGCCCAGGCACCCCTCCTCCGCGACCGGATCGACCGGCTGTCGGTGGTCGACGTCGTGGGCCGCACCGGACCGGCCCCGGCCACCGAGCTCGCCCGCCGCCTGGGCGTGACGACCGCATCCCTCGAGGTGAGCACGGTCGGCGGGAACACGCCGCAGTGGCTGGTCAACCGGGCCGCCACCGACATAGCGACGGGCGCCCTGTCGGTCACGGTGATCGCCGGGGCCGAGGCCATCCGCTCCTCGCGGGCCCGCCGGACTGCCGGCCTCCCCCGCGAACTCGGGGAAACCGAGCTGGCGCCGGACCCGGTGGTGGGCGACGACCGGCCCCCGATCGGGCCGGGCGAATCGGCCATCGGCCTGCTGGCCCCCGTGCACATCTACCCCCTGTTCGAGAGCGTGCTGGCCGCCCGTGCGGGCCACGATGCCCCCGGGCACCGGCGGGCGATGGGCGGCCTCCTCGCCCCCTTCACCGAGGTGGCCGCCCGGCATCCCTACGCCTGGTTCCCCGAGCCCCGCAGCGCCGAGGCGATCGCCACGCCGGCACCCGACAACCGCATCGTCTGCGAGCCCTACACCAAGCGGATGACCGCCTTCCTCGGATCCGACCAGGGTGCCGCCCTGGTCGTGTGCTCGCTCGCCGCGGCAACCAGGGCCGGGGTGGGCGACCGGGCCGTGTTCGTCTGGTCCGGGGCCGAGGTGGCCGACGTGCGGTTCCCCGTGGCCCGACCCGACCCCGGTCGCTCGCCGGCAGTCCGGGCCGCCGGCCGGGCACTCTTCGAGGCCGCATCGGCGGCCGGCGGGGGTGCGACGGCCCTCGGCATCGACGACGTCGAGATCCTCGACATCTACTCGTGCTTCCCCTCGGCGATCGAGCTGACCACAGAGGCGCTGGGCATCGCCGGGGACGGCTCCCGCGCACTGACCGTCACCGGTGGGCTCCCCTACTTCGGAGGCCCGGGCAACAACTACACCACCCACGCCATCGCCACACTGTGCGACCTGCTGCGTGGATCGAGCCGACCGGCAGGCGACCAACCGGGAGCGAGCTCCCGGTTGGGCCTGGTCACCGGGGTCGGTTGGTTCGTCACCAAGAACGCCCTCGGCCTCTACGGGTCCTCCCCCCCGCCGGGCGGGTTCCAACGCGGTGACACCATTGCCGCCCAGTCGCAGATCGACGCCTCGGCGGTGGGGGTGGCCCTGGGGGTCGACGCACCCACAGAGGCCACCGTGGTGGCCGCCACCGTGGTCCGCGACGGGGACGGCTCGCCGATCGGTGCGCCACTCTTCGCCCGCCTTCCCGATGGACGCCGCATGGCCGTCGCGCCGTCCGACGACGGGGTCACCGAAGACATGGGCCAACTCGACGTGCCGGGACTCGTCGGCGGTTCGGTGGTCATCCTGCCCGGCGAGCCGCGCTACCGTCTGCCCATCAGCTGACACCACACTGGAGACCGCCATGCCCGAACTGCTTCGTGAACGCCAGGGTCACATCGAGATCCTCACCATCAACCGGCCGGAGGCGCGGAACGCCATCAACGGCGCCGTCTCCCGGGGGCTCTCCGCCGCCTTCGACGAGCTCGAGGCCGACGACGACTGCTGGGTGGTGATCATCACCGGAGCCGGTGACAAGGCGTTCAGCGCCGGAATGGACCTCAAGGCCTTCGCCGCCGGCGAGGCAGCCGACATCATGGGGTCCCGGGGTGGCTTCGCCGGCATCGCCCAACGCGAGTTCGCCAAGCCGCTGATCGCCGCCGTCAACGGGTCGGCCCTGGCCGGCGGCTGCGAGATCATGCTCTCGTGCGATCTGGTGGTCGCCGTCGAGGAGGCCAGGTTCGGGATCCCCGAGGTCAAGCGCGGGCTCATGGCCGCCGGCGGCGGGCTGATCCGGCTGCCCAAGCGCATCCCACCGGCCATCGCCCTCGAGCTGGCCCTGACCGGCGACCCGATCGACGCCCACCGGGCCCTCGCCCTCGGGCTGATCAACCGGGTGGTGCCGGCGGACAGGCTGATGGAAGAGGCACTGGCCCTGGCCGGCACCATCGCCGAGAACGCCCCGTTGGCCGTGCGCGCCTCCAAGCGGGTCATGAAGCAGGCCGGCGAGCTCCCCGACGCCGAGGGCTGGGCCATCAGCAACGCGGCGATGCCCGAGGTGTTCGGCTCGGCCGACGCCATGGAGGGGCCCGTCGCCTTCGCGGAGAAGCGCAAGCCCAACTGGTCCGGGAAGTAGGCAGTCGACACCGTGCACGCACTCACGCTCCTGGGCAGCGACGTACCCCAGCTGTCCGACAGCATCGGTGGCATCCGGCTGATCCTCCACGTGACGGCCGCCGCCATCTGGGTAGGCGGCCAGTTCACCGTGGCCGGGCTGCTCCCGACCATCCGCGGCCTGGGCGAGGATGCGCCGAAGAAGGTGGCCCGGGCCTTCGGCCGCCTGCTGTGGCCGGCCTACGCCCTGCTGGTGGTCACCGGCTTCTGGAACATCGCCGCCCTGACGGTCAAGGACGCCTCGTCGGCCTGGAAGGCCGTCCTCATCGTCAAGATCGTGGTGGTGGCCATCGCCGGGGTGGCGGTCTTTCTCCATCAGCGCACGACCTCCAAGGTCGGGCTGGCCGTCTGGGGGTCCATCGGGGGCGTGGCCTCGGTGGCCGCCCTCTGCCTCGGGGTGTTCCTGGCCGGTTAGGCCGGCCACCGACCGGCTCCCGGGCGGTGGCCAACCGGGGGCCGGGCCGCGAGTGGCGGCAGACAGGTCTAACCTGGCGTGAGCAGTCGACAAGGGAGAGTAGGACCGTGCCAATCAGCCCCCCCGCAGACGTCTTCGGAGTAGACGGAATCATCATCCTGGTCGTCGTCGTGCTCGTCCTGTTCGGATCCACCCAGATCCCCAAGTTGGCCCGCTCGCTGGGCTCGGCCCAGAAGGAGTTCAAGAAGGGCCTCGACGAGGGCGCTTCCGACGACGATGCAAGCACCAAGTCGCTGGCCGAGGCCGCACCCCCGGCCGCGGTGAACCCGCCTGCCCAACCGCCCCAGCCGCCCGTCCAGTCCAACGTGGACGGTCCGACGGGCACTTCGTCCTGACCTCCGGGGCACCGTCCCGATGAGCGGGGTCACCGGGCCGGGCCGGCCGCGGCCCCGGTCCTCTGTCGCCACCGGGCGTCGCTGGCTCCCGTTCTGGGTCCTGCAGGCCTCCGAGGTGGCGGTGGCGGTGGTCCTGGTCGACGTCTCCGTGCACGTCAGCCGGGGCACCCTGTTGCCGGTTGACGCCGCGGTGCTGGGCGGGCTGGCGGTCACGGCGCGCGGGCCGCTCGGCATCTTCAGGGTCTGCGGGCAGCGCCTCCACGTGTACCTGGTGACGGCGGCGGCCGTGGCCATCGCCGTCGCCCCGATCGTGCCCGCCCTCCGGCCCGGCATCGAAGGGATCATCGTCGTCGTGTTCGGCGCCATCGGCCTCCTCCGCCTGGCCACCCTGACCCGCGTCATCACCCCCGGTCCGGTGGCCGCCGGTGGGGGGCCGGGGGCCGGGGCGGTGATCGACGTCACGGCCTCGCTGACACCCCCGGTCTCCCCGGGTGCGGGTGCCGTCGCGGGGCAAGCCCCGGCTGCGGGGAGCACGCCGCCGGAACCCTCTGGCACACCCCCGGGACCCGGGCCGTCCCGCACCGCGGCATCGTCGGGCGCCGCCGCACGGTGGTTCGGCCGCACCGCCGGGACAGCCGCGGCACGAGGCAGGCGGGCGGCGGTGCGGCACCGTCCCGAGGTCGAGGAGACGGTCAAGCGCACCATCAGGGGCGCCGGGCGGATGGCAGGGCGGAGGGCCTCCCCGTCGGAGCCCGGGGGCCCGGCCGACTGACCGGACGCACGGGCCGGGTCGAGCAGCCTCAGGTCGGCGTGCTCGCCAGGGCCGGGGACGCAAGCGAACCAGCTACGAACCACGGGTACAGTGCGCCCAGGCCGAACAAGGGAGCGTGCGGTGCCTCAACCACAGGACGTGCTGGCCGTGGCGGACAGCCTCTGGAGAGGCGAGGTGTCGACCGCCCGGCTCCACCCGCTGCAGCCGGGGACCGGCATGGCCGAGGTGGCCGACGGATTCGCCTTCGTTCCCTCGTTCGCCAACGTGTCGGCAGTCGGCACCGAGGACGGCCTGCTCCTCGTCGACACCGGCAGCGCCCTGACCGCCGGCCAGATCCACACGACGCTCCGGGCGTGGTCCCCGAGCCGGTTGCACACCGCCATCTACTCCCACGGGCACATCGATCACGTCTTCGGCATGCCGGTGTGGGAAGCAGAGTCCACCGAGCGCGGCTGGCCCCGGCCGCAGGTGGTCGCCCACGAGGCGGTGGTGGCCCGATTCGACCGGTACGTCCGCACCGCCGGGTACAACGGCGTCGTCAACCGCCGGCAGTTCGGCATCGACTGGCTGGTGTGGCCCACCGAGTACCGCTACCCCGACCGCACCTACCGGGACCGCCTCGACCTCGACGTCGGGGGGAGGCGAGCCGAGCTCCACCACGCCCGCGGCGAGACCGACGACCACACGTGGACCTGGTTTGCGGACTCGCGGGTGCTGTGCTGCGGCGACCTGTTCATCTGGGCCTCCCCCAACGCCGGCAACCCACAGAAGGTGCAGCGCTACCCGCTCGAGTGGGCCGACGCACTGCGGCGGATGCTCGCCCTCTACGACTCGCCGGGAGGCGGTCCCGAGGTGCTGCTGCCGGGGCACGGGTACCCGGTGATCGGCGAGGACCGTGTCCGCCAGGCCCTCGGCGACACCGCGGAGCTCCTCGAGTCCCTGGTGGACCAGACGCTCGCCCTGATGAACGCCGGCGCCCGCCTCGATGAGGCCATCCACTCCGTCACACCGCCGGCCCGGCTGATGGAGCGCCCCTACCTGCGCCCCGTCTACGACGAGCCCGAGTTCGTGGTGCGGTCGGTCTGGCGCCGGTACGGAGGCTGGTGGGACGGCAACCCGGCCACCCTCAAGCCGGCGTCGGAACGGGCGGTCGCGCTCGAGTTGGCCGAGCTGGCCGGGGGTGTGGCCGCACTGGCCGACCGGGCCCTGGCTCTCATCGGCCGGCCGTCATCCACGGCGGGCGCCGACCCGACCGGCGCGACTCCCGCCGGGACCGCCGGGACCGCCGGGACCGCCATGCCCGACGTGCCCGACGTGCCCGACGACGGGTCGATGCGCCTCGCCGCTCACCTGGTCGAGCTGGCCTGGCTGGCCGACCCGGCCGACCCCGGGGTCAGGGATGCCCGGCGCGCCGTCTTCACCGCCCGGGCGGAGGCCGCCTCGTCGACCATGGCCCGTGGGGTGTTCTCGTGGGCGGCACGTGAGAGCTGAGGACGCATCTGTCCGGCCCCGGGGCCGGGGCCGCTCCAGCAGTCACCATCGGCACCTTCCTGAACTGGGGTTTCTCCGGCACCGACTCGACGCCGATCTCAACTTCCACTGGTGGCGCCGGTCCCACTAGTGTCATCGCCGTGAACGCCTTCACGCACGCTTCTCCCTACCCTGTGGCGAGCGCCGACCCGGAGGCTCCCGACGCCCCCGGAGCCGCACAGCCGTCCCGCCCGGCGTCCCGCCGGAGGTGGTCCCGCTGGGCCACCGGTGTGGCACTGGCCGCGCCCCTGGCACTGGCCGGCTGCAACGCCTATCCGAGCTACGGGGCACACAGTGGAGCGACGTCCCAGGGCCAGGACACCTTCAAGCTGTACTCGGGGATGATGACCACCGGCGTCATCATCGGCGGCCTGGTGGCGCTGCTGATCCTCTGGACGCTGCTCCGCTACCGGCGGCGGTCCGAGGAGATGCCCCGGCAGTTCCACGAGAACATCCCCATCGAGATCGCCTACACGCTGGTTCCGATCGTCATCGTGGCGTTCCTGTTCATCTTCACGGTCCTCACCGAGAACAATGTCGACGCCGTCGTGCCGGTCAACGCCACGGTGACCGCGACCGGCAACCCGGTGGTCCACGTCACGGTCACCGCCTTCCAGTGGGGATGGCGGTTCAACTACCCCGACCTCAACGTCGGCATTGCCGGAGAGACCACCAACGGGCCTGACAACCACGGTCCCCAGATGGTCGTGCCCGTCGGCGAGACGGTGCAGATCAGACTGGTGTCCAACGACGTCATCCACGGCTTCTACGTGCCTGCGTTCAACTTCCAGCGCCAGGCCCTGCCCGGTGTGACCAACTTCTTCGACCTCGACGTGCTCCACGCCGGCACCTACGGCGGACAGTGCACCGAGATCTGCGGGCTGTACCACTCCGAGATGCTGTTCAGCGTGCGGGCGGTGAGCCCGTCGGCGTTCGCCGCCTGGGCCGGCAGCGAGGTCCAGGCAGGCCACACCCTGCAACTCGGGGGCATACCGGCCAGCAACGTCCCGCCGCTCGAGACCCACCTCACCCCGTCCACTCCCAGTCCACCGCTGTCGACGACAAAGGGTTCCTCATGACGACGACCATCGAACGTCCCGACCTGATCGGACCGGAGGAACCCGCAGGCCCCGGCGGGCACGGGCCCGTCGAGCACCGCGCTGACGACGACGGCCACCACGCGGGGCCGAGCGGCATCGTCAACTGGCTCACCAGCACCGACCACAAGGTCATCGGCAAGAGCTACATGATCACGTCGTTGGTGGTCTTCTTCATCGCCGGTGTCATGGCACTGGTCATCCGGGCGCAGCTGTCCAACCCCACGTCCTCGCTGGTCGGGTTCCAGACCTACAACGAGCTGTTCACCATGCACGGCAGCCTCATGCTGTACCTCTTCGCCGGGCCCTTCGCCTTCGGCGGCCTGGCCAACTACATCGTGCCGTTGCAGGTGGGTGCCCCCGACATGGCCTTCCCCCGCCTGAACGCCCTCTCCTACTGGCTGTACCTCGGCGGGTCGACCATGATGGTCTCCAGCTTCGTGGTGGCCGGCGGTGCCGCCAGCTACGGCTGGACGGCCTATGCCCCACTGTCCAACGCCACCAACTCCCCCGGTGCCGGAGCCGATCTGTGGCTGCTGTCGTTGGGCCTCACCGGCTTCTCCGCCATCTTCACCGGGGTGAACCTGGCCGCCACCATCTTCTACCTGCGGGCACCGGGGATGACCATGTTCCGGGTGCCCATCTTCTCGTGGAACATGCTGGTGACCGCCATCCTCATCCTCATCGCCTTCCCCGTCCTCTTCGGCGCGGTGGTGCTGCTCTTCTGCGACCGCCACTTCGGGACCCACATCTTCAGCGTGCAGGGTGGCGGAGTACCGGTGCTCTGGCAGAACCTGTTCTGGTTCTTCGGCCACCCGGAGGTGTACATCCTCGCCTTGCCCTACTTCGGGATGGTCACCGACATCCTCCCGGTGTTCTCTCGTAAGCCCCTCTTCGGCTACAAGGGCATGGTCTTCGCCACCATGTCCATCGCCGCACTGTCCACCGGGGTGTGGGCCCACCACATGTTCACCACCGGCGTGGTGCTGCTGCCGTTCTTCTCGCTGCTCTCCTACCTGATCGCCGTGCCCACCGGGATCAAGTTCTTCAACTGGATCGGCACCATGTGGGGTGGCCAGCTGAGCTTCCAGACCCCCATGCTGTTCTCCGTCGGGTTCCTCTTCGCCTTCCTCATGGGCGGAGTGACCGGGGTGCTGCTCGCCTCGCCCCCGGTGGACTTCATGACCCACAACACCTACTTCGTGGTGGCCCACTTCCACCAGGTGCTGATCGGCACCACCGTCTTCGCGGGCTTCGCCGGGTTCTACTTCTGGTACCCGAAGATGTTCGGGCGGATGCTGAACGAACGCCTGGGCAAGCTCCACTTCTGGACGATGTTCATCGGGTTCTGGATCACCTTCATCCCGCAGTATCTGCTCGGCCTCGACGGCATGCCCCGGCGGATCGCCGACTACCTGCCCTCCAACGGATGGACCACGCTGAACGTGGTCTCCACCGTCGGTGCGTTCATCCTCGGGGCATCGTTCCTGTTCTTCTTCGCCAACCTCTGGGTGTCCTGGCGCTCGCCGGTGGCGGCCGGCGACAACCCATGGGACGGTGGCGCGCTCGAGTGGTGCACCTCGTCACCACCACCCCACCACAACTTCACCCACCTGCCCCCCATCCGTTCGGAGCGGCCGACCTGGGACTACAACCATCCCGAGCACCGCAAGATGCACCGTGCAGGAGCAGAACCGGTGCCCGACAAGGAAACGGTCCACGCAGGGGGGGACTCATGAGGGTGGACGGCCTGTTCCTCGTCGGCCTCGGCATCTTCTTCGCCATCATCGGCATCGTGTACTGGGTCTTCAGCTACGAGGACGGCGGCTTCCTCATGCTGATGGGCTCGGCGCTGCTCGGCATCCTCCCCGGCTCCTACTACCTCTGGTGGGCGCGCCACATGAAACCGCAGCCCGACGACGACCCGGACGCCTCGGTCGCCGAGGGGGCGGGCACCGTCGACTCGTTCCCCGGTTCGAGCATCTGGCCGTTCATCTTGGGTGCGGGCGCCTTCTTCGCCACGCTCACCTTCGTCTTCGGTCTCTGGATGGCCCCGATCGCCGCGGCCCTGATCCTCTCGGCCGCCATCGGTGTGACCGTCGAGAGCCGCAGGGGCGGCGCAGTCTGATCCTGACGGCGCCGCACCGGCGCCGTCGTCACTGCTCGAGTTCGAGGCGCTCTCGGCGGGCGACGCCCCGCCGGTGACCCCGGTGCCAGACGAAGAGCCCGGCCAGGACGACGAGCAGCCACGGCAGGTGCACGAGGGATGTCGTGGTGCCGGCAGCCAACGCCACCAGGAGGAGGATGGCGGCGATGCCGACGAGGGGACGGAACCTCCGCCGACGCGGTGTCAGCGGTGGCGACTCGGTGGCCAACCGGGGCAGGTCGTCGAAGAGCCCGTCGAGGTCCCCTCGTGTTTTCGCCCCCACCGCCCGGCCGAGCCGCTCCTGGAACTCGGCCTGGTCGAGCCGGCCGTCGGCGAAGTGGCGGGAGAGCTTGTCGGCCACCCCGTTCCGCTCGTCATCCGAGGCCCGGATGTGTGCGTCGGCATCGCTGCCCATGTGGCGCCCGATCGGGTAGACGGGGTCGAATCGGTAGCGCATGGCTGTCCTCTCTGATCGCAGGGTTCGACGTGCCAGGTCTCTCAGCGGACCGGCTCGCGGGCCAGCAGTTCCTCGAGCACCGAGGCACTGGTCCCCTCGTCGGGGATGAGCAGCCATCCGGCCACGTAGAGGGGCACAGCGAGCCCACCCAGGAGGGCGAGTGCGACGAACCCGAGACGGACCAGCGTCGGATCGAGCTCGAAGTAGTCGGCCACGCCGGCGGCCACGCCGGCAAGGACGCCGTGCTTCCGGCTCCGGTGGAGCCGATCGCCGGTCCGTGCGCCGGGGCCGGGGTGGGGGCCTCCGGGGTCGGCGAGCACCGGTTCGTGAGGTTCGTTGTGGGTGGTGTCGGGTTCCATGGTGCAAGCCTGGGCCTTCTCCGACGGAACGACCATCGGGGATGGCCCTGGTCGGACCCTGAGCCCGGCCCCGGGGGTCAGGGTCATCCCTGATGGCCGCCCGGTCGAAGGTGCGCGATCATCGTGGTATCGACCAGATCGCCGGTTCCACCTCGAACGGCACCGGGGCGCCCGCTCCGGATGCCGTGGACAGCCCGTCATCGCCGACCGACGCAGGTACGGGCCATCGGGTCCTCGCGTCCCGGGCGGCATCAGAGGGGCCCCGCCGGGCGGACAGCCGTCGCCTTGGATCCTCCCGGCGCTTCCGGGGGCCCCTGCGGAGGAGCACCGACGTCCGGGTCCTCGGCGGGGTGTGCGGGGGGCTCTCCGTGGCCACCGGCATCGACGTCACACTGCTGCGGATCGGCTTCGTCCTGCTGAGCCTGGGAAGCGGCGCCGGCGTACTGGCCTACTTCCTGGCATGGCTCTTCATCCCGCCGGCGGGCGAGACGACCACCATCTTCTCCCGTTCCGTCGCCGACCGGCGGGGGATCCGACTGGTCATCGCCATCGTCCCCGCGCTGGTCCTGGCGCAGATCCTCTTCTCCGCCGCAGGCGTGGGCTTCCTCGGATCCTTCGGCTGGCCGGTGCTCCTGTCCGTCGGGATCGCCGTGCTCATCCGACGCAACGCCGGCGACGAGGAGGGCAGGTGGATCACGGAGGAACTGCTCCCTCTGGTCCGCTCCGACAACGGGCCCCACGGACGTCGGGCATCGGCGGTGCGGATCGCGATCGGGGTCATACTGGGCGTGGCCGGCGTGTGGGTGCTCGTCGCCGGTCATCCCACCGAGGCGGCGCTCCGGCTGCTCGGCGGCGCCGCGCTGGCCATGGCCGCCGTGGTCGTCGTGTTCGGCCCGTGGTGGCTCACCCTGGTGCGGGACCTCATGTCCGAACGCCAGGCCCGCGCCGTTGCCGAGGAGCGGGCCCAGATGGCGGCCCACGTGCACGACTCCGTGCTCCAGACGCTGGCACTGATCCAGCGCTCGGCCGACGATCCCCGCCAGGTGGTGCACCTGGCCCGGTCCCAGGAACGCGAGCTCCGCTCCTGGCTGTTCGAAGGTCGGCCCCCGGGCACGGTCGCAGGCGACGCACGGACGCTGACCGAGGGCATCGGGGCCATCCAACGCCAGGTCGAGGCCGACCACGGCATCACCGTGCACGCCGTGGTGGTCGGCGAGTGCGACCTGACCGAGGGGCTCCGGGCTCTGCTCGACGCCACCCGGGAGGCCACCGTCAATGCCGCCAAGTGGTCCGGGGCGCCACAGGTCTCGCTCTACGCCGAAGTCGACCGCGACACGGTCACCCTGTACGTGCGCGACCGCGGTCGGGGGTTCGACCCGGACACGGTACCGGGCGATCGCCAGGGCATCGCCCGGTCGATCCGGGCACGCCTGGCCCGGTTCGGGGGCTCGGCGGTCATCCGTTCCTCTCCGGGGAGCGGGGTCGAGGTCGAGATGTCGGTGCCCCGGGCCCAGCCGGTGCGTTGAGCGGGAGGGGCCGGTGAGCGGCCAGGCGCGGCCACGGGTGTTCCTGGTCGACGACCATGCCATGTTCCGGGCCGGGGTGCGGGCGGAACTGGGGGACGCGGTCGACGTGGTCGGCGAGGCCGACGAGGTGGGTGCGGCCGTCGAGCTGATCAGCGAGCGCCTGCCCGGGGTCGTCCTGCTCGACGTCCACCTTCCCGGCGGCGGAGGACAGGCCGTGCTCCACGGCGTCCGGCCTCGCCATCCCGAGGTCCACTTCCTCGCCCTGTCGGTGTCCGACGCACCCGAGGACGTGATCGCCGTGATCCGGGCCGGGGCGAGAGGGTACGTCACCAAGACCATCTCGGGCGACGAGCTTCTCCAGGCGATACGCCGGGTGGAGGCGGGCGACGCTGTCTTCTCGCCCCGGCTGGCGGGCTTCGTCCTCGACGCATTCGCCGGCAGCGCCGGCGAGGCGACCCCGATCACGGGCCTGGACCCGGAGCTCGATCTGCTCTCGCCGCGAGAGCGGGAGGTGCTCCGACTAATCGCCCGCGGGTACACCTACAAGGAGGTGGCACGAGAGCTCGTCATCTCGGTCAAGACCGTGGAGTCGCATGTCTCGTCCGTGCTGCGGAAGCTGCAGCTCTCGACGAGGCACGAGCTCGCCCGGTGGGCCACCGACCGACGATTGGTGTAGGCCGCCGGAGCGGGGACGCACGACTGGCGCCGTCCTCCGCTGCCCCGGACCGGCGCCCGGTCATCCTGATCCGATCCTGGCGTTGTAGTTGCCGATGGTGGTGTTGGCCTCGCGCTCGGCGATGCCGGCGGCTTGAGCAGGGGTCTGGCTGTTGCTCAGCATCTGCACCAGCCCGTCGGTCACCGCATTGCGCACCCCCTGATAGTCACCGATCAGCGAGCCGACATTGGCGTAGCTGAGCGTTCCCTCGGTGAGCTGGGTGTAGCCGGTCTTGTAGTTCGGATCCTGGGCCCAGCGGTCGGCCAGCACCGGGAGCTTGGTTGCCGAGACGCGGACGGGCACGTAGCCGCTCTCGGCCGCCAGGCTCGCCTGCTCCCCGGGGGAGTCGAGGTACTGGATGAACTTCCAGGCAGCGGCCCGCTTCGCCAATGAGGAGTGGTTGCTGATCCACAGCGAGCCGTCGCCGACGGGGACGCCGCCGCCGGTGGTCAGCGCAGGCAGCGGCGCGGTGGCGATCTCCGTGCCCTTGTACTGGCCCGAGCCGAGCACCGCCTCGATCGGCCCGACCACGCCAGACGCCTCGAAGGTCATCGCCGCGTTCCCCTCCCCGATGGCCAGCAGGTGGTCGATGCTGTTCGGATCCGATCCCGTATCGAGCGCCAGCCCGGACTTGACCATCTGGTTCCACCAGCTCCAGACCTTCATCGCCGTCGGGCCGGTGAGATTGGCCGCCGTCGCCCGCGAGATCCGGCCGTTGCCGTTGTTGACGTACTCCCCCCCGCTCTTGGCCAGCAGGTACTCGAAGACGTACGGCTGCGCATGGAGGGCGATGCCATGGGTCGCAGCACCCGAGGCGACGATCTTCTGCGAATCCTGCATCACCTCGGCGAGGGTCTGCGGCGGGTCGTTCGGGTTGAGGCCGGCCTTGGCGAACTTGCCCGGGTCGTAGTACATGATGACGTCCGAGACCGCCCAGGGCATCGAGCGTTGGACGTTCTGGACGTTGTACTCCTTCAACGTCCGTGGGAGGTAGTCGCTGAGCGGGTAGTGGCTGGCGTCGATGCAGTCCTGGACCGGCACCGTCGACTGGCTGTCGATCAACTGCTGGACCGTGGTGTCCTCGAACTGCGCCACGTCGGGAAGGTCGCCCGTCGACAGCCCCGCCTTGTACTTCTCGAACAGCGTCTGGTAGTCGGGCTGCTGGACGAGGGTGACGTGCACCTGGTTCTGGGTGTCGTTGAACGCGTTGGTGGCGTTGACCAGCCAGGTGTCGTTGGTCTGGATCAGCTCGTGCCACATCACGATCTGGACGGGCTTGGTCGCCGAAGCGAGTGCGCCGAGCCCGCAGGCGGCGGGGTTCACGATGTTCGTGGACTGCGTTGCCGTCGCCGTGGTCGACGACGACGAGCACCCGGCCAGGAGTGCGGCGGCGAGGAGCGCCACGGCGACGAGGGTGGTGGGCGGGGCATGGCGGATTCGCTTGCGGGTCGGTGTGGGCACGGTGGCCTTCCTTGTTCGGGTCATCCCTTGACGGCTCCGGCGGTCAATCCCCTGATGAGCTGCTTCTGGAACACGAGCAGCAGCACGAAGAGGGGGATGAAGGCCAGGACGATGCCGGCAAAGGTGACGTTGATGGTGCTGATCTGGCTGCGGCTCAGGATCTTGAGCCCGATCTGGACGGTGCGGTACTGGTCGTTCTTGGTGACGATCAGCGGCCACAGGTACTGGTTGAACGCGGAGAAGAACGCGAACAGGCCGAGGGCGGCGATCGCCGGCCTGGCCAGGGGGACGGCGATGCGGGTCATGAAGCGGAGGTGTCCGAGACCGTCGATCTTGGCGGCGTCCCGCAGCTCACCGGGCAGCCCGAGGAACGCCTGGCGCATCAGGAACGCCCCGAACCCGGTGGCCAGGAACGGGACGATGAGCGCGAGGTACGAGTTGTACCACCCGAGGCTCACCACCGTCTGGAGGTTGGTGAAGAAGGTGACCTCGAGCGGCACCATCATGGTGGCCAGGAAGACCACGAAGGTGGTGCGTTTGAAGGGGAACTCCAAGAACGCGAATGCGTAGCCCGCCGCGATCGACGTGACCAGCGTCCCGACCACGATCGCCACGGTGACGATGAAGCTGTTCATGAGGTAGCGCCCGAGATGCCCGCTGGTCCACGCCGTCGCATAGGTCGACCACTCCGGGTGGGTCGGGAAGAGCAGCGGCGGCCGTTGGGCGATCTGGTCGGGGGCCAGCAGCGAGTTGACCACGGTGATGTAGATCGGGAAGAGGACGATGACGCCGAGGACGACGAGCAGGAGGTAGCGGCTGACCTTGGTGGCCCGGCGGCGGCGCAACGGCGTGCCGTGACGGCTGGCGACCCGGAGGAGCACGGCGACCACCACGATGCCGGCGACGGCGAACAGGGCCGTGGTGAACCCCGGAGCCAGCGCTGCGACCGACGGCTCAGTTCCCATAGGTCACCCGCCGTTCGAGCAGGCGGATCTGGACGAGCGCCAGCACCAGGGTGATGAAGAACAGGGCGATCGCCATGACCGCGGCCCGACCCTCGTTGTTCTGGTTGAAGACCTGGTCGTAGATGTTGTACACGAGCAGGTTCGTCCGCTGCAGCGGACCGCCCTGGGTCAACAGGTCGATCTGGCCGAAGGACTGCAGCGACAGGATGGTCCCCACCACCACGGCGAAGAAGATCGTCGGGGAGAGCAGCGGGACGACCACATGGCGGAGGCGGGCCCATCCCTTGGCCCCGTCGATCTCGCAGGCCTCGAGCAGCTCGTCGGGGACGGCCTGGAGCCCGGCCGACATGAGGATGAAGGACAGGCCGATGTTCTGCCAGACGGTCACCACGGAGACGGCCACGAGCGCCCAGGTGGGATTGTCGAGGACGGAGAGCTGGTTCTGTTGGCCCAGCCAGTAGGTGAACAGGCCCACCTGGGGATTGAGCAGGGTGAAGAAGATGACCGAGGCCACCGCCACCGAGGTGGCCACCGGCGAGGCGAACACGGTCCGGAAGACCCGGATGCCCTTCAGCTTCTGATGGGCCAGCAGGGCGAGGAGGAGGCCGGCCAGCAGGCCGGCCGGCACCGTGTAGACGACGAAGAGCGCCGTCACCCACAGGCTGTTCAGGAAGTTGTGGGAGCCGAGCACCTGGCTGTACTGGCTGAGCCCGACGAAGCGGGACGGCAGGTCGGGGAACGGCGGGGTCGAGTAGAGCGAGAGGTAGATGTTGCGGGCGAACGGGTAGAAGACGAACACGGCGAACACCAGGGCCGAGGGGGCCAGGAGGGCGGCGGCCAGCAGGCGCTCCCGGCGCCGGCGCCGGAGGTGCCGATCCCCCGGGTCCGGCTCGGGGACCTCGCCCGGCCCCGGCCGATCGGTCGGAGCCGCCGGCAGCGGTTCCACGGTGGCACTCACCGTCCGATCCGATCACCGGTGGTGGCATCGAACAAGTGGAGGTGCTCGACGCCGAAGTCGAGGCGGACCGCTGCTCCCTCATCGGGAACCGCGCCATCGGTGCCGATGCGCACGATGACCTCCTGATCGTCGGTGAGCCTGCAGATGACGTGGTGCTCCGCTCCGAGCGACTCGACGACCGCCACGGTGGCGGGCAGCGGTCCGGTGGTGCCGATGGTGAGGCGCTCGGGCCTCATGCCGACCGCGATCGTCGTGGCAGCCGAGGCCTCGACCGCCTGGCGCTGGGCCGGGGACAGGGGGATCTGACCGCCGCTGGTGCCGATGCCCAGCTCACCGTCGAGCCGGGCGGGCGTACCGGTGACCGTGTTCATCGGCGGGCTCCCGATGAAGCGGGCCACGAACAGGCTGGCTGGATGGGCGTAGACCTCGGCGGGCGGCGCCACCTGCTCGAGGGCGCCCTCGTTCATGACCGCCAGGCGATCGGCCATCGTCATCCCCTCGATCTGGTCGTGGGTCACGTAGACGAAGGTGGTGGTCAGCCGCCGCTGCAGTTCGATCAGCTCGGTCCTGGTCTGGACGCGCAGCTTGGCGTCGAGGTTCGAGAGCGGCTCGTCCATCAGGAAGACCTGTGGTCGTCGCACGATGGCACGGGCCAGGGCCACCCGCTGGCGCTGGCCCCCCGAGAGCTGGGCCGGCCGGCGATCGAGCAGGGTGGTGAGCCCGAGCGCCTCGGCCGCCGAGGCGACGAGGCCGGCCCGCTCGGGCTTGGGCATGCCCCGGCACTTGAGGGGGAAGTCGATGTTCCGCCCCACCGTCATGTGCGGGTAGAGCGCGTAGTTCTGGAACACCATGGCGATGTCCCGGTCCTTGGGCTCGACGTCGTTGACGGCCCGGTCGCCGATCACCACGGTCCCCCGGTCGGGATCCTCGAGGCCGGCGATGATCCGCAGCACCGTCGACTTGCCACAGCCCGACGGACCGAGGAGGACGAGGAACTCCTGGTCCTCTACCTCGAGGTCGAAATCACGGACCGCCTCGACCGTGCCGAAGTGCTTGGACACACCCCGGAGGGCCACCTGTCCCACGTCCGGGGCCTCAGTACCCCTGGGAGCATGGGCGGGAACCGGCGCGCACCTCTGCGACTCTCTCGAGCCACTGCTCCTGGTTCCCCATCCGCGCTCCCCCTCGGCTGCCCCGCTCGTTTGCCACTCCTCATCCTGGCAGGCGAACGGATGCCCCAACAGGGGAGAAAGTCCCGCTCAGGGGCGGATCTCCGCGTGCTCAGACGGTGCCGGGAGGTAGGAAGCAGTCGTTGAGGGGCGCGTCGCGGACGGCCAGGATCTCCGCGATCGTCGGGGGCCTGCCCGCCGAGGATGGCGCGGCGCCGTGCCCGAGGTGCCCGGGCCCGGTCCCAGCAGCGGTCAGGTCAGCGGATCACCCGTCGCACACCGGCCCCGGTGGCCAGTTCCGGCGGCACCAGGTCGATGTAGGTCGGGACCGGGATGGCGTCGAGCTCCTCGTGGCCGTCGCCGGGCCGCGGCTCGGACTCGACGGTGGTGTACTCGCCGGCCGGGGAACGCAGGATGATCTGGGCCCGCTTGCGCTTGCCGACGCCCTCGGCGGCGCGCATCTCGTTGCAGATCTTGTAGGTGACCACGTAGGCGACGATCGGAACGATGATGACCGCGAACCGGAAGAACCACAGCACGTCCTTCAGCGGCACCTGGAAGAAGTTTGCCATCACGTCGGTGGACGAGGCGGAGAACGTCATGAACAAGAGAGACAGCATCGCCGCGCCGGCCGCCGTCCGCTTGGGACGGTCGCGGGGCCGGTCCAGGAGGTTGTGGTACGCCAGGTCCTTGGTGTGGTGCGACTCGATGAACGGCCAGAAGACGAAGATGTTGAAGATGATGCCCGGGAAGATGATCGCCGGCAGGAAGATCTCGAGCGGGATCGTATGGCCCCACCCCACGAACTCCCAGCTGGGCATGATGCGCGCCGCACCGTCCAGCCAGCCCATGTACCAGTCGGGCTGCACGGCGTAGGAGATCTGGAAGGGCTCGTACTGGCCGAACTGCCAGATCGGGTTGATCTGGGCGAAGCCGCCCAGCAGGAAGATCACCGCTGTGGTCATGAACAGGAAGCCGGTGGTCTTGGCCATGAAGGTCGGGAACATCGGCGAGCCGACCACGTTGTCCTCGGTCTTCCCCTTCCCCTTGAACTGGGTGTGCTTCTGCTTGACCAACAAGCCCAGGTGGACGCCGAGCAGCCCCATGATCACCAGCGGCACGATCAGCACGTGGAGGACGTAGAACCGGGGGATGATCACCCCGTTGCCCGGGTAGTTGCCCCCGAAGAGGAAGAAGGCGAGGTAGCTCCCGACCAGGGGGATCGACTCGACGATGGAGAAGGCGATGCGGATGCCGGTGCCCGAAACCAGGTCGTCGGGGAGGGAGTAGCCGAGGAACCCGTTGATGATCCCCAGCATGAGCATGGTCACGCCGACGATCCAGTTGAGCTCGCGCGGCTTGCGGAAGGCGCCGGTGAAGAACACCCGGGCCATGTGCACGGCGATCGACCCGAGGAAGATGTCGGCGGCCCAGTGGTGGGCCTGGCGCATCAGGAGGCCGGACTTCACGTCGAAGGAGAGCCCCACCGTCGAGGAATAGGCCTCGGACACCTTCTGGCCCCGGAGGGGGAGGTAGGAGCCGTGGTAGACGATCTCGTGGGCCGAGGGCACGAAGTACAGGGTCAGGAACACCCCGGTGACCATCAGCACGACGAAGGAGTAGAGGGCGATCTCGCCCAGCATGAACGACCAGTGGTCGGGGAAGATCTTGTCGAGGAAGGTCCGGCCGCCCTTGGCGATCCCCAGTCGGTCGTCGACCCAGCGGAGTGACTTGTCGATCATGGGCGCTCCCAGAACCCGGGGCCGACGGCCTGGTCGAACCCGCCATTGGCCCGGAGCAGGCCGGTCGCGTCCACCGTGATCGGCAGCTGGGGCAGCGGGCGGGGGGCGGGGCCGAACTCGGGCAGCGCCCCGGCGAGCACATTGAAGATCGACTGGTGGCAGGGGCACACCAGCTGCTGGGTCTGGTGCTGATAGAGGCCGACCGGGCAGCCCAGGTGGGTGCACATCTTCGAGTAGGCCACATAGCCGGCCACCCCCCAGTCGGTGCGCCCGGGGCTCTGGAGCGGCTGCAGCTCGCTGGCCAGGCGGATGAGGATCACCTGGTCGGGGGAGGAGCCCTCGAAACCCTTCGGGAACACGGTGAGCACACCGCCCACCTCGAGGTCGTCCACGGTGATCTGGCGACCGTCGACCGTCACCAGCTTCGAGCCCCGCTTCCAGTTGGTCTCGAACAGCGTCTCGCCGGGCTTGGGCCCGAGCGACCGGACCAGCGGGAACAGCAGCACGATCCCCATGGTCGCCGACCCCAGGGCGAAGAGGCCGCCCAGCAGCTTGCGCCGCTTGACCACCATGCCGCCCCGCTCGACGACGGCCGCCGTCATGGCGTCCCGCTCGGCGTCGGTGGAGTGGAACTCGTGACGCTCCTCGACGAAGGGCCCCTGGGGCATCAGGTATTTGCCCCAGGCGGTCACCCCGAATCCGAGGGCGAGCATGCCCACACCCAGGGTGAGCGCCTCCCACTGGGTACTGCTCCCGATCCAGTAGGCGACGCCGAACCCGATGAAGCCGATGAAGCCGATGACCATGGCGATGGCCGCCACCGCCTGGGCGCCCTCGGGGTGCCTGGCGAAAGGCTGCAGGTGCGGGTCGTCGAGGGCGGCCGGGGGCAGGGGGCCCGTGCGTGGGGACTCGTCGCTCACGTCCGCTCTCCGATCCAGAAGCAGACCAGCATCAGGATCCCCACGCCGAGGAGCAGGCCGACGAAGCCCTCACCCACCGGGCCGATGCCGCCGAGGGCGAAGCCACCCGGGTTGGACGGGTGCTGGATGACCCCGTGGATGTAGGCGGCGATGTCCCGGGCCTCGGTGTTGGTGATGTCGCCGGACCCGAACCGGGGCATGTTGCCGGGGCCCGACCGGATGGCCTCGACGACCTGGGTGGTGGTGGCCAGGTGGAGGCTGGGCGCATAGGCGCCGTCCATCAGTGCGTCACCGGCACCGGTGATGGTGTGGCAGGCGGCACAGTTCAGGGTGAAGAGCGTTCCTCCCGCCTCGAGGTCGGCCGAGCTGGTGTCGACCACGGGGATCTGGGTCCCCACGCCCGGCGTCAGCGACTGCACCCACGCCGCGATCTCGAGGGTCTGCAGCCGGTCGAAGCGGGGCGGCTTACGGGTGGCCTGAACACCGGCAATGGCGAGGGGCATCCGGCCGGTGGACACCCAGAAGTCGACCGTTCCCGCCCCCAGGCCCTGCAGGTTCGGAGCCACGCCGGTGGAGCCGTTGGCCTCCGGGCCGTGACAGCTCGAGCAGTTGGCGGCGAAGAGGGCCTGTCCCGGGGCGATGAAGGAGGCCGGGAGGTTGATATAGAAGATGCCGGTCTTGTTGGACGGCGATGTGGCCTTGAGGGCGCTCGAGACGCTCGGCGCGGTGGGCTGGCCGATCGGGGTGGGGAGCGACGAGGACGACGTCGTTGCGGTGACAGGGGTGGTGGTCGACGGCGTCCCGACCGCCTGGGCCGGGCCCGGCGAGAAGCCGAGCAGGCCGACCAGGCCGACGCAACCCACCAGCACCGCGGGTACGGCGTATCGAGCCTTGAACAGTCTGCGCATCCCGGTTCGCACCTACTTGAGAAGGAAGAGGCAGCTGTAGAGGCCGATCCAGACAACGTCCACGAAGTGCCAGTAGTAGCTGACGCTCTGGAAGACCGGTGTCTCCCCCGGGTCACCCTTCGGGCCCTTCAACCTTCCCAGTAGGAAGATCATCGCCGCCAGGCCGAGGGCGACATGGAGGCCGTGCACTCCGGACATGATGTAGAAGAGCGAGCCGAAGGCGGTGTGGGTCGGGTCCGTGGCCGGGTTGTGGGAGAGGCTGATCCACTCGTAGAACTGGTTGGCCACGAACAGCGTTCCCAGGACGAGGGTGGCCGTCACGAAGATCTTGGCGCTGCGCCGATTGCCACGCTCCTGGTCCCAGACCGCCTTCTGCATGGTGAAGCTGGAGGACACCAGGATGAGGGTGAAGAAGCCTGCTCGGAGCGTGTCCAGGTGGGTGCCGGTGGGCGGCCACACGGACGCGTGGGCCCGGATGGTGAAGAAGGCGGCGAACAACGAGCTGAAGAACATCACCTCGGAGCCGAGCCAGATGATGACGCCCACCGCCAACATCGACGGCTTGTCGGGGCGGTGGCGCTGACGGGAGGTGATCGCCGGATCGACGGCGAGGGCCTGGGTCACGACGCTCTTTTTAGTCGATCCGGCGCTCGCGGGGCCAACTCACCCCCCGGGCACCCGGCGGACCACCTCCGGGCACCGGAACGACGCCTGTCGCCGGGCCGGAACGGCGCCAGCCAGCGGGCCGCACCGCGCCCCCGGCAGTGCCCGGAGTTCCCCGTCGAGGATCAGTCGGGTGCGGCCAGGGCGGCCGGTGCGGGGGTCAGCGAGATCACGCTCAGGCGCTGGGTGGGCCGGGTCAGCGCCACGTACAGCGTGCGCAGCCCGCGGGCGGTCTCCCCGGCGATCATGCCGGGCTCGACCACCACCACCGAGTCGAACTCCAGCCCGTTGGCGGCGTCGGCGGCCAGCAGGACCAGCGGCTCGGACAGGCCGCCCTTGCGCATGTCCCGAGCATCCACCACCGGGTGCCCGACATCGACCAGCGCCCCGGAGAGCGCGGGGAGGAGGGCCTCGGGGGCGAGGATGGCCACCCGGCCCGACTTCACCGCCGCCACTTCCTCCGCGGCCACCTCGGCCACCAGCCGGGCCAGGTCGGTGATCGTCGGCTCGCCGTCCCCGCCCTCGGCGGCCCGGACCGCGATCAGCCGTGGCTCCTCCCCGGTGCGCCGGGCCGGCTTCGGAGGGGTCAGCTCCGGCGCGGCGACCGCCAGCACCCGGCTGGCCACCGCCAGCACCTCGGCGGGGGTCCGGTAGCTCACCGTCAGCTCCACCGACCGCACGGGACGGCGACGGGGCAGGTGCTCGGTGATGTCCGCCCACGACGTGGGCGCCCACGGGGCGGTGGCCTGGGCGATGTCGCCGACGACGGTCATCGAGCCCGAGAGCGAACGTCGGGTGAGCATCCGCAGCTGCATGGGCGAGAGGTCCTGCACCTCGTCGGCCACGATGTGCCCGTACTTGCGCACGCCGTCGTCGGCACCGCCGTTGCGCGGTCCGAGCAGATGGCGAGCCTCGTCGACCAGGGCGGCGTCGGCCGGGGTCCAGGCCACCTCGTCGAGCGATCCCGAACGCGGCCGCCGGAGCAGCATCTGCTCCTCCGGAGCGAGGACCCCCTTCCCCGCTGCCGCGATCAGCGGCGGCGCGCCGAAGAGGTCGTGGAGCAGCTCGTGGGGCGACAGCCGGGGCCACATGCGGTCGAACGCCTCGGCCAGCTCGGGCACCCTCCGCACCTTGCGGAAGAAGTCCTCGAAGTCGAACTCGTCGTCGGACAGCTCGGCGGGGTCCTCGTAGCCGGGGAAGGCGGTGACCGACGACGGGATGTCGACACCGAGCCGCTGCTGGGTCTGTCGGGCGCGGTCGGCCAGCAGCTGGGCGACGGCCTGCTCCACCAGGCGGCGGCGGGCATTGTGGGTACCGGGCCGGCGGCGGGCCACCTCGATGATGCGGCGGGTGTCCCCCGCCGTCAGCCGGAGGAGCAGGGCTCCGTAGGGAATGGCCACGTCATCGCCCAGCGGCCGCTGGCGGGTGCGCACCGCGCGGGCCACCACCGCGGCCATCCGGGCATCGCCCTTCAGGCGGGCCACCTCGGCCGGACCGTTCTCGCGGATCCGGATCTCGGGCACCAGTCCGGAGACGGTCGACAGGGTCACCCCCGTCTCCCCCAGCGACGGCAGCACCTGTTCGATGTAGCGCAGGAAGAGCGGGTTGGGGCCGACGACCAGCACGCCCTGGCGCTCGAGCGGGAAGCGGTGGGTGTAGAGCAGGTAGGCGGCCCGGTGGAGTGCCACCGCGGTCTTGCCGGTGCCGGGGCCTCCCTGGACGACGAGGACACCGCTCAGCGGGGCGCGGATGATCTCGTCCTGTTCGCGTTGGATGGTGGAGACGATGTCGGTCATCCGGCCGGACCTGGCGCGATGGAGTGCCGCCAACAGCGCCGCCGGGCCACCGATGGGCAGATCGCCGACGATCAGCTCCCCGGTGCCGTCGGCGTCCGGACCGTCGGGGTGGACGCCCCCTCCGTCGGATCCGGCTTCATCGGGGCCGGGCCCGAAGCCCGGGGGGCTGAAGCGCTCGTCCTCGACGCCGACCACCCGGCGCCCCTGCAGGGCCAGGTGGCGGCGCAGCACCAGGCCCTGGGGATCCCGTCCGGTGGCCCGGTAGAACGGCTCGGCGACGGGCGCCCGCCAGTCGACCACCAGGGGCTCGTGGTCGGCGCTGTGGATGGCGAGTCGGCCGATGTGGAAGGTCTCGGTGGCCACCGGGGCGGCGCTGCTGCCGTCGGTGGCAGGGGCCGGTGGGGCACCGCCCCCGGTGGCACGGGCCTCCTCGACCCGGTCGATCCGCCCGAAGGTGAGCGCCTGGTCCCCGATGTCCAACTGTTCGAGGCGGGCCAGGCTGGTGCGCACGATCACGTCCCGCTCGGTGCGGGACTGGAACGTCCCCCCCTTGCCCAGATCGAGGACGCCCTCGAGCATGGAATTGGCATCGCTCCGCATGGCGTCGAGACGGCCGTAGGCCATGTCCACGAACTCCTGTTCGGCCTGCAGCTCCGATTCCACCCCACCTCCGCTCATTCCCGTACCTGCCCGGCGCGCGTCCCGCCCGGCTCAGGGGAACCCTCGATTGTATGCGCCCGGCCGGGGGCTGCGCCCGGGGCGGGCGTTGCCGGTGGTCGATGCCGCTCTTCTAGACTCTGGCCATGGCCTCACCCGTCGTCCCCGCATCGGCGACCGAGCGGGTGGTCGGGGCTGCGCTCCTGTCCCCGCCGGACGTGGACGTCCTCGCCGCAGCGGCGGCGCGCTAGGCCGTGGCGGAGCAGCGGGCAGCGGCCCACCCGGCAGCGGGCCGTTTCGACGACGCCCCGTTCATCCGGGCCTGCCGGCGGCAGAGCGTCGACCACGTGCCGGTGTGGTTCATGCGCCAAGCGGGGAGGTCGCTGCCCGAGTACCGCGCCGCCCGCGGGCCGGGCAGCATCCTCGACGCGATCGCGCAGCCCGAGCTGGTGGCCGACCTCACCTGCCAGCCGGTCGACCGTTACGGGACCGACGCCGCCATCTTCTTTTCCGACATCGTGGTCCCGGTGGCGGCGATCGGGTTCGGGGTCGACGTGACCGCCGGCACCGGCCCGGTGGTGGCCCGGCCGTTCCGGACCAAGGAGGACCTCGGCCGCCTGCGCCCGCTCGAGCCCGAGATCGACACGCCCTACGTCATCGAGGCGGTCGGGATCCTGGCCGATCGGCTCGCCGTTCCCCTGATCGGCTTCGCCGGCGGGCCGTTCACCGTGGCCAGCTACCTCGTCGAGGGAGGCCCCTCCAAGAACTTCGCCAGGGTCAAGGCCCTCATGCACTGCGAACCGGGCATCTGGCACGAGCTGATCGAGCGGCTGTGCGACATGGCCCTCGCCTCCCTCCGCTCCCAGCTGGACGCCGGCGCCTCGGCGGTCCAGGTATTCGACAGCTGGGCCGGCATCCTCAGCCCCCGCCACTATGCCGAGCTGGTGCTACCGGCCACCCGCCGGCTGTTTGCCGAGCTGGCGGACACCCATCCCGGCATCCCCACCATCCTCTTCGGGGTGGGCACCGGCGAGCTGCTGGCGGCGATGTCCACCGCAGGGAGCGCCGTCGTCGGCATCGACTGGCGGGTGCCACTCGACGAGGCCCGTCGACGGGTGGGGCCCGGCATCGCGGTCCAGGGCAACCTCGACCCGGCGCTGTGCCTGGCGAGCTGGGACGTTGTGGCCGAAGAGGCCCGGGACGTCCTCGAACGGGCCGGGACCGCGCCCGGCCACGTGTTCAACCTGGGCCACGGGGTGCTGCCCGAGACGGACCCGGCCATCCTGGAGCAGGTGGTCCGGCTGGTCCACGCCGAGGGCCGGGCCGGCGTGGGCGCGCCGTCGTGAGCGCGCCGGGCGGACAGCGTACCGGGGTGCTGGTCATGGCCCACGGGACCCCTGCCACCGCCGCCGGGATCGAGCCCTTCTACACCACCATCCGCCGCGGCAGTCCTCCCACCCCGGAGCTCCTCGCCGAGCTGGTGGGCCGCTACGAGGCGATCGGCGGGACCTCGCCGCTCACCGAGCGGACCCGGTCCCAGGTCGAGGGGCTGGCCTCGGCCCTGGAGGCCGCCGCACCCGGCGGGTACGTGGTGCGTTTCGGCGCCAAGTACGTGACCCCTACCATCGAGGAGGGACTGGCCGAACTGGCGGATGCCGGCGTCGACCGTGTGATCGGCATCGTGCTCACGCCGCATCAGTCCTCCCTGGGGTCGGGCGAGTACTTCCGCAGGGCAAGGGAGGCGGCGGCGGCGGCGACACCCGCCCTCGGGTTCACGGCCATCCCGTCGTGGCACCGCACCGAGGGATTCGCGCCGGTCCTCGCCGATCGGACCGCGGCCGTCCTGGCATCGCTCGACCGGGACCGGAAGCGCCGGACTGCGGTCTTCTTCACCGCCCACAGCCTCCCCGAGCGGGTCGTCGCCGACGGCGACCCCTATCCGGACCAGGTGGCGGAGTCGGCCGGCGACGTCGCCGCCCTGCTCGGGCTGGGCGAGGTCCCCGGGCTGAGCTGGGGGGTGGCCTGGCAGAGCGCAGGGCGCACGGCCGAACCATGGATCGGCCCCGACCTCCTGGTCGAGATCGGGCGGGTTGCCGCCGAGGGTGCCACCTCGGTGGTCGTCTGCCCGGTCGGCTTCGTGTCCGACCATCTGGAGGTCCTCTACGACCTCGACATCGAGGCCGCCGCCGTGGCACGCTCACTCGGCGTCGCCTTCGCCAGGACCCCGTCGCTCAACGACGACCCGGTGTTCCTCGGCCTGCTGGCCGACGTGGTCCGCACGGCGTCCCACACTGCACCGGGTGCGCCCCCTTCCCCGAGCGCCGTGCCGTCGCCGGCGCAGCCCGCGGCACCGGCGTGACCCCTCCGTCGTCCCGGGCCCGGCCGACAATCGCCGTCATCGGTGCGGGGATCGCCGGGCTGGCCGCTGCCTGGGAGCTGGTGGCCGCTTCCGACCTCGAGGGTGGCGAGCCGCCCGAGGTCGTGGTGCTCGAATCGGCCGATCGCATCGGCGGAAAACTCACCGCCGCCGAGTTCGCGGGACGGAACGTCGACCTGGCCGCCGACGCGTTCCTGGCCCGGCGCCCGGAGGCCACCGGGCTCTGCGAGGAGCTCGGACTCGACGAACAGCTGGCGCCGGTGGGCACGCTGGGCGCCTCGCTGTGGGTCCGGGGCCGCCTCCGCCCGATGCCCGAGGGGGCCAACCTCGGCGTGCCCACCCGTTGGTGGCCGCTGTTCCGCTCGGGAATCCTGAGCACGTGGGAGTCGCTCCGCGTCGCCCGTGACCTGGTCGTTCCCCATCCCGCCACCAAGGGGGTCACCGGGGACCGCTCGGTGGGGGACATCGTCGGCGAGCGGCTGGGACGTCCGGTCGTGGAACGGCTGGTGGACCCCCTCATCGGTGGGATCCACGCCGGGGGGGTGGACGACCTCAGCGCCGCGGCCACCTTCCCCATGCTGATCGCCGCCGCACGCCAATCGGGGAGCCTGATGCGCCGACTGGGCAGGGTGCCGCCCCCGCCGACCGGACCGGCAGCGCCGACGCCCGTCTTCTGGTCCCTGCGCGACGGTACCGCCAGCCTCGCCGCCGAGCTCGGTGACGCGCTGGCCCGACGCGGGGTGGCCATCCACACCGGGGTGTCGGTCGACGCCATCGAACGGGCGGGAACGGCCGGGTCGAACGGATCGTCGCACCCCACCTGGACCATCACCCTGGGCGGCTCCGGCGTACCCCCGGGGCGGTCCGTCGGCGGCCCGGGCGGTAGGTCGAGCCTGCGGGTCGACGGTGTGGTGCTGGCCACCCCGGCCCGCCACGCCGCCGTGATGCTGGCACCCCTGGCCCCGGTGGCCGCCGGCCTGCTCGGCGCGATCGAGTACGCCTCGGTGGCGCTGGTCACCCTGGCGCTGGACCCCGGGGCGATCCGTGCCCCGCTGGACGGCACCGGGTTCCTGGTGCCGCGGACCTCCACCATCGACGGGCGTCCCGTTCTCATCACCGGCTGCACCTTCCTCGGACGGAAGTGGCCACACCTGGCGCGGCCCGGGGACGAGCTGGTTCGGGTGTCGGTCGGCAGGTTCGGCGACGACCGACCGGCGACCCTCGATGACGACGAGTTGACCGCCGCCGCCTTCGGCGAGTTGGCCCGGCTGCTCGGTATCGTCGGGACCCCCCTCGAGACGTTGGTCACCCGATGGGACGGGGCCTTCCCCCAGTACCGGGTCGGCCACCTGGTCAGGGTGGCGAGGATCGAGCAGTCGGTGGCCGAGCTCGGCGGTGTGGCCGTGGCCGGCGCCACCTACCGCGGCGTCGGCATCCCGGCCTGCATCGGCAGCGGTCGGACGGCCGCCCGACGCGTCCTCGAGTCGCTGTCCGGCGGCGGCACGCCCGGCAGATCTCCCGGTCGCTCCGATCCCACTCGATGAGCCCGGAGCCGGCGCCCACCACCACGACCGGACCACCGCTCGACCAGGGAACGGCCGAGCCGCCCTGGCGGCCGTCCCGGGTGCGCATCACCCATCGCCTCACCCCCAGCGCGACCCCCAAGAGGGGCATGGTCGCCCTCCCGGCCCTGGTGTCCGGGGTGGGACTGGCTCTCTCTCTCCCCCCGTGGGGATGGTGGATCCTGGCCTTCCCCGCCGCCGGGCTGCTCTGGTGGCGCCTCGGAGGCCTGCGGCCGCGCACCAGGCTGTGGGCTGGCTGGCTGGCCGGCCTCGGGTGCTACGTGCCCGGCCTGATGTGGGCCCGTTCGTTCACCCTCCTCGGTGTCCTCCTGCTGATCGCCTTCGAGGCCGGTTTCTTCTCCCTGGCTTGCCTGGCCGTGCCGGCCCGGCCCGTTGCTGCCCGGACGCTGGCCTTCCCGGCGGCGATGACCCTGGCCGAGGCGGTGCGGATGATCTGGCCCTTCGGGGGCCTGCCCATCGGCGGGGTGTTCCTCGGCCAGGCGGACGGGCCGCTCCTCGGCGTGGCCCGACTCGGCGGCCCGCTGGGGTTGACCGCCGCCGTCTACGTGGGCGCCGTGGGGCTGGCGGCCCTCGCCGAGTTCTGCGTGCGGGCCGTCCGGGACGGCAGGCGGGCAGGCCGTTTCGCCCGCTCGCTGCCGGGCGGGGACGGCCTGAGCCCGGTCGGGACCGGTCCCGCCAGGGGTCGTCGGGAGATCGTCGCCGATGCCGTCGCCGGGCTGGGCGGCCTGGCACTGGCCGGGGCGATCGCCCTGGTGGCCCTGGCGGGCGCCGGCCTCGCCGCCGACCATGCACCCGACGGGGGTCCGTCGCTCGGCACCGTGTCGACCGCTGCCGTGCAGGGCGGGGGCAGGCGCGGCTTCTCCAAGTCGCAGGTCGACCCGGCGGTGGTGCTCAACGCCCAGGTGACGGCGACCGAGCGCATGCAGCAACTGGACCATGGACAGGCGCCCCGGCTGGTGCTCTGGCCCGAGGACGTGGTCTCCCTCGAAACCCCGCTCGGCGAGTCCCCGGAGCAGGCGGCGCTCTCGCAACTGGCGCAGAGCCTGCAGTCCACCCTGGTGGTGGGGGTGACCGAGACGATTTCGGCCACGACCTTCCGCAATGAGGTCGTGGCATGGGGCCCCGACGGAACGCTGGTGTCCAGGTTCGAGAAGGTGCACCGGGTCCCCTTCGGCGAGTACGTCCCCGAGCGCAGCTTCTTCGCCCACCTGGCCAACCTGTCGGCGGTCTCACGGGACGCCGTGCCGGGGACGGGGACCGGGCTGCTCCCCACGCCCGCCGGCCCGCTGGGGGCGATGGTCTCCTACGAGGTCTTCTACGCGGAGCGGGGCCGCTCCTCGGTGCGGGCCGGCGCCCAGCTCCTCATCGTCCCCACCAACACCTCCTCCTACGCCGCCGCCCAGGTGCCGACCCAGGAGATCGCCGCCGCCGAGGTGCAGGCCGTGCAGCAGGGCCGCGACCTCCTGCAGGCGGCACCCACCGGGTACAGCGCGGCGATCACCAATCGGGGCACGCTGCTGGAGCGATCGGCGCTCGGTGCCCAACAGGTCGTGTTCGCCACCCTGTCCCGGCGGGCCGGATGGACCCTCTATGTACGCTTCGGCGACCTTCCGGTCGAGATGGGCGCCGCCGTAGCCCTGGTGGGCGCCTGGCTGCTGGCTGGCCGGCGCAACCGGGTAGGCGCCCCGGGCCGGAGGGCACGGGGCGCCTAGCGGGCGGACACCGGGCGCCGCCCGTCGCGGGGGTGCCGGCCGCTCGGCCGGCTACTCGTAGTACCCCGAGTGGATGTAGACGCAGGGGACGCCCTCGGAGTGGAACATGGCGAAGTTGTCGGGGTCGTCCTCGAAGGCCAGCCGCAGGTCGAACCCGTACGACCGCAGGTCCTCGACGGTGTCCCGCTTGAACCGGGTCACCTGGGCGTAGTCCCCGCGCGACCGCATGATCAGGAGGTCCCACCGCAGGCCGTAACGGTGGAGCCAGGCCAGTGTCTGCGGTTGCACCCGCATCGGCCGTCCGGTCAGCAGGATCACCTGCAGCCGCGCGTCGAGGAGCTCGAGGACCCTGGCCAGCTCCTCGATGACCGGATCGTCCCCGCAGGCGTCGAAGAACCGGTCCCAGTCGCGTCGCCCGCGTTCGAGGAAGTGCTGGCGGCCGACCGCGTCCGACAGGACCCCGTCCACGTCGAAGACGACGGCCTCGCCCGGTTCCTCCACCGGCGACCCGCGCCACGCCCAGTTGCCCGGCACACCCACCCGGCTCACTCGTCGGACGTCGAGCCCGACGCCAACCGCCGGATCTCCTCCACCACCGCCGGATCGGCCAGGGTTGTGGTGTCCCCGAGCACCCGGCCCTCGGCCATGTCGCGCAGAAGACGGCGCATGATCTTGCCGCTCCGGGTCTTCGGCAGCTCGTCGGTGAACACCACCGTCTTCGGCCGGGCGATCGGGCCGATCTTGGCGGCCACGTGGGCCCTGAGCTCCTGGCCCCGCTCGTCGCTCGGTGCCCCGGCGTCGGACACCAGGGTGACGAAGGCCACGATGGACTGGCCCGTGGTGGCATCGATCGCCCCGACCACCGCCGACTCGGCCACCAGGTGGTGCTCGACCAGGGCCGACTCCACTTCGGTCGTGGAGATCCGGTGGCCCGACACGTTCATCACGTCATCGACCCGACCCAGCAGCCACAGGTACCCGTCGTCGTCGATCTTGGCCCCGTCCCCGGCGAAGTACCGCCCGGGAAACCGGCTCCAGTAGGTGTCCACGTAGCGTTCGGGGTCGCCGTAGATGCCCCGGAGCATCGAGGGCCACGGTGTGGTCAGGGTGAGGTAGCCCCCGCCCCGGTCCACCCGGACTCCCTCCTCGTCGACCAGCTCGACGCCGATGCCCGGCAGGGGGAAGGTCGCCGACCCCGGCTTGGTGGTGGTGATCCCCGGCAGGGGGGCGATCATCATGGCACCGGTCTCCGTCTGCCACCAGGTGTCCACCACCGGGCAGCGCCCGCCGCCGATGTGGGTGGAGTACCACATCCAGGCCTCGGGGTTGATCGGCTCGCCGACCGAGCCGAGGACCCGGAGGGAGGTCAGGTCGTGGCGGCCCGGGTAGTCGGTTCCCCACTTCATGAACGTCCGGATGGCGGTCGGCGCGGCATAGAGGATCGTCACCCCGTAGCGCTCGACGATCGACCACCAGCGGTCGCGGTCGGGGAAGTCCGGCGTCCCCTCGTACATGACCGAGGTGGCGCCGTTGGCCAGCGGCCCGTAGACGATGTAGCTGTGGCCGGTGACCCATCCGATGTCCGCCGCGCACCAGTAGACATCGCGCTCGGGATGGAGGTCGAACACCACACGGTGGGTGTAGGCCACCTGGGTGAGGTAGCCCCCGGTGGTGTGCATGATCCCCTTGGGCGCCGCCGTGGTGCCCGAGGTGTAGAGGATGAACAACAGGTCCTCGGCGGCCATGTGCTCGGGATCGCACTGGTCGGATGGCGCGCCTCCGGCGGCATCGTCGTCGCCACTCAGCAGTTCGTGCCACCAGTGATCGCGTCCCGGCGTCAGCGTCGCGCCGACGGCATCACCGGGGTCGCCGATCCGTCGGGCCACCACCACGTGGTCCACGCACGGCGCCTCCGAGACCGCCGTGTCCACGTTGGCCTTCAACGGCACCGGTGCGCCCCGGCGCCACCCGCCGTCCGCGGTGAGCACCACCCGCGCCTGGGCATCGAGGATCCGGTCGCGCAGGGCATCGGACGAGAACCCGCCGAACACCACCGAGTGCACCGCCCCGATGCGGGTGCAGGCCAGCATGGCCACCGTCAGCTCGGGGATCATCGGCATGTAGACGGCCACCCGGTCGCCGCGGCCGACGCCCAGTCCGCGCAGCACGTTGGCGAACCTCGACACGTCGGTCAGCAGCTGGCCGTAGGTGACGGTCCGGGTGTCGCCCGGCTCGCCCTCCCAGTGGAAGGCCACCTTGTCGCCGCGCCCGGCGGCCACGTGCCGGTCGAGGCAGTTGTAGGACACGTTGAGGGTGCCCCCGTCGAACCAGCGGGCGAACGGCAGGTCCCACTCGAGGACGGTGTCCCACGCGGTGAACCAGTCGAGCGCCCCGGCCTGCCGGGCCCAGAACCCGGGTACGTCATCCGCGGCCTGCCGGTAGACGGCCGGGTCCGAGACCAGCGCCTGGCGCCGGAACTCCTCGGAGGGCGGAAAGACGCGGTCCTCAGTGAGATAGTCCTCGATGGTGGCCTCGGACGATGGGGCCCCTGCCTCCGGGCGGTGTGCTGCATCGTCGGGCATGGCTCCCTCATCCCTTGCTGGTACCGGCGGAGACCACTCCGCCGGGGCGCGCCTCAGCCTAACGCCGGGGGGACTCTACGATGGAGGGGACGTGACCACGACCACACAACCGAAGGACGCGGTGGAGCTCGGCGGGCGGTCGCCAGCGGCACCCGACGCCACCTTCATACCGGAGCCCGGTGGCACCGGGGTGGAGGTGCCCCTGGGACGACGCGTGATGGTGGTCAGCGACCTGCTGCTCAGACAACAGGCCACCCCGTCGACGTCGGCCGTCACCGCAGAGCTGGCCCGCGCCCTCGACACCTGGGACGGCCCGGGCGTCCTGATCATCGCCGGCAACCTCTTCGACCTGACCGGCGTGGACACGCCCGTCGTCGAGGCCCGGCGGGCGATCGAGGCCCATCCGGCCCTCGCCCAGGCGCTCGCCGGCTTCCTCGCGCTCGACGAGCGCCGGGTCATCCGTCAGACCGGCACGCACGAACCGGGCTACGACACCGACCCCGAGACCATGGCCGCCATCGCCGCCGTCGGGGTCGAGCAGATGGGGCCGGTCGACCTCCACCTCCATACCGTCACCGGCGAGCGGGTGGTGCGGGTGGAACCGGGCCAGTGTGCCCAGGCATCGGGCGAGGGAGGGCCCGAGGCGTTCCACCCCGGCGCCGACGCCAAGCCGGGGCTCGTCGCAGCACCGCCGACGGGGAGCGGATGGCGGACACTGGCCGTGCAGTCCCCAGAGGACGCACCCTGGCTGGCCGGCCTCGACCGGCTCACCGATCCGTCGGCGCAGTCACGGTTCGTGGTCTCCCGGACGCTGTACCGCCGGTTCGGACGCCATGCCTGGTGGCTGCTGGTGCCATTCGTCGTGGCCCTGCTGCTGCGGGTGGCCGCCACCCCCTGGGTCCTCGGGCACATCGGGTCCGGGCTGCCGGCGCGGGCCATCCGCCATGCCCACCAGGCCGACCTCAACGACCAGATCGTCGTCGCCTCACTGGTGGCCCTGGTGGTCCTGGTGGTCATGGCGCTGGTGCTCGGCCTGCTCAGCCGCCGCATGTGGTCGATCCTGGGCGGCGGCACCCTCCATGCGGTGCAGTCCGAGGGGGGGGCCAACGATACGGCCCGGGACGACGCCCGGCGACTGGTCGCCAACGCCTACGCCGGCCTGATCACGGCGGCCACGTTCCAATCCGAGCTCACCAACCTCGGTGTGGGCTTCTACGCCAACGTCGGGGCCACGGCTGAGGTGGTGGAGGAGCACGGCGGCAGGCTGGGGCTTCCCCCGGTCTTCCTGCACAGCCGGCGGGTGAGCTGGGTCGAGCTGGAGACCGGAGCCGAACTGCACGTCCGGATGCTGTTGGGTCACACCGACCTCGCCTCGCCCAGCTTCCTCGAGCGGGTGATCACCAGGGGGCGGCACGCCGGGACGCTCCATCCGGCGCTGGTGGCCTCGTATCCGCAGGGCGACTCGTGGCCCCCGGCGCCCGACCTGCGCCAGTCCCATCGCCGGACCAGGCGGGTGCGCCGGCTGGCGTCCGCCGCCATCCTGCTGACCGGGATCATCGACCTGATCGATGCCGTCACCCCGCCGCTGCGGGGGCGGCTGCACGCGGTGGAGCAGTTCCTCCCCCTGCGCGCCAGTGTCGCTGCCGGTGCCCTCATCGCCGTGGCCGGTCTTGCCCTGATCGCCCTTGGCAGGGGTGTCCTCCGCGGCCAGCGGCGGGCCTGGCGGGTGGCGGTGGCACTGCTGGCTGGCACCATCTTCCTGCACATCGTGGCCGGGGCCGACTTCGAGGAATCGCTGGTGACACTGGCCGTCCTGGTGCTGCTGGTCACCAACCGCAAGGAGTTCCAGGCCGCCTCCGATGCCTCGTCCCTCCGATCGGCGCTGCTGACGCTGGTGGTCAGCGTGATCGGCATCACCGTGGTCGCCGCCGCCTCCATCGAGCTCTTCACCCATATCGACAACGACCATCAAGCCACCATGCCGTGGTGGACTGCCGTCTGGGCGGTGGCCGAGCGATTCGTCGGCATCACGACGGTGCCGCTCCCCCAACGGGCCGACCGTTTTCTCTCCGCGGCCCTCCTGACCATCGGGCTGTCCCTGGTGGTGGTGACGCTGTTCTTGTTGACGCGGCCGGTGGTCGACCGCCGACTGACCTCGGGCAGGGCCGCGGAGTTCCGGGCCCGCGACATCGTGCGCCGCCACGGCTCCTCGACACTCGACTACTTCGCCCTGCGGTCGGACAAGAAGTGGTTCTTCCATCGCGACAGCCTGGTCGCCTACGCCGTCTACGGCGGGGTCTCCCTCATCTCCCCCGATCCCATCGGTCCCTTGAACGAGCGCGAGCAGGTGTGGGGGGCGTTCCGCGAGTTCGCCGACGACCACGGCTGGACCACCGCGGTGATGGGCGCCGGCGAGGAGTGGTTGCCCATCTACCGCGACTCGGGGATGCACAACATCTACCTCGGCGACGAGGCGGTGGTGAAGGTCCAGTCGTTCGCACTGTCCGGCAAGCACATGAAGGGGCTGCGCCAGGCCCACAACCGGGTCAAGAAGTACGGCTACACCGCCACCTTCCACGATCCCGCCCACCTCGACCCCGCACTCTCCAAGGAGCTCACCGGGCTGATGCGCCTGAGCCGGCAGGGCGAGCACGAGCGGGGATTCTCGATGATGCTCGGCCGGATCTTCGACCCGCGAGATACCGGCCTCCTGCTGGCGGTGGTCCGGGCACCCGACGGAACGGCGGCAGCCATGTGCCAGTTCGTGCCGGCCGCGGGCATCAACGGGTTTTCGCTCGACCTCATGCGGCGCGACCCGGGCGACCACCCCAATGGCCTGTTGGACTTCGCGCTGTGCTCGACCATCGAGCATCTCGGGACCCGCGGGTTCGAGGGCCTCAGCCTCAATTTCGCGGCCCTGCGCTCGACCCTGTCCGGCGACAGGGGTGACGGCACCGTGCAGCGGGCGGAGCGCTGGTTCCTCAAGCGGCTGTCGAACTTCGCCCAGATCGAGTCACTTTGGCGGTTCAACGCCAAGTACGAGCCCGAGTGGCTACCCCGCTACGTCGTCTTCGACACGGCCGAGCACCTGGTGCCGGTGGTGATGGCCATCCTTCGTGCCGAGTCGCTCTGGGAGATCCCCGTGCTGGGAAGGCTGCTGGCCGCGGGAGCGGAGAAGCGGATGGTGGCGGCGCAGCGGGAGACCGAGGAGTTCATCGCCGCCTCGCTCGGACAGTGGGACGAGAACGGCGAGCCGCTCGGGCCCGCCGACGGTCCTGCCCACGTCGAGGCCCCCGCGGCCGACCCGGGCCCCACATCCACGAAGGCGTAGGACCCGCTGGTCGGCGCCGGAAGGAGGCCGAAGGCGCCGGGAACGAGCCGGAAGGAGCCGGCTGGCGGCCCTGACCCGGAGTTCACTCGCCGGCGGAACCAGCGGAGGCGTCGACTTCGGCCGCGGGGCCAGACCCGAGCGCGGGAGCCGGGTCCTCCCCTGCCCCGAGGCCTGGCGCCTCCTCCCGCGGACCCGGCTCCATGCGCGCGTAGACGCCCATCAACCCGATCACCGCCAGCGTGATCAGGAGGACGATCACGGCCACGAACGGCGTCGGCTGGCTCCATGCCACGAGGATGAGCAGCCCCACGCCGAGCACCGCCCACTGCAGGCCCTTGCGGTGCGCAGCCACGAAGCCGTGCACCGGCCCGCCGGTCATCCACGACGGCTTGCTCCGCGACCCGACGAACGCCCGGACATATGAGTTGCCGGCGAGGAAGGCGCCGAGGGCCACCAGGGCGGCCACGATCAGGATGGTCCGGACGGTGTCGAGCAGCACCGCACTCACCGTGTCGATGACCGCGGCAGCTGCGTCCTTGGGCTGGGAGGGCAGCAGAGAGTTGAGGTACTGGTTTCGGGCCACCGAGGCCACCACCAGCACCAGTGCCATGGTGAGGGCCAGTCCGGCCGCCGCCCTCACCAGTCCCTTGCGCCGGTCCTCCACCAGCAGGATGCCCCCTGCGAAGAGGAGGAGCGTCACGATGGGGAGGATCAGCACCGCCCTGTTGGCCAGCTTGGTGAGCCGCTGGGCCCTCTGGAGCTGGGTCGAGCGGAACAGCACCAGGTCGGGCCCGTGCACGGTGGGGACCTTGTTGAACACGGTGAGGCCCCTGGCATCGAGCTGCTTCTTTGCGGCGGCCTCGACCTGGGAGAGGTCGACCGTCACCTCGCCGTTGCTGGCCTGGAGGGCCCCCTCCTTCGAACCGGTCAGCAACGCCACCAGCTGCTGGTGGGAGCCCCGGACGGAGGCCGCCCACAGCTTCTGGAAGGCACTGGACTGGACCAGCTTCAAGGTGAGCTGATCGGCCACGCTCTTGACCTCGGAGGTGAGCGGCGCGGTCAGAAACCCGGCTTTGGCGGGCAGCGCGTTCTTCACCCGCTGCTCCAGGTCGGTCTGGGCGACGAGCTGGTCGCTCACCCTGGTGGCCACCGCCCGCTGGATCGCCGGGTTGGCGGCCAGCGGGGTGACCGTGCTGACGAAGGTGTCGGTGTTGAGCAGTTCGTTTCGTGCGAAGGCGGCGAAGACCGACACGACGGCAAGGATGCAGGCCAGCACGATCAGCACCCACGAGGAGATCGCCTTCACCCGGCGCTTCGTCCGGCCGGCGTGCTTCTGGTCCTCGGCGGCGCGAAGCGCCTCGTTCTCCTTCTCGAGATCCTCGACCGTGTGCTTCAGCGCGTCGATGTCGGCGTCAGGTTCGTCGGTGGCCACACCGCAATTGTACCGGCGCTCCCGTCCGCGTCCCGGGACCGTCGACCGGGGCGCACGGCACGGGCCGCGCAGGTGTCCGAGGGGGTATCGACTGCACCGGTGCGGAAATACCCGCTCCGGTGCGGCGGTGGCCGCCCCGGGGGGACGAACCCCACGAGGCGGCCACCGGCCGACCACTCGTCACTGCTCCCGACCGAGAGGTCGGCTGCAGCCCGTCAGCTGAGGAGTTTGGCCTTCTGCGCCTCGAACTCGGCGTCGGTGATGACGCCCTTCGACTTGAGATCGGCCAGCTTGGCGAGCTCGTCCACGTTGCTGCCACCGGCCGTTCCGGCAGCCTGCTTCACGTAGGCATCGAACGCCTTCTGCTGCTGGGCCGCCTGGGCCTCCGCACGCTCGTGCATGCTGCCGCCCCGGGCGATCAGGTAGATGAGGACCCCGAGGAAGGGGAGGATGATGACGAAGATCACCCAGAGCGCCTTGGCGAGCCCGCCCATGTCGTGGCTGCGGAAGATGTCCATGAAGATGAAGATGAGGAGCCAGATCCACAGGATGAAGATGAAGAACTCGAGCATCGTCCAGAAGATGCCGAGTATCGGATAGGTGTAGGCAAGCATGTTCGGTGTTGCTCCTTGGTTTGGGGACTGCCCAGCACAATAGTGCGAGGTGGGGGGCGTGCGGCGGGACCATAACCTGGCGAGGCCGTTTGGCGGGCCGGATCATCCCCCGGCGCCCCGATGCCCCTAAGGTGCACGAAAACGGAGTTCGAACGAATGAGGGAGATCCGTGTACTACGTCGGTGCAATCGTCTTTGCCGCCATGGCCATCGTCGTGGTGTTCGTGTTCATCCGGAAGTTCCGACAGGCCAACGACCCCGGTGACTGATCCCGGGCGGGCTGCGCACCAGGTGGCGCGGTGCGCTCGCCGGCAGTGGCGGCGCGAGATCCGGGCGGGCGGGCGGGTGCCGAGGGTGCGGCCGTGACCGTGCCGGCCCCGGTGGGCGCTCCTCCACTGGCGGCAGCCCCCGATCCGATGGCCATGCTGCGGACGCGGAGCTACGTCCAGCTGTTGGTACTGGCCGCCGTCCTGGGCGTGCCGGTGTCCGCCGTCGCGTACGCGTTCCTCAAAGTGGTCGCCGTGCTGCAGCACTGGTCCTTCGCGTCCCTCCCGAGCGAACTCGGATTCCATGGGACGCCGGCCTGGTGGCCGCTCCCCGTCCTCGGACTGGCCGGCATCCTGGTCAGCCTGGCCATCACCTTCCTGCCGGGGAGGGGCGGCCACTCCCCGGCCGACGGGTTCCATGCCGGCGGGACACCCGACCCCCATGACCTGCCCGGTGTCGTCCTCGCCGCCCTGGCCACCCTGAGCCTGGGCGTGGTCCTCGGTCCCGAGGCACCGTTGATCGCCATCGGCGGGACCCTGGGCGTCATCGCCGTCAAGCTGGCCAAAAAGGACGCCCCGCCCGCTGCGGCCACCGTGATGGCCGCAGCGGGAAGCTTCGCCGCCATCAGCACCCTGTTCGGATCACCGCTCGCCGGCGGCTTCCTGTTGATGGAGGCGGCAGGCTTCGGAGGGCCGGTGCTCGGGCTGGTGCTGGTCCCGGGGCTCCTGGCCGCCGGCATCGGGACCCTGTGCTTCATCGGCCTCAACTCGCTGACCGGGTGGGGGACGTTCTCGCTGGGCATCCCCGGCCTTCCCCCGTTCCACCACCCGACGATCGCCATGTTCGGCTGGGCCATCGTGATCGGCCTGGCAGCCTCCGTGCTCGGCACCGGCGTCCGCCTCCTGGGGCTCGTGGTGCGGCCTCCGGTCGAGAAACGGATCTTCCTCCTCATGCCGCTGGTCGGCCTGGCGGTGGCCGGGTTGGCCGTCGGCTTCAGCGAAGCGACCGGGAAGAGCGCCTCGGAGGTCCTCTTCTCCGGGCAGAACACGCTCCCCGGCCTGGTCGAGCACGCCGCCGGCTGGTCGGTCGGGGCACTGGTCCTGCTGGTGGTCTGCAAGGCCATCGCCTACGGGCTCTCGCTGTCCAGCTTCCGGGGCGGCCCGGTCTTCCCGTCGTTGTTCATCGGAGCGGCGGGCGGGATCGCAGCGTCGCACCTTGCGGGGCTATCGCTGGTTCCCGCGGTGGGCATGGGGATCGGGGCCATGAGCACGGTGATGCTCAAGCTTCCCCTGACCTCCACGCTGCTGGCCACGCTGCTGCTCTACAGCGACGGGCTCGACGTCATGCCCCTGGTCATCGTCGCCGTGGTGGTCGCCTATGCCACCACCGCGTGGCTTCCCCAGACGCCGACCGAGCTCCGCGAGGCCCGACGGACCGCGGAATCAGCGACGTCGGGGGGCGGGGACGCATCGGCACCGCCGTCGGCCGCGGCACCGGGTGCCGCGCCCGGCGCTGCGGCACCGGAAACGGACGGGTGACCGGTTGCACACCCGGCCCGGCATGGATCTGTATGCCAGCTTCCTGCAGGAGGGCGGCGAGGAAACGACCGGACGCCCTGCGCCACCGGTCGGAGACGCGCATCAACCAGGTCATCATCGCCCTCTGGCTGACCATCGGCTTCTGGCTCGTGGGGCTCAGCTGCTGCCTGATCCTCTCGCAATGACCGGACCCGGCACCGCCGTCGGCCCACCCGTCGCCGCCCACGGAGCAAAGGTGTGACCCTTCTCCAGGTCGGTTCCCTCCTGCTCGGCACGGTGCTCGCCATGTCCGTGCTCATCTCCGCCCTGGAGACGGTGGTCCTCCCCCGCAACGGGTTCACCAGCATCTCCCGGTTCGTGTTCGCGGTGGCCGACCGGATCCTCGTGCACCGGTGGCGGAACAAGGAGCGCCGGGCCAACCTGCGCGCCCTCTACGCTCCGATCGCCCTGGTCAGCCTCCCTCTGGTGTGGATGCTCCTCGTCACCGCCAGCTTCACCCTCATCTTCTGGGGGGCAGGGACGGGCTCGCTACAGCGATCGTTCGAGGTCAGCGGATCATCACTGTTCACCCTGGGCTTCGCCGAGCCGACGGGCACCAGCCGGATCTGGCTGACGTTCATCGAGGCCACCATCGGGCTCGGCCTGGTGGCCCTCCTGATCAGCTACCTGCCCACCATCTACGCCGCCCACCACGGGAGGGAGAAGGGCATCAGCGTTCTGCGTCCGTTCGCCGGCACGCCGAACTCGCCGGTGGACCTCCTCGCCAATCTCCAGCACCTGGGCACGCTGGACGACACCCAGCTGTGGTCGACGGCGTCCGGTTGGATGCTCGAGCTGGACCGGACCCACACCGACTTCCCCGCCCTCTGCTACTTCCCCGAATCGTCGCCGGAACAGTCGTGGGTCGCCTCGATCGGGACCGTACTGGACGGCGCGGCCCTGCTCGCGTCGGCATCGGACTACAGCACCGAGGAGCATGCCGCCGACGAGGTGAAGGGGCCGATCATGGCCCTCGCCTACGGCGTGCCCACCCTGGTCCGGATAGCGCGGGCCGCCGCGCTTCCCATCCCCGGGCCCGTCCGACTGGTCGACCTCATCGGCGCGGCCTCGGGGCCCGCTCCGGACATCTCGATCCGCCGAGAGGAGTACATCGCCGCGCTGGACCGGCTCCACCCCTTGTTGCCGGTTCCCGAGGAGAAGCGCGAGGAGTGCTGGCACCGCTTCGCCGCCATCCGTTCAGGCTACGACTCGGCGGTGCGGGGACTGGCCGGCCTGACCATGGCCGCCCCCGCGCCGTGGACCACCGACCGGCCGGCGGCGGTCGGGCGCCCGCGGATGTTCACCAGCCGTCCGATCGAGGTGGACTGGACGCTCCCCGCACCGGGGTGAACACGGCCGGCCCCTCTGCGGGCGGCCCGCAGGGTGACCTCCCCTACAGGTGGCTGAACCCTCCGGACTCCTCCTTGGTCATCGCCACCGACACCGGGTGCTTGTCGAAGTGGGCGATCGACTCTCTGATGTCGCCGAGGAGCAGGTTGGCCAGGTCCCGGCTGACGCCCTGGCGCACCAGGATCCGCTGGACCGAGATGTCGGCCACCGAGCCGGTCAGCGGGTAGGCGGGCACCTGCCAGCCCTTCACCCGCAGGCGGTCCGCCACGTCGTAGAGGGTGTAACCAGGGTCCTCCCCCTCCTTGATCCGCCAGGCCACCGAGGGGATGCCCGTCTGCGGATCGGCGTCGCACAGCAGCTCGAAGGGCCCGAGCTTCACGATCTCGGTGGCCAGGTACTGACCCGTCGTGTAACACGAGTCGTGCACGTCCTGGTACCCCTTCCGGCCCAGCCGGACGAAGTTGTAGTACTGGGCCACGATCTGGCCGGCGGGCCGTGAGAAGTTGATCTGGAAGACCGGCATGTCCCCGCCGAGGTAGGTGACGTGGAAGATCAGGTCGTCAGGAAGCTCGGAGGCGTCACGCCACAGCACCCACCCCACCCCGAGGGGGGCCAGGCCGAACTTGTGGCCCGAGGTGGAGATCGACTTCACCCGGGGGAGGCTGAAGTCCCACGCCACCTCGGGGGCGCAGAAGGGGGCAAGGAAGGCACCCGACGCCCCGTCCACGTGGATGTCGATGTCGAGGCCGGTCTCCTCGGCCAACTGGTCGAGGGCGGCGGCCAGCTCGGCCACCGGCTCGTAGGCGCCGGTGTAGGTCACCCCGAAGGTGGGGACCACCATGATGGTGTTCTCGTCCACCTGGGCCAGCATCTGGTCCACGTCCATGCAGTACTTGCCGGGTGACATCGGGATCTCGCGCATCTCGACGTCCCAGTACCTGGCGAACTTGTGCCACACCACCTGGACGGGGCCGCACACCATGTTGGGCTTGTCGGTGGGCCTGCCCTCGGCCTGACGCTTGGCCCGCCACCGCCACTTGGCCGCCATGCCGCCGAGCATGCATGCCTCCGACGAGCCGATGGCCGAGCACCCGACGGCACCGCCCTCCTTCGGGGCGTTCCACAGGTCGGCCAGCATCTGGACGCAGCGGCGCTCGATCTCGGCGGTCTGGGGGTACTCGTCCTTGTCGATCATGTTCTTGTTGATCGACAGGTCCATCAGTCGGTGGACCTCGTCCTCCTCCCAGGTCTGGCAGAAGGTGGCCAGGTTCTGGCGGGCGTTGCCGTCGAGCAGCAGCTCGTCGGAGATGGCCTGGAACGCGTCGTCGGGACGCATCTCCCGTGTGGGGAAGCGGTTGGCCGGCAGGGTGGTCAGCAGGTCCTGGCCGGCATAGACCGAGTCCAGCAGATCTTCACGGATGGATTGGTGCTTGTGGAGCGGCACGGTTCCGCCTTTCTCTTGTCTCGCGGTGGTTGTCTCTCGGTGGTTCGCTGTCTCTGGGTGATCGGTCGTCGGGGTCAGACCCCGCTGATGGCATGGACCTTGTTGGTGGCGATGGCCAGCTTGAGGGCCTCGTAGTCCTTCTGGTTCTGGTCGGCGTAGGCCACGGCGAACCTGCACATGGCCTGGTCGAATCGGTCGCCGACCCCGAGGTAGGAGCCGATGGCGATGGCGTCGCCCGACCGGGCGTGGGCGCGGGCCAGGGTCCACCCGCACATCTGGGCGTAGATGGCCAGGCCCTCGGGCAGCATGGTCTCGAGGTCGGCCGACAGCTTCCAGTCCCAGAGTTGCCGCATGTAGAAGTCGCGGGCGACGCCGTCCTCCGCGGTGATGCGGTTCCACCCGAGGAAGATGTCGCTGGCGCTCTGCATGAGCCGCTGCCCCTCGACCACCCGCTGGCCCTGGTTGGCGTACTGGCTCTTGGCAAGGAAGGGCTCGCCGACCGCCTCCTCGGCCTGCTTGATCTGGAGGACCAGCGGGTCAACGTGGTCGCGCCCCACGAAGAGGGCCACCCAGCACCGGGTGCCCACGCTGCCCACGCCGACCACCTTGCGCGCCAGGTCGGTGAACTCGTAGCGCTCGAACAGGCGCTGGTGGTCCCCGGACATGGTCTGGCGGTACTCGGACTGCCCGCGGAACAGGGAGGTCACCACTTCCACGGAGTGCGGGTCGGCGAAGACCTCGTCGGCCCGGACCATCAGCGGCGGGTCGTCGACGAACTGCAGCGCGCCGTCGACCTCGGCGGTCAGCCTGGCCATCGCCGACAGATGGTCCTTGCTCCGGGCCTTGACCACCCGGTGCTCGAGATTGCCCATGACCGTCTTGCCCGCCTCGTTCCCCCACTTCGTCTGCAGCACCGCCCCGTCCAGCTTGGAGTACCAGATCTCGAGGTTCCGCATGGTGGCGAACTCCCGGATCGCCTCGCGGTAGCCACGGGCGGTGAGCGAGACCAGCGAGCGGCGCAGGGCGTCGTCGAACCCGCGACCGCGCGACGCTACCTCGAAGCTCGCCGCCAGCCGCTTCAGGTCCCACTCGAACGGCCCGGGAATCGTCTCGTCGAAGTCGTTGACGTCGAAGACCATGTCCCGCTCGGGTGAGGCGAACCCACCGAAATTGAGAAGGTGGGCGTCCCCGCACAGCTGTACGTCGAGATGGGAGTGCTCCTCGTGGGCCAGGTCGGCCGCCATTACCGCCGCTGCACCCCGGAAGAAGGCGAACGGCGAGACGGCCATGCGGCCGTAGCGGATGGGGACCAGGTCGGGAATCCGGGTGGCGGCCTGCAGGGCCAAGATCTCCAGGGGATCCCTGCGATCGGACGGCACCTGCCACTCGCCGTGACGCGTGCGGGGCACCAGGGCACGTGCCTCGCGCCCGTGGGCAGCCCGTACGTCCGGTGTGAACTGGCTCATGGGGCCATCATCGTACCTTGCGGGCCTGTCCGCGCCCTGGCCTGTGCTCCCCGATCGACGCGCCGGGGCGATCCGGGCCACTGCGGCTGCGGCTGCGGCTGCGGGGGGCTACGGCTTGCGCGCCTTCTTGCGCCGGGACCGGAGGATGATCACCAGTCGGTCGACCAGCGCGCCGAGCACGGCGGCGATAAGGAGCACCCAGATCAGGCTGATGTCGGCGTGGAAGAAGACGAAGCTGACCCTCACGGTCTGACTGTTGCCGAGCACGAAGGCGATCAGCAGGACGAGGGCTGCCACGGCCACGACGATGCGGGTGATCTCACGTGGGTCACGCTTCTTGGCCGGGGACGACCCCGGAACCGGCGATCCCGAACTGTTGGCCATCGCTCACTCCTCGTCCTCGCCCCACACGATCATCTGCCCGAACGACAGTACCCGGGCAGCCGCCCATGTTCGGGGATCAGACCCAACGCCCTTGCTGCCGGCGGCGGAACGGCGACCCTAGGTGAAGAGGAGGGTCGCCTGGTGGGCGAAGTCCAGGATGGGCCCGGGGAAGATCCCGAACACGAGGGTGAACGCCACCGACACGCCGATTGCCAGTGCGGTCAGCCCCGGAACGGTGACGAGCCCGCGTTCGGTGACCGCCTCGGTCGGGGGCGCATCGGTCAGCACCTGCAGGTTCGATACCGCACCGTCGCCACCGTCCGGTCCGGCCACAGCCGACGCCTCGTCATCGCCCCCGTCATCGGCCGCGTTCCCGACCAGGCCCACGGGGGAGTACATGGTCACGGCCAACCGCAGGTAGAAGAAGGCGGCGATGGCTGCCGACACCATGGCCACCACGGCCAGGGCGTAGCCGTGGGTGTCGACCGCGGCGCTCACCACCCCGAACTTGGCCAGGAACCCCGTGGTGAACGGCGCCCCGGCCTGGCCCAGCAGGAGCACGGCGAAGGCCAGGGCCACCAGCGGCTGCCGTCGGGCCAGGCCCCGGTAATCGGAGATCTGGTTCCCGGTGTCACCGTCCCGGGCCATCACGGTGATCACCGCGAACGACCCGATGACCAGGAACATGTAGGTGAACACGTAGTACAGCGACGCCGACACCCCGCGTGCGGTGGCGGTCTCGACGCCGAGCAGGATGAAGCCCACGTGGTTGATGGACGAGTACGCCATCATCCGCTTCACGTCCCGCTGCATGAGGGCCACCACCGCCCCGACCAGCAGGCTGAGCACGGCCAGTGCCCAGATGATCGGCTGCCAGTCGGCCCGCACGGTGCCGAAGGACGAGACGAACACGCGGAGCAAGGCGGCGAAGGCGCCGGCCTTGGCCACGGCGGCCATGAACCCGGCGACCGGTGACGGGGAGCCCTCGTACACGTCGGGCGACCACATGTGGAACGGCACCGCGGCGATCTTGAACCCGAAGCCGACCAGCAGCAGGGCCAGGCCGGCCAGCAGCACCCCGTTCGAGGCGATCACGTTCCTGGACAGGTAGTCGGCGATCTGGGGCAGGTTGCTCGACCCGGTGGCCCCGTAGACCAGGGCGATCCCGTAGACGAACACCGCTGAGGAGAAGGCCCCGAGCACGAAGTACTTGAGGGCCGCCTCCCCGGACTCCGCCCTCTTGTGGTTGAAGGCGGCCAGCACGTAGAGGGCGATGGACATGATCTCCAGGCCCAGGAAGATCACGATGAGATCGTTGGCCGCCCCCATCATCATGGCCCCGGAGGCCGACGCCATGGCCAGGACATGGAATTCGGGTCCCTCCACGCCTTCGCGCCGGAGGTACCCGTCGCCGATCAGCGCCGTCAACAGCATGGCGATGGCCACGACGATCTGGATGAACACGTCGAAGCCGTCGAAGGCGATGGCGCCGGCGATGGTCACCTGGGCGCCGTGAGTGCTGACCTGATGCCACTGGAACAGGGCAGCCACCAGTGCGGCGATCGACACCGCCGAGGCGACGAGTGTTCCGGTCCCCACGCTGAGGATCTTGCGGAACAGGGAGGACGCCACCATCAGGAACAGTGCGCCTCCCAGCATGATCACCATGGGCAGGATGCTGAGGTAGTCGACGTGGGGTGTGTGGATGGTCGGGGTCGCCGAGCTGGTGGCCAGCAGGTGGAGGGTGGGCATCAGGGGGTCCCTCCCGTCGTGCCTGCGGTGCGCGACCCGGGGTCAGCAGGGGGCCTCGGGGCGGCGATGGCCAGCGACGGGTCGTGTCGGGGCGCGGCCGTGGCCACCGGGCGGGGCTCGAGGCCGGCGGGGACCTTGGTGTTGGTCACCCGGTCGACGTGGACGACCAGTTGGTTCACCGAGGGGGTGATCCGGTCCAACAGCGGCTTGGGGAAGACGCCCAGCAGGACGATGAGGATGATCAACGGGGCGACGATGAGGCGCTCGTTCCAGCTCAGGTCCCGGGTCTTGGCGTCCTCCGCCGTCGGCTCGCCATGGAACACCTGCTGGTAGCCCCACAACAGGTAGACCGCGGCCACGATGACGCCACCGGTGGCCACCACTGCCCACCACCGGTGGGCGACGAAGGTGCCGATGAGGATGAGGAACTCCCCTACGAACCCGTTGAGTCCGGGCACGCCGATGGAGGCCATCATGGCAACGGTGAAGATCCCGGCCAGCATCGGGGCCGGCGACTGGAGCCCCTTGAGCGAGGAGACCTGCCAGGTCGCACGCCGCTCGTAGATCCACCCCACCAGGATGAACAGGGTGGCGATGACCAGTCCGTGGTTGACCATCTGGAGCACGCCGCCGCTGAGGCCCTGGCTGTTCAGCGCGAAGGTCCCGAGGGCGATGAACCCGATCTGGGCCAGGGACGAGTAGGCCAACAGGCGCTTGAGGTCGCGCTGGGCGCAGGCGACCAGCGCCCCGTAGACGATGCCGATGACCGCCAGGGTGAGGAGCAGTGGGGCCAGTGTCCGGCTGGCCTGAGGAAACAGGTTGAGGTCGAACCGGATGATCCCGTACGTGCCGAGCTTGGCCATCACCGCCACCATCAGGATCGAACCCGCGGTGGGCGCCTCGGCGTAGGCATCGGGCGACCAGGTGTGGAAGGGGAAGATCGGCGCCTTCACCGCGAACGCCGCAGTGAAGGCGAGGAAGAGCAGCACGCCCTCGGACCCGGAGAAGTGGGTGTGCATCAGTGCAGGCAGCTCGAAGGTCAGCACACCGGTCTGTGACTGGTGGATGAACGCCACCGCCAGGATGCCCACCAGCAGGAAGGCGGATCCGGCGAACGTGTACACGAAGAACTTGATGGCGGCGTAGCCCCTCCGGGCGTACCCCCACCCGCCGATGAGGAAGTAGGCGGGAACCAGGGTCAGTTCGAAGAACAAGAAGAACAGCACCAGGTCGAGGGAGACGAAGCTGCCCATGCAGGCAGCCTCCAGCAGGAGCAGCCACCCCACGAACGACCGCGGGTCCCGCCGGGCCCGGGCCCCGAGGATGGTGAGGGGGAAGAGCACTGCGGTCAACAGCACCAGAAACAGCGAGATGCCGTCGATGCCCAACGACCAGTGGATTCCCAGGTCCTTGGCCCACATGTGGTCGGACACCAGCTGGAAGCCACCGTATCCCGCCTTGAATTTGAAGGCGACGACGGCCGCGACACAGAGGGTGACCACGGTGACGGCCACCCCTAGCGCCTCGTGGAACCACGCCGCCACCGCGTCACGCGGGATCACCGCAACCAGCACGGCGCCGACGGCCGGCACGAGCACCAGCACGGTCAGGTAGGGGAAGGCGGTGGAGGTCGCCATCAGGACCACCACAACCTGGTCAGCATGAACCCGAGCACGAACACCGTGCCGACCACGATCCCGAGCACGTAGTTGCGGACGTAGCCGGTCTGCGTGCGGCGGACCAGCGCGCCCGACCCCCGGACCGCCGAGGCCACCCCGTTGACCGCCCCGTCGATCACCTTCGGATCGACCACGTCCGCGCAGAAGGCGGCCAAGCGCTCGGACGGGCGTCCGAAGACGGCGTCGTACAACTCGTTGATGTACCAGGCGCCCCTCAGGAAGGCGGCCTCGAGCGCCGGGCGCTGGGCCCGGGTCATCCAGAGCCGGAGGCCGATGGCCACGAAGACGACGGCGACCACCCCGTCGATCGTGGCCAGCGCCCACACCGAGGCGCTGGAGAGGTGGTCGTTGTAGAGGTTGGCCCCGAACACCGGATCGATCCAGCTGGCCAGGGAGAACCGGCTGGAGGAGATGGCCATCACCCCGGCCACGGCGGCGAAGAAGGCCAGGATCCAAAGGGGGACCGTCATGATCCACACCGACTCGTGGGGCTCGGGGATGGCGCCCTCGGAGTGGTGGGCACCGGGCAGGTCGTCCCCGGCGTCGATGGCCACCTCGGCCGACCACCGGTCCTTGCCGAAGAAGGCCAGGCCGGTCAGGCGGCTCATGTAGTAGGCGGTCAACCCCGCGGTCACGACGCCGACCGCCCAGAGGGCCGGGTGGGCCGCCCAGGTGTTCTCGAGCACATCGCCCTTGGCCCAGAAGCCGGACAGCGGCGGCACGGCGGCGATCGCCAGCCAGCCGACGGCGAAGGTGATGAAGGTGATCGGCATGTACGCGCGGAGATTGCCCATCCGCTTGAGGTCCTGCTCGTCGTGGAGGCCGTGGATGACCGAGCCGGAACCGAGGAACAGCAGGCCCTTGAAGAAGGCATGGGCCACCATCAAGAAGATGGCCGCCTCGTAGGCGCCGCACCCGATGGCCAGGAACATGTACCCGAGCTGGGACACCGTCGAGTAGGCCAGCACCTTCTTGATGTCGTTCTGGGCACAGGCGATGGTGGCGGCCACGAAGGCGGTGGCGGCCCCGATGATGGCGACCACCAGGGCGGCGTCGGGCGACGCATGCAACAGGGGGTTGACGCGGCAGAGCAGGTACACCCCGGCGGTCACCATGGTGGCGGCGTGGATGAGCGCCGACACCGGGGTGGGGCCCTCCATGGCATCGGCCAGCCAGGGGAAGAGCGGGATCTGGGCCGACTTGCCCACCACCCCGACCAGCAGCAGCAGGCAGATGGCGGTGACGTCGGCCGAGCCGATCTTGTCGATGTTGGCGAAGACGGTGGAGTACTCGAGCGAGTGGACCTTGTCGTAGGTGAGGAAGATGGCCAACAGGAACCCGGCGTCGCCGATCCGGTTGTAGACGAAGGCCTTCTTCCCGGCACTGGCAGCCGAGTCGCGGGTGAACCAGAACGAGACCAGCCAGTACGAGCAGGCCCCGACCCCTTCCCAGCCCAGGTAGGTGACGACCATGTTGCTGCCCAGGACCAGGATCAGCATGGAGGCGACGAACAGGTTCATGTACAAGAAGAACTTGGAGAAGTCCCTGTCGCCCTTCATGTACCCGATGGAGTAGAGGTGGATCAGCATGCTGACGCCGGTGACGAACAGCACCATGGTCATCGACAGGGGGTCGACGAACAGGCTGGCATGGACCTGCAGGCGGTCGACCGGGATCCATGTCCACAGGTTCTGGGAGTACGTGCGCACCGGGGCCTGCACCATGAGCAGGTCGAGGTAGACCCCTATCGACACGAGGAACGACGCTGCGATGAAGAAGGTGGCCACCCAGCCGGCCACCGGATCCCCGAGCCGCCGCCCCCAGAGGAGCTGGACGGTGAAGCCGACCAGTGGCAGGAGGATGATCAGGTAGGTCACGTGCAGCATCGTCCCGTCAGCCCTTCATCATGTGGAGGTCGTCGGCTGTGGCGTTGGCCCGACGGCGGAAGATGGCGACCACGATCCCCAGTCCGACCACCACCTCGGCGGCCGCCACCACCAGCACGAAGAAGACCAGCACCTGGCCCCCGATGTCGTGCAGCACGCGGGCAAACGTCACGAAGGTCAGGTTGGCGGCGTTCAACATCAACTCCACGCACATGAACATCACCAGCACGTTGCGCCGGATCAGGACACCGAAGGCGCCGATGGAGAACAGGACCACCCCGAGGGCGAGGTACCAGTCGGCGTTGATGGTCACGACCCCATCTCCTCGGGCGAACCGGGCGAACCGGGCACGCCGGAGGCATGTGGGGCGCGCAACGGGCTCCCTCCCTCCCCGGGCGGGGAGGCGACCTCCGCAGCGGCAGCCGCGTCGACTGCCACGCTGTCCCCGGTGGCATCGATCGGCCCGGCACCGCCCTCGTCATCGACCGGGTTGGTGGAGGGCGGAGGCCTGCGGGCCAGCACCACCGCGCCGACCACGGCGATGATCAACAGGGCGGCGGTCGCCTCGAACGGGAAGAGGTACGTGGTGTAGAGCGACTTGCCCAGCAGGTTCACGTTGGGCTGCCCGGTGTCGGACCCGGCCACGTGCGGGGCCCCGGTGGTCCATCCCGACACCTGGCCCAACAACAGCAGGCCGGTGGTGCCGAGGGCGACCAACCCGACGGCCAGCGGACGCTGCCCCCGGAGGGGCTCGACGCCGAGGTTCTCCTCTCGGTCGACCCCCAGGAACATGATGACGAACAAGAAGAGGACGACGATGGCGCCGGCATAGACGATGACCTGCACCGCGGCCAGGAAGCTGTCCTGCTGGAGCACGAAGAGCACGGCCACGCCGAACAGGGTCATCACCAGCATCAGGGCCGAGTGGACCGGGTTGCGGGCCACGACCACGCCGATGGCGCCGGCCAGCACGATGGCGGCGGCCACCGAGAAGGTCCCGACATCGACCCACGACGCGTGGGTGGCCGCCGAGGCCACGGCGGCCAGCGCTCCGATCAGGCCGATCATCGAGGGCCACCCGGTTCCGTGCCGGTGTCGGTCGGGACGACCTCCGCCGTTGGTGTGTCTGACACGCCGGCAGCGGGGACGTCCCGCTCGGCGTTTCCGTCCACCACGGCCTGGGCGTAGTCGGCGTCCGCCTGCTTGCGGTGCTTCCTCCCGGCCCCCGGGGCGAAGCGTTCGGCCTTCTCCACCATTCGGCCGATGACCCCTCGCGGGCCGCGCTTGGCCGCGGGCATGTCGACGGGGCGCAGGTGGCGCAGCAGGGTGTCGCGCAATTGCCGGCTGCCGGTGGTGGCGTCGTCACGGTGGGCGCTCTGCCCACCTTCGGGCGACCGGACACCGAACCCCAGCTCCCCCGACCACTGCACCCGACCCTCGAACTCCGCGCTGCCGCCGGGCGAGGTGGCCCGCATCCATCCCGAGGTGTACAGGTCGTCCCCTTCACGCCAGTCCTCCCAGGGCATGTGCTGTGGCTTGCCGTCGTCGTCCACCAGCAGCTCGTTCTTCGTGTAGATGGCGTCGTTGCGGTTGGTGAAGGAGAACTCCATCAGCTTCGTCTCGGTGATCGCCTCGGTGGGGCACGCCTCCACGCACATGTCGCAGTGGATGCACCGCAGGAAGTTGATCTCGTAGACGTATCCGTACCGCTCACCGGGGGACACCGGGTGGTCCGGGGGGTTGTCGAGGCCGCGCACGTAGATGCAGTCGGCCGGGCATACCCCGGCGCAGAGCTCGCACCCGATGCACTTCTCCATGCCGTCCTCGTACCTGTTGAGGACGTGGCGACCATGCTGGCGCGGCTGCTTGGGCCTCTTCTCCTCGGGGTACTGGAGCGTGACCGGGGGGCGCGCCAGATGCTCGAGGGTCAGTTTGAACCCACCCAGGAAGTTCTGCCGCCCGTGCGGCACCTCGGGGACGGCCATCAGCCGTCACCTCCTTCTGTCGACGGGGAGGTCCGCGGCTCCTGCTGTCGGGTCCAGAGGCGGATCCCCACCGGGGGGACGATGGCCCGGGTCTCCTCGCGGTCGGCGCCGATGGAGAAGGCCCGGCTGATCAGCACGCCACCGGCGATCACCGCCGCCACCATCCCGAGTCCCCACCATCCGTCGACCACGAAGCCGGCCACGATCATCAGCCAGCCCAGCGACGCCGGGATCAGGCGCTTCCAGCCCAGGTCCATCAGCTGGTCGTAGCGGAGCCGGGGCAGCGCGGCGCGCAACCAGACGAACACGAACAAGAAGGCGATGGTCTTGCCGAGGAACCACAGGATGGGCCACAGCCACTGGAGATGGGCGACGTGGGGCACCGGGCCGTCTGGGCCGCCGAAGAACAGGGTCACCGTGATGGCGGACATGGTGATGGTGTTCATGAACTCGGCCAGGAAGAAGAGTGCGAACCGGATCGACGAGTACTCGGTGACGAAGCCGCCGACGAGTTCGGAGTCGGCCTCGACCAGGTCGAACGGGGGCCGGTTCGTCTCGGCCACGATGGCGATGAAGAAGATGACGAAGGGGACGACGGCCAGCCGGATGACGTTCCACTGCCACAGGTGCCCTGCCTGGGAGTCGACGATGGTCCGGGTGCTCAGCGACCCGGTGATCAGCACCACCATGACCACGGTCATGCCCAGGGCGGCCTCGTAGGAGATCATCTGGGCGGACGCCCGCACCGACCCGAGCAGGGGGTACTTCGAACCCGAGGACCACCCGGCCAGCATGATCCCGTAGACGCCGATCGCCGACAGGGCCAGCAGGAAGAGGATCCCCATGGGGGGATCGGCCAGCTGCAGCTCGAAGGTGTGCCCGGCGATGGTCGCCTCGCCGCCGATCGGCACGATGGCGAAGATCAGGAACGCAGGGATGATGGTGAGGTACGGCGCCAGCTTGAAGACGAACCGGTCGGCCTGGTCGGGGAGCAGGTCCTCCTTGAAGAAGAGCTTGATCCCGTCGGCCATGGTCTGGGCGATGCCGAACGGGCCGGCGCGGTTGGGGCCGATCCGGCTCTGCATGTCGGAGATGACCTTGCGCTCGAACCAGATCATCAACATCACCGCCACCATCAAGGCGACGAAGACCACCACCGCCTGGATCAGGACGATGAGCACGACCACCCAGTCCACCCCGTTGGCGAACAGCGGATCACCCGAGCCGAAGAGGGGGTGCAGAACCGAGGCGAGCGTGCTCATGGCGTCTCCATCCGCAGTTCGACCACGGGCGCGCCGAGGTCGATGAGGTCGCCGACCGTACCCTGCGCCAGGGGGGCGTTGAACTCGGTGGCCACCACCCCGCGCCGGAGCGAGGCATCGGGAACGGCGCCCAGCAACGCCGAGGCGGTGGCGGTGCGCACCCGGACCGAGCCGCCGGCGGCCACGCCCAGATCGTCGAGGTCCTGCGGGTTGACCCGCAGTGGCGCGGTGGCCACCAGCCCGGCCAGGACGGGCACCGCGCTGACCGCCGCCCCGAGGTCGTAGAGGGTGCGCGAGGCCACCAGGCGCACCGAGTACCTGTCACCGGGGGCCACATGCGGCACCACCAGATCGACAGGGCCCACCAGCGGCTCCGGCCGGGCAGGCCGGACGCCGGGCGCCACGTCGTCGCCCGGCGGGTCCAGGTCGGCGGTGGGCGATTCGGCCAGGCCGGCATGGGGAGGAGCACCCTGGCGTTCCACCGACTCCACGCCCGGAACGGCGACCGGGTCGAGCGGCAGCGGGGCCCGACGGGTGATCGACACCGCGCTGGCCACGAGAGGGGCCACCACCCCGTCGGTGGCGTCCCGGGCGTCGAGGAGCGAGCGGGTGATGCCGCGATGCGACGGTGCCAGCTGTTCCACCTCGTCCCAGACCGCTCCCACCGAGTCGAAGCCCAGGTCGGCGTCGAGGTGGACGGCCAGCTCACCGGCGATCATCCAGTCCGCCCAGGCCTGGCCCGGCGGCACCAGCTTCTGCCCGAGGCGGGCGATGCGCCCCTCGATGTTGGTGGTGGTGCCGGGCCGCTCGTGAGCCTCGGCCGCCGGCAGCACCACATCGGCGTGCTCGGTGACCGGTCCGGGTGCCGAGGCCACCGTCACCACGAACTCGGCGCCGTCGAGGGCACGCTCGGCCAGACGATGGTCGGGGAAGTCGGTCAACGGGTCGGCGCCGAGGATGACCAGGGCGCGGACGCGCCCCCCCTCCGCCTGGTCGCCGGCGGCCGCGGCCAGGATGCCCGCCGCGTCACGGCCCCGTGCAGCGGGCACCGAGCCCCAGGCCTGGCCGAACCAGGCACGTCCGCTGTCGAGCGTGACCCGCCCCGGGAGGATCCCCGGGGCCAGGCCCATGTCGAGGGCCCCGAGCACGTTGCCGCGGCGGAGTGCGGGGAGGAACCTCGCCGCGGGCAGGGCCCGGGCCAGTACCTGGGCCGCTTCGGCCACCAGTTCCCCGTCCTCGGCCAGGGACGGGCGACCGGCGATGACCACCACGTTCGCCGCTCCGGCCATCTGCCTGGCCTCGGCCAGGTCCTCCGGATCCACTCCCCCGTCACGAGGCTCACCGTTGCCCACCAGGGCCTGGGCCAGTGCGATGGCGCCGCCCGGCCCGTACCGGAGTGATGCCGTCGCATACGGGGTGAGCGCGGTGGCCCGAGGTGAGAGCTCGATCACGGACGGCCCGCCGTCCACGATGGCGGAGCGAAGCCGGAGGAAGAGCACCGGGAGCTCCTCGCGCAGGTCGCCCGAGAGCACGATCACCGTGTCGGCGGTCACGGCCTGGTCAATGGTGGCCCGAGGCAGGCCGAGGACCACCTCTGCGGGAAGCCCGTCGCCCAGCTGGGCGTCGACCGAGTCGGTGCCGAGGATGCCCTTGGCCACCTTGGCCCATGCGTAGGCCCCCTCGTTGGTGAGCCGCCCCCCACCGAGGAACCCGATGGACTCCGCCCCGCCCGCCTCGGCGGCGCCCTGCAGTCCCTCGGCGACCGCGGCCAGCGCCTCGTGCCACGACACCGGCACCAGCTCGCCGTCCTTGCGCAGGAGCGGCTCGGTCAGACGTTCCTCGCTGTTGACGGCGTCGAAGGCGAACCGGCCCTTGTCGCACAGCCACCCCTGGTTGACCGGGTCGACATCGATGCCGAGGAGCCGGGTGACCCGGTTGGAGGAGGACTGCACCGCCACCCGGCACCCCACCGCACAGGTGGTGCAGGTCGACTCGACCTGGTCGAGGTCCCACGGGCGGGCGGCGAACCGGTAGGGGGTGGCGGTCAGGGCGCCCACCGGGCAGATCTGCACGACGTTGCCCGAGAAGTACGACGAGAACGGCAGTTCGGGGAAGGTGTTGACCTGGATCTGCTCCCCGCGGCCGATGAAGTCGATCTGGGCCTCGCCCGCCACCTCTTCGGCGAATCGGGTGCAACGGCTGCACTGGATACAGCGCTCGCGATCGAGGAGCACCAGCTCGGAGATGGGGATGGGCTTCTCGAAGTGCCGCTTCTCCTCGACGAACCGGGTCTCGCCCGGGCCGTAGGCCAGCGTCTGGTCCTGCAGGGGGCACTCGCCTCCCTTGTCGCACACCGGGCAGTCGAGCGGGTGGTTGACCAACAGGAACTCGAGGACGCCGTCCTGGGCCTTCTTCACTTTGTCCGAGTCGGTGGTGACCCCCATCCCGGGCTGGACCTCGAGGAAGCAGCTGGGCTGCAGCGAGGCGCCGCGGGGGCCGCTCACTTCGACCAGGCACATCCGACAGACCCCGACCGACTTCATGCGCGGGTGGTAGCAGAAGCGGGGGATGAAGGTGCCTGCCCGCTCGGCTGCGGCGATGAGCAGCTCCCCCTTGTGCGCGGTGACCTCGCGGCCGTCGAGGGTGAACGGGACGGTGTCGACCTCTTCCTCTCCCTCTCCGGGCCCCTGGGCGGCGGTCTGCTCACTCATAGGGGCACCCGCCCTCCTTGATGTGGACGAGGAACTCGTCGCGGAACATCTCGATGGCCGAACCGATGGAGGAGGGGATGGACGGCCCGAGCACGCAGATGGTGGTCTGCTGGGGCGGCCAGGTCAAGCCGGGGGCGATGTTGTCGCACGCATCGAGGAGCAGGTCGAGGTCCTCTTCGCGGCCGTATCCGGTCTCGATGCGCTCCATGATCTTCTCCAACCACCCCGAGCCCTCGCGGCAGGGCGTGCACTGACCGCAGGACTCGCGCGAGAAGAACCTGGTGATCCGCCACGACGCACGCACCGCGCAGGTGTGGTCGTCCATCACGACGATCGACCCCGAGCCGAGCATGGATCCGGCATCGGCCACCTCGTCCTGGCCGAGGGGGAGATCGATCTGGTCGGGCCCGAACCAGGGCGCGGACACGCCCCCGGGAATGAATGCCTTGAGGCCGTGCCCATGGGGGATGCCGCCCCCGAGGACCGGGGCGTTGATCAGGTCGTTGAACGTCGTCTTGACCATCTCGAGTTCGTACACGCCGGGGTTCTTCACGTGCCCGGCCAGGGCGAACAGCCGCGTGCCGGCCGACCGGCCCTCGCCCAGGGCGGCAAAGGCGGCTCCACCGTTCTGGATGATCCAAGGCAAGTTGGACATCGTCTCCACGTTGTTGACCACGGTGGGCTCGCCGTAGAGACCGATGGCCGCAGGGAAGAACGGCGGCTTGATCCGGGGGAACCCGCGCTTGCCTTCGAGCGATTCGAGCAGGGCGGTCTCCTCGCCGCAGATGTAGGCGCCCGCACCCGGATGGACGACGACGTCCACCGAGAACCCCGATCCGAAGATGTCCCGGCCCACTGCGCCCTGGGCATAGGCGGCGTTGAGCGCGGACTGCACCCGCTCGAGGCCGAGGGCGAACTCGCCGCGGATGAAGATGAACACCTGGGTGACCTGCAGGGCGTAGGCGGCGATGAGCACGCCTTCGATGAGCTGATGGGGGTCGCGCTCGATGAGCAGGTGGTCCTTGAAGGTGGCAGGCTCGCTCTCGTCCCCGTTGACCACCAGGTAGGTCACCGGGTTCTTCCGCAACATGGCCCACTTGCGACCGGCCGGGAACCCGGCGCCGCCGCGGCCGAGCAGGCTGGCCGTGTCCACCTCCCGGGCTACGGCCTCGGGGGTCATCGACAGCGCCTTGCGCAAGCCGTCGTAGCCTCCGGTGACCAGGAAGCGCTCGAGGGTGTGGGAGTCCGCGTGCTGCAGGCGGCTGGTGACGATCTTCGGGGCCTCGGTGATGGCCACTACGAGCCCCCCTCGGCCTTGGTGGCCTTGGTGGCCTTGGTGGCCTTGGTGGCCTTGGCGGCCTTGGCGGCAGCGGCCGCCGCCCGCTCCGCCTGGGCCTCGGCCATGGCCGCACGCTCCGAGGCCACCTCGGCCGGATCTGCCTGCAGCCCCGTGCTCCGCCGGACCCGGATGAGTGTGCCGTGGTCGGGGATCTCCCCCGAGCGGGCGCCCGAGCGCAGGTCGGCCACCAGCCGGTCGAAGGACTCCGGGGTCTGGGCCCCGACGAATCGGTGATTGACCTGTGCGCAGGGGGCCCGGTCGCAGTCGGCCAGGCACTCGGACTCCTCGAGCGTGATCACCCCGTCGGCCGTGGTGCCCCCCGCATTGACCCCGAGGGAGGACTCGGCGTGCTCGAGCAGTTCGGCGGCACCGTTCAGCAGGCAGGCGATGTTCGTGCAGACCGACACCACGTAGGTGCCCACCGGCTCGGTGTGGAGCATGTCGTAGAACGAGGCGGTGCCGAGCACCTCGGCGGGCGTGACCCCGACCAGGCCGGCGATGTCGACCATGGCCTCGGGCGTCAACCAGCCGTCCTGGCCCTGGGCCAGATGGCACAGGGGGATGAGGGCCGAGCGCGGCTCGGGGTAGAGGACGACGATCTCCCTGGCGGCAGCCAGGGTGTCGGCCGACAGGTGCCGGGGGGCCGGGGCCTTCGATGCGCCGGCGCGCCGCGGCAGGTCCACGCCGGTGGGAGGGGTGGCACCATTCACCGGTCCACCTCCCCCATCACCGGGTCGACGGAGGAGCAGACGGCCACGGCGTCAGCCAGCAGCCCGCCGCGCATCATGAGTGGCAGGCCCTGCAGATTGACGAAGCTCGGGCCCCGGATGTGCATGCGGTAGGGCTTGGGCGACCCGTCGGACACCAGGTAGCACCCCAGCTCGCCACGCGGCGACTCGGTGGCGATGTACACCTCGCCCTCGGGGACCTTGAACCCCTCAGTGAACACCTTGAAGTGGTGGATGAGCGCCTCCATCGACTCGTCGATGCGGCCTCGGGGAGGTGGGGTGACCTTCTTGTCCTGGACCCGGTAGTCGCCGGCCGGCATCTTCTCCACGATCTGGCGGATGATCCGGATCGACTCGCGGATCTCGTTGAGACGGATCGAGTACCGGTCGAAGTTGTCCCCGTAGGTGCCGACGATGACGTCGAAGTCGACCTCGTCGTAGCGCAGGTAGGGCATGGCGCGGCGGAGGTCCCACGGAACGCCGGTCGACCGCAAGATCGGGCCGGTCAGGCTGAGGGCCAGGGCCTCCTCGGCCGAGAGCCCGCCGATGCCCTCCGTCCGCTGCCGGAACACCGGCTGCCCGGTCAGCAGCTCGTCGTACTCGTCGGCGCGGGGGAGCACGGTGTCGCAGATGATGGTCACGTCGTCCTCCCACCCGTCGGGCAGGTCGGCCGCGGTGCCACCCGGGCGGATGAAGTTGTGGTTCATCCGGAGCCCGGTGGTCTTCTCGAAGAAGGCCAGGATCATCTCGCGCTCGCGGAAGCCGTAGATCATCATCGATGTCGAACCGAGGTCCATACCGTTGGTGGCCATCCACATCAGATGGGACGACACCCGGTTCAGCTCGACCAGCAGCATCCGGATCCAATCGGAGCGCGGGGGCATCTCCACGCCGAGTAGGGCCTCGACCGCCAGCGACAGGACGAGCTCGTTGTGGAGCGGGGACAGGTAGTCCATGCGGGTGACGTTGGTCGACCCCTGCACGTAGGTCAGTTCCTCGGCGGTCTTCTCCATGCCGGTGTGGAGGTAGCCGATGACCGGCTTCGTGCGCAGCACCGTCTCCCCGTCGAGTTCGAACATCAGGCGGAGCACGCCGTGGGTGGAGGGGTGCTGGGGCCCCATGTTGATGATCATGGTCTCGTCGTCGGTCCGCTCGACGTCGATGTCGGAGGGGTCGATTGCCACTCCTTCGGGCAGCCGGAGCACGGCGCCGACCTCGCGGCGGAGCTCGCCGGCATCGGTGGCAGAGCGGGAGCTCAGCTCCTGGCCTCCTTCGGAGGTCTCGACAATCAGGCCCGTGGCCGTGCCGTCGGGCGCCGGGCTCAAGAAGTCGTCGCCCGACACCGGCGGTCCCTGCACCGTGTCCGGATGGGGGGAGGGTGCATGCGCGTCGGGGTCCCCGTGGTCGTCGGGGGGCTCGGCTTCGCTCATCTCGGCCCCGGTGCACCCTTGAACTGGATCGGCACCCGACCGACTCCGTAGTCCTTGCGCAGGGGATGGCCCTCCCAATCCTCCGGCAACAGGATGCGGGTCATGTCGGGGTGCCCGGCGAAGACGATGCCGAACAGGTCGTAGGCCTCGCGCTCCATGGCCTCCACTCCGGGGTACAGCTCGAAGAGGGAGGGAGCCACCGAGTCCGATTCGGGAACCTGCAGTCGGACCCGCACCCGCTTGACCTGACTCAGCGACAGCAGATTGACCACGACCTCGAACCGCTCGGGTGCCACCCCTTCGGGCAGCCGCCGGCCCGGGTGGGTCAGGTAGTCGACGCTGCAGAGATCGGCGCACATCTCGAACCCGCCGTCGCGGTAGGCACGCACCACCTCGACGTACTGGTCGCGGGTGGGGAAGACCACCTCCTGCCGGTTCCGCTCCGACGCCCGCGTCGAACTGCCTCCCGACCCGCTGACCCCGGGCCGGGCGTGGGCAAGATGCACACCGCTCCCCTCCGTCACAGGGGCTCACCCACACTGCGGGCGATGACCGGGTTGCGCCTGGGCGTGCCCAGGTGCACGGCATCCGGCCGATCCGGGGTCCACCCCGAGGTGGCCTCCCCCGCGTGCGTGCGCCCGTCGTCGGTGTCCCCACCCTGGTCCTGGGCCAGCCCCGCCAGGTCCACGGCGCCGCTTGCGGCCGGCTCGGCCGGGGTCCGCCGGGTGATCTCGTTGGTCCGAACCTTCTCGTGCAACGTGAGAATGGCGTGCATGAGCGTCTCGGGGGTGGGGGGGCAGCCGGGGGCGTAGACGTCGACCGGGACGATCTGGTCCACACCCTGGACGATGGCGTAGTTGTTGAACATGCCGCCCGTGCTGGCGCACACACCCATCGACAGCACCCACTTTGGCTCCATCATCTGGTCGTAGACCTGACGGAGGACCGGCGCCATCTTCTGGGAGACCCGTCCGGCCACGATCATCAGGTCGGCCTGACGCGGCGATGCCCGGAAGACCTCCATGCCGAAGCGGGCGAGGTCGAAGTCGGCGGCCCCCACCGACATCATCTCGATGGCACAACAGGCCAGGCCGAACGTGGCGGGCCACATGGAGTACGTCCTGGCCCACTTGACCAGATCCTCGAGGCGGCCGGTGAGGAAGTTGTGTTGGAGATCTTCGAGGCCCATGAGCGCTGACTCCCTCGCCCTACGCCGCTCGACCGGGTCCGGAGGGAGCCGTGGCCGGCTCCCCGGTCGACGGTGCGCCCGGGTCGGTGACCGCGGGCCGAGCCGGGTCGGTGGGTGACGGGGTGCCGACCGAACGCGTCGACTGGCCGGGACCCCCCGGTCCGGCGGTGATGCGGGCGATCGTCGACTCGGAGGTCCGCGGTGGCATGGCGCCGACCAGCCTCTTGGCCGGTCCCCAGCTCAGGGCCCCGTTGCTCACGAGGTACAGGAAGGAGATGAACACCACCGCGGCGAAGACGAACACCTCGACCAGGCCGAAAGAGCGCAGCTGGTGGAAGATCACCGCCCAGGGGTACAAGAAGACGATCTCGATGTCGAAGATGATGAAGATCATCGCCACCAGATAGAAGCGCACCGGGAAGCGGGTCGGCGGCTCGATGCCGGGGACGATGCCGCACTCGTAGGGGGCGGTCTTAGCCGCTGTCGGCCGTTTCCGCGGGGCGAGCAGGGCCGAAGCCACGAAGGAGGCCGACGCGAACAGGCCGGCCAGGATGAGGAGGATCAGGATCGGCAGATAGTCGTCCACAGAGAGTTGTTCTTACCACGCACCCCTTTGTCGAAGCACATCGACAGACCGCCGGTGCCCGTGCAGCATTCGGGCCGCGCCCGGTGTGCCGTTCAACCGGCTGACACCTACGATTGGGACCGTGGATTCCCCTCTCTCCCACGAACCCGCAGACGAGACGACCGGCGCCGGCGCCGGGACGTCCGTCCGACCCACCGCTGCCGGTGGGGCCGGTGGGGCGGGCCACGTCTACGACGTCCTGGTGGTGGGAGGCGGGCCCTCGGGATCCTCCTGCGCCTACTGGCTGGCGGAGGCCGGGTGGGACGTGGCCCTGGTGGAGAAGAAGGTGTTCCCCCGGGTGAAGACCTGCGGTGACGGCCTCACCCCGCGCTCGGTGCGCCAGATCGCCGACATGGGGATGGAGGGGGCGTTGGCCGGGGCCCACCGCTTCACCAGCCTCCGCACCCACGCCTTCGGCAAGGTCCTCGACCTGCCCTGGCCGGAGCATCCCACCTTTCCCCCCTACGGGTACGTCATCACCCGCCACGACCTCGACGCCCTGGTCAACGAGCGCGCTGTCAAAGCGGGTGCCACCGTGTGGCAGGGGACCGAGGCGCTCGAGCCGATCCTCGAGGAGCCGTCGACGGTGCCACAGGATCATCGACTCGGCTCCCCGGCCCTGCCCTCCTGCGTCGGTGCGGTGGTCAAGGACAAGGCCACCGGAGAGACCCGCCCGGTACGGGCCAGGTACGTCGTGGTGGCCGACGGGGCCAACTCGCGCTTCGGACGGGCCCTCGGTACTGAGCGGAACCGCAGCCAGCCCATGGGGATGGCCCTACGCGGGTACTACAACTCGCCGGGCCACGATCAGCCGTTCATCGAATCGCACCTCGACATCCGGGACGACGAGGGGAAGGTGGTGCCCGGGTACGGGTGGATCTTCCCACTGGGTGACGGGCGGGTGAACGTCGGAGTGGGCCTGCTGTCCACCGACCAGCGCTGGAAAGGCGTCAACACCTCGACGCTGATGGACCACTTCGTGAGCTGGGCGCCCAAGGAGTGGGAGCTGTCGCCATCCACCTGCCTCGGGCCTCCCACCGGCGGCAAGCTGCCGATGGGACTCGCCGTCGGCCCCAGGGTGGGCGCCACGACGTTGGTGGTGGGTGACGCCGCCGGCTCGATCAACCCCTTCAACGGGGAGGGGATCGCCTACGGGTTCGAAACCGGGCGGATCGCCGCCGCATCACTGGGCGAGGCACTCTCCGGTGACGGGGCCGATGCGCTGCTGCGTTACGAGACCAGGCTCGAGGACGCCTACGGCCTCTACTACCGGGTCGCACGAGCCTTCATCCGGATCATCAGTCGGCCGGAGTTGATGAAGCTGTGCGTCGGCACGGGGATGTACTCGGAGTCGCTGATGAGCTGGATCCTCAGGATCATGGCCAACCTGCTCCGTCCGGACGAGACCGGCCCGGCAGAGGCCGCCTATCGGGCCCTCGCCCTCATCGCCCGGCTAGCCCCTGAAGGGACCTGAACCCGGCAAGCCCCGGCCCCGGCCCGGCCGGGCTACTTGGAGGCAGCCTGGGCCACCCGCCCGGCCATGGCGTTGTAGGCCGGGACGAACGCATCCGGGGGGATCGGGGGGCCGTTGGTCGACGGCGTCAACCGGGCTTCCACCCGGCCGCCGATGATGTACGCCTGACCGACCACCTCGGTGCCCTTCCCGGGGATGGTGAACGTGGTGACGTACCCGAACGACTGGACCCCGGTCGGGGCGGACAGGGTCACCGTCTGTACCTGGGCGGTGGAACCGGGCACTGAGGCGGCGGCCAAGGTCGTCTGGTACTGGCCGAAGCAGGTGGGGAAGTTGGGAGCGGTGAACGGCGTGGCCAGCGCCTCGGCCTCGGCGGGCGCGCCCATGGTTCTGGTCACGGAGGACATGTGGATGGCCGGATCCGATCCGCTCTGGAAGGTGGCCGACGTGGCCACGGCGACCTGGCCGGGAGCGGAATTGCCGAGCAGCGCAGCAACGGTGTTGACGGGCTGGCTGACGCACGTCGCCAACGCCTGGTTGGCCGACAACACCGCGGCAGCCGGAGCCGCCAGCGGCTCCGGCTGCAACCCGCGCACCGTGGTGTAGGTCCACCCGGCGGGCAGGTCGGTGAGGCGCAGATTGATCGACTGGGCCAGCTGGTAGGCCACCGCCTCGCTCGACGGGGCCGCGGTGGTCGCCGGGGTGGTGGTGCTGTTGTGCTTCTTGACCAGGATGTAGGCGATGCCGGCGACGGCCACGAGGAGCACCGCGACCAGCACTCCGATCAACAGGGAACGCCGGCCTTTCGAAGCCGGCGTTCCCGCCGGCAGCTCCGTGGCGGGTTGGCCCGGCAGTGCGCCCCCGGGTGGCTGAACACCGAGTGCGGCCTCCTCAGGCGTCAATGCATGCTGACTGCTCTGGGCACCCGGGCTCCATGGGGCGGCGGCACCCTGGGCGTCGGCTGCGAGGCCGCCGCCGTCGGCTGTGAGCAGGTCGCCGCCGGACGGCGCGGCCGCGGTATCGGCGGACGGCGCGGCCGCGGTATCGGCGGACGGCGCGGCCGCGGTATCGGCGGCCACTGCGCCGGCAGCGGCACTGGAGGACGGTGTGGCCGCGGTATCGGCGGACGGCGCGGCACTGGCGGACGGTGCGACCGCGGTATCGGCGGACGGCGCGGCCGCGGCATCGGCGGCCACTGCGCCGGCC
>Ga0182010_10000024_pt1 | contig 78250 bp, 71 predicted proteins | sample 611E1MmetaG_FD_120488 | JGI IMG/M metagenome (GOLD analysis project Ga0182010, IMG submission 120488) | Permafrost microbial communities from Stordalen Mire, Sweden - 611E1M metaG | ecosystem: Environmental > Terrestrial > Soil > Wetlands > Permafrost | place: Sweden: Stordalen | collected... | reverse complement strand
TTGGTAGATGATCTCTGCTGGGGTCACGGTGATGGGCTCCTTGTCTCTTTGGTAGGAACCAAAGAGTCCATCGCCTGACCCCACCTCATGGTGGATGTGCAACCTCATCCCGTGGACAGGAAGACCTAGAACGCCGGCTCAGTGGCTCGTATCACGGTCTCTCGCAGACTCTGGTACTTGCATCTGCTTCCCTGCCACGACCTGCGCCGCGCTCAGCGGCCCGAGGTCGACGTGATATATCGTTCGGCTAGCTCGTCTTGAGCTGAAGATCCTCCGCTCACGGAGGAGGATGGGTGGTCCATGTGGGACCTCACGAGGACGACAAAGCTGTCGATCCCACTGCTGTGGCGGTGCAGCTACGCAGCAGTCGCTGGTACGGCCAGGGCCCATTCTCGTTCGAACATCGAGGTCGAACGATGCAGTCAGGTTTCTCGCTTGATGACTTTGACGGGAAGCCAGTCGTCGGAATCGTGACGACGTGGTCGGAGGCGAATCCATGCCATGCCCACCTTCGCGAAGTGGCGGACGCCGTCAAGCGGGGTGTCTGGTCGGCTGGAGGTTTTCCCTTGGAGATCCCCGTGATGTCCTTGGGCGAGACGTTGATGAAGCCGACCACGATGCTGTATCGCAACCTGGCGGCGATGGAGACCGAAGAAGTGCTGCATTGTCACCCGTTGGATGCGGCGGTGCTCTTGGGCGGGTGCGACAAGACCACACCGGCGCTGCTGATGGGCGCAGTCAGCGCGGACATTCCGTCGATCTTTGTGCCTGCTGGGTTCATGATGCATGGCAACTGGCGGGGTAAACGGCTGGGTGCTGCCATCACCGCCTGGAAGTACTCGGAGGAGTTGGTAGCCGGCGAGATATCGATGGACGATTGGTACGAGATCGAAGACGGCTATGCCTGCTCGCCGGGCACGTGCAACGTCATGGGAACCGCATCGACTATGACAGCGATCGCTGAAGTGCTGGGAATGACGATGCCAGGAGCCTCTTCGGTTCCAGCTGGCAACTCTCATCAGAGGCGTCTGGCGGCTTCCGCCGGTCGTCGTTCCGTTGCCATGGCCACCGACGGACTGCGGCCCTCGGAGATTCTCAGCCCGGCGTCGTTTCGCAACGCAGTCGTGGCGACCATGGCCCTCGGTGGGTCGACCAACGCAACGATCCACCTCCCAGCCATCGCTGGGCGGGCAGGGATCGACGTTCCATTGTCACTGTTCGACGAGATCGCTCGGGAGATCCCAGTGTTGGCCGACATTGAGCCATCAGGACAGTTCTTGATGGAGGACTTTTTCGAGGCTGGTGGCCTGGGGGCCTTACTGCAGCAGGTCCGGCAACATCTTGATACGTCGTGTCGGACAGTCAACGGTCACACACTGGGCGAGAACATCGCCGAGGCACACGTGTTCAAGCCAGAAGTGATCAGGCAGTTCGACGATCCAGTGCAGCAGCTGGCTTTGGCTGTGCTACACGGCAATCTGGCACCGGACGGTGCCGTCATCAAGGTCAGCGCGGCGAGTCCAGACCTGTGCCAGCACCGGGGACCGGCCGTAGTGTTCAAAGACCGAGAAGACTTGGATCGTCGATTGAACGATCCCGAGCTCGATGTCTCGGCCGAGTCGGTACTCGTCCTCCAGAATGCCGGCCCTCGGGGTGGCCCCGGGATGCCCGAATGGGGAATGCTCCCGATGCCCTACAAACTGATTCAGCTTGGCGTGCGCGACATGGTCCGGATAAGTGACGCGCGCATGAGCGGGACGAGCCACGGGACGACGGTCCTCCACATCGCACCGGAGTCCTTCGTAGGCGGACCGCTCGCCCTGGTCCGTGACGGTGACATCATCGAACTCGACGTGCCCGGCCGACGGCTCGAGCTGATCATCGGTCCTGATGAACTGGTGGCACGCCGTGAGGCCTGGACAGAGCTTCCGCCTCGATTCGAACGGGGCTGGGGTGCCCTCTTCGAGCAGAACATCATGCAGGCCAACCGGGGCTGTGACTTCGAGGTTCTCCGCGGTCGACGAGGAGCACCAGAACCGGCCATCTACTATTGAGGATCGCCGATCGAACTCAACGTCGTCGTCCTGATGCGGGCAGTTGCAACGGCAGGATCCTGACGTCGTAAATCATGGCAGCGCGGCCGGTCAGTGCGCGGGAGCCAGAATGGCCTTCCACCGATCGCGAACTGCTAATCAGGCCGGAAGGCGTCCCGACATGACAGACGCGGGATCACAGCACCTCTGTCCCGGATCGCCACGTCGATAACGGTGCGACGTGTCTGGCAATGCGGAAGCTATTCAAGTTCTTTCCAGTGTGGCCGCCCGAATAGGCGCCCGAATCGAGCGGTGAGGGAGGGTCCTTCGTCGTGAGCGACATCGAGATGTAGGACGAGACTGCCACGTGGCGCAGGTAAGGATGCGACCTCGTCATCCGTGAGCGCACAGCGCACCAACGTGGTGGTGATGTCAGAGATCTGGTCGCGATCGACGAAACGCAAGCCATGCTTTGTGGCGACTGCAATGCCGTCGAAGAGGTCCAACTCAGGTATTTCCAGAACATGCTTGACCTTGCCGAACGGCGTCCCCGATGAACTGAGAACAGGCGTACCGATTGCCAAGGCTTGATACGAGACTGGGCGTCCATCGTCCATGAGTTCCTCTTTCATCTCTGTTCCAATCGAACTCTAGCCATCGGGCCCATTGATGGGCCGACAGAGAGAAGAAGCCCTCGTCGGGTGCTCGGAAAGGCCTCGTGCTGCCTGCGCCGGTCGGATCTTCGATCTCCTGAGGACTTCGACGGGCTGACCCGAACGCCGGGACCGTGTCGTTGCCAACCAGGTCGGTCCCTTTGATTGGCGATGGTGCCGAGGAGGGCTTCCCATCCCTTGGGTCGTCCGATGGGGTACCTTCAAGCGATCTTTGTGACCGGATGCAGCGGTGCTTCCAGGTCGGTCAAGGGCGGAGCAACCTGGTCGGCTCCGATCCCGGTCGAGTCCAACAGCCTGTCATCCGACGATTCGTCCCTCGGGACGTCCGATGGCCACTCGTGGTCGACGCAGCAGACTCTCGGCACCGGGGCGCTCGACGACCGACTGATGGACGTGTCGTGTGCGACGCGGAGGTTCTGTGTTGCCGTGAATCTCAATGGGCTCACGCTGACCTTCGATGGGCAACGGTGGTCGACGGTCCCGGGCACCGGCCCGCGAGGGATGATCTCGTTGTCGTGTTCCTCGACGTCGTTCTGCCTCGCGGTGGCCGACTCCGGGGCGTACGCGACGTTCGACGGGAGGAGATGGTCGGCCTTGAGCGCCATTCCCGGCTTCGGGGCGGTCTTCGCCTACTCGGTATCGTGCTCGTCCACCACACGGTGCACGGCCATCGGCCTCAGCGGCATGGCGGCGAACTGGCAGCAAGGGCGGTGGTCCGAGCCCGTCCGCGTGTTCCCCGGGGGCTACTCGGCCACGGTGGCGGTGTCATGTGCCTCATCCGACATCCGTATGGCCCTCAGCAGTAAGGGCGACGCCGCAATCTACTGACTGTCACCGTCGGGATGTTCGCTGCCGGGTTTGTGCGCAGGACCCGCATGGTGCGCAGGCTCGGGGGTCTTGCTCTCCGGCCTCAGGCCGACGGCCGGAGTTCGACATTCACCTCGAGGAAAGGGCAGTCGCCACTCGCTGGAGGGTCGGGGGAGTGGCTCCCACGCCGCCGGACTCGAGCCGGTCAATGGCAGCCTGGCTTGTGCCCGTACGACGTGAGAGTTCACGCTGACTCAACCCGGCTGCTTCTCGGGCGTCGTGAATGTGCTCACCGACTTCGGCGGCGAGTCGAGCCTTGGCGTTGACACGGTCGTAGTCGGCCCGCTCGGTGGTGGTCCTGGCGTCAAGCGTCTTGTGCTTCAGCCCCGTTCGACTTGATCGGGTCATGGGCCCTCTCCCTCAGCCGGTCCCCGATCGCCGCGTTGAGGGCTGCCTGGGCGTGGCTCGAGCGGCCGGACGAGCCGACGGGCGGATGCCCGGAACGGACCAGTGCGCTCGGGAGGATCTCGGCGATCTCAGTGCATGCCGCGCAGCCGAGCCCCCGCACGGCCCGATAGCTGGGCCGGGCGATGACGTCGTGGACGCCCCGGAGGGTCTTGCCGCCGACCGGCACCGCCTTGAACGAGAGGGTCGAGAGCAACAGGTGGGCCTTCTCGATGTGTGGCACAGTGCCGGCGAACGCCGGCACGCCGAGGCGTCCGATGGACCGGGCTTCCGGTGATTGCACGTGCCGACTCCTTCTCTCAGGCCGCCTGTCGAAAGGCCGTACCGCCATAGGGTGTCCGGCGCCAGCGTCGTGCGTCCACCAGGCGTTGAGCGGTCCGTTTCCCGGCGCTGGTCCCTACAGACCGGTCTCCGCCTTGACCCGTCCGCTGGCAACGGCCTGCTGGAGGGCTTCGTAGTCGCGCTGGTTCTGGTCGGCGTAGGTCTCGGCGAACTCGGCAATGGCCTGGTCGAAGGTGGTCCCGGTCCCGAGGTACGTGGCGATGGCGATGCGGTCGCCGGATCGGGCGTGGCTCCGGGCCAGCGCCTGGGCACACGTACCGGCGTACCTGACCAGGCCGGGAGGGATCGCCCCCTCGATGTCGAACGAGCCCTTCCAGTCGCGCAGCTGCCGGAGGTAGTAATCCCGGGTGACCCCGTCCACGCCCTCGGCTTGTTGCCACCCGAGGAAGATGTCGCTGGCCGCCTGCATCAGATGCTGTCCGGCCACCACCCGCTCGCCGTGGTCGGCGTAGCCGCTCTTGCCTACGAACTCCTCCAAGACGGACGCTTCGGCCTCCTTGGCCTGGAGGAACAAGGGATCGTCGTTGTCACGGCCGACGAGGAGCAGAATCCACGCCCGGGTGCCAACGCTTCCCACCCCGACCACCTTGCGGGCCATCTCGAGGAGCTCGAATTGCTCGATCAGGTGGCGGCGGTCGGTCTGCAGAGTCCGGCGGTAGCTTCGTAGCAGCCGATGGAGTGACTCGAGCAGCGCGTCGCTCTCGAACTGCGGGAAAAGCTCCTCGGTGGGGACGACCAGGGGCGGGTCGCTGATGATCCGGCGCTGACCGTCGACCACGTGGGTGAGCTTGTCCAGGGCCTGCATGCTGTCACGGGTCCGGGCCTTGGTCAGCATCTTGCTGGTGCGGGAGGCCATCCGCTTGTCGGCCTTCGACCGGGTGGAGCCGGCCTGCGCCTCGAGCTCGGCGAGCAGCTCGGCCACGTCGATGCGGGAGTACCAGACGTCCAGGTTGGTCAGCCCGGCGAGACGGTTCATCTCCCGTCGGTAGCTTGTCCCGACCTCGATCGCAGCCGTCCTCGCCTCCTTCGCGGTGAACTCGCGGTCCCGCGCGGCGATGACCACGCTAGCGGCCAGGCGCTTGACATCCCACTCCCAGGGACCGGGCAGGGTCTCGTCGAAGTCGTTGACGTCGAACATCAACGTGCGTTCCGGGGATGCGAACACGCCGAAGTTGCTCAGGTGGGCGTCGCCGCAGATCTGTGCCTGTAATCCCGAACGTGGCGTCGGCGCCAGATCGGACGCCATGACCAGCGCCGCACCGCGGAAGAAGGCGAACGGCGAGACGAGCATCCGCCCGTAGCGGATCGGGACCAGCTCGGGCACCCGTGAACGCGCCTGGCGCTCGAGGAGGTCGACGGGATCCGGGCGCGAAGTCGCTGGACTGAACTCCGCCTGGGACGATCGGGGCGCTCGTGACCGCGCCTCCTTGCCGAGGGCGGCGCGCTCCTGGGGAGAGAGGTGTTCCACCGCCAGTCCGACGTCGGCCGTACCGACTGTCCGCTGCTCTTGATCCGCCATGGGTCCTCCCTGACCGTCTTCGAGCGTTCTGGCTGCGCTGCCCTCACAATTATGCGGGCAAACGGAGCGTAGAGCACAGGCGGAGCGGGAGGAGGCTCCGGCCTTTTGGGGGGCAGTTGTCCGGACGGTCGTGGGTCCACTTGGAAAAGCCGCCGACTGGGAGGACATGCGGAGTTCGCAGCCGGACCCTCCGCGGGCAGGCAGTCGTTACTGCGGAGTGCCGCCGCCTTGGATCGGACGCACCTCGATCGGGAGCGTGGCCGCCCGGACTTCCGTTCGGCCCTGTTCGAGCGCGGCGCCGAGGTCGGGCGCATCGACGATGTCGAAGCCGCCCAGGTGCTCCTCGCCCGCGATGCTTCAACGTGGGTTCCGCCTTTACGCTTCTCCCGGCTCCTTGCCGCCGTAAGTCCACGAATACCTACGTTCATTCTCCGCAAAGAAGGCCCCGTACGAGAGAAGGAAACCTTCATCATTCAATTTGATTTCATCTCCACCTTGATGATGCAGGACCGACTTGGCCGGATCGAACTTCATTGTCCTATCCGCACGCACGATGTCGTTGTTCTGCATGATCGAGTTGCATAGGACCCGGACCTCACGGAGAGGGTCGCCATCCTTCTGTTCAAGCGTCCTGCTCCTGTGCAGAAGTAGTTGTCCCAAGCGAGGACCATGTCATTGAAGAAAAGGGGCTCGAAGGCCGTAAGGGCAGAGTCGAGAGGCGTCTTGTCGGTGCCACTCTGCTGCCTCGCTACGTTCACAATGTTCTTGTAAGCGGAAAGCTGCGGATTGACCTCGTCAAGGACGGGCCTCAGTGGTCACGACAGTTGGGCCAGGCCCTCGGTGGCGATCTGCTCGAACACATCGATGTCGTTGGCAAGGTCTGTGTCGGGCACGGGCCAGTGGATGACGGCCTCGGTGATCCCGAGCGCCCGGTAGGTGCCGGCCCAGTCGACGAAGGCATCGAGCGAGGCGAGGGGTTGCTCGGCGATCGAACCCAGGAGCAGCACTTTGTCGATCATGTGGTACTCGCGCCCCTGTCGAGCGCAGGCGGTCTCGAGTACCTCCAGCTGCGCCCTGATCACCTCGGGAGCATCCGCGGCCGGTATGTCGGCCGGACCGTGCGGGTCGCCGTAGGTGACCCACCCCTGGCCGAACGCAGCAGCCAGCTCCATCCCGCGCCGCCCGGCGGCGGCGACGAAGAAGGGCGCCCTCGGCTGCTGCACGCAGCCGGGGATCATCCGGGCCTCGACGGCTGAGTAGTGCTCCCCGTGTTCGGTGGTCGAGGTCTGGGTCAGCAGTCGGTCCAGGAGCGCCACGAACTCGCCAAAGCGGTCGGCCCGCTCCGTCGGCGACCATTCCACCTGCCCCAGGACGGAGGCGTCGAACCCGACCCCGCCCGACCCGATGCCGACGGTGAGGCGTCCCCCGCTGATGTCGTCCAGCGACATCAGCTCCTTGGCCAGCGTGACCGGATGCCGGTAGTTCGGTGAGGCCACCAAGGTCCCGAGCCGTATGTGCTCGGTGACGCCGGCCGCCGCGGCGAGGGTCGGGATCGCCCCGAACCACGGACGGTTCCGGAAGCTGCGCCAGGACAGATGGTCATACGTGTAGGCGGCGTGGAAGCCCAGCTCCTCGGCCCTGCGCCAGATCCGCCGTCCGTCCGCCCACCGGTCGATAGGGAGGATCAACGTGCTCAGGCGCATGGGTGGGACGCTACCCGGCCGACCGATGCACAACCGGAACGACGGGACCGGTCGCGACGCCTGCGGCGGTGGCCCCGGCCCTAACTTCCTACGGCTGGTCCCGCCCCGTGCGGATGACCCGGGCAGGGTTGCCCACGGCGACCACGTCCCCGGGGAGGTCCCTGGTCACGACCGCGCCCGCTCCGACAACCGTATTCGCCCCGACGGTGACGCCGGGAAGCACGATGACGCCCCCGCCGAGCCAAACGTTGTCGGCCAGGGTGATCGGCTCTGCCGCTTCCCACTTGGCTCGGCGCAGGTCGGCGTCCATGGGGTGGGTCGGCGTCAGGAGCTGGACGTTCGGACCGATCTGTACATCGTCTCCGATCGTGATCGGTGCCACGTCGAGCGCCACCAGCCCGAAGTTGATGAAGGTCCTCGTGCCTACGTGGAGGGATGAGCCGTAGTCGCAGTACAGCGGCGGACGGATCTCACTTCCGTCGCCCAGAGAGCCGAGTAGAGCGCCGAGGATGCGACGTTGTCCGTCCGTGTCCCCGGCCGTGGCGCTGTTGAGGCGGTCGATCAGCCGGTTGGCCCGAAGGCGTGCCACCACGAGTTCCGGGTCGTCTGCGCGATAGAGGTCGCCGGCAAGCATGTGCTCGCGCTGGGACCGGTCATCGTCAGGTCGCCGGGGTCCGGCCCCCTTGGGACCGGTCATGAGCTGAGAACAGGGGCATCCGTCGGTTCCACTCCGGCGACGGCCGGCGACCCGACGGCCGTTTCGGCACGGTGCCGGGTTGCCCACCCGGGACCCCGCACCACGTAGGAGAGGCGCTCGCCCCAGCCGGTCGACCGGGCCACGTCGTGCAGCATGTCGGCGTACTCGTGGGTTGCGATCCGCACCGGGTTGAACGTGTCGATGTTCTTGGTGAGGCCGTACACGACGCGTTGGTCTTCACGCTCGAACGTGCCGAACAGCCGGTCCCACACGATCAGGATGCTTCCGTGGTTGCGGTCGAGGTACTGCGAGTTGGACCCGTGGTGCACGCGGTGGTGGGAGGGGGTGTTGAGCACCTCTTCGGAAGGACCCAGCCGGCCGATCGCCTCGGTGTGGATCCAGAACTGGTAGAGGAGGTTCACCCCCCGGGCGGTGGCAACCAGCTCGGGTGAGATACCGACCAGGCACAGTGCGCCGTAGGGCACGGAGGTCCCGAGGGCATCGGCGACCGGCTGGCGCAAGGCGGTCGAGAGGTTGTAGCGCTCGCTGGAGTGGTGCACGACGTGGACCGCCCACATGTACCGGCTCTCGTGCATGAACCGGTGGTTCCAGTAGTAGATGAAGTCCCATCCCACGACGGCCAGCGCCAGCGCCACGGGACCCGTTCGCAGCTCGGGCAGGAGCCGGTGCCGCCAGAGCCGCTGGGGTGTCGTGCGTGAGGCCCAGGTGGCCGCCACGGCCACCCCTCCCATGGCGATGGTCGCCACTCCGCCGACCGAGGCGATCCGGCGGGCCCGGGCCGCCGCCGCCCGCCGCCGACCGGGGCCGACCGGGGCGAGCTCCCTGCCTCCGGCGCCATCGGCGGACTGAGGCGGCTCGACGGCGACCGGCTCGGCCCCCCTGTGGGGTCCGGCGGCCCGCCGGGCCACGATGTCGGCCGCGGTGGTCACAGCGGCTGCTCCGACGACCGCGGTGACGAACGCCTTGCCGAATCGACCCCGGCCCGGGGTGATCGGGCGCAGCAGGTGGGGGACGACCAGGGGCGCCACCAGGCTGCCGACACCCATGGTCAGGCTGGCCACCGTGTCCCGCCGCTCGTAGTCGGCGGCGGTGGGCCCCCGTTGGCCCGCCCGTCGGCGCAGCAGGACGTACTCGACCGCCATGCTCCCGAAGTAGAAGGGCACGGCGATCACGGTGAGGTCTCTGGCGCTGGAGCGGGGCTGACTCATTTGCCTTCATTCTGCTGCCCCGCGGGCCGTGCCGTCGACCGCAACCGGCCCGGTGGGCGAGCAGGTGCCCGCCGGGCTCAACCGACCACGGCGGCCGGCATCCACACGGGGACACAATCTGCGCCCGTCTCATGAGGCGGGAAGATACCGCAACCATCGGGAATGGCCGGCAGGTGGCAGCGGTTGACCGGGGAGATCCGTCTCGACGGGACAGTCGGCTCGGTGGTCCCGGGGGAGTGAGCGCCTGATGAGCGAAGTGGTGGACAGTCCCGCCGAGGGCCGCCTCGAGGCGACCGTCGACGGCCAGGTGGCAGAGCTGGTCTACGAGGTCGAGGGCGACCGGATGGTGATCGTGCACACCGCTGTCCCCGCTCCGCTGGGCGGCCGGGGCCTCGGGGGGCACCTGGTACGGACAGCGGTCGATCGGGCCGCCCGTGACGGGCTGGTCGTCGTCCCCCTGTGCCCATTCGCCCGCCGATGGATGAAGGACCACCCGGACCAGATCGGAGCCGTGTCGGTCGACTGGGCCGGCGACGCCCCGTAGCGCCGGCGACCGCCCCGAGGCTGCCCGGCGGGGCCTCCGGGCTCCCTCGGGAGGGGTGGCCACTAGAACCAGTTCTATACTTGCGCCGCTGGTGCCCGGTCGGTCCGACGGGCCGAGCCCACGTCCACGCGAAGCACCCAACCCGTTACCCGAGACCTCCTAGGGGGAACCACGATGGCCCAGCCGGTGATTGTCGAAGCAGTGCGCACCCCGATCGGGAAGCGCAACGGGTGCATGGCCGGGTTCCACGCTGCCGAGCTCCTGGGCCATGCCCAGGTCGAACTGGTCAAGCGGGCCGGTGTCGACCCGGGCGACGTGGAGCAGATCGTCGGTGGCTGTGTCACCCAGGCCGGTGAACAGGCCTCCAACGTGACCCGCACGGCGTGGCTGAGCCAGGGGATGCCCTATGGGGCGGCGGCGACCACTGTCGACTGCCAGTGTGGATCCTCGCAGCAGGCCAACAACTTCGTGGCCAATCTGATCGCCGCCGATGCCATCGACACCGGCATAGCCTGCGGAGTCGAGGCCATGAGCCGGGTCGGGCTCGGCGCCAACGCCTACAACGGCCCCGGGAAGTCGCGGCCCGAGAGCTTCCCCTGGGACATGCCGGACCAGTTCGGGGCGGCCGAGCGGATCGCCCAGAAGTACGGCATCACCCGGGACGACGTCGACTGGTTGGGCTTCGAGTCACAACGCAAGGCGGCCGTGGCGGTGGCCGAAGGCAGGTTCGAACGCGAGATCGTCCCGCTGGAGGCTCCCGTGGTCGGTCCCGACGGCCCCACCGGCGAGAAGACGCTGGTCACCAAGGACCAGGGCCCCCGTGGCACCACCCGCGAAGGTCTGGCCGCCCTCAAGCCCGTGCTGCCCGACGGGATGCACACCGCCGGCAACAGCTCGCAGATCTCCGACGGTGCGGCGGCGGTGCTCTGGATGTCCCAGAGGCGCGCCGGCGAGGCCGGGCTGCGCCCACGTGCCCGAATCGTGGCCCAGACCCTGGTGGGCTCGGATCCCTACTACCACCTCGACGGTCCGATCGCCGCCACGACCGACGTGTTGCGCAAGGCGGGGATGACCCTGGCCGACATCGACATCGTCGAGATCAACGAAGCCTTCGCCTCGGTGGTCATGTCGTGGGGCAAGGTACACGAGGTGGACTGGGAGAAGGTCAACGTCAACGGCGGCGCCATCGCCCTGGGCCACCCGGTGGGCTCCACGGGCGCCCGCCTGATCACGACCGCGCTCCACGAGCTCGAGCGGTCCGACGCCGATCTGGCCCTCATCACCATGTGCTGCGGCGGTGCCCTGGCCACCGGCACCATCATCGAGCGGATCTGACCGGTCCGTCCCGGAGGAAGGAGCACAGTGACCGGAACCGAACACCTGACCTACGAGCGCTTCGGCTCGACCGCGGTCGTGACCATGAACCGCCCCGAGGCGAAGAACGCGCTCTCCGGGCCCATGCTGGTCGGCATGGCCGACGCCTGGGTGGAGATCGACTCCAACGATGACATCCGGTGCGCCATCCTCACCGGGGCCGGCGGTACCTTCTGTGCCGGCATGGACCTGAAGTCGATGTCCGGGCCCGGCATGGAGTCGGTCCAGCAGCGAATGGCCGAGGACCCCGATCTCCACTGGAGGGCCCTGCTCCGCCACTACTCGCTGAAGAAGCCGCTCATCGCAGCGGTGGAGGGATGGGCGGTGGCCGGCGGCACGGAGATCCTCCAGGCCACCGACATCCGAGTGGCCGGCGAGGGTGCCAAGTTCGGCGTCTTCGAGGCCCGGCGCGGTCTCTTCCCGTTGGGCGGCTCGACGGTGCGACTCCGGCGCCAGATCCCTTTCACCGTGGCCATGGACCTGTTGCTCACGGCCCGGGAGGTGTCCGCCCAGGAGGCCAAGGAGATCGGGCTCATCGGCCGGGTCGTGCCCGACGGGACCGCGCTCGAGTCGGCGCTGGAGATCGCCGAGGTGATCGGGGCCAACGGACCGCTCGCCGTGGAGGCCATCAAGGCCTCGGTCAAGGCCACCGAGGGCATTCCCGAGGAGGAGGCCCTCAAGATCGAGCTCGAGCTCGGTTGGCCGATCTTTGCCACCGAGGACGCCAAGGAGGGCCAGAAGGCCTTCGCCGAGAAGCGGCCCGCGGAGTTCAAACGCCGGTGAGCGACCGCCCGGGACACGGCCCGTCCGGAGAGGACTCCCGCCGTCGATTGGCCGCCGCCCTGCGCCCGATCATCACCATGGCGGTGGCGTCCCAGCTCGACGACGACGCCGTCATCGAGGCGGCGGAGGCCATCGAGGCCGTCGGCGGGCGCCTCGCCGCCCGTGCCGGGCCGAAACGTCCACGCCAGCAGCCCGACACCTCCCGCGAGCCCCAGGAGTTCTTCCCGACGAGCCCGATCATGGGCGTGGCCAATCCCATCGCCCCGCCTGTCCGGGTCCGGGTCGTGGAGGGTGTCGACGGGGGCTACCGCGAGATCCGGGCGGAGGCCTGGTTCGACTACGCCTACGAGGGGCCGCCCACCTGTGTCCACGGGGGCGTCATCGCCGAGACCTTCGACGAGGTGCTGGGAGCGGCCAACATGGTGGCCGGCAACCCGGGCATGACCGGAACCCTGAAGGTGCGGTATCGCAAGCCGACGCCGCTCCGGACCGACCTCCGCATCGAGGCCCGGTGCCTCGGCCGGGACGGTCGCAAGGTCCACACCTGGGCCGGGATCTACCACGGCGACCTTCTGACCGCCGAAGCCGATGGGCTGTTCATCGAGGTCCAGCCGTCGCAGTTCCTCGCCATCGCCGAGGGGAACGTCGACAGCGCCGACCCGCTCATGCTGGAGGCCATCCGGGCCGAGGCCATCCGGGTGGGGGCGGCATCCGACGTCCAGGGCTCGGTCGACCCGGCCGAGCTTCCTTCTCCCTGAGCGCCGGGGTAGTGGCGGCGTCGGTGGAGGAGTCCTCGGCGAACTGCGGTCCACCCGGGCCGGTGCGGGTGCGGAAGGCCGTGCCCGACGATGCGCCCGCCATCGCTGCGGTTCACGTGGCCTCGTGGCAGGCGGCCTACGAGGGTTTGCTGCCCGGCGAATTCCTCGCCGGCCTGTCGGTCGAGAGCCGGGCGCGGCACTGGGAGGCGACCATCACCGCCTGCTCCCGTGATCATCTGGTGGTCGTCGAGGTTGGGGACGCGGTGGCCGGGTTCGCCCATGCGGGCCCGAGCCGGGACGAGGATCCCGGGCCCGCCACCGGTGAGCTCTACATGCTCTACCTGGCGCCCCACGCCTGGGGGCTGGGCATGGGCCGAGCCCTCCACGACAGGGCGTTGGAACAGCTGGCAGCCGACGGCTGTTCCAAGGCCACGCTGTGGCACCTCGGCACCAACCGGCGGGCCGGCGCCTTCTACGAGCGACAGGGATGGGCGCAGACCGACGGCGTGCGAACCCAGGAGTTCGGGGGGCACGTTGTCACCGACTACCGACTGGGGCGATCACTGACCACACGGTGACGTCCGGCCCGACCCGGGCGGCGCGCCGGCGCGGGGTCAGATCTTGGAGCGACCCTCCCAGTAGGGGTCGCGCAGCTTGCGCTTGTACAGCTTGCCGTTGGGGTCCCGGGGAAGGGCCTCGGTGAAGTCGATCGACCTGGGCGTCTTGAACTTGGCCAAGCGGGTGGCGCAGTACTCGAGGATCTCCTCGGCCAGCTCGGGGGAGGGCTCGACTCCCTCGGCCGGCTCGACGACCGCTTTGATCTCCTCGCCCCAGTCGTCGTTGGGCACGCCGAAGACGGCCACGTCACCGACCTTGGGAAAGCCCAGCAGTGCGCTCTCGATCTCGGCGGGATAGACATTGGCCCCGCCCGAGATGATCATGTCGATCTTGCGGTCGCGGAGGAACAGGTAGCCGTCCTCGTCGATCAGGCCGACATCGCCGACGGTGAAGAACTTGCCGATGCGATTGCCGGCCGTCTTCTCCTCGTCCTTGTGGTACGAGAAGTCACCGGTCTGCATCGACATGTACACGGTGCCGATCACGTTGGGCTCCTCGACCCTGTTGCCCGCGTCGTCGAAGATGGCGATCTCGGAGATCGGCCACGCCTTCCCGACGGTGCCCGGCTTGAGCAGCCACTCCTCGGCGGTGACCAGGGTGCCGCCGCCCTCGGAGGCTGCGTAGTACTCGTCGATGGCGTTGCCCCACCATTCGATCATCTTGTACTTGACGTCCACCGGGCACGGCGCTGCCGCGTGGATCATGTGCTGCAGCGAGGACACGTCGTACCTGGTGCGGACCTCCTCGGGCATCGCCAGCAGCCTGTGGAACTGGGTGGGCACCATGTGGGAGGTGGTCACCCGGTACTTCTCGATGAGCTGGAGCATCTCCTCGGGGATCCACTTGTCCATGAGCACCACGGTGTGGCCCAGGTGGGCAGAGGCGCCCGAGTACCGCAGGACGGCGGTGTGGTAGAGCGGAGAGCCCACGATGTGGACGTTGTCCTCCCGAGGCTGCACCCCGAAGAGGAACAGGATCCCCGACAGGCCGAGGGCCATCACCTCGGGCGTGGCCCCGCTGAGCGGTCGGAACACGCCCTTCGGGTTGCCGGTGGTTCCCGAGGTGTAGTTCATGACGTCGCCGACGGTGCGGTCGGAGGGATCGTCGGTGGGCTGGTTGTCCCGCATGGTGGCATAGGAGCCGAAGCCGATGATCTCGCCGACCGCGAAGCACACCGACGAGGGGAGCTCGGCCTCCTCCGCCGCCTCGAGGGCGACGTCGGTGAACCGCTCGTGGGCGACGAATGCCTTGGCTTCCGAGTCCTGCAGGATGTAGGCCACCTCCGGGCCGACCAAGTGGTGGTTGATGGGTACCAGGTACCACCCGGCCTGCAGGGCGGCCAGATAGAGCTCGAACATCTCCACGCCGTTGGGGAGGAGGGTGGCCACCACGTCGCCGGGCTGGAGGTTGAGGTTGCGGAGGCCGTGCACGACCTGGTTGGCGCGCCCCAGCAGTTGGCCGGCGGTGTACTCGGCGCCGTCGGGCGCCACCAGAGCCAGATGCTCCGGATCCTCGTGTGCCAGTGCCCAGAATCCCAGATCGCCCATGATGCCCTGCTTCTCCCTACGCCGGTCATTGCCGGTTGCTTTGCCGGCTCGTGCCGGGTGTCCGGATCGGACGTCCCGGCCTCTCGGGCCGTCGCGCCGGTCGTGTCAACGGCCTGCGGTGTCGCCCGCGTCGGCCGCCCCGAGGATGATGACCGGGGTGGCGCCGTCCCGGTGGGGACGCTAGAACAGGTTCTCGTATACGGTCAACCGCCACCTGGGTGCGGTCCGCCGTGCAGGGCGGCGGCGCTGCCGGGCGGGGCCTGCGGACAATCGATGCAGAGGAGCAGCATGCAATGAGTGGATTCCTTGAGGGCAAGGTCGTGGCCATCACCGGTGCCGGCGGCGGCATCGGTCGGGCGGTGGCGCTGGCCGCGGCGGCGGAGGGGGCCAGGGTGGTGGTTGCCGACATCGGCGTCTCGCTGGCCGGCGGAGACCCCACCAGCGAGGTGGCCGAGGCCCTGGTCGGCGAGATCGAGGCCGGCGGTGGAGAGGCGGTTGCCGCGGCTCACAGCGTGACCACCCTCGAGGGCGGCGAGAAGATCGTCGGATCCGGCGTGGAGCGCTGGGGCCGCATCGACGGAGTGGTGGCCATCGCGGGCATCCTGCGGGAGCGGATGCTCTTCAACATGTCCGAGGATGAGTGGGATGCGGTCATCGAGACCCACCTCAAAGGCCACTTCACCGTCTTCCGGGCGGCGTCGGCCGTCATGCGCAAGCAGGAGGGTGGCGGATCGCTGGTCGCCTTCACCTCCGGCGCCTTCGCCGGCAGTGTCGCCCAGGCCAACTATGCAGCGGCCAAGGGGGGCATCGTCTCACTGGTCCGCTCGGCTGCCGCCGGCCTCGACCGATACGGCATCAGGGCCAACGCCGTCGCCCCGGTTGCCCGCACCCGCATGTCGGCCAATGTCCCCATGGATCTGGCGGAGATGGGCGATCCCGAGGACGTGGCGCCGCTGGTCGTCTACCTCCTGTCCGATCAGGCCAGGCACGTGACCGGGCAGGTCTACACCTCGGTCGGCCCGAAGATCGCCGTGTGGAACCAGCCCCGCGAGGTGCGGGCCGTGTACGCGGACGGTCGGTGGACGCCCGAGCAGATCGCGGCGCGGCTGGACTCGACCGTGGGGCAGGAGCGCATGCCGCTCCTCGACCAACTCGAGGCGTACCGGAAGGCAGCCGAGGCCAAGGCAGCCGAGGCCAAGGCAGCCGAGGCCAAGGCAGCGTCCGTATCGTGGGAGTCGGCAGACCGACCGTAGGGCGGGCCGGCCCGGCGCCGGCCCTAACCGGCGGCGAGGACGCAGAACTCGTTGCCCTCGGGGTCGGCCAGCACCACCCACCCCTCGTCCCCGATCTGGCCGACCGATGCCCGGGTGGCCCCGAGCGCTTCGAGGCGCTCGACCTCGAGCTCCTGATCGTCCGGGCGCAGGTCGAGATGGAGCCGGTTCTTGACGGACTTCGACTCGGGAACAGCCATGAAGAGCAGTTGCGGGACCGCCCCGTGGTCCGGGTGCCCGACCGCCGGCTCCACCCAGACGTCGCCGTCGTCGTCGATCCCGTGCTCCCATCCGAGTACCGCTGACCAGAATCGGGCCAGCGACAATGGCTCCACCGCGTCGATGCTGAGGGTGGCGATCTGTGACGGCATGCGCACCTCCCGAATCGGGTCGACTTGCTGCCAGTCTGCCCCTTGGCGGCTGTCGTGGGAGCCCGTCCGTCCGAACCCACTTGGACAGCTCGTGCGGCATCGGTCAGTGTTCGAGCAGTCAGGAATGGCAGCTGCCTGACGAGGAGAGACAGGCGGGACGCCAATCCGGCAGGCCGGTCATGCGCACCCCGGAAGGGCAGGTGACCCGATGCGCACTTCCCGTCCCCGCAGCGCTGCCGCTCTCTTCGGCGGGGGGCTCACTGTCATCCTCGCCGGATGCAGCACCGCCGGCACGACGGCATCGACCTCACCCAGTCCGGCTTCCACCAGCACCTACACTCTGATTCAGGTGCCACAGGCCGAGTATCAGTCAATCTACGACTTCATCTCGTCAGCCGAGAAGACCGTCGACATGACCATGTGTGCGTTGTCAGATCCCCAGGCCGATGCCGCCCTCATTGCCGATGCGAAGAGAGGGGTGGCGGTGCGGGTCCTGCTCAACAGCGACTCTGCAGGTGGAGGTGGCGCAGCGGTCAACCAAGCGGCCTATGACGAATTGGATTCTAGCGGGGTCACGGTGAAATGGGCTTGGCCCGGAGTGCTACGGCACCAGAAGTCGACCGTCGTCGATGGCACAAAGGCTGCTGTCATGACCTGCAATTTGGATGCGAGCTACTACGCCACACTTCGAGACTCTGTTGTCATCACCGACAACCGTGCCACGGCATCTGGAATCACGGCGACGTTCGATGCTGATTTCAACAACACGAGTTCTCCGCCCACCCGGGGCGTGGTGCCCGTAGGCTCGGAATTGATCTGGTCCCCGGGGGCACAGGCCGGATTGGCCAACCTGACAGGTGCTGCCCGTCCCGGCTCCACGCTCTACACCGAGAACGAGCAGCTGGACAGCACGCCTGTCGAGCAGGCTCTCGTGGCCGATCGCAACATGGGGATCTTCACCACCGACCCGACCGTGGCCCGGGGCACCACGACAACGATGGCCAGCGATTTCGCGGGCGCTACCCCGTACAATCCCAGCAGTTCCGACTCCGGTTCGCTTTCCACGACGACCGCTGCTTCCAGGACTCCGGCTCCGACCTCGAGCGGTTGAACCGGACGCCAGGCGGCTGAACTGCTCCCTCGTGGGTCAGGGCTGCTCGGCGCGCTCCTCGTCCAGGGTGCCGTCGCCGGGAATGCGCCGCTTCGCCCACAGTCGTCCGCACGGTTGACGGGCTAGGCACGTCAGCCCTCGTCAGGTGTCCCCTGGGTGGCAACGCCCGACCCGATGGGTGCCGGGGCGTCCGGGTCGCCGGCCGAAGCGGCTCCGCCCCCTGCGTCCTGGGCCGCGTCGCCGTCCTCGTCCGCGTGGGCCGCACCACTGGTCAGGTCGGTCCGGCCGTCGCCTCCCGCTCCTCCCTCGCCCCGCCTCCAGCGCCGGAGCGGTCCGATCCGGGAGATCAGCAGAAGCGTCCCTGCAACTGCCAGGAGGATGCCTGCGCCCTGGACCAGCAATGAACCGAGGTGCCCGTCCTCGCCGAGCCACAGATGTTCGTCGAAGAAGCGTTCGATGCCCCACAGCACCATGCCCACGCCGATGACGATGCCTGCAGGCGGCAGGACCCGGGCGGGGGGAGTGGTGGCCGGTGCCGCGTCCCCCGCCTCCTCGACCGGTTCCCCGACCGCCTCGACCGGTGTGGCGGCAACCGCAGCCGGCACCGGGGCGATGGAACGCAGCCATCGTTCGACCAGAAGCAGGATGCCGAAGATGGTGAAGTCCTCGATGGACTGGAGGATCGGCACCGGGAGCCGTTTGCCCACCTGTCCCGCGTAGTACATGCCGAACCACTGGTTGGTCGGGTGCCCGCCCCCGGCCACCATGAGCTGGGGGCCGAGCAGGCGGCCGATGCCCCAGCAGGCCATGAGCACCGGGGCCATCAGGTCGGCGAAGCGCATGCTCGGGAGTTGCGGGCACCGTCGTCTCGAGCTGACGATGGCGACCGGCACGGCGAAGAGGAGACCGCCGAACGACGAGAGCCCGCCCTGCCAGATGGCGAAGACCTGCGCCGGATGGTGCGAGTAGAAGGAGAAATTGGAGACCACGTGGAGGGCTCGGGCTCCGACGATCGCCGCCACGATCACCCAGAGGAACATGCCGGTCACCCACTGCCACGGATACCCGGCGGCGCGCACCCGGCGCTCGGTGTACCGCAGGCCGAACCAGAAGGTCAGGGCCAACCCGATCCCGTAGGTGTGCACCTCGAGGAACCAGATGTGGAACGCGACGGGTATCGGTCTCATGGGGAAGTGGGTCTCATGGTCAACGGGCGCCAGATCAGAGACGCAATCGACGCTCTCCCAGTATGCCCCAGGTCCCCGGTAGGGTGACACCGGGCAGACCGACCGACCGACCGACCGACCGGCCAGGCGCCCTGATCACAACCAGCTGCAGGTCGCCGTGCGGTAGCGCACGAGCCAGGACAAGGGGGAGCAATGGGATCGCTATCTGGCAAGGTCGCCGTCGTCACCGGTGGCGGATCAGGGATCGGGCTGGCCACGGCCACCCGCCTGGCCGAGGCCGGGGCGTCAGTGGCCGTCGTCGACCTCGATGGTTCGTCGGCCGAGCGGGTGGCCGGTGAGCTCGGAGGCCTGGCCCTGCAGGCCGACGTCGGTCGATCCGACGACTGGCCGGGCATCGTGGAGGCGGTCGTCACCCGCTTCGGCGGCATCGACCTCGCGCACCTCAATGCGGGGGTGACGACGGGAGAAGCGGATATCACCAAGGTCACCGACGACATCTACCGGCGAGCAGTGGGTGTCAATGTCGACGGCGTCGTGTTCGGCGTCCGGGCGTTGGTCCCCGCACTGTCGGCGCGCGGGGGCGGTGCCATCGTCGTCACCGCATCACTGGCCGGCCTGATCGGGTTCTCGCCCGATCCCATCTACTGCCTCACCAAGCATGCCGTCGTCGGTCTCGTGCGGTCGCTCGGGCCCCAGTTGGCCGAGCACCACATCACCATCAACGCGGTGTGCCCGAGCATCGTGGACACCCCGTTGATCGACGACATGCGGGAGGTACTGGAGGGAAGCGGGTTCCCCCTGATCGACGTGGCCACGGTGTCAGTGGCGGTCTTCGACCGCCTCGTCGGCGAGGAGACGGGTGAGGCCATGGTGATCCAGGCCGGACGGGAGGCCCTGCCGTTCCGCTTCGCCCGACCGCCCGGTCCTCGGGCCGGCGGCACGGTGGGCCAGATGCCACCCGAGGAGTTCGCCGCTCACGATCAGGGCTGACCGCCGCCCGGTGCTGCGGGCGACACCTGGCGGGCCGACGACGGCCCACCGCAGCAGGTGTGGTCGAGGCCGCGGTGTTTCCGGTTGACGGTGACGGGCAGTTGCTCCCGCGTCGACCCGAACTGCTCGAACTAGCCGACTCGACCGACGCCGGCGAAGCCACCGTCGGTCCGGACCCCGGTGATATGCACCGTGGCGCCCGTGTATGGCGCCTCGATCATCGAGCCGCCCCCGACGTACATGGCCACGTGCTCCGACCCTCCGGGGCCGTAGAAGAGCAGGTCGCCGGGCTCGATGTCGGCCAACGGAATGTGGGTGGTGTCGTCGTACTGCCCCCCCGAGTAGTGGGGGAGGCCGATCCCCACCTGGGCGTAGGCCCACTCGACCAGGCCGGAGCAGTCGAAGCCGGCCGGGGTGGAGCCACCCCACACGTAGGGCACGCCGATCATCGTCTCGGCAGCCTGTACGGCACCGGCGGCACCGGCGGCCAGAGGCGGCGGAGGCGCGGAGGGTGCCGAGGGGGCCGAGACGCCGCCGCTCGATGAGCCTCCGCCACTGCTGCCGCCGCTCGTGCTGGCGTTGGTGGTGCGGTTGGCGGCGGCCTGGGCAGAAGAGGCGGCGGCGACCTGGGCCTGTGCGGCCTGGGCGGCGGCGACCTTGGCATTGAATGCGGCGGTGGCGGCGGCCTGGGCGGCGGCGGCCTGGGCGGCCTGCTGCTGCTCGACCAGTGCCTGGATGTTGGCGTTGACGCTGTTCAGAGTGCCCTGGTATTGGCTGGCCAGGGCGGAGGCCTGGTTCTCTGCGCTGGACAGGCTGTCGAGCGTGGAGGTCTGCTGTGCCTGTTGCTGTTCAAGGGAGCTCTGCGCCGCCTGGAGCTGTGCCTGTGCCGTGTGGAGGTGGTCGACGGTGGTCGTCACGTTGCCGGTGGCGATCGCCGAGTACTCCGAGCGGACGCCACTGGTGTTGACGTTCGACGTGAACATCTGGGTCACCTGGCTGCTGGTGCCACTGTTGGTGTAGTCGCTGATGGCCTGTACCCGCAGCTGGGCCTGGTCCTTGGCCACCGTGGCCTGGTCCTCGGCCATCTGGCTCTGGCTGGCGGCGATCTGGTCCTTCAGCTGAGCGAGCTGATAGTCGGCCGAAGTGACTTGTCCGGTCAGCGCCTGCCGTTGGGCGTCAATGGACTGGATTTTGGCCGTGATCGCCGCAGCCTGCGCCTTGGCGTCGGAGATCTGATCGGCTGAGGCCGGCACCGAGGTGCAAATCACCGCCGAGGCCGCACCCAAAGCGGAGGCCATCGCGAGCAACGCAACTACCCGTCTGCGCGGCTTGCTTCGTGCGGTTTGGCAGGCACCTGGCTCGGACGTCGAGTACTGCTCGGCGTGAGTCATATGTGCATAGGTTCTACTCCAACCAGCGGGCAACCACAAGGACGCCCCCCCCTTGTGCGGCGCTGACCTGGACATTCTCTGCCAAAGAATCGCCCCGGCACCCCGTCCCACCGACTGTTCCGGGTAGCGCCGCCGAGTGCCGGTTCGAGCGTCGGAGCATGAGTCGACACGGCGGGGTAGGGTCGATGCCCATGGGTGAAATGATCGAATTTCCGAGCAATGGAAGCAGCGGCCACGGCTATATCGCAACCCCTGTTGACGGGTCGAATTCGACCTCGGGGATCATCGTCCTGCAGGAGTGGTGGGGCCTGGTGGACCAGATCAAGCACACCTGTGATCGGTTCGCCGAAGCCGGCTTCACTGCCCTGGCCGCCGATCTGTATCACGGCACCACCGTGCCGCTGACCGAGCCGGACGAGGCAGCCAAGGAGATGATGGCCCTCAAGATGGAGTCAGCGGCCAAGGACCTGAGCGGCGCGGTGGACGAGTTGATCCGCCGCACCGGGGGTTCACAGGTGGGCGTGATCGGATTCTGCATGGGAGGCGGCCTGGCACTGGTGCTGGCCACCCAGCGTCCCGACGCGGTCAAGGCGGTGGTGCCGGCCTACGGCGTGATCCCCTGGGCGGACGCCCGCCCCGACTACTCGCGGCTGGACGCCGCGGTGCTGGGCCACGCTGCCGAGCTGGACGACTCCTTCACACCCGATGCGGCGCGTGCGCTCGAGGCCGAGCTGCGCGGCCTCGGCAAGGATGTCGAATTCCACCACTACCCGGGGGCGGGCCACGCCTTCTTCAATGAGGACCGGCCCGAGGCCTACGACCATGACTCCGCCGAGCTCCTCTGGGACCGTACCGTCGCCTTCTTCCGTGAGCGGCTGAACTGAGCCGGAGTGGCCGCCGCGCCCGGTCTCGTCGATGAGTACCTGACCCTCGGCCTCAGGCTGGGTCGCCACATCGACGGACTGGTGGACGCGTACTACGGCCCGCCCGATCGGGCCGGCGCAGTCGCCGCCGAGCCGGTGACGGCACCGGGGCGCCTGGTGGCCGAGGCCAAGGGCCTGATTGCCGCCATCGACGCAGGGGGGGAGCTCGACCGGTCGACCGGCGGCATCGGAGCCGGCGGCGGTGCCGGGGCCGCGCCCGCCCGCCGGCACTGGCTGCGGGCGCAGGTCGTCGGGCTGTTGACCACGGCAAGGCGACTCTCCGGGAAGTCGATCGGCTACGCCGACGAGGTGGAGACCTGCTACGGGGTGCGCCCGACCCGGGTGGACGAGGAGGTCTTCTCGGATGCGCACCGCAGGCTCGACGAGGTGCTACCCGGTTCCGGTCCGCTCGCCGAGCGGCTGGTGGCGTGGCGGGAGTCGCACGCCGTGCCGGTGGACCGCCTGGGCGCGGCCATCGACTCGCTGGCCGAGGACCTCCGCGAGCGGACAAAGCGCCTGTTCGGCCTGCCCGAGGGGGAGCACGTCGAGTTCGAGCTGGTCACGGGTCAGCCCTGGTCCGGGTTCAACTACTACCTGGGCGACCTGCAGAGCCGGGTGGCGGTCAACACCGACCTCCCGGTCCTGTCGACCGGGCTGGCCCACCTGGTGGCCCACGAGTCGTACCCCGGGCACCACACGGAGCACACCCGCAAGGAGGTCGGACTGGTCCGGCGCCGGAGTTGGTGGGAGGAGTCCATCTTCCTGGTGGGCACCCCGCAGTGCCTGCTCGCCGAGGGCCTGGCCGATCTGGGCCTCGAGGTCGTCATGGGCCGACGGCCCGAGGCGGTGGTGGCCTCCCACCTGGCCCCCCTCGGCATCCGCTACGACATCGAGGTCGTCGCCGCGGTGTCCGAAGCCGGCGAGGCCCTGGGCGCCGTCCGACAGAACGCGGCCTTCCGCCTCCACGAGGACGGCGCCGACAGCGACACGGTGACCGGCGAGGTGGCCCGCTGGGGCCTGCTCTCGCCCGATCGGGCGGCCAAGGCAGTCGAGTTCCTGACCCATCCGACGTGGCGGGCCTACCTCACCTGCTACGTGGAGGGCCTGCCGCTGTGCCGCTCGTTCGTCCACGGCGACCCGGCACGGTTCGAGCGGCTCCTCTCGGAGCAGCTGACCCCCGACGTGCTCCAGGACCAGATCGCGGCGGACCGGGCCCGTTCCGCCGCTCCGGCCCAACCGGTCTGACCGGACCCGCCGGCCTGTGTTTTGGCCTGCCCCCGATTGGGCCGTACCATCGCGGTATGTCCGAACGCTCCCGGTACCTGCCCCGCCGCTCCTGTATGTCATCGCCAGGGTCGAACGAACGCTTTCTGGCCAAGGCACCCACCGTGCCGGCCGACATGAGCTTCCTCGACCTCGAGGACTCGGTGGCCCCGTCGGAGAAGGAGGCGGCCCGCGCCAAGGTGGCCGACGCCATCAAGAACCTCCCCTGGGACGACCGCGTGCTGTGTGTGCGGATCAATGCCTGGGACACCGAGTGGACCTACGGCGACGTGATCGAAGTGGTGTCCAACGCCGGGGAGCGGCTCGACGAGCTGATGCTTCCCAAGGTGCAGACCGCGGCCGAGGTGGTCGCCCTCCACCTGTTGCTCTCCCAGGTGGAGAAGAAGTGCGGGCTTCCGGTCGGGCACATCGGGATCGAGGCCCAGATCGAGACCACCCGCGGGCTGATCAACGTCGAAGAGATCTGTGCGGCCTCGCCCCGCCTCGAGACGATCATCTTCGGCCCGGCCGACTTCGCCGCCTCGATGGAGATGCCGGTCCTGACGGGCGGCGTGGCCATCCCCGAATACCCGGGTGACCACTTCAACTACGTGTTCTCCAAGATCCTCATGGCCGGCAGGGCCAACGGGCTCCAGGTGATCGACGGCCCGTTCCTCAAGATCCGCGAGCTCGACAGCCTCCGCGAATTCTGCCAGCGCACCCGAGTGCTCGGCTACGACGGCAAGTGGGCTCTGACGCCCGACCAGGTGGGCGTGCTCAACGAGGTGTACTCGCCCACCCAGGAGCAGTTCGACAAGGCGTGGCACATCTTGGACGCCTACCGGAAGGCCACCGAACATGACCGGGCCGGTGCGGTCATGTTCGGTGACGAGATGATCGACGAGGCGTCCCGCAAGATGGCGACCAAGTTCGTCACCCGTGGCGAGCGCGCCGGGCTGAGCCGGTCGTCAGGCTGAAGCCGGCGAATCGGGGCCGGCGGGGCAGGAATGCCCCGGTCAGCTGCCGGCGTTGCTCAACAGGCGGCGGGCGATCACCTTCAGGGCCAGGGTCTCGTCGGCGCCCTCGAAGATGGACAGGACACGGGCGTCGACGAAGTACCGGCTGACCGGGAACTCCTCCGCGTAGCCCATGCCGCCGTGGATCTGCAGCGCCTCCCGCGTGACCCACTCGGCCGCCCGGCACACGTACGCCTTGATCATCGACGCCTCGAGCGTGCCCTCGCCCTTCGACATCAGGCGGGCCACCTCGTAGGAGAACTGCCGGCATGCCTGGATGAGCACGGCCATCCTGGCCAGCTTGGCCCGGGTCAGCTGATAGTCGACGATGGGCGCCCCGAACACGACCCGGTTGCGGGCGTAGTCGAGGGCCGCCTCGTAGGAGGCCTGCATCACCCCGAGGGCGCGGGCGGCGGTCTGCAGGCGCCCGTTCTCGAATCCTTGCATCTGCAGGTAGAAGCCCCTTCCCAGACCCCCCTCACCGCCGACCAGGTTGGCGTCGGGCACGAACCAGTTCTCGAAGGCCACCTCGTAGGAGTGCATCCCCCGGTAGCCGAGGGTGTCGATGGCACGGCCCTCCATCCGGCCCGAGGAGTCCGACGGCCGCCCGTCGGACCCGGCCGTCTGGGTGAAGAGGAACCCGTGCCCGTCGGCCTGGGGCTTCTCCACCATGAACAGGGAAAGGCCCCGGTGGGCCCTCGACTTGTCGGGATCGGTGCGGGCCAGCAACATGACCACGTCGGCGCGGGCGGCGAAGGTGCACCAGGTCTTCACCCCGTTGATCAGCCAGCCGCCCTCGGTGGGCACCGCGGCGGTGACCACGCCGGCGACGTCCGACCCATAGTCGGGCTCGGTCACGGCCACGGCCCCCATCACCTCGGCAGTGGCCAACCTGGGCAGCCAGTGCTGCTTCTGCTCCTCGGTGCCGCCGTGGACGATGGCCCGGGTGAGGATCTCCGGCCGGGTGATGAGCGAGCCCCCGGCTCCCAGCGAGCCCCACGCCAGCTCTTCGGTGGCCACCACCATGCCCAAGTAGTCGGCCTCGCCACCGGTGGCGAACCCTCCGTACTCCTCGGGAACGGACATGCCGAAGCCGCCCATCTCCGCCATTCCCGTGATGATCTCCTCGGGGATGTCGGTGTTGGCCCGGTGGATGTGCTCGGCCCGCGGGCGGATCTGCTCGTCGGCGAAGCGGTGGAAGGTCTCGCGCACCAGCTCGAAGTCGGCATCGAGGTGGCGGGGGCCCTGCTGTTCGGCCAGCGAGGCCAGGAAGTCCGGGGCCCGGTAGGTGGCCACGAACTGCTCCGCGGGAGCCAACCAGTCGGCACCGATTCCCCACTCCTTGGAGCGGCCGACGGTGCGGGACGCCAGGTCGGCCAGCGCGTCGGCGGTGAAGGCACAGGCGATCCGGGCCTCGACGTCCCCCTGCGCGCCGTAGGCGAGCACCGCGTCGGCGGTGCGGACGGCTGCGGCGGCATGGGCCACGTCGTAGGCGAGTACCTGGACCTCGTCAGGTCCCCCCGCCGCGGCCATGGCGGAGATCCCGGCGTCGACGACTGCCTGGGCCACGGCAATGGCATCGGCCGCTGCTGCGAGATCAGGGGAGGGGAGCGGTTCGGTGGTCACTTCCCAAGGTTACCGATTCGTGGATGGCGATCGGCACGGCCGTCACGCTGACGGGCAGCCTCAGCGTGCGGGGGCCTGGGCTACCACGGTCACCAGGGGGGGCAGAACAACGGGGTCGTCCCCGGGGTCGACGCCGGTCAGGACCTCGAGGTAGTCGGCCACCGGCCCCGGCCCGGCACCCGCAGGTGCCTCGGCCCAGGCGTCGACCGTGATCAGCCCGGCGTCGCGGGCCAGCGACGGCAGCAGGGCGCCCACGTCGGGGTGTCGGGCCGACGGCATCGAAAACGGCTCGCCGCCGATCCGACCGGCCGAGGTGATCGGCTCCTGGGCCACCACCCATCCTCCAGGACGCACGGAGGCGGCCATCCGGGCCAGCACCACCGAGGGGTCCACCACGTGGAGGAGCAGGAACCGGCAGAAGGCGAGGTCTACGGCTTCGGGGAGGCGGAGATCCTCGCCGGACTGGGTGATTGCCAGCACCTGGCTGTGCGCGGCGGCGGCCTCCGCCACCTCGTCGCGCGCGGTGGGATCGCTGTCCACCGCGTAGACCCGGCCCTCGCGCCCGACGATCTCGGCCAGCGCCACCGACACATCGCCCCCGCCGGCACCGACGTCGACGCACGTCCATCCGGGGCCGATGCCCAGCCGATCGAGCGCGGTGGCCAACGGTCGTCGGTAGACGTCGTCTCTCAGGCCCCGGAACTCCATTGCGCCACGTTACCGGCCGCCGCCCGGGGGGTGGCAGGTGGTGCACGAGGCGAATCCCCTCGGGGGCAGGTGCCCGCTCGCTGTCTCGGGAGATCGGCCGCTGACCCACATGGAAATTGCACCAGATCGGAGCCAGTAACCTCACCTTCCGTGAGAGTGACGATGATGTTGTGCGACGCTGCCCAGGTATCCGACGGCAAGCTCTATGTGCTGGGTGGTGGGTGGAGCATGACCGGGCCCGACCCGGTGCCTTCGGCCATCGCACTCAAGATCGATGTGGGCTGGCACGAAGCCGAGGCGCCCCACCACTGGGAGCTCTTCCTCGAGGACGCGGACGGGCGCCCGGTCATGGTCGACACTCCCGACGGCGAGCATCCCGTCGAGGTGCGGGGGGAGTTCACCGTGGGGCGCCCCCCGGGCATCCCCGAGGGATCCCCGATCGACGTGGCGCTGGCCGTCAACCTCGGCCCCCTGCCGCTGACCCCCGGTACCCGCTACACCTGGCGCATGGCCATCGATGGCGAGTCGCAGTCGGACTGGGTGCTGGGGTTCACGACGCGGCCACTTCCCGTCCAGGACTGAGCGAGGCCGGTGGCCGGGCTCGGCGCATCCCGGCTGAGTCGTTGGTTCGCTGCCGGAGTGGTCGTCTCGGGGACTGCGGTCCTCGGGACGGTCGCCGTCCACACCACGTCGGCCTCCACGCTGGCCGCCCAGGCGGTGCAACGGTCAGCCGACCAGGCCGACGAACGCCTCTTCGACTGCCTGTCGGATCGGGCCCATCAACTGGTGTCCCCGTCCGAACCCGTGCACATCCGGGGTGAAGGCCTCGAGCAGGTCATCTACCTCGAAGGCTCCATCGCCGCCTGGGCCTCCCTGACGCCCGGCGACCGACCGGCCCCGGTGACGCTGGACATCGCGTCAGGCAGCGGCCCCGGATCGTGCGGCGGGTTCGTGCTGACCGCCGAGCACACCGGCCGGCCATGACCCCGGTGTGCTCCGGATGCGCATGACGACCCGGCGCCGGCCATGACTGCCGACGTCGTGCGCACCGTGGTCGTGCTCTCACTGGCGGGGGTACTGCCCTCGGTGGCGCTGGCCGGAGTCCGGCCGGTGGCCCTGGCGGTCACCCCGCTGAGCGGGGCGGCCATCGCCGCGCTGGCCTCGACCTGCTGCCTGGCCATCGCCGGCGACCTGTGGGAGTGGTTCGTCGTGCTCGCTGCGCTGGCCGCAACTGCGGTCCTCGCTGTCTGGGCCCTCCACCCGGGCTCGCGCCCGTGGACCCGGGACGCCGGCGCGTGGTCGTGGCCGGTGCTCGGCGGCATGGCAGTGGTGATCGCCGTGGTCGTCTGGTCCCTGCGCGGGCTGTCGGCGTCCGATGTCGGCTTCGACGCCCGGATGTTGTGGGTACTGCGGGGTGCCTGGTTCGTCCACGGCCACGGGGTCGCACGAGGCGTACTCTCCAATGTCTCCTACCAGTTCGCCGAGCCGAGTTTCCCCCCGCTCATCGGATCGGCAGCCGGCATCGGCTGGGTGGTCAACGGGATGGAGGTGGGCAGTGCCGCCTCGTTCCGGCTGGGACAGATCGTGGTCGGCGTCCTCAACGGTTGTGCCCTGGTCACCCTGGGCACCGCCATGCTCCGGGTGTCGACCTCCGCCACCCGGCGGCCCGGACGTGTTCCGGACTGGGTGGCCGGCGTGGCGGCGGCAGTGGTGGCGGCACTGCTGTGCACAGCGGCCGCCGGATCGGCCGGGAGGTACCTCACCAACGGGTTCGCCGACGCGCCCTGGATATTCGCCGCCGCGTTCGCAGTGGTGTTCGGGCTGTTCCTGCCCGTGAGCCGCTCCAACCTCGGGGTGGCGGCGGTCGGCGTTGCTGTGGCCGGCCAGATCAAGTTGGAGGGGACCGCCACCGCCGGTGCCGTCGTGGTGCTGTTGACCCTGCGATATGCCTGGGCGGCCCCGTCGCGCCGGGGCCGGGCGGCGGCCGCGGTCGCAGGAGGAGCGGGGCTTGCGGCGTTGGCCGCCTGGCCGATCCTCGCCTCGGCCCTCCATGCGGTGCCCGACGCCGACACCACCGGACCACGCATCGGAACCATCGACGGGCGCCTTCATGCCACGGTCGATGCGTTCGGCGCCTATCTCCACCTCGTGCCGGTCGTCGCCGTGGTGGCGATCGTCGGTGCCCTGACCCTGCGTGGGTCGCGCCGTGAGTTGGGACTCGGGAGCGACCTGGCGCTGTGGCTGGTCATGGCGTGCAATCTGGTAGTGGTGGCCGGCACCTATGTCTTCGGCACGACGGCGATCCGCGTGTGGTTGGGGGTGTCGGTCGACCGGGTGGTCCTGTTCGCGGTGGTGATGACGCTGGTCGACGTGGCGGTCTGGTCGTTGGTGGCGGTCGACCTTCTGCTGTCCGAGGGAACGCCCCCGGCGTTGGACGGCGGCCGTCCCGGCGTACTACACCAGCGACCATGACCATCTACGACCGCCCCTTCGGCCGCCACTTCGAGGACTTCGAGCCGGGTGACGTCTATCGCCATTGGCCCGGCAAGACCATCACCGAGGCCGACGACCACCTGTTCTGCATGATCACCATGAACCATCACCCTCTGCACACCAACGCCTGGTTCGCCGAGAACGAGAGCGTGCAGGGGAAGAACGTGGTGGTGGGCAACCTGGTCTACTCCCTGGCACTGGGCATGAGCGTCCCCGACGTGAGTGGGATGGCCATCGCCAACCTCGAGGTCGAGTCCCTGATCCACCGGGCGCCGACCTTCCACGGGGACACCATCTACGCGGAGACCAAGGTCATCGCCAAGGCGGAATCGAAGTCGCGGGACGACCGCGGCGTGGTGACGGTCGAGACCAAGGCGTTCAACCAGCGTGGCGACGAAGTGTGCTTCTTCCGGCGGAAGGTCATGGTCTGGAAGCAGGCCGCCGCCCCTGTGCGCCGCCGCCCCTACGGGGACGACGTCTGGGGTTGAGTGGAACTGCCGGCCGGTGACCCGGGGACGGGTCGCGTTCCGACGCGACGCCGTCGGGAGCTTCGAGGCGGTGGGGCGATTCGCCCGCCCGCCCAGGTCCGCGCCCTCGGTCGTGCCGTCGAACGGTGGGGGACAGCGACGGGCGCCGACTCCCGACGGCCCGCATTGCCGTGGCGATCGACCCGGGACCCCTGGGCCGTGCTGGTGAGCGAGGTGATGGCCCAACAGACCCAGCTGGCCAGGGTGGTGCCGGCCTACCTCCGATTCCTCGAGATGTTCCCCACGCCGGCAGCGTGCGCGGCCGCCCCCTTGGGCGACGTGCTGCGGGCCTGGGAGGGGATGGGCTACAACCGCCGCGCACGCAACCTGCACCTGGCTGCCGATGCACTCGTTGCCGAACACGGCGGTGCCGTCCCTGCCGACCTCGCCGCCCTGCTGGCGCTCCCGGGCGTGGGCCCCTACACGTCCCGGGCGGTGTTGGCCTTCGCCTTCGGGCACGACACAGGGGTGGTGGACACCAACGCCGGAAGGGTGTTGTCGAGGGCGGTGGCCGGTCGGCCGCTGCGCCCGGCCGAGGCCCAGGCCCTGGTGGACGCCATGGTGCCCGCCGGGGGCGGGTGGCGGTTCGGCCAGGCCCTGCTCGACCTCGGTGCCATGGTGTGCGTCGCCGCAGCACCCCGGTGCGGCGACTGCCCCATCCGGCCCCGCTGCCGCTGGGCGTCGGCCGGCCGGGGCGGTCCGGACCCGGCCCGGGGCTCGGCGGCGGTTTCGACGGCCCAGACGGTGTTCGCCGGATCCGACCGGCAGGGTCGGGGCAGGCTCGTCGATGCGTTGCGGAGGGCGCCCGTGCCTCCGGACCGGGTCTCGGCTGCGATGGGATGGGAGGACGACCCTGGACGGGCTGCCCGGGTGGTGGAGGGCCTCATCGGGGACGGGTTGGTGGCCCGTGAGGACGGCGGAGTGCTCCGCCTCCCTTAGTGCCGCCCCACGCCCGCGTTGCCTACGGTGTGGACTGCGGAGCTGCACCGCCTTCGGGCTGCCGGGGCCCGGTGCCGGTTCCGGGCCGGGACTGGGCGGTCAGGAAGCGGACGATGTGGTCGTTGACCTCGTCGGGCTTCTCCACGTGGAGGAAGTGCCCGGCTCCCTCGATGACCACGACCTCCGACCCGGGTGCCAGGTGGTCGGCAACCGGGCCGATCACCTCGATGCCCATGCAGCCGTCGTCTGCGCCGTGCAGGTAAAGGGACGGCTGCGGGGCCGTCGTGTCGCCGGCCACCTGGGCGGCAGCGGCCTCCGGGTCGTCCGGCGGGCCGGCGAACATCGCCCGGTAGTACCCGATGGCAGCGCCCAGGCTTTCGGGAGCGGCCAGCGCCTTCTTCACCTGTGCGGCATCCCAGGACCCGTCGAAGCCCGGCGACCAGGCCGCCCAGAGGCGGTCGATGAAGACGAAGTCGTCGACGGTCACCCCGTACTCGGCGAGCGCCGTCTGGAAGAAGAAGATGTACCAGCTGCGGTGCAACTGGTCGAAGGCGAAGAACCGCTCGCCCATCGACCGCTGGGGCGGCACTGCGGCGGTGACGGCTGTCCGCCAGCGATCGGGCTGGAAGGCCGCCGCGCCGTAGGCCGCCATCGCCCCCCAGTCGTGCCCGATGATCACGGCGTCCCCGTCGCCACCGAGGGCCTCGTGGAGAGCGCAGGCGTCGAGGGCGAGCGTTCCGGAGTCGTAGCGGCCGTCCTCGGGCACCGAAGAGGGCGCGTACCCGCGAAGGTAGGGCGCCACGGCGCGGTACCCGGCGTCGGCCAGGCGGGGGAGCAGGTGGCGCCAGGTGTGGGGGGTGTCCGGGAAGCCGTGAAGGCACAGGGCCAGCGGCCCGTCCTCAGGCCCTTCGCCCAGGCAGGCGAACTCGATGCCGTTGGCCTTCACCGTGCGTTGATCCATGTCCCCGAGGGTACCTCGGGGTCGGGCCGGCGCCGCGGCTAGCCTGCTCCTTCTGTGAGAATCACCTACTTCGGCGTACGGGGCTCGTGCCCGTGCTCCTCCGACCAGCAGCGTCGTTACGGGGGCAACACCTCCTGCGTCCTGGTCGAGGTGGCTGGCGAACCTCCCTTGATCCTCGACCTGGGGACGGGGCTCCGCTCCCTGGGCAACTACCTCAACGTCTCCCTCCAGGCCGCAGGCATCCCGCTCGAGGCCAATGTGTTCCTGACCCATCTGCACTACGACCACGTGTTGGGGCTGCCCTTCTTCTCACCCATGCGGGACCCGGGCGCGGTGCTCGAGATCTACGGCCCGTCGCAGGACGGGCCGGAAGGGGAGTCGCTGCACGACGCCATGGCCGGTATGGTCAAGCCTCCTTTCTTCCCGATCCACATGGCCGACTTCCGCGGCGAGCTGCGCTTCCATGACCTGGGGGACGGCGACGACGTGACCCTCGGGTCCATCAAGGTGAAGGTGCGTGCCGTCCCGCACATCGGGCACACCCTCGGCTTCCGGGTCGAGGCCGACGGTCGCAGCGTGGCCTACATCTCGGATCACCAGGCCCCGGTCGATCGCCAGACCGTGGACCGGGGGGTCATGGACTTGTGCGACGGCGCCGACGTGGTCATCCACGATGCCCAGTACACGGAGGACGAGTTCGTCCTGTTCTCCGACTGGGGCCATTCCACCCCCGCCTATGCGGTCCATGTCGCCAGTGTGGCCGGGGCCCGCAAGTTGCACCTGTTCCATCACGATCCGGCCCATGTGGACAAGGAGATCGACCAGATACTCCACCAGTCGCGGCGCATGGCCTCGAAGTTGCCCTTGTCCGAGGTGATCGCCTCCGCCGAAGGGATGGCGTTCGACCTGGGGGCCGAGTGACCGTGGTGTTCGACACCGCCGGGTTCAAGGACGCAATGAGCCGCTTCACCACCGGGGTCACCATCGTCTCGGGCATCGAGGAGGGCGAGCCGGTGGGCTTCACCTGCCAGAGCTTCGTCTCGCTGTCCATCGACCCACCGTTCGTCGCGGTCGCCCCCGCCCGCACGTCGACTAGTTGGCCTCGCATCGCCAGGGCAGGGAGCTTCTGCGTCAATGTCCTTGGTCGGCACCAGGTGGATCTGGGCCGTGCCTTCGCGGCCTCCGGAGGGCGGAAGTTCGAGGGCGTGGAGTGGCATCCGTCGCCGGGCAGCGGCTCGCCGGTGATCGAGGGCTGCCTGGCATGGGTCGACTGTGCCGTGGAGCTGGTGCACGACGCCGGCGATCACGAGCTGATCATGGGACGTGTACTCGACCTCGGGTCAGGGGAGGGATCGCCGCTGCTGTTCTTCCGCAGCGGGTTCGCTGCGCTGGCCCCGCTCGGGCGCGACGAGGAAAGGGAGTAGCCGGTGCCACAGATCAAGCAGTCCGAAGTGATCGCCGACGTCGTCATCGTCGAGCCCGATGCCCACGGCGACGAACGGGGACGGTTCGTGGAGACCTACCGGCGGAGCTGGTTCCCGCTGGGTCGCGAGATGACCCAGGCCAACCGGTCCGAGAAGCAGGCCGGTGCGATCGTGGGCCTGCACTACCACCTGCACCAGGCCGACTACTGGTACGTCCTCCGGGGGACGGCCCGCGTGGTGCTCCACGATCTGCGCCAGGGATCACCTACCGATGGCGCCACGCTCTCCCTCGACCTCGACGGCGACCACGACCGAGGCCTGTTCATCCCGCCCGGGGTCGCCCATGGGTTCGCCTCGCTGACCGACCTCACCCTGTGGTACCTGGTGGACGGCTACTACAACCCGAACGACGAGCTGGGCGTGGCCTGGGACGACCCGGCAATCGATGCGGACTGGGGCCTCGTCGATCCGGTGCTCTCGGACCGAGACCGTTCGAACCCGTTGCGGTCGGAGATCCCGGCAGGCGTGCAGCCCCGAGCGGGCCTCCGTACCTGACCGGCCACCTCCGGGCCCGGGAGGTCGGGCCCGCTGTCGCCCTGGCGAGCCCCTTCGGTGCCTCCTCCTGTCTGCCAGACTGCGCAGATGGCCCCCTCCACGGCGCGCACGCCGGCCCCCTCCCCCGACCGGCTGGGCTCACCGGCCTCCGGGGTGCTGGTCACCGGAGGGGGATCGGGAATCGGCAGGGCGACGGCGCTGGCACTCGCCGAGGTCGGGCGGCCTGTTGCCGTCTGGGACATCGACGCCGAGGGTGCCGAGGAGACCGCCACCATCTGCCGGCGGGACCACGGGGTCGTTGCCGAGTGGGCGGCCGTCGACGTGGCCGACACCGCCGCCATCGAGAAGGCCGTGCCCGAGGCTGCCGACGCCCTGGGCTCACTGGGTGGGTTCGTCCATGCCGCCGGCAGGTCGGGGCCGATGCCGGTGGACTTCGTCGATGACGAGCTGTGGGACGCCACCCTGAATGTGAACCTCCGAGGTGCAGTGATGATCTCGCGCATGCTGCTGGAGCCGTTCCGCCAGGCCGGACCGGGGTCGGCCGCCGTCCTGATCTCCTCGGTCGAGGGCCTGTTCGGGAGTGCGTTCCTCACCGCCTACTGCGCGTCCAAGGGCGGTGTACTGGGTGTGATGCGATCCATCGCCCAACGATTCGCCAGTGAGGGCTTCCGGGTCAACGCCGTCTGCCCGGGCGCGGTGGACACCCCGATGCTCCAGCCTGCCTTCGAGCTCCCCGGATTCCGCGCGCAGCTTGAGGAGAGGACCCCCTTGCAGCGAGTGGCCACCCCCGACGAGGTGGCCAGACCCATCCGGTTCCTGCTCTCCGACGAGGCGTCCTTCATCACCGGCACCCACCTCACCGTGGACGGGGGGATGACCTCGGTGACCGCCATCTGAGCTCTCGGGCGGGCGGTTCCGCCTCCTGTCACCCGCCCGGGACGGCGCCGATCTGGGCGCCGGTGCCCGTGGAGCCCCCTTTTCGGGGTTGAATGGTCCCGATGTGGATCGTCCTGATCGGAGTGGCGCTGGTTGCCGTCGGGGTTCTGGCCGCGGGGCTCCGCCGGCGACCCAGAAGCCACGACCTGCACTCGGTGCGGAGCTACCACTCGGCTCTCGGGACGCTGGAGCACCTGTCCGACAGGGTCGGACCGTCGACAGTGAGGCCCCCCGACCGGACCGACCGGCCGGCAGAAGGCCATGTGGCCGACGCCCCCGCAGGCGATGACCGGGCGGAGGGCGACGGGACCGGCCCCGGACCCAACCGAGCGGTGCCACCGGTTCGGATCTGGGGCAGGGCCGACGTTCCCGACCCCGACGCGCCCCTGATCTTCGACGACGCCCGCCTCATCGAGCGGTACCGTTCAAACCCCGCGGGCGAGGGAGCACCGGCGGTCCGGTCGGGCCGCGCCCAGAGGATGGCGCTCGACTCGATGAACCATCGACCGCGGCGCAAGACCGCGGTGGTGCTCGTGGCGGCGGCCCTCGTGTTCTTCGGGGCGCTGGCGTACATCGGGAGCAGGCGCCCCAACACTTCGGCCCACCCCACGACCTCGTCCACGACCCGGACAACCGGCCCGGCGTCCACGTCCACGACGGCCGGCTCTGCGAACCTGGGGGCGGGCGGGGGCAACGCCGACAAGACAAAGACCAAGACCAAGGTCACCCCGACCACGCTGCCCAGCCGGATCGTCGCCTCGTCGTCGACGGCGTCGTCCGCCACCTACCCGGTCGGAGGCAACTCCTTCCAGATCACGGTGACGGCCACCGGGCCCTGTTGGATCGACGCCTCGACCTTGGCCTCGGGGTCCACGCTGTGGACAGGTTCGCTCCAGGCCGGGAACGTCCAGGTGATCCAGGCCACCGGGCCCACCGCCGTCCAGATCGGCGCCGCCTCCGTCTCCTTCACCGTCGGCACCGTGCCGGTGGTGCTCCCGACGCCGCTCCACACCCCGTTCGTGGCGACGTTCCAACCGGTCGCTGCGGCCTCGACCAGTGCGACCACGACGATCCCAGCGGGGCCGGCGGCCACCTCCCCCGGCTGAAGCGCCCGGATCGGGGGCGCGCTCGGGTGCTGCCCGCCCGGCGGCCGCCCGGGTCATGCAGCTCAGGGGGGCGGTGCCTGTTCGGTGAGGCCGAGGGCGTCGAGGATGAAGGCGTAGACGAAGGCCTCGTCCTTCCAGGCGTCATAGCGGCCGGAGGGGCCGCCGTGGCCGGCCCCGAGCTCGGTCTTCAGCAGCACGTTGTTCTCCGGATTGGCGGCCCTCAGCTTGGCCACCCACTTGGCCGGCTCCCAGAATCCCACCCGGGGATCGGAGAGGCCGGCCGTCGCCAGGATGTCCGGGTAGCGCACTGTTGCCCCTGCCTCGTCGACCGAGCGGACATTGTCGTAGGGCGAGTAGGACTTGATGACGGAGTAGATCCCGGGGTCGTCCACGGGGTTTCCCCACTCCTCCCACTCGAGCACGGTGAGGGGAAGCGTCTCGTCCAGAATGGTGGTCAGGCAGTCCACGAAGGGGACCTCGGCGACGATGGCCCGGAACAGTTCCGGGGCCAGGTTGGCGACCGCCCCCATCAACAGGCCCCCCGCACTTCCGCCCCGGGCCACCAGCCGGTCAGGCGAGGTCCATCCGCCGGTCACCAGGCTCCGGGCGCACGCCACGAAGTCGGTGAAGGTGTTTGGCTTGGCCGCGAACTTGCCGTCCTCGTACCACCGGCGGCCCATCTCCCCGCCGCCCCGGACGTGGGCGATGGCGTAGATGAACCCCCGGTCGAGGAGGCTGAGGCGGAGCGAGGAGAACGTCGGGTCCATCGAGGCCTCGTACGAGCCGTAGCCGTACAGGAGGCACGGCGCGCCATCGGAGCCCCCGCGCCTTCCGGCCCCTTCCTGGCCGGCAGCGCCCGGGGCAGGGACCAGATCGGGCCGGTAGACCAGGGAGATGGGCACCTGGGTCCCGTCCTCGGCCGCCGCCCATCGGCGCTCGGTCCGATACCGGACCGGGTCGAAGTCCCCCAGGACCGGCTGCCGCTTCCGCAGGACCGCCTCGCCCGTGTCGAGGTCGAGGTCGTAGACCGATCGCGGGGTGGTCAACGATGTGTACCCGTAGCGGAGCGTCTTGGAGTCGTACTCGGGGTTGGCCCCTCCCCACACGGTCGAGGGGGACTCCGGCTGGCTGACCGGTGTGGATGCTCCTGTCGACGCGTGGATGACCCGTATCCGGGTCTCCCCACCCTCCCGCTCGTAGACCACCAGGTGGTCGGCGAACGGGTCGACCGCGTCCAACCTCACCCCCGGGCGTGCCGGAATCACCTCACGCCACTGGGCCCGGTCCGGGGCCCGGTCGGGTGCCTCCATCAACCGGAAGTCCTCGGCCCCGTCATTGGTGACGATGAGGAAGCGGCCGTCGTTGCTCCCACCTTGCGCGTCGCCCCGGTCGTGGTCGACGCTGTACTCGATGCCGTGGCGCCGGGGCTCGATCACCGTGAACTCCCCCCGAGGGTCGTCCGCGGACAGTGCCTGGAACTCGGAGGTCACCTTGGAATCCAGGCCGCACAGGATGAACCGGTCGTCCTTGGTGCGACCGACGCCGAGGTAGAAGCGGTCGTCGGGCTCCTCGAGGACCAGCACGTCGTTCGAGGGGTCGGTGCCGACCCGGTGGCGCCACAGCTGGTAGGGGCGCATGGCCTCGTCCACCCGGACGAAGAACACGGTGGCGTTGTCGTTGGCCCAGGCCACCCCATAGGACGTGTCCTCGAGCGACTCCGGTGACTCCAACCCGGTCGAGAGCTCACGGAAGCGCATGGTGTAGCGCTCACCGCCGGTGGTGTCGGTGGAGTAGACCAGCCATGCATGGTCTGGGCTTACGGAGAGGTTCCCGAGGGCGAAGTAGTCGTGCCCTTCGGCCAGGAGGTTCTCGTCGAGGATGACCTGCTCTCCTTCGGGAACCCCTCCGTGTGCATCCCCACCTACGGCGGTGGCCGCTCCCTTCTCGGCGACGGCGGCGTCGGCCGGCCGGCGGCCGTGGATGCCGTAGTTGCTCCCTTCCACCGTGCGGCCGTAGTAGAACCACGGCCCCTTTCGGACCGGGACCGAGAGGTCGGTCTCCTCGATGCGGGCGACGATCTCGTCGAACAGCGCGGTCTGGAGCCCGACGGTGCCGCCCATGGCTGCCTCGGTGTAGGCGTTCTCTGCGGCCAGGTGTGCGATCACGGCGGGGTCCTCTTTGTCCCGGAGCCAGTACCAGTCGTCGATCCGGATGTCGCCGTGTGCCACCAGTTCGACCGGTCGCCGTTCGGGGACCGGCGGCCCGGCTGGTCGGGGAGCGTGGCCTGAGGGGTGGTTGTCGGGCATTCGACCAGGATGACACGTTGCCCCGGCACGGAGATCGGGGACCCGCTCGCTCCGGCCTGCAGGGTTGTTACTATCTGTGTAGGAGAAATCCACAGCACGCCCGAACGGCGACCCAGGAGCCCTCATGACCACCACCGACCTCGACCTCGGAAAATACAAGCTCGGATGGTCAGACGAGGAGGACTATGTCTTCAAGCCCAAGAAGGGCCTGAACGAGTCCATCGTCCGGGAGATGTCGGCGATGAAGAACGAGCCCGACTGGATGCGCGACTTCCGGCTGAGGGCCCTGCAGCGCTTCGAGAAGCGGCCCATGGCCCAGTGGTTCGCCGTCAACATGCCCGACCTCGACTTCGACGACATCTACTACTACATCAAGCCGACGTCGGGACAGGTGGAGGATTGGAACGATCTCCCCGACGCCATCAAGAACACCTACGAGAAGCTGGGCATCCCCGAGGCGGAACGCAAGTACCTCGCCGGAGTGACCGCCCAGTACGAGTCCGAGGTGGTGTTCCACCGAAATCGTGAGGATCTCGAGTCACTGGGCATCATCTTCTGCGACATGGACACCGCGGTGCGCGAGTACCCCGACCTGGTGCGCAAGTACTTCGGGACCATCATCCCGCCCAACGACAACAAGTTCGCCGCCCTCAACTCGGCGGTCTGGTCCGGTGGATCGTTCATCTACGTCCCGCCGAACGTGGTCGTCGACCAGCCGTTGCAGGCATACTTCCGGATCAATGCGGAGAACATGGGCCAGTTCGAGCGGACGTTGATCATCGCCGACGTCGGAGCCCAGGTCCACTACATCGAGGGCTGCTCTGCCCCGGTGTACACCACCGACTCGCTGCACTCGGCCGTGGTGGAGCTGGTGGCGCTGGAAGGCTCGCGGATCACCTACACCACCATCCAGAACTGGTCGAACAACGTCTACAACCTGGTGACCAAGCGCGCCCGGGCCGAAGCCGAGGCCCATGTGGAGTGGATCGACGGCAACATCGGTTCACGTCTCACCATGAAGTACCCGTCGGTCTACCTCATGGGGCCGAAGGCGTCGGGGGAGGTGCTCTCGGTGGCCTATGCCGGCGCCGGCCAGCATCAGGACGCCGGGGCCAAGATGGTCCACGCTGCACCGGAGACGACCTCAACCATCGTCTCCAAGTCGATCTCCAAGGACGCCGGCATCACCACCTACCGGGGCCTGGTGCACGTGGACGAGGGCGCCAAGCATGCCAAGAGCTTCGTCCGCTGCGACGCGCTGCTCCTCGACGACACGTCCGTGTCGGAGACCAAGCCGTACATGGAGGTCGGCGAACGGGACGCCCGCGTCGGCCACGAGGCAACGGTGTCCAAGGTCGGGGACGATCAACTCTTCTACCTGATGAGCCGCGGTCTGTCGGAGACCCAGGCCATGGGCATGATCGTCAACGGGTTCATCGAGCCGATCACCCGGACCCTGCCCATGGAGTACGCCGTCGAGTGGAGCCGATTGATCGAACTCCAGATGGAAGGCTCGGTCGGCTGAACCGGTCCCGCTCATCAGGCGGGTACGCCGGAGCACGCGGCGGGGCCGGTCCGCATCCGATGAGACGGCCGTGCCCCCGAAAAGGCAGAATGTCACCATGCCGATGAGGGAAGAGTGCAAGCACTTTCAGAGCCGGACCTACGAGTCCGGAGAGGCAGCCAGGTTCTGTGTGCTCGACCTGGCTCCTGAGGCGCCGTGGAGGTGCCCCGACGACTGTCCGGCGTACGCTCCCCGCATGGCCGATGTCGGGTGGGACCACGGCTCGCTGATCGAGCCGAAGCTGGAGACGATGCCCGACGTCCCCGTCGACGAAGCGGCAAGTCTGCTCGACCAGGCAGAGGACATCGTCAATGCCGCCGGGCCCGAGATCGTGGCCGAGGTTCGCAAGGAGGACGAGCTGCAGGGTCGGACGGGGCGCCACTGGTGGAACCGCAAGCGCTGAGCGGCCGGCCGGTGGGGCCGTCCTCGGGTTATCGCCCGGTGAAGACCCCTGGGCGCTTCTCGGTGAAAGCGGTCATCGCCTCGAGGAGGTCATCAGAGGCAAGGAACCCGGCGTTCCATGTGGCCACGTAGTCGAGCCCCTCGGCCACCGAACGCCCTTCGCCCGCACCGAGCACCGCCTTGGTACCCTGCACGGCCAGTGGCGAGTTGGCGGCAATCTCTGTGGCCATGGCCCGGGCGTCGGCCAGGACCGCGTCGGCGTCGGTGCTGACCTGGTTGACCAGGCCGATCCATTCGGCGCGGGCAGCGGTGATGTCCTTTCCGGTATAGGCGAGTTCGGCCAGGTGCCCTTTGCCGATGATGCGAGGGAGGCGCTGCAGACTCCCCACATCGGCCACGATGGCCACCTTGGTCTCCCGGACGGAGAAGATGGCGTCCGCGCTGGCCAACCGGATGTCGCAAGCCGCCACCAGGTCGACGCCGCCGCCGATGCAGTAGCCGTGGATGGCGGCGATGACCGGCAACCCGCACTCGGCGACCGAGCTCACCGATGCCTGCAGGCGGAGGATCTCGGCCCGGGCCGATCGGGCGCGCGCGGCCATGGACACCGGGGCGCCGTTGCCGGTGGCGGTCGGGCCGGTCAGACCCGACATCGCCACGAGGTCCAGCCCGACGCTGAAGTGGGGTCCCCGGGCGGCCACCACTACGGACCGGATGTCCGGTTCCGATCCGATGGCGGCCATGGCGAGGGGCAGATCGGACCAGAACGCCGGTCCCATGGCGTTGCGCTTTTCGGGGCGGTCGAGCCACAACGTGGCCACATGCCCGTCGACCTCGATGGCCAGTACCTCGGAAGCGAAGGTGTCAACAGTGGAGGGCGTCATGTGCAGAATCGTAGGCCGCAGGACGGTCGGCCGCCGAGCCACGATCCAGCGCCGGCGGGTCGGCCCGGACCCACGGCCAAGTAGTATGGGATCGAGGCTCGCGAACCGGGCCTCCTTGCGCGAAAGGCCTGCTGTCCTGTCCACGTTCACTCCCGACTCTGCTGCCGCCTTCTCCGGCCCGGCCTGGCTGCGGCAACGGCGGTCTGCCGCCGCCGAGGCCTTCTCGTCGTCGCCCCTGCCCACCGAGAAGGACGAGGTGTGGCGGTACAGCAGGATCGACCAGCTCGACCTCGATCGATTCCGTCCGTCCGGAACGATGCCCGTCCAGCCGTCCAGCGACCCCGGTCCCTCGCCCTCCGACCGGATCCACTCGCTGGTGAGCAGCCTCGGCGTCCGGGCCGGGCTGGTGGTGACCATCAACGGGGTGCTGGCCACCGTGGCGTCCTCGGTCGGCGACGAACTGCTGACGCTCGGCCGAGCGACCGAGCATGCCCACATGGAGGACCTGCTGGGGTCGGTCGTGTCCGCACCGCGGGACTTCCAGCTGCTGAACGACGCATTCGTCGTCGACCCGGTACTGGTGGACGTCCAGCCAGGGGTCGTCATCGACGAGCCGATCGTGATCGTGCACATGATCACCGGTGCGGGTGGCGACGCCGTGTTCCCGCGGACGATGATCCGCGCCGGCGTGTCATCGGCGGTCGGGGTCATCGAGATCGTCGTCGACGTCGACACAGGGTTGCTGGCCGACCTCCCCTCGGACGGGGTCCGAGGGCCCAACCGGCCACTCGAGCACCTGGTGGTCCCGGTCACCGAGCTGCAGGTTGCCGACGACGCCACCCTCGACTTCGTCAGCGTGCAGTCGTTGGGCGCGGAGACGTGGCAGGTCGCCCACCAGGCGAGCACGATCGGTGCGAACGCCACCCTCCGCAGTTTCGCAGTGGCCCTGGGGGGGAGCTACGCCCGTCTGCGCACGGACTCGGCACTTGCCGGAGCAGGCGGCACGAGCATGTTGCGTGCCGCCTACATCGGCCGCGACGAGCAGATGCTCGATTTCCGTACGCTGCAAGACCACCTGGCCCCGCGAACCACGAGCGACCTGCTCTTCATGGGGGCAGTCGCCGACCGTTCGCACTCCGTGTACAGCGGCCTCATCCGGGTTCGCCGCGGAGCGGTCCGCTCCGACGCCATGCAGACCAATCACAATCTGGTGCTCGACGAAGGGGCGCACGCCGACTCGGTGCCGAACCTCGACATCGAGGAGAACGACGTGAAGTGCAGCCATGCCTCCACGGTCGGCCCGGTGGACGAGGACCAGCGCTACTACCTCGAGTCGCGTGGCGTCGAACCGCAACGAGCCGAGCAGCTGATCGTGTCGGGCTTCTTCCAGAGCATCGCCGAGCAGGTGCCCCTGGCCGGTACCCGGTCGCTGATCGGCAACGCACTGGCCCAACGGGTCGGAGTGGGCCATGTCTGATTCCACCTCCGACACCCATCCGCCGAGGAGGGCCCGCCTCTGCGGTCGAGCTGATCTTGCACCGGGCGAGGCCAGGCGCTTCGACGTGGCCGGGCTGCGGGTCGCCCTGGTGCGCATCGGGGACGACTTCTACGCCATCGGGGACCGGTGCAGCCACGAGGACTACTCGCTGGCCGACGGCGAGGTGTGGCCCGGCGAGTGCGAGATCGAGTGCTCCAAGCACGGGTCCACCTTCGACCTCCGGACGGGCGAGCCTTGCTCCCTTCCGGCGACGCGTCCCGTTCCGGTCTACGGACTCGTCCTCGACGAGGCCGATGTATCGCTCGTGGTGCCGTGAGCACCGGCGAGCTGGTCATCGAGGAGCTCCGTGCCGGCATCCCCGGTCGGGAGATCCTGCGCGGCGTCTCGCTGACGGTGCGCAGCGGTGAGGTGCATGCGGTGATGGGCCCGAACGGATCCGGAAAGAGCACACTGGCCCACGCGCTGATGGGGCGCCCCGGTTACGAGGTCCTCGGTGGATCGGTGACGTTGGACGGCATCGATCTGCTGGCGCTGCCGACGTGGCAGAGGGCTCGGGCTGGCCTGTTCCTCGGCATGCAGCACCCCATCGAGGTGCCCGGGGTCTCGCTGGTGGACTCACTGACGGCGGCCAGGCCATCCGTCCCGGCCGCCGAGATCGGGGCCACTGACGCCGGCGTCGGCGGGCGCCTGCACGACGAGGCCCGGCGCATCGGCTTCGACGAGCGATTCCTCGATCGTCCGCTCAACGTGGACCTGTCCGGCGGCGAGCGCAAGCGTAACGAGACCCTCCAGTTGGGGGTGCTGCGCCCGCGGTTCGCCATCCTCGACGAGATCGATTCCGGACTCGACGTCGATGCGCTCGGCGTCGTGGGACGAAGGGTGCAGGAGGCGACGGCCGAATGGCACCTGGGCGTGCTGGCCATCACCCACTTCCGGAGGCTGCTCGACGTGCTGCACCCCGATGTGGTGCATGTGCTGTCCGGAGGCCGGGTAGTGGCCACGGGCGGGAGCGACCTGGCCGAGATCGTCGATCGCACCGGATACGCGGCCTACGTCTGAGGCAACTCCTGCGCCGGCTCCCCGTGTCCGCCCGGGTTCCGGGCGTCTGAGCCGATCGCGAGCAGGCGGGTCCTGGCACCTGGCCGCCACGCCCGGTTGGTAGCGTCTGCCTCATGGCTCGCCGAGATCGCCGACCAGGCGGCGCCCACAGCGCGTCCCGGAAGGACACCGGGCCGCCCGCCCCCGCCGCCGGCGATTCCGGAGCCGGACAGGGCGGGACACCTCCGCCCGGTGCCGCCGCCGCCCCTCCTACTCCCGGCATCCCCTTGCCCGATACGGGGCAGCCTCTCAGCCGTCGGGAGCTGAAGGCCGGCACCCGGTCGTCGAAGGCCGACGGCAAGGCGCCCAAGGGCAGGAAGAAGAAGGCGAAGCACACCTGGCTCGACCGGGTGCTGCTTGCCGGGGTCATCGTCGTGGGGTTGGCCCTGGTCGGCGTGGGGACCGGCTATGCCTACGTGCAGTACCGGTTCAGCCAGGTGACCAAGGTGACGGTGAAGCACCTCAAGAAGGCGCCGGTGGGCCAGCCGTTCAATGTGCTCCTCATCGGATCCGACTCGCGTGTCGGGGAGAGCGCCGCCGATGCCGCCCACCTCGGCAATCAGTCCGATGCCGGCGGTCAGCGGAGCGATGTGGTCAAGATCGTCCACATCGTGCCGGCCACCGGCCAGGTGAGCGTGCTGTCCATTCCGAGGGACACCGTGGTCACCGTGGCCGGCGACACCAGCCAGATCGGGAAGTACAACCGCATCAACGCCACCTACAACGTCGGGCCCGACCAGCTGGTGCAGACCATCGAGGCCAATTTCGGGATTCCCATCGAGCATGTGGTCCAGATCAATTTCGAGGGGTTCCGAGGAGCCGTCGATGCCATCGGCGGCATCTACCTGAACTTCCCCTATCCGGCCAAGGACACCTATACCGGCCTCAACATCACGCAGACAGGGTGCCAGCACGTGAACGGCGGCTACTCGTTGGCCGTGGCCCGTAGCCGGCACTACGAGTACTTCAAGGACGGGTACTGGCAGTACGACGGGACCAGCGACTTCGGCCGGATCCAACGCCAGAACGCCTTCTTGAAGGCGGTCATCAACCAGGCCGAGAAGCAGTACAACCCCCTCACCCTGAACGCCTTCATCGGCTCGGTGGTGCAGGGGGTCACCATCGATTCGACGTTCACGGTCAGCGACCTGATCTCCCTGGCCCAGCAGTTCCACACCTTCGCGTCCCAGTCGCTGGCAACGGCGACCCTGCCCACCTACAACGCGAGCTCGTACGAGTTCGGCTATCTGGGCTCGGTGCTCTACGTGCAGGAGCCCCAGGCCACCCAGGTGATCACCCAATTCCTCGGAGGACCCCCTGATGCCGCGCTCACCCCTCCTCCCGGTCCCAACGGGGTGGTGTCGACAACGACGACGTCCACCTATCCGACGGGGAACACCCTCAACACGACCGGCGGGAGCACTCCCGCCACGTTGGCGCCGTCCGCCACTACGACCACCGTCGAGACCGACTTCGACCCCACGCCCTGCTGAGGCGTTCCTGCGGAACGCACGGGCGGTGGGGGGGTCCTCAGGCGGGCGCCTCGATCTCGTCGAGGCCCTGGGCGAGCGTGTTCCAGCTGAGGGTGGCGCACTTGATGCGAACCGGGAACTTGACCACGCCCTGCAGCGCGGCGAGCTCTCCCAGCGCGTCGGCATCGATGGCCTCGGGCTCCGTGGCCTCGGCGTCCTCGTGGGCGGACCCGTCGCCTGCCGACGGAAGAGTCGACTCGTGGACCGACATCATCCCCTTGAACGTCCGGATCAGCTCGCGCACTTCCGTCACCGGCTTGCCCTTGACGGCGGCCGACATCAGGGAGGCCGACGACTGGCTGATCGAGCAGCCGGTGCCGGCAATCCTGATGTCCGAGACCGCGCCGTCCCTCACCTCGAGGGTGACCACGATCTCGTCGCCGCAGAGCGGATTGAATCCCTCGATCCGGTGTGCAGGAGGGGACTCGAGCTCGCCCCTGTTCCGCGGCGAGCGGTAGTGGTCGAGGATGATCTCACGGTAGAGGTCCTCCATCCCGGGCATCAGGCCGGTGTCCCATCGGTCGGCGGATCCCACCGAAGAGCGCCACCGCCCCCGGCCGTGGCCGCACGCCTCCGGGCGAGCCGTCGGGACGGGTCGGGGTGATCCATCCCTCCAGCGTACCGGCCGGTGCTCATCGGAAGAACGCCCCGGTAGCGTCGAGCGCCTGGACCAACGTGTCGACGTCGGTCTCGTCGTTGTAGAGGGCGAAGGAGGCGCGTGCGGTTGAGTTGACGCCAAGCCGGCGCATCAGCGGCTTGGCGCAGTGATGGCCCGCCCTCACGCACACCCCGTACTGATCGAGGATCTGCGAGATGTCGTGTGGGTGCACGTCCCGGAAGGTGAAGGACAGTACCCCTCCGCGTTCGGCGGCATCCTTGGGTCCGAAGATGTGGATGTCGCTCCCGAACCTCTCGGTGAGGGCGGCCATGGCGTAGGTGGTCAGGGTGATCTCGTGGGCCCGGATCGACTCCATGCCGATGTCGTCCAGGTAGTCGACAGCGGCACCCAATCCGACGGCCTCGGTGATGGGAGGGGTTCCGGCCTCGAAGCGCCAGGGGATGTCGTTGGGGGTGAACCCGTCCTTGCGGACGTCGAGGATCATCTCTCCGCCACCGAGGAAGGGAGGCAGCTCCGACAGCAGCTCCTCCCGCCCCCAGAGCACACCGATCCCGGTCGGGCCGAGCATCTTGTGCGCACTGAACGCCAGGAAGTCGACTCCGAGTGATGCTACGTCCGTGGGGAGGTGGGGAACCGACTGGGCCCCGTCGGCGACGACGACGGCTCCGGCTGCGTGGGCCAGGTCGGCGATGCGCCGGACCGGGTTCAGCGTCCCGAGCACGTTGGACATGCAGGTGAGCGCCAACAGTTTGGCTCCGTCGAGCAGCTGCTCGAGGTCGTCGAGGATGAGCGCACCGTCGTCGTCGATCGGAATCCAGCGAAGATGCAGCCCCCGCTCGGCGGCCAGCATGTGCCAGGGGACGATGTTGGCGTGGTGCTCCATCTCGGTGAGGACCACGGTGTCCCCCGCGTGGCAATGGGTGCGTCCCCAGGTGCGGGCCACCAGGTTGAGGCACTCGGTGGCATTCTTGGCGAAGACCACCTCACGTGACGGATCGGGGGCACCGATGAACCGGCCGACGTTGATCCGGGCTGCCTCGAAGCGCCGGGTGGCCTCCTCGGCGATGCCGTAGACGCCGCGGTGGACGTTGGCGTGGGTCGTCTCGTCGTACTGGCGCATGGCATCGAGCACCTGGAAGGGACGTTGGGACGATGCCGCCGAGTCGAGGTAGGTGATGGGGTGGCCGTTGACCTCGCGAGCCAACAGGGGGAAGTCCTTGCGGAGGGAGGCGAAGTCCACCGCTCGATCCGAACCGTTCAGTTCCGCCATGCGTCGTACCCCTCGGTCTCCAGCCTCCGGGCCAGCTCCGGGCCGCCCTCGGCGACGATGACCCCGTCGATGAGCAGGTGCACCCGGTCGGCGGCGAGCTCGTCGAGCATGCGCTGATAGTGGGTGATCACCAGAACCCCCAGTTCCGGCCGCGCCTCGCGCACGGTGTGCACGCCCCGGGCCACGGTGCGCAATGCGTCGACGTCGAGCCCCGAATCCGTCTCGTCGAGCACGGCCAGCAGGGGCTCGAGGATGGCCATCTGCAGGATCTCGTTGCGCTTCTTCTCCCCACCGGAGAACCCGTCATTGAGGTGGCGTTCACCGAACGACGGGTCCATGCCCAGCTTCTCCATCCACTCCATCATCATGAGTCGGACCTCGAGCACCGACATGTCGATGCCGCGACGTGCGGACAGTGCCTGGCGGAGGAATTGGATGACCGGCAAGCCGGCAATGGTCTCGGGCTCCTGGAAGGCGAGGAAGATCCCGGCCTTGCCCCGCACGTCGGTCGGCCATGCGGTGATGTCCTCGCCCCGGAAGCGGATCGTCCCCGAGGTCACCTCGTAGGCGGAGTTGCCGAGCAGTACGTTGGCCAGGGTGGACTTTCCCGATCCGTTCGGACCCATGAGCGCGTGCACCTGACCCGTTTCGACCGAGAGGTCGACACCGCGCAGGATGGGCTCTCCCTCCACCGACACGTGCAGTCCTTCGATCTGGAGGAGCGGGGGTGGCATGGCCTCGATGGCCTCCCCGGCTCCGCTGGCGGTCTCCTGTGGCACGGCCACGATCCTAGCCGCACCCGGCAATTAGTCCTACGGGGATAGGGAGAATCCGACCGCCCGGCAGGATGCCAACCGGGGGATGCCAACCGGAATTGCAACCACCACCAGGTCAACCGGTACGGTGAACGCATGGCCGACCCGTGGAACTTCGCCGGTCCGGTCGCGCAGCACAATTCGGGCCCGGGCGTGGTGACGCTGGTCGACGAGTCGACCTTCGCCATCAGCAGCAGCGCCGGTGACATCTCCACCGGCGGGGCCCAGGGCCTGTTCGTCCGTGATACCCGCCTCCTTTCGCGCTTCGAGGTGCTCGTCAACGGAGCCAGGACCGAGCCACTGGCCGCGGTCACCGACGACCCGTTCTCCGCTACGTTCGTGTCCCGCTGCCTACCCGCCCCCGGACGGGCCGACTCCACGCTGATGGTGTTCCGGTCCCGCCACGTCGGGCAGGGGATGCGGGAAGACCTCACGCTCAGGAACTTCTCCGACGAGGCGACCTCCTGCACGGTCGAACTCTTCATGGACGCCGACTTCGCCGATCTGTTCGCGGTCAAGGAAGGCAGGGTCGGGACCGGGCTGGAGACCGGCGAGGTCAAGCGCTCCATCTCCCCGCCGGACGGCGGGGGACCGGACGCCACGTCCGCCCGCGTCACCTACACCTACCGGCGCGGAGGTGTCTCGCGGGGGGTGGAGGTCCGATTCGCAGCACTGGCCGGGCTCAGCCCCGATCTGGCCACGTTCGAGGTCATCGTACCGGCGCGGGGTGAATGGACCACGTGCATCGAGGTCGGTCCCGTCATCGACGGGATCTCCTTCTCCCCGAGGTACCGCTGCGGGGAGCCCATCGAGCGGGCGACACCCACCGAGCGCCTGGCACAGTGGCGGCGGCAGGTGCCACAGGTGGAGACCGACCACCCGGGGTTGAAGGAGGTCATCGCCCGGAGTGCCGAGGATCTGGGCGCCCTGCGCATCTTCGATCCCGACTATCCCGAACGGGTGGTGGTGGCCGCGGGCGCCCCGTGGTTCATGACGGTGTTCGGGCGCGACTCCATCCTGACCGCCTGGATGGCGTTACTGGTCGACCCGGATCTCGCCCGGGGCGTGCTCCAGACCCTTGCTCGATTCCAGGGCACGGAAGTCGACCCGCGCCACGAGGAGCAGCCCGGCCGCATCCTTCACGAGATGCGCTTCGGCGATGCGGCGTCCCTGTCGCTCGGCGGCGGCAGCATCTACTACGGGACCGCGGACGCCACGCCGCTCTTCGTGATGCTGCTCGGCGAGATGCGGCGCTGGGGGGTGGCCCGCGAGATGGTGGACGAGCTGCTCCCCAATGCCGCCCGAGCCATCGAGTGGATCGAGCAATTCGGTGATGCGGACGGGGACGGCTACGTGGAGTACCGCCGGGAAACGGACCGCGGACTTGCCAACCAGGGATGGAAGGACAGTTGGGACGGGATCCGCTATGCCGACGGAAGGGTCGCCGAGGCCCCGATCGCCCTCTGCGAGGTGCAGGCCTATACCTATGGCGCGTACCTGGCCAGCGCCCACTTCGCCTTCGAGGTCGGCGACACCGCCACCTACGAGCGGTTCCGGGCCAAGGCCGCTGAGCTGAAGGTGGCGTTCAACCGCGACTTCTGGCTGGAGGAGAAGGGGTGGTTCGCCGTCGGGCTCGACGCCGACAAGAAGCCCATCGACTCGCTCACCTCCAATATCGGCCACTGTCTGTGGACGGGCATCGTCGACGAGGACAAGGCCCATCAGGTGGTGGAGGCACTGGTGTCGCCGGCGATGTTCACCGGATGGGGCCTCCGCACCCTGTCGAGCGAGAGTGGCGGCTACAACCCGATCAGCTACCACTGCGGGTCGGTGTGGCCGCATGACACCGCCATCGTGGCGGCCGGCCTGGCCCGTTACGGGTACGACGGGGCCGCGCAGAAGCTGATCTTCGCACTGCTCGACGCTGCCGGTGCCCAGGGCGGAAGGCTCCCGGAACTCTTCAGCGGGCTCGACCGGGCCGAGCTGGACATGCCGGTGGGCTACCCGACGTCGTGCTCCCCCCAGGCATGGGCGGCGGCGTCCCCCCTGCTCTGCCTGCGGACGCTGCTCCGGCTCGATCCGTGGATCCCCTATGGAAAGACCTGGCTGTCCCCGAACCTCCCCGAGGGGATCGGCTACCTGAGGGTCGAAGGGATCCCCCTGGCCGGATCGCGGGTGACCATCGAGGTCGGGAGCGAGGTGTCCGGCGGCGTCGCGGTCGAGGGGCTGCCCCCGGAGATCGAAGTCATCCGGGAGCCCCGGCGCCCCTCGACGGCGGTCTGAGCAATTCGGAGCAGCCCGGGCCGCCGGCCACCTGCAGCCCGGGTCCCGGGTCGATCACCAGCCTCGCTCGACCCACTCACCGAGGTGTGGCGTCTCGGTGCCGATGGTCGTGCCGGCCCCGTGCCCGGGGAGCACCAGGGTGTCCGGCCCGAACTCGGCGAACAGCCGGCGTTCGATGGAATTGATGATGGTGGCGAAGTCCGCGTTCTCGAAGGAGGTGTTGCCCGGCCCTCCGGGGAAGAGGGTGTCCCCGGTGAAGAGCAACGGCGTGCCCGCCACGGCGAAGCACATCGAACCCGGCGTGTGACCCGGCGTGGCGATGGTGGCGATCCGGAGCCGTCCCACCTCGAGCGTCGACCGGTCCTCGAGGATCTGGTCGTAGGAGGGGAGCATCCCTGCGTCGGCCTGGGTCACGGCCACGTCGATCCCGGCGGCGCGGACAGCCTCGACGGCCTGGATGTGGTCCCAGTGCCCGTGGGTCTCGACCACCTGGCGCACGTCGAGGGCCCGGCACAGGTCGAGCAGACGGTCATGTTCGTTGGCCGCGTCGATCAGCAGTGACTCGCCGGTGGACCGGCACCTCACGATGTAGACATTGTTCTCGACCGGGCCGACCACCACCCGGTGGACCTCGACCGCTGCATCCTGGTAGTCGACGGTGGTGTCTGGCACGGAACGGGGGCCTCCTGACGGGCGACGGGCCCTTTCGGCCCACACTACGGAGGGTACCGGGCCCGTGACCCGGAGCGGTCCCGCCGCGCCCGCGGCCCAGGGTAGTTGCCGCCCGTGGCCTGTTGGTCAACCGCGGCACGCTTCTGGTAGACAAACGGAGCAGGCACTCCCCGATCCGGGGACCACCCAGGGGATGGAGAACAGGATGAACTTCGCTTTCAGCGAGGAGCAGGACGAGCTCCGCAAGTCGGTGCACCGGTTCCTCGAGGACAAGTCGCCCGAGACCGAGGTCCGCCGGCTCATGGAGACGACCGATGGCTACGATCCCGCCGTCTGGACCCAGATGGCCGAGCAATTGGGACTGCAGTCACTGATCATCCCCGAGCAGTTCGGGGGGTCGGGATTCTCCTATGTGGAGCTCATCGTCGTCCTCGAGGAGATGGGGGCCGCACTGCTGTGCGCCCCGTTCTTCTCCACCGTGGCGCTGGCAACCAACGCCCTGCTCACCTCGGGTGACAAGAGCGCCCAGGAGTACCTGCTCCCCGGCATCGCCGCAGGTGACACAATCGCCACCCTGGCCTTCACTGAGGACTCCGGCAGATGGGACGCCGACGGCATCACCCTGGCCGCGGCTCCATCGGGCGACGGCTGGGCGCTCAACGGCCACAAGTCGTTCGTCATCGACGGGCACACCGCCGGTCTGATCCTGGTCGTGGGACGCACCCCGGCGGGCCTGTCCCTGTTCGGGGTCAAGGGAGATGCCGACGGCCTCACCCGCACGCCCCTGGCCACGATGGACCAGACCCGCAAGCAGGCGCGCCTCGAGTTCGCCGACACCCCTGCGTGGCTCATCGGAGTTGACGGGGGCGCGGGGCCGGGGTTGTCCAAGACGCTCGACCTGGCTGCCGTGGCGCTCGCCGCCGAACAGGTGGGTGGCGCCCAGCGCTGCCTCGACAGCTCGGTCGAGTACGCCAAGACGCGCATCCAGTTCGGACGGCCGATCGGCAGCTTCCAGGCCATCAAGCACAAGTGCGCCGACATGCTGTTGGAGGTGGAGTCGGCCAAGTCGGCGGCCTACTACGCGGGGTGGGCTGCGGCGGAGGACTCCGACGAGCTTCCGGTGGTGGCCAGCCTGGCCAAGTCCTACTGCTCGGAGGCCTACTTCCATGCTGCCGCCGAGACCATCCAGATCCATGGAGGCATCGGCTTCACCTGGGAGCATCCGGCCCACCTCTACTTCAAGCGGGCCAAGTCCTCGGAGCTGATGCTGGGGGACCCCTCCTACCATCGGGAGCTCCTGGCCCAGCGCATCGGCATCTGAGCCCCCGCCCGTGCGGACCGTTGCGCGCCGAGCGTCGACCATCCTCGTCGTGATCCTCCCCACCCGCGACGGGGCCCACCCGCGATCTGGCGTAGCGTCTTCGTGATGAGTGATCTGAGGCGAATCATCAGCTGGCTTCTGCTGGCCCTGCTGGCCGTGGTCGGCCTCTGTGGCGCGACCCTGGGAGTGGCCCTGTCGCCCACGACGGCCCCGCTGTCCCAGGCGGTGACCAACACGCTGGCTGCCGCCAGCTACTCGGAGGTCCTGAGCGAGCAGACGCCGCAGGGCACGGAGACCGCCTACCTCACCTTTCAGGCCCCCGATCGCCTGGGCGGCTACATCGAAAGCGGAAGCAGGCGCAGCTACGTCTACGTGATCGGGGGGTTCGAGTACCAGAGCGTGACGACCTCGAACTCCGCTTCCACCAAGCAGCTGACCTTCTACCGCCAGCAGAGCCAGGGTGGGGCCACCGCCGTCGACCCCGCCCAGATGTACCTGCGCCTCTACAAGGAGGGGAAACATGAGCATCAGTCGGGGAACACGTACACCTTCGCCCTGACCCAGGGGAGCCAGTCCGGCACGTTGACCTACACGGTGTCGGGCCAGTACGTCTCGGAGTTCACCGCAAAGGTACCCAGCGCGTCGATCCAGCTGGTCATCTCCCAGGTCGGGTCGGCGCCCCCGGTGGCGCTTCCGGCGGGTGCCAAGGTCATCGGCACCACCTCGCAGGCTGGCTAGCCCGAGGACCGTAGCGGTCAGCCGGGTGTGGACGCCCTGGACCGGGCCTCGGCCTTCACCTGCTGCTTGTACTGGCGGACCTTGGTCGATGCCTCGGGTGAGTCGATATCGGCCACCGAGCGGAAGGTGCCCGGCTCGCCGAAGGGCGCGGCCGCATCCTCCCAGCCGGCCGGCCGGACCCCGAGCTGCTTGCCGAGGAGGGCCGTGAAGATGCGGGCCTTCTGCTCGCCGAAGCCGGGCAGGGCCTTCAGGTTGGAGAGCAGCTCCTCGCCGTCGGTCGCCGTGGTCCAGATGGCCGCGGCGTCGCCGCCGTACGAGTCCACGATGACGGTGCAGACCTCCTGTACCCGTCCGGCCATAGATTTCGGAAACCGGTGCAGCGCCGGTTTGGCGCCGAAGGCCGAGGCCAACTCCTCGGGGTCCATGGAGGCGATGGCCTCGACCTCGAGCTGCCCACCGAGACGCGCCTGCAGGTCCAAGGGTGCCTTGAAGGCCCGCTCGAGGGGGATCTGCTGGTCGAGGATCATGGCGATCAGCAGGGCCAACGGGTCGTCCGAGAGGAGTCTGTCTGCGGCTTCGTCGCCGGTCACCTGGATCACGGCGTCAGGTTAGCCGGAGCGTCGTGGCCGGCCCTCCCGTCGGCCCGCTGACCAGGCCGGCGCCGAGCCCGAGGCCGCCGCGCCAGTGGGGGACGGCGAACCAGTCGGCGAAGGAGGCCCCGAGGGGCCGGGTCAGGATGTAGGCCGTCCAGAAGGCCACCACGGCGTTGAGGCCGAGCAGCCGGTAGGCGAGCGCGGGCAAGGCGATCAACAGGGTGAACAACAGGCCCGAGGCGAAGTAGCCGAGGCCCAGGGTGGCCGCCGTCATGTCGCCCGCCGCGGTGCCGAGGGCGAAGGTGGCCATCACCACCGCCCAGTAGAACGCCTCGCGTCGGGGGGTGGTGATGCTGTGGATGGAGAGGGTTCTCTCGAACCGGTGCCAGACCAAGAAGATGGCGACCATCACCGCGGCCAGCCAGTAGACCCATGGCACGTAGCGCTTGGTGCGGAACTGGAGCACCAGCGATGCCGCCAGGCCGAGGCCGGCCAACGGAACAGCGATGTCGGGGCCCAGCTGGTGGACCAGCCCGTCCGAGGTCGACTCCCCCATGGCGGTGGTCAGCACCTTGGTGACCCAGAAGTAGACGGTGACCTCGGGGACCTTGACGTGTCCCGGCCGTCGCACGGCGACGGACAGCGCATCGAGCCTGCTGGCAACCCAGGGTTTCATGTCGACGAGAGCGTCCTGTGTCCGTGGTGCGCGACGACGGCCCGGCACGGGGCCGTCAGGAACACTGGGTCGGCACACTGTAGGGGAGCCACGGGCGATCGGCCCGCCACCCCGGCGGAGGGGCGCTACGAATTCCAGGGGTCGGCGGCTGCCGTGTCGATGCCGTAGCGGTCGATCGCCTCGCCCACCGTGTCCGCGGGGATCACGCCGTCAGCGGCCAGGCAGCGGAGCACGGCCACCACCACGTGGGCCGCATCGACCTCGAAGTGCCGGCGCAGCACCTCCCGGGTGTCGGAGCGCCCGAACCCGTCGGTCCCGAGCGACACGAAGCGCCGTGGCATCCACCGTGCGACCTGGTCGGGGACCGATCGCATGTAGTCGGTCACCGCCACGATCGGGCCCTCGGAGTGGGCGAGGCAGTCGGTCACATGGGGGATCAGTTCGGGGTCCGCCGGGTGCAGGCGGTTCCGCCGTTCGACCGAGATGGCGTCCTCGCGGAGCGACTTGTACGAGGTGACCGACCACGCGTCGGCAGCGACGCCCCAGTCGGTGGACAGCAGGTCGCGGGCCGTCATCGCCGCCTGCCACGCCGTCCCCGAGAAGAGCAGCGTGGCCCGGGCCGAACCCGGACCGCCGGAGGCGAACCGGTAGAGGCCCTTGATGATCCCCGTGCGCACCCGATCCGTCTCGGCCGGATCCACCGGCAGCGCAGGCATCGGGTAGTTCTCGTTGTAGAGGGTGAGGTACCAGAACCGGTCCTCCGGCTCCGGGCCGGTCATCCGCCTGATGCCGTCCTCGACGATGGTGGCCACCTCGTACGCGAACGCCGGGTCGTAGGCGGCAACGTTGGGTACCACGGAGGCCAGCAGGAGCGAGTGGCCGTCCTGGTGCTGGAGCCCTTCGCCGTTGAGGGTGGTCCGGCCGGCCGTGCATCCGAGGAGGAACCCGCGCCCGCGGCAGTCACCGAGGGCCCACAGGAGGTCCCCCGTCCGCTGGAAGCCGAACATCGAGTAGAAGAGGTAGCAGGGGATCAGGGGCTCGCCCCACGTGGCATACGAGGTGGCCGCCGCCGTGAATGCTGCGATGCCCCCGGCTTCGCTGATCCCCTCCTGGAGCACCTGACCCGTGGCGCTCTCGGCGTAGTGCAGGGCGAGCCCGGCATCGACGGGCGTGTAGCGCTGGCCGTCGGGTGCGTAGATCTGTACCTCGCTGATCAGCGACTCGAGTCCGAAGGTCCGCGCCTCGTCGGCCACGATGGGGACGATGCGCGGCCCGACCGAGGGGTCGCGGACCAGGGAGCGAAGGAGTCGGGCGAAGGCCATGGTCGTAGAGACGCCCTGGCGGCCGGAGCCGGCCAGCAGGTCTGCGAAGGCAGCCTCCATCGGAGCGGCGAGCACCTTGGACCGGACCACCCGGCTCGGGAGCGGCCCGCCGAGGGACCGGCGTCGATCGGCGAGGTAGAGGGCCGCCGGTTCGTCGGGCGCGGGCCGGTAGTACGGAGGCAGGTCGGCATCGAGCGCGTGCTCCGGGATCTCGTCGTGCAGGAACAGCCGGTCGCGCAGGGCCAGCAACTGGCGCTTGGTCATCTTCTTCATCTGGTGGCTGGCGTTGCGGGCCTCGATCTCCGGCCCGAGGGTCCATCCCTTGACCGTCTTGGCCAGGATGACGGTGGGGGCGCCCTTGTGCTCCGTCGCCGCCTTGTAGGCGGCGTAGAGCTTGCGGTAGTCGTGCCCACCCCGAGGGAGGCTCTGGAGCTCCTCGTCCGACAGGTGGGCGACCAGCTCACCCAGCCGGGGGTCCGGTCCGAAGAAGTGCTCGCGTATGTAGGCACCGGACTCGGTGGCGTACTTCTGGAACTCGCCGTCGACGGTCGAGTTCATCTTGTTGAGCAGCACCCCGTCGACGTCCTTGGCCAGGAGCGCGTCCCAGGTGCGGCCCCAGATCACCTTGATGACGTTCCACCCGGCGCCCCGGAAGAGCGCCTCGAACTCCTGGATGACCTTGCCGTTGCCCCGCACCGGCCCGTCCAGCCGCTGCAGGTTGCAGTTGACCACCAGCGTCAGGTTGTCGAGGTGCTCCCGGGCCGCCATCCCGAGCAGGCCGATGGTCTCGGGCTCGTCGAACTCCCCGTCCCCGACGAACCCCCACACCCGACTGTCCGAGGTGTCCGCTATCCCCCGAGCGTGGAGGTAGCGGCTCACGTGAGCCTGGGCGACGGCGTTGAGCGGGCCGAGGCCCATGGACACCGTCGGGTACTCCCAGAAGTCGGGCATCAGCCGGGGGTGGGGGTAGGAGGAGAGCCCGTCGCCCCCCACTTCGAAACGGTAATTGTCGAGCTGCGCCTCGGACAGCCGGCCCTCGACGAATGCCCGGGCGTAGATGCCGGGGGACGCGTGCCCCTGAAAGTACACCTGGTCCCCGGGCCGGCCGCCGTCCTTGCCGTGGAAGAAGTGGTTGAAGCCCACCTCGTAGAGGGCGGCCGAACTGGCATACGTGGAGAGATGGCCCCCGATCGCCTCCGAGCGGATGTTGGCCCGGGTCACCATCACCGCCGCGTTCCAGCGGATGAAGGCCCTGATGCGCCGTTCGAGGAGCTCGTCCCCGGGGAATCCGGGCTCCTCGTCCGACGGGATGGTGTTGACGTAGGGCGAGGAAACCGTGGCCGGGAAGCCGACCTGCTTGTGGCCGGCCCGCTCCAGCAGCCGCATCAAGAGGTACCGGGCCCGGGTCCGGCCCCTGGCGTCGACCACGTCGTCGAAGGCGTCCAGCCACTCCGAGGTTTCTCCAGGGTCGATGTCGGGTAGCTGGTGACTGACACCGTCGAAGAGCATTTGACCCTTGATGCTACCCGGAGCCGTTGTGCGGAAGTCCGCACCGGTTTCCCGACCGGGCGCCTTCCCCGACCGTGCACTCGACGGCGCTCGGGAGCGGGCATGCTGTCCCGATGGACGTGGAGCTTCCTCTCGGACGGGCGATGACCGTCGTGTACACCGATGGCTCATGCCTGGGGAACCCCGGGCCGGGCGGTTGGGCGTGGGCGGTGGACGGTGGCCCGTCGGGCAGCGGGGGGGAGGCCCACACCACCAACCAGCGGATGGAGGTGACCGCGGTGGTCAAGGCCCTCGAGTCGCTGAGCGGCCCCGTCCACGTGATCAGCGACTCGACCTACGTGGTCAACTGCTTCAACCACCGGTGGTGGGAAGGGTGGAAGCGCAGGGGATGGCGCAACTCGCAGGGCAAACCGGTGGCCAACCGGGAGCTGTGGGAGGAGCTGCTCGAACTTGCCCTCGACCCCTCCCGCCGGGTCACCTTCGACTGGGTGAAAGGCCACTCGGGCGACCGGATGAACGACGTGGTCGACATGCTGGCCACCGAGGCCGCGGCCCGACAGGGCCGATGAGGGCGGGCCCGCCGGTTCGGATGAGGGGGACGCGGGTCGGTTTTGGCTCGGGGCCGTCCCTCCCGTAACCTGCTGGCATGGAGATCAACGGAAGTTCAGCAATCATCACCGGCGGCGCATCGGGCCTCGGAGAGGCCACCGCCCGCAAGCTCGCCGCCGAGGGCGTGCGGGTCACCGTGTTCGACCGCAACGAGGAGCGGGGCAGGGAAGTCGTCGCCGAGATCGGCGGCAGTGCCAACTTCGTCGGCGGGGACGTCACCGATCCCGAGCACTGCCAGAAGGCCGTCGACCAGGCGGCCGACGGTGGCAATCTGCGCATCGTGGTCAACTGTGCGGGCACCGGCTGGGTCGGTCGGGTCATCAACCGTGACGGCAGTCCCCACGAGCTCGGCGTCTTCCAGTTCATCCAGACCCTGAACGTCATCGGCACGTTCAACGTGATGACCCGGGCAGCCTCGGCCATGGCCACCATCGAGCCCCAGGCCGACGGCGAGCGCGGCGTGATCGTCAACACTGCGTCGGTGGCAGCGTTCGACGGCCAGATCGGCCAGCTCGCCTACTCCGCCTCCAAGGGGGCGATCGTCGGCATGACCCTGCCGGCTGCCCGCGACCTGGCCGTGGTGGGCATCCGGGTGCTGGCCATCGCCCCGGGCCTGTTCGACACCCCGCTGCTCGCCCTGCTGCCCGACGAGGCCCGCGAGGCCTTGGCCCAGTCGGTGAACTTCCCCAAGCGACTCGGCAACCCGGCCGAGTTCGGCGAACTGGTGGCCGACATCGCAAAGAACAGCTACCTGAACGCCGAGGTCATCCGACTCGACGGCGGCATCCGGATGCCCCCCAAGTAGTCCGGGCGGGTCCGGCCGGAGCGGGTCCGGTCGGGCTCACGGTATGGTCGCTCCGAGAGCCATGACCACCACCGTCTCCACCCCTGGCGCCGATCAGGCGGCCCTTGCCGGCCCGATCATCCGCACGGTCGGGCTCACCAAGGTCTACTCCGGCGCGGACTTCCGCGCCGTCGACGAGCTCGACCTGGTGGTCGGCACCGGCGAGATCTTCGGGCTGCTCGGCCCCAATGGGGCCGGCAAGACCACCACGGCGGGCATGCTCACCACCCGGGTGATCCCGACCTCCGGGCAGGCCTTCGTGGGGGGCATCGACGTGGTGGCGCACCCGGCCCTGGCCAAGCAGATCCTCGGCATCGTCAGCCAGCAGAACACGCTGGACCGGCAGCTCACCGTGTGGGAGAACCTCTACTTCCACGGGCGCCTGTTCGGCATCTCTGCCAAGGAGTCCCGCCACACGGCCACCGCCCTGCTGGCCCAGTTCCAGCTGGACAAGTGGGCCGGCGCCTCGGTCTACGCCCTGTCCGGCGGCATGGCGCAGCGCCTGATGGTGGCCCGGGCCATCTTCCACCGGCCCGCCGTCCTGTTCCTCGACGAGCCCACCGCCGGCCTCGACCCGCAGAGCCGGCTGGCGCTGTGGGACACCCTCCGGGAGCTCAATGACGAGGGGCAGACCATCTTGCTCACCACCCACTACATGGAGGAGGCCGACCAACTCTGCGAGCGGGTGGCCATCATGGACCATGGGAGGATCTTGGCCCTCGACACACCCGCGGCGCTGAAGGAGCAGGTCGATGCGGACACCATCGTCACCGTCACGGCCGGGGGGGACCGGGACGAGTTGGCCCGTGCGCTCACCCAGGGCGTGCCCGGCGTGACCGGGTCCCGGGCCATCGAGGGTGGCGTGGAGCTCAATGTGAGAGGGAAGGACCGATTGCTGCCGATGGTCGTCAACGCCGCCGAGGAGGCCGGCTTCCCCGTCCTCGACCTCTCGGTCACCGAGCCGACACTGGAGACGGTATTCATCAATCTCACCGGCAAGGAGCTACGGGAGTCGTGAGCACGCTCGAGGCGAGCGCTCCCCCCGCCCACGTGGGGATGGCCCCGACCAGGTCGGCGTTCGGCGCCAGCCGCGTCGCCCTGTGGGCGCTCATCCTCCGCGACCTCCTGGTCCTGCACAAGCACATCTTCGAGTTCGTAGTCAGAACCCTCGTGCAGCCGTTCCTCTTGTGCTTCGTCTTCCTCTACGTCTTCCCGAAGATCGGCCAGGGCATCGGTGGCGGTGGCGGACCGGCAGCGGAGTCGGCCTTCGCCACCGTGCTCGTCCCCGGCGTTGTGGGGATCTCCATCCTCTTCCAGGGTGTCCAGTCGGTGGCCCTCACCATGTCCCAGGAGTTCGGCTACACCCGCGAGATCGAGGACCGGGTGCAGGCGCCATGCCCGATCTGGCTGGTGGCCATGGCCAAGGTCCTGTCGGGGGCGGTGCAGGGCCTCATCTCGGCGGCACTCGTGCTCCCCATCGCGTCGGTCGTCCATGCCAAGGGGGTCGAGGCCCACATCACGCTGCACTGGTGGATCATCGTGACCCTGGTACCCCTGGCCTGCGTGACGATGGCATCGCTCGGCCTGCTGCTCGGGACGAGCTTCGAGCCGCGTAACATCGGCCTGATGTTCGGCTTCATCATCTTGCCGGTCACCTTCTTGGGCGGCACCTACTACCAGTGGACCCGCCTGGCCCCGGTCCAGGCCGCGGGTTGGCACTGGCTGCAGATCGTGGTGTTGATCAATCCTCTCATCTACGTCAACGAGGGGATGCGGGCGGCCCTGACCGATGCCCCCCACATGCACCTCTATGTGGTGTACCCGGTGCTGATCGGCTTTCTGGCGCTCTTCCTCGGGATCGGCCTCCGGAACTTCCGGCGACGGGTGCTGTCGTGATCGGGTCGCCCTGACCATGCTCTCGTGACCGTGCCCTCATGACCGACGGGTATCTGCTCGCCAACCGGCAGTCGGAGGCCGGCAAGCGCCTACGTGCACTCGCGGAGCTGTTCGACCCGTCGACCTTCCGGCACATCGAGCGCATCGGGATCGCCCGGGGCTGGCACTGCTGGGAGGTCGGTGCCGGGGGACCGACGGTCGCTGCGTGGCTCGCCGAGCGGGTGGGCGTCGAGGGCTCGGTGCTGGCCACCGACATCGACCTCTCGTGGATCACCGACCCCGGACAGAGTTCCTTCGAGGTGCGTCGGCACGAGGTGGGCGTCGAGGCGCCGCCACCGGGTCCCTTCGACCTGGTCCACGCCCGCCTGGTCCTCGTCCACGTCCCCCGACGGGCCGAGGTGGTCTCCGAGTTGATCGCGGTGCTCCGGCCCGGCGGCTGGCTCCTGGTGGAGGACGCCGACCCGGGACTCCAGCCGCTGGCCTGCCTGGACGAGTACGGGGACGAGCAGCGCCTGGCCAACAAGATCCGCCGGGACGTGCGTACGCTCATGGTCCAACGGGGCGCGGACCTCGCCTACGGACGAACGCTGCCCCGGGTGCTCCGCCAAGGAGGGCTGGTCGATGTAGAGGCCGACGCCTACTTCCCGATCACCTCCCCGTCCTGCACGGTGTTGGAGCGCGCTACCGTGGAGCAGACCCGCGATCGACTCGTCACCGAGGCGATCGCCACGGCCGAGGAGATCGAGCGGCACCTGGCTGCTCTGGCCTCGGGCGAGCTGGATGTCGCCACGTCGCCGATGATCTCTGCGTGGGGGCGCAAGCCCGACGGGGCCTGAGCCGACCTGACCACGGGAGCGCCTCACAGGTCCTCGGGTCCGGGCGGTTGCCGCAACCTCCCGGAGGCCGAGGGATGCGGCGGCCCGGTAGGCTGGCCCCGTCCCCCGCGGACGGACAGACGACTCGATGGAGGTGGTTCCCACGGCACCCGAGGTGGCAACGCAGCAGACGGCCCCGGGGGGAGTCGACCGAGGGGAAGGGGTCCGGCAGCGCTTCGACATCGTCGTGATCGGCGGCGGACCCGGCGGGTATGCCACCGCCCTCTACGCGAGTTCGGCCGGCCTGTCGGTGGCCGTGGTGGAACTCGACAAGGTGGGTGGCACCTGCCTCCACCGCGGGTGTGTGCCGGCCAAGGAGTTCCTCGAGACGGCGGCCGTCCATCGCACCGTGACCCGCTCCGGCGAGTTCGGTATCACCACGGGCACCGATGGCGGTGGCCCGACTCTGGACTTCTCGGTGAGCCAGAAGCGGAAGCAGCAGGTGGTCGAGCAGTTGTTCATCGGGCTGACGGGCCTCTTGAAGGGCAAGGGGGTCACCGTGTTCAGCGGCAGCGGCACCCTGCTACCCGACCACCGGGTTCGCATCGTGGGGAACGACGGTTCGAGCACGGAGATCACCGGAACGGACGTCGTGCTGGCCGCGGGCTCCGTGCCGCGCACCATCCCGGGGTTCGACATCGACGGGACCATCGTGATGACGTCCGACGAGTTTCTCTCCCTCGGGGCGCTGCCCGAGTCGGTGGCGGTCATCGGGGGAGGCGCCATCGGATGCGAGTTCGCATCGCTGCTGAGCGACCTCGGCTCCACGGTCACCGTCTTCGAGGCATTGCCGGCGATCCTCAACGGGTGCGACGACGACGTGGTCCGGACCGTCGCCCGGTCGTTCCGCAAGCGGGGCATCGACGTCAAGGTGGATGCCCGGCTGCAGGGCCACACCCCGGACCCCTCGGGGAAGGGGACCGTCGTCTCCTACGGGGACGGCGAGAAGCTCGCCGTGGATGCCGTGGTCGTCTCCGTCGGTCGCCGTCCCCGCACCGAGGGGCTCCTCGCCCAGGGCACCGGGGTGGCAGTGGACGACCGGGAGTTCGTCGTCACCGACGAGACGATGCGGACCGGTGCGGACGGTGTCTGGGCGGTAGGCGACGTCGTCGCCACGCCACAGCTGGCCCACGTCGGCTTCGCCGAGGCGATCGTGGTGGTCAAGAGCATCCTGGGCGAACCCGTGGTGCCGGTCGCCTACGAGCGGGTCCCTTGGGCCATCTACTGCCATCCCGAGGTGGCCTTCGCCGGGTTGACCGAGGCCGCCGCCCGTGAGGCCGGCTACGACGTGGTCGTCAAGAAGGATCCCTTCGGCGGCAACAGCCGGGCCCGCATCATCGGCGATACCGAGGGAATGGTGAAGGTCGTGGCCGAACGCCGGCCCGATGGGGCAACCGGGAGGATTCTCGGGGTCCACATGGTCGGACCGTGGGTGACCGAGCAACTCGGCGCGGGATACCTGGCCGTCAACTGGGAGGCGACTGCCGACGAGGTCGCCCAGTTCATCCAGCCGCACCCGTCCCTGTCGGAGTCGTTCGGCGAGACGGTGCTGGCCCTGACCGGAAGGGGGTTGCACCTTGCCTGATGTGACGATGCCCCAGCTGGGCGAGACGGTGACCGAAGGCACCATCACCAAGTGGCTGAAGGCGGTAGGGGACACCGTGGCCAGGGACGAGCCCCTGTTCGAGGTGTCCACCGACAAGGTCGACTCCGAGGTCCCGTCCCCGGCGGCAGGCGTGCTCACCTCCATCCTGGTGGAGGAGGGTGACACGGTCGACGTGGGGGTCACCCTGGCCGTCATCGGCGGCGACGGGTCGGTCGCGGGCGGGGACGCCGGATCGGGCACCGCACCGGCCGAGGCGGGGTCGGCGGCGCCGATGCCCGCCGAGCCCAGGCTGGACTCCGTGGCACCGGCCGCACAGCCGGCCGCACAGCCGTCGGCACCGGCGCCCCGACCACCGGTCACTGCGCCGACGGCCGACGGTGCGTCGGCCACGGGCGCCGGGCTGGTGCTGTCACCGGTGGTCCGCAGGCTGCTCAGCGAACACGGCATCGACCCGTCGGCGGTCACCGGCACCGGCCTCGGTGGGCGGATCACCCGCGGCGACGTCGAGTCGCTGATCGCCGCCGGCGGACCATCGGGACCGGCGGCGGCGATGGAGCCTTCCCCGGTACCGAGCATCGCGGGCCGGGACGGGTCGTCGTCCACGGGAGGGGTCCCGGCGCCCGCACGGACGGCGCCCCGGGCGGACCGGGCCGACCGGGAGGGGGAGCAGGCACACGGGACGGGCACCCCGGTGAGGGATGAGGTCGTCCCTTTCACCAACATCCGGCGTCGTACCGCCGAGCACATGACCCGGTCGAAGGCCACATCCGCGCACACGCTGATGGTCAAGGAGATCGACTACGAACGGGTCGAACTGGTGCGGCGGGCCCACGGCGACCGCTTCAAGGCGGAGGAGGGGTTCGGTCTCACCTATCTCCCGTTCGCCGCCCTGGCCACGGTCGAGGCGCTGGCCGAGTACCCCCATCTCAATGCCTCGGTGGGCGAGGACGCGCTGATCGTCCACCACGGCATCAACCTGGGCATCGCCGTCGACCTCGACAACGAGGGGCTCATCGTCCCCGTGGTCCACAATGCCGAGGAACTGAACCTGAGGGGCATGGCCCGACGGATCAGGGACGTGGCCGATCGGGCCCGTACCAAGCGGCTGAGCCTCGACGACATCAGCGGGGGAACGTTCTCGATCACCAATGCGGGACCGTTCGGGACGCTGATCACCGGGGCCATCATCAACCAGCCCCAGGTGGCCATCCTCTCCACGGACGGCGTCTCCCGGAAGCCGGTGGTGGTCGACATGCCCGATGGCGGCGAGGCGATCGCCATTCATTCGGTGGGCCTGGTGGCGATGAACTTCGACCACCGGGCGGTCGACGGCGCCTATGTGGCCCGGTTCCTCGCCCGACTGGCGCAGATCCTGGACGAACGTGACTGGGCCGGCGAGCTCTAGGGCCCTGGCGCGGCCTCGGTCGACGGTCGAACCCGGGTGAGAGTCCGCTGGCTGGGCCGTGTCCCCTACGGCGAGGCATGGGCGCTGCAGCGCGCCCTGGCCGGCCGTACCTTGGACGATTACCTCCTGTTGCTGGAGCACCCCTCGGTGTACACCCTGGGGACCAACGCCGACGAGGGCCACGTGCTGGTCGACCCGGCATCGGTGGGAGCCGAGCTGATCCGAGTCGATCGGGGCGGTGACGTCACCTACCACGGCCCGGGCCAGTTGGTCGGCTATCCGCTCCTGACCGTGGGGCCCGGCCCCCACCGCGGACCCGAGCACGTGCACCGGGTCGAGCAGGTGGTCATCGACGCCCTGGTCGCACTGGGATTGCCCGAGGCCGGCGTGGGCAGGCTGTCCGGCTACCCGGGGGTCTGGGTGGGCCTCGACGAACGTCCGGCGTCCGAGTCGTCGGGCCCGAGGAAGATCTGCGCCATCGGTGTGCGGACCTCGCGTGGGCGCACCACCCACGGGTTCGCACTCAACGTTCGAACCGATCTCTCCATGTTCGGGCACATCGTGCCGTGCGGGATCGCCGACAAGAAGGCCACGTCGCTGGCCGCCGAAGGGTGCGCGGCCACCATGTCCGAGGCCGTCGACGCGGTAATCGCCGCCGCCCGGGCGGCCTGGGGCCCGGTGGAGGACGTCCAGCGGGTGACCGACGGAGCGACGAGCGACCAGGCTGCGGTGGCCGAGGCCGATCCCGGTCCTTCCGCCGCCCCCGGTGCCGGGGCCCGACCGGTGGCGGTCGGCTTCACCCGTGGCCGTGCCAGTGGGAGCACCCTCGACCGGCGCCTGGTGCGGTCGGGCGTCGATCCCGCGGCGGGCCTTGCCCTGGGCGAGCGCAAACCCCCTTGGCTGCGGGCAAAGGCCCGGATGGCCGACGACTATCTGGGCCTCCAGCACGGCCTTCGCGACCTCGATCTCGTCACCGTCTGCGAAGAAGCCGGCTGTCCGAACATCTACGAGTGCTGGTCGGTCGGAACGGCCACGTTCATGATCAACGGCACACGGTGCACCCGCGCCTGCGGGTTCTGCCAGGTCGACACCCGCCGTCCCCTTCCCCTCGATGCAGGGGAGCCCGAGCGGGTGGCCGAGGCGGTGGAGCGGATGAACCTGGCCCACGCGGTGATCACCTGCGTGGCGCGCGACGACCTGTCCGACGGCGGAGCGGGGGCGTTCGCCTCGACCATCGCCGCCGTTCGGCGCCGGGCCCCCCGGACCGTCGTCGAGGTACTCATCTCCGACTGCAAAGGTGACGAGCCCTCGTTGCAGACCGTGTTCGGTGCACGTCCCGACGTGCTCAATCACAACGTCGAGACGGTGGCCAGGTTGCAGCGGGCCGTCCGGCCGTCGGCCGGGTACGCCCGGAGCCTCGCCGTGCTGGCCCGGGCCAAGGAGACCGGCCTCACCACCAAGTCGGGGATCATCCTGGGCATGGGGGAACGGGAGGGCGAGGTGCTGTCCACCCTGGCAGACCTCCGAGGGGTCGGCGTGGACATCGTGACCCTCGGGCAGTACCTGCGTCCGAGCAGCCGCCACCTTCCGGTCGCCCGGTGGTGGGCACCCGCGGAGTTCGATCGCCTGCGAGATGCCGGCATGGCCATGGGATTCGCCCATGTACAGGCGTCGCCGCTCACCCGCTCGAGCTATCACGCCCGGCAGGCGGCAGAGGCGTCCGTCCCGGGTGGGCCCGTTGGCACCGTGGCAGGGGGGCTCCCGTCGGCCACCGCCTTCACCGCCACCACCACGGCATCGTGAACCCGTGGTGACCGCCTTGTCCCAGTCGGCCCGGGCCTCACGCCACACGCGGATCTGCCGGGTACGGAACCGGATGGAGGAGTTGGAGGTGGACGCCATCCTGCTCTCCCACGGCGCCGACCTGCCCTGGCTGACCGGTTATCGGGCCATGCCGTTGGAGCGCCTGACCATGCTCGTGCTCCGGGCCACGGGCGATCCCGTCCTGGTGGTCCCCGCCCTGGAGGCGCCGCGGGTGCCGCCGCCCGGCGACCTCTTCACCGTGCTGCCGTGGGCCGATGCAGAGGATCCGATCGATCACGTGTGCTCGGTGCTGGGCGGCTCGGGCCGCCGGGGTGGTGTTCTCCGGCTCGCCGTCTCGGATCGGGCCTGGGCCACCACGTTGATCGAGCTGCAGGGCCGGCTGCCGGACGCCGGGTGGGTGTCGGCGTCGACGGTCACCTCGCCGATCAGGGCCATCAAGGATGCGTCCGAGCTGGAGGCGTTGCGCCGGGCCGGAGCAGCCGCCGACCGGGTGGCGGCCAAGTTGCAGGGAGGCGAGATCGGGCTGATCGGGCGCACCGAGTCGGAGGTGTCCGGCGAGCTCGGGGCCCTGTTGATCTCCGAGGGCCACAGCCAGGTCAACTTCGCCATCGTCGGGAGCGGGCCCAATTCCGCCAGCCCCCACCACGAGCCGGGCGGCAGGGTGATCGGTCCGGGTGAGACGGTGGTGTGCGACTTCGGGGGGGCCCTCTCGGTCGACGGCGACGTCGGCTACTGCTCGGATATCACCCGGACGGTCGTGACCGGCGCCCCGTCCAGCGAGGTCGACGAGTGCTACCAGGTCCTGCTGTCCGCCCAGCAGGCGGCGGTGGCGGCAGCCCGGTCGGGGGTCACCGCGGAGCACGTCGACCACGTGGCCAGGGAGATCATCGCGTCCGCCGGCCTCGGTGCCCTCTTCGTGCACCGGACAGGCCATGGGATTGGGATCGAGGAGCACGAAGACCCCTACCTGGTGTCGGGGAACGGCGAGCTGCTGCGCCCGGGCCACGCGTTCTCGGTGGAGCCGGGGATCTACCGAGCGGGCCGGTTCGGCATGCGCCTGGAGGACATCGTGGTCATCGGTGGCGACGGTCTGCCGGAGCCGCTCAACTCGGCCGAGCACGGCCTGGTGGTCGTCGAAGGATAGAGAGGCTCGAGATGGACCTGGGAATCGAGGGGAAGGCAGCGCTGGTGGTCGCCGGATCGCGCGGCCTGGGAAGGGCCACGGCTGATGCCCTGGCGGCCGAAGGGGTCCGGGTGCTGCTGTCCTCCCGCAACGAGGAGAGCCTTGCCCAGGCGCGGGCATCGCTCCGGGCCCTCGGCGCAGAGGTGGAGACCCGGGCCGACGACATCACCGACCCCGACGCGCCCCGACGCCTGGTCGAGGCCACCGTTGAGGCCTTCGGGAGCATCGACATCGTGGTCCCCAACGCCGGCGGGCCGCCGCCAGGTCGCGCCCTCGACCTCGACGACGCCGCCCTCGTGGCCGCTCTCAATGCCAATCTGCTCGCGTCGGTGCGGTTGACCAGGGAGGCGCTCCCGTTCATGCGCGCCGCGGGTTGGGGCCGCATCTGCTGCATCACGTCCTATTCGGTGGTGCAGCCGGTCCCCACCCTGGCGCTCTCCAACACCGCCCGGGTCGGACTGTGGGCCTGGGCGAAGACTGCTGCGCACGACCTGGCATCCGAAGGCAGTGGCATCACCTTGAACCTGATCTGCCCGGGGCCCCACGCCACCGACCGCATGCGTGAGCTCGGAGGCTCGGGAGTGATGGGCGATCCGGCGGATTTCGGCAAGATCGTGGCCTTCCTCTGCTCGCAGCAGTCCCGGTTCGTGAACGGCGCGGCCGTTGTGGTCGATGGCGGTGCAACGCTCGCTCTTTGACCGCGGCGGCCGGGCCCGGACAGGCGGCCCACCGGGGAGGACCGGCACGGGACGGTCGGTCCGCGCGGCAGAGCCGCTCTCAGCTGCCCTGCTGTTCCCGAGTTGGCGACGTGATCGGCGGGGGAGGCTGTACGAGAGGGGGGAGCGTTGGAGGGGAGGGCGCCGGCGGGGCCGGTGTGGCTGCGGCCGGCACCACGGACTCCCCGGCCGGGTCCGGGGTCGTTCCGGGAGGGGAGGGTTCGGCGTGGGAGGCCGGCCGCATCTCTGCGGCCTCCGACGGGTCGAAGGCACGGACCTTGTTCGATGAGGACCGAACGTCCCCCGCGAACGGTGGCGCAGCGCGGGCGTGCGCCTGCTTGGGGCCGCTCTTCCTGGAGCCCGTGGATTTGGGCGAGACGAACGAGGGGGAGAGCGCCTGGCGACCGTCCGTCAACGACTTCTCGACGAGCGAGGTGCCGACCGTGCCGGGCGCATACCGGGCCACGTCCCTGTCGAAGTAGCCCTCGGAGCTCGCCATCCTGATTTTTCTGCCATGGGAGCGCTTCACCCTCACGGCAAGGAGCGCGACCATGATCGCCACGACAACGGCCACGAGGATCAGCTCGATCGACAACGCGCTGTTCTCCGAGTCTCCGAGGCCATGAATCCACCACCGTGGAGGCCGGTTGCCTGCATCCTCATCCATGATACTGATCAGGAGTGTGGGCCGCGCCGAGTTCGCCGGCCGTGCTGCGATCGCCCGAAGCGGACCTCTCCAGCGTGATCGCGTGGGACCTCGCCCGAGTCTGCCTAGGCCACGAAGTACTTGGCCTGGGGGTGGTGGCAGATGATCGCCGTCGTCGACTGTTCGGGATGCAGTTGGAAACCCTCGCTGACCACCACACCGATCCGGTCGGCGCCGAGCAGGTCGACCACCTTGGCGTTGTCCTCGAGGTTCGGGCACGCCGGGTAGCCCCACGAGTACCGGCCCCCCCGGTACTTCTGCCGGAAGAGCCCGGTCAAGGTCGGGCCGTCCTCCTCGGCGAAGCCAAGTTCCTCGCGGATCCGGCGGTGCCAGTACTCGGCGAGGGCCTCTGCCATCTCCACACCGAGCCCGTGGAGGTAGAGATACTGCTGGTACTCGTCCTCGGCGAACAGGCGCGCGGCCTCCTCCGAGACGCGTGATCCCATGGTCACCACCTGGAAGCTGGCCCAGTCCGGCTCCCCCGATGCCACGGAACGGAAGAAGTCGCTGATGCACAGCCAGGGCTCCTCGGTCTGGCGGGGGAAGCTGAACCTCATCAGCTCCGACGACCGACTGTCGTCCCTGAAGATCACCAGCTCGTCGCCGTCGGCGTTGGCGGCGAAGTGGCCCCACGCAACTTGCGGCACCAGCAGCTGCTCGGCCTTCGCCGTGGACAATTGCTCACGGAGCAGACTCCGGACCCGCTCCTTGAAGGTCGGATCGTCCTCGCCGCTCTCCGGTCGGAACCCCCACTGGTTGCGGAAGAGCGCCGTCTCGTTGAGGTAGGTGGCCACGTCGTCGACGGACATACCCTTCGCCACCCGGCTGCCCACGAAGGGGGGCACGAACACCGGGTTGTCCGTCACGACCTCGGGCGAGCGGGCCGGAAGCTTCTCCCCGCGCTCCTGCGCCTCGGCGGCAGCCAGCTTGCGCAGCTCGCTCCGGCGGGGCCCGAGGTCCCGACCCCCGACGACGGTCCCGAAGTCCGGATCGTCCTCTCCGGACCTGGACAGCTCCACCAGGCGGTCCATGGTGCGTAGGCCCTCGAACGCGTCCTTGCCGTAGAAGAGCCGCCCGTCGAAGACCTGGCGCAGGTCGCGCTCCACATAGGTCCGGGTGAGCGCCGCACCGCCGAGAATGACCGGGATATGGGAGAGGCCCCGGCGATTCAGCTCATCGAGGTTGTCGCGCATGATCAACGTGGACTTGACCAGCAGGCCACTCATGCCGATGGCGTCGGCCTTGAACTCCTCGGCGGCGGCGACCATCTCGTTGATCCCCACCTTGATCCCGAGGTTCTTCACGGTGTAGCCGTTGTTGGTGAGGATGATGTCGACCAGGTTCTTGCCGATGTCGTGCACGTCGCCCTTGACCGTCGCCAGCACCAGTAGTCCCTTGCCGCCCTGGTCGGCCTTGTCCATGAAGGGCTCGAGGTACGACACGGCGGACTTCATGGTCTCCGCCGATCCCAGGACGAACGGAAGCTGCATCTCGCCGGAAGCGAACAGCTCGCCCACCGTCTTCATGCCGGCCAACAAGTGGTCGTTGATGACGAGGAGCGGAGTGAGGCCCTGGGCCAGGGCCTCGTCGAGATCGGCCTCGATCCCGTTGCGGTCACCGTCGACGATCCGATGCTCGAGGCGGCGTTCGACGGTCCACCCCGACTTGTCCTCGGCCGATGCTGCAGTGGAGGCGGACACCCCTTCGAAGAGGCCGAGCAGTTCGGTCAACGGGTCGTAGCCGTCGCGCCTACGGTCGTAGACCAGATCGAGGCACACCTCGCGGGCCCGATCGTCGATCTTCGACAGGGGCAGGATCTTCGACGCATGGACGATGGCGGCGTCGAGGCCCGCCTCCACGCACTCGTGCAGGAAGACCGAGTTGAGGACCTGCCGGGCTGCCGGGTTGAGGCCGAAGGAGACATTGGACAGGCCCAGCACCGTGTAGACGCCGGGGAGTTCCGCCTTGATCCGCCGGATGCCCTCGATGGTCTCGATGCCGTCCTTGCGGCTCTCTTCCATGCCCGTCGACAGGGGGAGGGCCAGCGGATCGAAGAGGAGGTCCTCGGGCCGGAGACCGTACCGCTGGGTGGCGATGTCGTGGATCGCGGTGGCGGCGCGGACCTTCCAGTCGGCCGTGCGGGCCTGGCCCTCGGTGTCGATGCAGGTGCAGACCACGGCGGCACCGAACTCCTTGGCCAAGGTGAGGAACGAGTCGAGGCGGGTGCCCTCGCCGTCCCCTTCCTCGAGGTTCACCGAGTTGATGACCGCTCGCCCGCCGATCCACGACAGGGCGGTCTCGACGACCGGCGCCTCTGTCGAGTCCACCACCAGCGGGGCCGTCGACTGGGTGGCGAATCGCGACACCACCTCTTCCATGTCGGACACGCCGTCCGCCCCGGTGTAGTCGACGCACACGTCGATCAGGTGCGATCCTTCTCTTACCTGTTCGCGGGCCATGGCCACGCACGTGTCCCAGTCACCCGCGAGCATCGCTTCGCGGAACTTCTTCGAGCCGTTGGCGTTGGTCCGCTCCCCGATGACCAGGAACGAGGTGTCCTGGGTGAAGGGAACCTGTGTGTAGATCGAGGCCGCCCCGTACTCGGGCTCGGCATGGCGCGGGGCCGGAACGAGGTCCGCACAGGCGTCCACGACCGCAGCCAGGTGGTCCGGTGTGGTGCCGCAGCACCCTCCGATCACCGAGACGCCGAACTCACTCACGAACTGGCGGTGGAAATCCGCGAGCTGGGAGGGCTGAAGGTCGTAGTGCATGGCGCCGTCGACAACGGAGGGGAGACCGGCATTGGGGAGGCACGCGACCGGAAGGGTGGCATGGCCCGTGAGGTGGCGGAGGGGCTCGAACATCTCGGCCGGTCCGGTGGCGCAGTTGAGCCCGATGACATCGACATCCATGGCCTGCAGCGCACACAGCGCAGCACCGATCTCGGTGCCCGGCAGCATCGTGCCGGTCAGTTCGACGGTGACCTGGGCCTGGATCGGCAGGTGGCGGCCGGCCGACCTCATCGCCCGACGGGCTCCGTTGATGGCCGACTTGGCCTGCAACAGGTCGAAGACGGTCTCGATGACGATGAGGTCGACGCCGCCCTCGATCAGGGCGGCCGCCTGCTCCTCGTAGGCGTCGCGCAACTCCGCGTACCGGATCTGACCGAGGGTCGGGAACTTCGTGCCGGGCCCGATGCTCCCGGCCACCCAACGCGGCCGATCCGGAGTGGAGAAGTCGTCAGCCGCTCCTCGGGCCAGCGCTGCGGCTGCCAGGTTCAGCTCCCTCACCCGGTGCGCCTGGCCGTATTCGGCCAGCACCGGGGCGAACGCCCCGAAGGTGTCGGTCTCGACGACGTCGCAGCCGACCTCGAAGAACGATCGGTGGACTCGGTCGACGGCATCCGGGCGCGAGACCACGAGGAGCTCGTTGCACCCTTCGAGATCCGGCCCGCCGAAGTCCTCGGCGGTCAGCTCGGCCAGCTGCAGGTTGGTCCCCATGGCCCCGTCGAAGATCACGACCCGTTCGGCAACGGCCTGCAGATAGCTCGAAGGGTTGGTTTCGACGGTCATATCAGGACAAGGCTACCGGGGAGGTGCCGGGCGGCCCGCAGCCCGGCCGGCCGGGGGCCATGCGAGCGGGGGCGGTCGCTGGCGTCGGCGTGGAGAGGGGCCCGAACGGCGTCGTTTAGCATCGGGTCTGTGATGAACCAGTGTTGAAGATCTACACAAAGACGGGCGATGACGGGACCACCGGGCTGCTGTTCGGCGGTCGGGTTCGCAAGGACTCCTACGTCATGCAGATCAATGGGACCGTGGACGAGGCTCAGGCGGCGATGGGCATGGCCCGGGCGGAGGCGGAGCCGGGATCCGAGCTCGACGAGCTGCTCACCGGCCTCGAGCGCGACCTGTACGTGCTGATGGCCGAGGTGGCCACCGACCCCTCCAACCGGTCCAAGCTGGTTGCCGGCAGAACGCTGGTCACCCCGGAGATGGTCGCCGCGCTCGAGGTGCACATCGACGATCTGATCGCCCGCTTCGCCATGCCCACCGACTTCGTCGTGCCCGGCGCCAATCGGAGGTCGGCGGCGTTGGACCTGGCCCGGACCGTGGTCCGCCGGGCCGAGCGGCTGGTGGTGTCGTCGCCGATCGAAGGATCTCAGGTGGGCCGCTATCTGAATCGGCTCTCCGACCTGTTGTGGGCGATCGCCCGGTGGACCGACGGCCAGCAGCACCTGCTGGCTCGCGGCCCGGGACACCGGCGGCTGCCGGACCCGACCGCCGGGGCACCCGGGGGCGAGGGCTCGGATCGTGCGATCGCCGATGGTCCCGTGCACGATGAGAACGGAGAGGTTCACTGATGAGAATCATCGCCACGTCCGCTGACGCCCCTCCGTCCCATCCGGTGGCATGGGGGGTGCCGGTCGCCACGGGTGACGACGGACCCCGGTATGCAGTGCCGCTGGACGGGTTCGACCTGGGCCTCCCGGCCCGGCTCGATCCCGCCTGGTGCAAGCGCCGTGACTTCGGCGGCAAGGTGGGCCAGACGCTCACCCTGCGCTCGGCAGCCCCGGCGCCGGCTGCCCCCACCGAGGGCGGTGCCTCGGCACCGGCCAGACCCGCTTCGACCACGGAGATCGTCCTGGTAGGAGTGGGCGACCCCGGGTCGTTCGAGGGCGATCGGGGGCTCGAGTCACTGCGTCGGGCCTCGGCTTCCTTCGTCCGTGCTGCCGGTAGCGGCGAGTCGGCGGTCCTCCTGCTGGCTCCTGTCCCCGATCTCCCGGTCGGGAGCTCGGCGGAGGCGGCTGCCGTGGGCGCCGCGTTGGCCGCCTACCGGTACGACGGTTTCCGCACGGCGGACAGCCCCGAGCGGCTCGAGGCCCTGGTACTTGCCGTGGGGTCGCCTTCCGATGTCGACGGCGCCGCAGGCGGTGCCACCCGTGGTGCCCGGATCGCCGAGTCGGTGAGCCTGGCCAGGGATCTGGTCAATGAGCCGCCGAGCTCCCTGACGCCCCAGAAGTTCGCCGAAACGTTCGCAGCGAGGTTCGCCGACGTGTCCGGGCTGTCGGTCGAGGTGTGGGACGAGGGTCGGATTGCCGACGAGCATCTCGGTGGCCTACTGGGGGTGTCGAGGGGATCGACCCAGCCACCGAGGTTGGTGCGGGTCGAGTACGAGCCGAAGGATCCGCTGGTGGTCGACGGCCGGGTGCCCCATCTGGTGCTGGTGGGCAAGGGGATCACCTTCGACTCCGGCGGCCTGTCGCTCAAGTCGGCCGGTGGCATGGAGACCATGAAGACCGACATGGGCGGAGCCGCGGCCGTGCTCGGAGCGGTCGACGCCGCCGCCGCGCTCGGGGCGCGAATCCGCATCACCGCCATCACGCCACTGACCGAGAACATGCCGAGTGGATCGGCCACCAAGCCGGGTGACGTGCTGACGGCCCGTAACGGCAAGACCATCGAGGTCCTCAACACCGATGCCGAGGGGCGCCTGATACTTGCCGACGGGCTGTCTCTGGCCGCCGAAGCCGAACCCGACGCCATCATCGACGTGGCCACGTTGACCGGTGCCGCCGTGGTGGCACTGGGCAAGGAGATCGCCGGCCTGCTGGGCAATGACGACGTTCTCGTCGAAGCCGTGCGGGCGGGGGCGGGCCGGGCCGGCGAGCCGGTCTGGCCGCTCCCACTGCCCGACGACTACCGCGCCCACATCGAGTCCGAGATCGCCGACATGCGCAACGTCGGGCGGCCCGGACAGGCCGGAAGCATCTCGGCGGCCCTGCTGCTGGCCGAGTTCGTGGGCGAGGTCCCCTGGGCCCACCTCGACATCGCCGGGCCCGCCCGCTCGGACGAGAGCACCCGTTACCTGGCCAAGGGAGGTACCGGCTACGGAGTGCGCACCCTGGTGGCGTTGGCGACCTCCGAGGAGTTCGCGCGCTCTCTCGTGCGGTCGGGCCTGTCTTAGGGCGACGATGGCAAGCTCCGGCCGTAGGTCTCGGGAATCGGGTCAGTCCCGGTGCACCGGGCGCCCGACCGGAAGGTGCACTATTTTGCCTTCGGTGAAGGTCGCAGTGCTGGGAGCGGGTTCGTGGGGGACCACGATGGCGTCGCTGGTGGCACCGCGGCAGGACACCGTGCTGTGGGCGCGCAACCCCGAGGTGGCTGCGACCATCACCACCGACCACACCAATCCCCGCTATCTCCCCGGGTTCGACCTGGCCCCGGAGCTGTCGGCCACCGCCGACCTCGAGGAGTGCGTGTGCGAAGCGGACATCCTGGTGATCGGCGTCCCGAGCTCCGGATTCCGCCACGTGCTCGAGGAGGCCTCCGTCTGGATCCGCCCGTGGATCCCGGTGGTGAGCCTGGCCAAAGGCCTCGAGCGCGGATCGCTCCTGCGGATGACCGAGGTGATCAAGCAGGTGGTCCCCGGCCACCCGGTAGCCGCGTTGACCGGACCGAACATCTCCAGCGAGATCATGTCCGGAAAGGCCGCCGCCGCGGTGATCGCCACTGAGGACCTCGAAGTGGCCAGCGCGATCCAACAGGTCTTCACCCGTGGCGTCTTCCGTGTCTACCTGAACGACGACGTCATCGGCTGCGAGATGGGCGGAGCGCTCAAGAACGTGGTGGCCATCGCCGCCGGGATCGGTGAAGGGCTCGGTGTGGGCGACAACACCCGTGCCGCCGTGATGTCGCGCGGCCTGGCCGAGCTGACCCGGCTCGGGGTGGCGATGGGGGCACGACCCGCGACCTTCGCGGGCCTGGCCGGAATGGGTGACCTGATCGCCACCTGCATGAGCCCCCACAGCCGGAACCGCGCCGTGGGGGAGCAGCTGGGCAAGGGACGGAAACTCGACGACATCCTGGCGGACATGCACATGGTCGCCGAGGGCGTCATGACGGCGGCGGTCGTGCTCGAACTTGCCGAGCGCCACGATCTCGACCTCCCCATCTGCACCATGATCGACAAGGTGGTCAAGGGTGACATTCAACCCCTCGACGCCTACTGGGGCCTTACCCCGGCCGGTTACGAGACAGAACCGGGCTGACCTGCCCGCCTGCTGAGCTGCCGCCCGGCCGGTGGGGAACCCTGTAATCGCTCAGGCCCCGGACTGCCGACGGGGGCGCACAGCATCCTCGGCGGCGCGGAAGGCGATCGCCGGGTGGAACTGCCAGACGCCGAGTTGGTGTTCGATCTCGGCCCGGTCCCGTCCCGCGGAGGCCAGCCCGGCCGCCAACCGGTGGGCCCGCAGACGCATCTGTTCCGGTTCGGACAGCCGCTGCTCGGCCAGCCACCGCCGGTGGCTCTGCTGAAGCGATTCCGGCAGCCGACTGACGTGTCTGAGGGGGAGGGGAGGGATGTGGACGCGGACAGCGAGCCCGGACGGCCCGTACGGGCGGGCCAGCTCGAACGTGCACAGGCGTTGGAACGCCCGCCGGAAGGGCGAGTTCTTGCCCATGCGCTCGCCCAGCCCCAAGGACCGCGCCGTGTCGGCCAGATGGAGTTCGAATCCGTCACGATGCACCTCGAGGCCGTAGGAGAGGCGCCTCAGGAGCCACGTTGCCGACGGGCCGATGATCCCCAACCAGTACAGCTCGACGTAACGCGAGCAGGGGTCGACACCGTGGGGGTCGGCGATCGGATCGAGCCATCGGACGATGTGGAGGGTCGGATCGGAGGCCCGGGGTGGGGCGGTCGCAGCAGTCGGGGCGGACCTGCCGCCCACTGTTTCGGGTGCTCTGAGGGTGGTCGAGGGCATGGCGTCCTCCGCAGTCGTTGGGTGGTGACGCCGCACCCTTGCAGCACACAGGATGCAAGCGGGCGCGAGGTCTGCTGACCACTCGACGTTGACAAATGCGCCTTGACGGGCACCTGGACGACGACCTTGCTACCCGGGGCGCCCGGGAGTGTATGCCGCCCAGCGGGTTGACCACGCGGCCGCTCGCCTGCCTCCGACCGGCACCTCGGTGATTACAGGCTCAGACGAGCTCCGCACTGCGGTGAGCCGTGATCGAGGTACGGTCGCGATACAAGGGCAACGCCCGGGACCGTGAACGGACGGGAGACTCGAACCAAGCATGACAAGAGCCTCTGCGACAACGTGGCTCCGACTGCGGGTGGCCTTTGCGCTTGGGGTGCTGGCTATTCTGGCTTTCGAGCTTTCCGGTCAATCGGAGTCGGCTCGTGATCCTCCTACAAGCACTGCTCATCGTCGGCATCATCGTCACCAGTGCGCTTGACCTGCGTGACCTTCGACGCAGGCGAGCCGCAGCACCTGGGCCACCCTCGGGGTGACTACTCGCTGCCGGGTCGGTGTGCCAAGACGGCACTTCGGGGTTTGGCCAGCTCAGGGTTCGGCGAGCACCACCAGAGTTTCGGGACGAACCCCATCGGTGCTCATGGCTGCAGCTGCCGCCGGAGTCGCCATGAATTCCTGGAAGGCATCGAAGTCGGGAATCTCCGCGATCATCCCGACCCGGTTCGCATTCCCCGGGTCGACGAACGTCCGAAGAGAGATTCCAAGTGGCCCGAAGACCTCTTCACGCTTGGGTGAAGCAAGCCAATGCTCCACGTCGTCGACCTCGTGGAAAATTATGTAAGTTGCCACTCCGGCCTCGTCTTTCCCCCGCTCCGCTAGGCACGGAGTTGGTTGATTGGTTGACCGTCACGCTAAGCCAAGAGGTCAGCGATAGCAATGGCCCGAAGTTCACGTCGCGACGATGTGAAGTAGTCGAGAGTCACTATGGGGCACGTTGCGCCGCGACTCCGGAGCGTCGCATGCCGGCTATGGGAGCGCTTCCTCGTCGAAGGAGACCAGGGCGATCTCGTAGAGGTGGTCGGTCCCGGGGACGAGCCCGGTGGTCTCCACGTCGATCGCTACGTAGGCAGGACGGGGAGCTGGCATGGGAGGAGGCTACGCAGTGGTTGTGACTGACGCTCGGAGCAGGATCTCGGCGGCTGGCAATCAGCCCGGCTGGAACTATCCCATACACCGGGACGGTGAGGCACGCAACGCGCCCGCCTGAACCGCTTGGTTACCGTCCTCCCCAGCTCTGCAATGAGGCTGTAACCGACGAAAGGATCCTGCAACAGAGTTGGTGGGTACGTTGAGGCGATGCCCAACGACCGGGTTTCTTCTTGTGATGACGTGATCAACTTCATTCGGCGAGAGGCACCGATGGAATTCGAGCGCCTTCAGTCCATTGCTCGACTCGTCGAGTCGAAGCCTGGGCACCTCCGAATTCGCCCGGATCCTCGCGATCTGTCGTATGCAGCCTGGCTCCAGGCCACCTTCGGGATCTTCAGCACTCGGAGCGACGTCGAGGGTGCTGCGTGGAGTCGACGGTCGGATCTCGGCGCGATCCCGTGAATGGGTACTCGCACGCTCACCATCGGTGCTGTGCTCCGACAGCGACGATCCGGTCCCGAGCCCTCGAAGATCTGCTCGGAGCTCCACCAGAGCCTGCGCCCGATCGCAGCCGGGAGGACGGGGACAGTTCGGCACCTGAGGGTTGGTCCGTCACTACGGCGAGCCAATACCATCTGAGGCGATGATGTTCGGTGCAACAGGATGATGGACGAAGGACAATTGG
>Ga0182010_10000022_pt1 | contig 79453 bp, 72 predicted proteins | sample 611E1MmetaG_FD_120488 | JGI IMG/M metagenome (GOLD analysis project Ga0182010, IMG submission 120488) | Permafrost microbial communities from Stordalen Mire, Sweden - 611E1M metaG | ecosystem: Environmental > Terrestrial > Soil > Wetlands > Permafrost | place: Sweden: Stordalen | collected... | reverse complement strand
GACATGCCGTCCACGGCTTTGACATCGGCGATTCTTTTCTGGAAAACGCCGGCGGTCACCGGGAAGTACATGTACAGGTTTTCAACTTCAATGATATGACTATTATCTTTCATTATACGAAAACCCTCACTTGTTTTACTGTCTCTTTAGTTTGCTGAGCTCAGCCCAGCAGGCGCGATAATGATTATCTCCGACCTTTTCCAGGGGAGGATACTCCTCTTTGCATTTTGGCATTGCATAATCGCAACGCGGATGGAAGGAGCAGCCGCCTGGTAAATGCGCCAGGTTTGGTGGTAAACCTTTAATCATTCTTAATGATTTTTTCTTGCTGACATCCAAACGGGGTACCGATGACAGTAACCCGATAGTATACGGATGGCAAGGATTAGCATAAAGATCCTCAGTCGGAGCGGTTTCTACCATCTTACCGGCATACATGACGTTAACACGGTCAACGTAGCGTGCCACGATACCGAGGTTATGGGTAATGGTAATAACCGATGTGCCGAAACGCGCTCTCAGATCGTCGATGATTTCCAGTAATTGTGCCTGTACCGTAACATCGAGCGAAGTTGTCGGTTCGTCGCAGATCAGTAGCGCCGGGTTACAGCTTAAGGCCATGGCAATCATGATTCTCTGCTGCATGCCGCCGCTGAATTGGAAAGGATAATCATTGGCTCTCTTTTCAGAATCCGGAATACCGACAAGTTTTAATAACCTGATGGTTTCCGAGAGAGATTCGTTTTTATCCATACCGCGATGTAATTCCAGCGCCTCGGATATCTGACGTCTCACTGTCAGCACCGGGTTTAAAGATGTGGTTGGTTCCTGGAAGACCATTGCGATACGGTTGCCCCGTATGTGGCGCATCTCCGATTCGGTGGCTTTCATCAGGTCTTTACCCTGGAAGAAAATTTCTCCACCCACGATGATGCCCGGAGGATAAGGAATAAGACGCATGATCGAAAGTGCGCTGACGCTTTTACCGCAAGCGCTTTCGCCCACCAGTCCTACGCTTTCTCCCTTGTTGACGTTATAACTGAGTCCGTCAACTGCTTTGAGTTCACCTTCCTGTGTGTAAAAATACGTGCACAGGTTTTTAATTTCCAGAACTGTTTCACTTTTTACTGCAGTCGCCATCTCTTAGAGCAAACTCACGGATTTTTCCCGGCATTCCGAACTTGGTGAATTATACTACCGGTTTTTATTGCGCCTTGAGTTTTACCTCCTTTATTGTAATGCCTGAATAATCAGTTACAATACTCACCATTAGCGTAGAATATTAACATCTACTTTATACATTGTCAAGCAATTACCCGTGCCTGAGCGTTACAATCTTGGTTGATAATTACATGTTATACTATGTTTTTGTTAACGTTTACCACCTTTACCTGGTTACTTTTATTATAGACCGTTCGATAATATTATCCCAGGATTTAAATGGCGGTGTTTCTGTTTTTCGATCCTTTTGATTATTTTCTGCCAAAAAATTATAGTGCGCCGTCCAAGCTTCAGTTGTAGTCTGCGCTTTGTCCATGTTTTTAAAACTGTGCACCACATCGCATCGTTTTTTCAGTAATAAGCCGAACAGTTTCCGGCTCGTTTCATCCGCTTGCCGGAAAAGAAAATGTCTGTTTTTTCCTTTTTCGGTTTTGATTAATTGTATTTCACTAACGGTGATTCCGGAAAGGTAAACGGCGATTGGACGAATAGTGCGGCGCTTGCCCGAGATATGTATTGAATCGAGGACTTCAATTACGTCCTGCGCGGTGCTTGATTCAGACAGCCGGGAAACCAGTAGATATTGGCTGTCCATGTTAAAGACGTCCAGAAACCAGAGCCTCTGATTATTTCTGGCGGCAGGTGTTTTACTAACAAACCATGCGCCCCCGGAATTTGGCTGGAAACCTTGCGCCTGCCGCGCTGCTTCTGCCGAAAAACGGATGATCCAGTAATAGATACTTGATTGTGCATAATAGGCTCCGTGTCTCTGGTTGATTTCTTTTTGTATTGCCGCCAGGGACATTCCGTCAAAATAACAGCTCAGTGCCAGCGAGATTATCCAGATAGGGGTCTTCATTCCCGGCAGGGAATCGTTATCGGCAAATTTGCGGCGGCAATCCTTGCAGAAATAGCGCTGCATTCCCTGAAAAGTGCCGTATTTCACGATGTTACCGGAATTACAGTACTTACATTTAATAAATTGTTTATGCAGAACTCTATCCAATACTCATCTCCAACGTGTTTGGTCCGTGACGGTTTCATTCTAGCATCTTTTATAATTTGACGGAGAATGAGCATATTTGATAGAATGCAAACGTCAACCTGTTGTTAAGTCGAAGAGAATTAAATAGCAAAGGCGGAATCATGGCAGTCGTTGAATACAAAAAAGAAGGAAGAATTGCGCATATCATTATTAACCGTCCCGATGCGATGAACGCCTTGAACTCTGAGGTTTTTCAAGCGCTTTGGTACGCCTTTGCTGATTTCCGGGATGATAACGACCTCTGGGTGGCGGTGCTTACCGGGGCTGGCGACCGGGCTTTCTCCGCCGGCGCGGATATCAAAGGATTGGTCTCCGGTTTTTCCCCGGAAGGGGATGATGTGCCGGTGCGGCCGGACAATGTCTGGAAACCCTTTATAGCGGCTATAAATGGATACTGCCTCGGCGGGGGATGTGAACTGGCGCTAATGTGCGATATCAGGATCGCCTCTGAGAACGCACAATTCGGTCAGCCGGAAGTCAACATTGGTTTCATGCCCGCTATGGGAGGCACCGTGAGAATCCCACGCTTTCTACCCAGGGCCATCGCCGCGGAGATGCTTTTGACCGGCAACCGGATTAATGCTCAAGAAGCTTTGCGCATCGGCTTGGTCAGCCGGGTCGTGCCTAAGGAAAAATTAATGGACACTGCCAGAGAGATCGCCAATACAATTCTGACCCGCGGGCCGCTGGGCGTGCGCGCCGTCAAAGAATCGATGGTCCGCGGCTATGACATGACTCTGGATGAAGGTCTGGCTCTGGAAAAGGAATTATCCGGTTATCTGCGAGCAACTGAGGATTTTGTGGAAGGCGCAAAAGCCTTCGCTGAAAAGCGTCCTCCCCAATATAAAGGAAAATAACCGCTAACTGCTGTCAGTTTGCTTTATGCTTTATTGTTCCAATTGAATATCAGGAGGTTTATTGTGCCCGAAAATGCCAGTGTTGCTTTCAGTTCCGTGTTCCTTGATAAGACGTCTCCCGTTGATGTCAGAATCGATGAGATGCTGCAGTGGGTGAAAAAACTCGGTGCGGAAAACAATCTCAGTTTCCGTACCAAAATGGGCTTCATTATTAACGGTAGCGGTATTGCGCCGGAAAAAATGACCAAAGACAACATTGTCGAAGTACGGGGTGTGGTTTTTGGCCTGAACCGGCCTTCTATCTATGCGAAGGGCCAGGTGACACCGGCCGCTGACACTTTATTACACTCCGATGTTTACGAAGCGCTGCCCGAAATCAATGCCGTTTTCTGCCTGTACTCGCCGGATATTTTAGAAACGGCGTTAAAACTCGGTCTGCCTTCTACCAGCGCGGAACAGCCAGCCGGTTCTGCGGAACTTGCACAGGAAGCCGCTAACCTGGTGAAAGTCTATAAAACTGCCAGAGCTTTTATCCTGAAGAATGTAGGCGTTCTGGTCATCGGCGCGAATTTGGCCGAAGCCGGGAAAGCATGGGATGATATTCTAGAGAAAACAAAAAGCAGCGCAAAACCCAAACCTGCGAAGAAACAAGCCAAGCCAAAATAAATTAAATACAAGCATCTCTAACTCTGTTAAAATAAGGCTGTCAGTTTAGAAATACAGGAGGCAATTCCATGAATCCTAACGGCCGTTATCCCGGCAGACAATTATTTATCGGTATGAGCATGAACGGCAGCCCCGCAGTGGCTTATCTGGTGACCGGACGCAGCCCTGCGAGCAGAGAAAGAAAAGCCTCACCGCTGGATAACGGTATCATCATCGGACCGCTCGGAAATCAGCCTTACGACCCGCTGCGGCATTATACCGGCTTGAAGCATGATAACGGTTCCGGCATAATGGCCGTCAGTAACGGTATTCAGACCGAAGCTATTTTTGAAACCTATAAACTTTTATTCAATACTAATTCCATACCATCCAAAGATTATATGGAGAAAATTCTGGAAGGAGCGCAGGCCGAACCGGATAGCCTCCACACCCCCAGGATTGCGGGAATCGTGACTAACGGTGCGGATAACCGTCCGGTATTTTTTATCGGCATTAAAAGACATGATATTCCTGCCAGAGCTTTTCAGGTAGAACCGGTAGCCGGCAGTTTAAGCGGCTTGTCCACCTATAAAGGCAATCTCGAAAATCCCGAACCGAACGACCCGAATGGGGTAGCTAAAATTGAATTCAAAGGTAAAACCGCAATCGAACTGGCAGAACACCTGTTTGAAATATCGAAGGCTGCCTATAACGGCGATGATGTCCGTGTCTGCGCGGTTGGAGCCATTCGCTCAGAAGACAAGCACAACTGGCAAGTGGCCGTCAGAAACAGGTAAAAATTTCACAAAAATGACACGTCCGGTTAACGGTTTCAGGTTGTTAATCAGATTTTAATGAGTTAGAATTACCCTGAAATTCGTGAAACCGGGGGTAAGAAATGAGAGGGTCGTTTCGTCTGGGGCGCATTGCCGGTATCGAAATCGGTATCCATTACACCTGGCTGCTGGCGCTTGTCATCTTTACGTGGTTGTTTGAACAGACTTTTTTTGTGACTTATCCCGGTTGGGAGACTTATCTCTATTGGGTCACCGGGTTTCTGGCTACTTTCACGCTCTTCGTTTCCGTTCTGGTGCACGAATTAGCGCACTCGCTGGTCGCCAAGGCACGCGGGCTACCCGTTTCCAGTATCACACTCTTCATCCTCGGCGGTGTCAGTAACCTGTCGGAGGAGCCGCAGAGCCCGGGAGTCGAGTTTGTGATGGCGATTGTCGGGCCCCTCACCAGTCTCGCTCTTGGCATTATCTTCTGGGTGTGGTGGTATTTTCTTGCGAAAACCTGGGTGCTGCCGGTATTCAGTATGAATGTTCCGAGCGCCAGGCAGACAATCGCTCTGGCAGTTATCGGTTTTTTGGCTTACTCCAATATCGCGTTAACGATATTTAATTTATTACCGGGTTTTCCCCTGGACGGCGGGCGGGTTTTCCGCTCTATCCTCTGGCATGCTACTCACAATCTAATGAAAGCGACAAAGATTGCGGCCACGGTAGGGCGCATCTTTGGTTGGGGTTTGATGGCGCTGGGTGTGTGGTTTGCTTTGTTTATGCCGGGTGGTTTTGTGAACGGCATCCTGTATATTTTTGTCGGCTGGTTCCTCAACAGCGCTGCAGATAATAGCCGTAATGAAGTTACCTTGCGGGAACATCTGACGGGCGTGCTGGTGGGGCAGGTGATGGAGAAAGATATTGAGTCTGTCCAGCCGGAAACGACGATTTCCGACGTTGTGCAGAAATATTTTATTCAAAAACGGAAGCGGGCAATCCCCATAACCGAGGGTGATAATCTGGCTGGCGTCATTACGATCAGTGACGTCAAAGGTATCTCACAGGACAGATGGCCGACCACGCCGGTGTCGCAGGTAATGCACCGTGAGCCGATTCATGCCGTGAAGCCGGAAGACGATCTCAACGCTGCGATGAAGTTAATCGCGCAATACGACCTTAATCAAATTCCGGTGCTCAATCAGGGCAAACTGGTTGGTATTCTGACCCGCGCCGATGTTATTAATTACCTGCAGCTCAGTCAGGAATTAAACATTAAAGGCAAACAGAAAGCTAATCCCACCGGTACAAAGATTAAACTGTAAAATAGATAGCTGATAATGTAAGCGCTCACAAATAGAAAACGGGAAAAACAGATAAATCCCTCCTAACGAGGCTGTCCGAAAATAGCTATTGGAAGAAATTTATATGGATTCCCGATCAGGTCGGGAATGACAAGTCGTGAATATTCTATTCCAGCAAAGCTGGAATAGAATATTTGTTTTTGTCATTGTCGGGCTTGACCCGACAATCCAGGGAATTTTCGGACAACCTCAGCTAACGTATAACATCGAAATGCGTGAAAAAAGACATTAATTCAGCAGTCTGGTTTGGAAATATGCAGGAATCCATTTTAACGCGATAAATTAGTGGATGCCGATTTTGTTTACTGGGAATAGACTTCAGACAATTGTTTCGATTTCTACTCAAAACGCACAACTTAAAACTATTCGCGGAACGCTGAAAAATAAGCCTGATAGTTAAAATTCATTTGACACTATATCAGTTGTTTGTTAGAATCAAGAACGAGTCATTTAAAAAGCTCTTCGAGTTGTCATTCCTAATGCCGTTGGCTACGGAATGTCAACCGCCGGACTGAATAAGTCCCGAGGGCACAGGTGAAAACGCCTGCGCCTCCCGTGTTTGGAAAGGAGAGACGGTTCAGGCATATCTTGCTGTTTGGCGCCTCCTTTCGGGGGCGCTTTTTTTATCGTGTTTTTATACATAGAAGGGAGTGTAAGCATATGAAAAGATCGTTTAGACTATTACCACCGCTCGTCGGTCTCGGTCTGGTTCTGGCGCTAACGGCATCATTGTTAACGGGATGTGTCACCAAGACCGTCACCGTTTCTCCCACGGCAAAAGCAGCGTCACTGACAGTTGTTAGCGGTTCCCAGACAAAAACTTTAAGTCTGGCTGACATTAAAGCGTTGCCCGTGCTTTCCGGTTCAACCGGCGATATTACCAGCAGCGGCACGATCGAAGGCCCTTACGCTTACAAAGGCGTAGCGCTCACCGATATTCTCAAATCAGTTGGGGGCATGACCTCAAATAACGCAGTGCGAATCTCCGCGAAAGACGGCTATTCGATGACGATGTCATACAACCAGGTTGTTAAAGGCGCTGAGTTCCCCACTTATGATAGCACTACAGGCAAAGAAGTTAACTCTGCCGGTCCGATCACCGTTTTTATTGCTTACGAAAAAGACGGTAACCCGATCGATGATTCAATCGGTCCTTTACGTATCGGCATTATGGCGCCCGGCCAGGTCACTGACGGTCACTGGTGGATAAAATGGGCGCAGAAAGTAGAAGTAATTACCATGCAGGCGTCCTGGACGATCAGTCTGCAGGGAGCAATAACACAAAGCATGGATAAATCGACATTTGAATCGGGCGCCGCGCCGGGATGTCACGGCAAAACCTGGACAGATGCGCAGGGGCATGTTTACCTGGGCATCCCGCTCTGGTACCTGGTCGGTAATGTAGACGATGCAAACGGAGACATGTCCTACAGCAATGCCGCCGCCGATGCCGGTTATGAAGTACATGTTGCAAACTCTAACGGGGACATGATTTCGCTTACTTCGCAGCAGGTAAAACGAAATGATAACATCATCCTGGCATACGAGATTGACGGCAACCCCCTGCCGAGCACTCAATGGCCGCTGGCGCTCGTCGGCAGCGCTGTTGATGCCCAGCACCAGATCGGCATGATCAATAAAATCAAGCTGGTCTTTCCGACCATTACTACCGCCACGACTAAATAAGCAACAAATAAAAATAAATGTAAATAATAAAATGGAGGAATAAATTGAAAAAACTTGTAACATGGTTAGGTCTTGGCGTGTTGCTGGCAGCGATGATCATCATGTCATCCTGCAGTTCAACCACCACCGATACAACCACCACTACCACCACTACTACCACGACGGTAGCCCAAACTCCGGCCGGACCGGTTGTCCTGACGGTTACCAGCGGCAGCAAGACAAAGTCCTATTCAATGGCTGATTTACAGGCAATGAAATCAGTTACCGGCAACGGCGGTACCAAGAACAAGAAGGGTGTTGTTACCGGCCCTATTCCCTATAAAGGCGTTGCTCTGATCGACTTATTGAATGCTGTCGGCGGCGTTGCCAGTGGTCAGATCGTCAAATTCACGGGCACAGATGGCTACACTTCCACAGTTTCTTACGACCAGATCACCAGCGGCGGTTTTACTATGTACGATGCGTCCGGAAATCCTGCCACGCCCACCGCGAAGCCTACATTAGCTATAGTCTATTTTGCCAATGGCGCTGCCCTGGACAGTTCTACCGGTCCCCTCGAAGTAGGTCTCCTTTCCAGTGAGAGCCTGGTTTCTGACGGTAGTATATGGGCAAAGTTATTAAGTAAGATCGATGTCGTTGCCGCACCTTAATTAACATACTCGATAAAAACAGTTACGAGAGAAGAAGAAAAAACGTGAAGAGACTGGTGCTGATTTGCCTGCTCGCGAGTTTATTGACCGGAATGGCGGCATGCACCAACTCTTCACCTTCCTCCGGAGTTACCGGTACCGGAAAAACAAAGCTGGTCGTGTTTGAAGCCGACAGTTTAATGGTCCCTTTTTCCCAGGTTAAAAAGGAATTTGAACAGGCTAACCCCGATATTCAAGTGGAGATGCAGGCTCACGGTAGTATTCAGGTAATCCGGCAGGTCACGGAACTCGGCCAGGATGTGGACGTGGTTGCGGTGGCTGATTATTCGCTGATACCGATGTTGATGTATCAGACCAAAATGCCGGACGGCAAACCCTATGCCAGTTGGGATATTATGCCGGCAACTAATCAGCTGGTACTGGCGTACACTTCCAAAAGTAAATATGCCTCTGAACTTAATGCCGGTAACTGGTATCAGATAATCGCTCGCCCGGATGTCCGCTTCGGATTCGCCGACCCCCGCATGGATGCTGTTGGTTATCGGAACCTGATGGCATTGAAACTCGCCGAATCTTATTACCATACCGGTAATATCATGGATAATACAATCGGCAAGTATTTTTCCATGCCCATCACTTCTAACGATATTAACGGCACATCAACTATCCATATCCCGGAATTATTAGAACCAACCGACCCCCATATGGTGCTGCGCGGCGCTCATATGGAACTGCTTGCGTTACTTCAATCGGGGGATATTGATTATACTATCGATTATAAAAGTACCGTCATTCAGGATGGATTGCAATATCTGGAATTGCCACCGGAAATCAACCTGTCTGATGCTAATTTAGCGCAAAACTATGGCAAAGTGGTTGTCAAAGCGGATTATCAGCGTTTTAAAACGGTAAATCCTGTATTCCAGGGATTACCAATTATCTACGGCATGACCATTGCCAATAATTCTAAAAATCCGGGCGCCGCGGAAAAATTCATTCAATTTGTTCTGAGCGCCGAAGGTCAAAGTATTTTTCAGAATGCTAATCAGCCTGAATTGGTACCTCCTCGATGTGATAACATTAATGCACTTCCTGCTTCTCTCAAACCATTGTTTCGTTAGGAGAAAAGGTTGGCAGTTATCTCAAAAATCATACACTCCGTATGCAGTTGGTTAGGCCGCCACCGTTTGCTGGCTGTTTTCAGTATCCTCAGCCTGTTGATCGTGTTGTTTATATTTATTCCACTGGCCAAGCTGATCTTGTTTTCAGATAAAAGCGAATTGTGGCAAGCCCTGCTTGATCCCTCCGTTATGCAATCAATTTTACTCACCCTGTATGCCGCTCTGATCACCGCTGCGATCGGGTTTCTGCTGGGAGTGCCGCTGGCTTACCTGCTGGCGCGCAATAATTTCCCCTTAAAGGGTGTCGTTGAAGGTCTCATTGATTTGCCCATTGTTGTGCCGCATACTGCTGCCGGTATTGCGCTGCTTTTTGTCTTCGGACGGAATTTTTTATTGGGGAAATGGTTTAATGCGATTGGTATTTCTTTTGTCGATTCGTTAGCGGGTATCGTAATCGCCATGCTATTTGTCAGCGTGCCGTTTCTGATCAACTCTGCCAAAGACGGTTTCCGTAAGATCGATGTGCGGCTGGAGAACGTGGCGCGTACACTGGGAGCTTCACCGTGGCAGGTATTTTACCGCGTTACGTTTCCGCTCGCCTGGCGCAGTATCCTGGCAGGTACGCTGATGATGTGGGCGCGCGGTATCAGCGAATTCGGGGCAGTGGTTATTCTGACCTATTATCCTATGGTCACGTCCACATTAATCTACGAACGATTTGCGACTTACGGGCTGACGCAGTCGGTTCCAGTCGCAGCTATTCTGGTGATCATCTGTGCGTTCATTTTTATCGGTTTCCGGTTTGTCTTACAGCGGGATAGAAAACATGATTGAGTTAAAAAACCTGCATGTCAAAGTAGCTGATTTCCTTTTGGAACAGGTCGATCTGGTGGTTTCCAAAGGCGAGTATACTGTTATACTCGGTCCAACCGGTGCGGGAAAAACTGTTTTACTGGAATCGATTGCCGGTCTGCATGCCCTTAGTCATGGCGAGATTATCCTCGACGGTAAAGATGTCACCGGTACTGCGCCGGAAGCGCGCGGAGTCAGTATCGTATATCAGGACTATTCCCTGTTCCCTCATCTTACGGTCAAAGAAAATATTATATTTGGTTTACGCGTCAGACACACAGCGAAGCCGCAAATTGACGAAGCGCTGCACTGGATCTCCGGTTTGTTCGAAATCCAACCCTTGTTAAACAGGTTACCCGCGTCGCTATCCGGAGGGGAACGCCAGAAAGTCGCCCTAGCCCGTGCTTTGATCACCAGACCGCATATATTATTACTGGACGAGCCTTTAAGCGCACTTGACGCGGAAAGCCGCGAAGAGATGCGTTCTCAATTAAAAACGATTCACGATAAGCTCAATATTACTACACTGCATGTTACCCACGATTTTGAAGAGGCCATGTCGCTGGCGGATACCATTGTGGTGATCAATCAGGGGAAGATCGCGCAGGTCGGCCCGCCCGCGGAGATTTTCTATCATCCGTCCTCTGAATTCGTAGCCCGTTTCACCATGGCACGGAATATTTTTAGCGGGAAAGTTATTGGACGGGACACTAAAAGCAGTGTGTTTAGGTGTGACGCCATCGAGATATTTGCTTCATCGGATAACACGAAAGCCGGATTCGCGGTGATCCGTCCTGAAATGCTGCAGCTGACCGCGGAAAAACCAATATTAATTTCCAATTCATTTCCGGGCAGCGTTAAGACAATCGTAGATAAAGGCGCCAATATCCTGGTTACCGTTGATTGCTCCCCGCAGTTCGAATGTTTGCTGCCGCGGCAGCAATTCGAGCATATGGTAATCAATACCGGCAGCCCTGTTTATATCAGCTTTTTACCCTCATCAGTTCATTTGATATAGATATCGTTGGCAATCCATTCTGGCGAAAGCCGGAATCGGCGAAAAGAACAATTATTGCCCTGAGCGCAGCGAATGGCCTTCTTGAGGTTTAAACTTATAATAACCCCTCATCAACATTCTCTTCTCCTGTTTGACAACTTGAGCTGTGAAAGGTAAACTAAAAATTACTTATGACAGATTTAAAGAACGTCGGACAACAGCTGGCTGCATTTCTCAAGAAGCAAAACGCCGATTATATCGAAGCTCACCTGGAAGAAAGCCAATTCAGCGCCATTTCTTATCGCGGCAAACAACTTGAATCCATCAGTAAGACCACCTCAATCGGGGGCAACGTCCGCGCGCTTGTCAAAGGTGGCTGGGGTTTTGTCAGTTTCAACGATTTGGATGACCTTCAAAATAAAGTGGAATTAGCGGTCAAGCAGGCACGTTTTGTCGGTAAAGAAACCAGCCAGTTCTATGCATCCAAGCCGATCGTTGAGGACGTCGTCGCGAAAATCAAAGAAAATCCGGCGATTATCCCGCTTTCCGAAAAGAAAGCATTACTGGATGAATACAATGATGCCATCTGGAGCACTTCCGGCATCCAGACCTCAAATCTTGGCTACGGTGATGCTAATCGCAAGACTCTTTTTCTGAACTCCACCGGTAGTTTTATTACCCAGGAAAGAGCCGATGTCACCATCCGCGCTGTTGCCGTGGCTGCCAAAGACGGTGAAGTTCAGCAGGCTGGCCTCAGCGAAGGCAGTCGGGATGACTTCCGCCCGGTCCGCAAACTGCACAAGGAAATCAAAAAGCTGGCGCAGCGTGCCGTAGAAATGTTGACTGTCCCTACCATTACGGGCGGGCAATACACGGTCGTCCTCGATCCGATCCTGGCCGGTGTGTTTGTGCACGAGGCTTTCGGACATCTTTCCGAATCAGATTTTGTTTATGAAAATGCGCAGTTGAAAGAGATCATGACGCTCGGCAAGGTTTTCGGCCAGCCGCATTTAAATATCATCGATTCCGCATCGAAACCCGGATTGCGCGGCAGTTTTAAGTATGATGATGAAGGCACACGTTCCACGAAGACCTACCTTATCAGAGAAGGTAAGTTGACCGGACGGCTGCATTCCCGCGAAACCGCTGCGAAAATGGGTGAGAAACCCACCGGCAATGCCCGCGCCATTAATTACCGGCATCCTCCGATCGTGCGCATGACCAACACCTATATCCAGCCGGGAGAATGTTCTTTCGAAGATATGATCGCCGATATCAAAGAAGGTGTTTATGCCAAGAACTGGTACGGCGGTCAGACCAGCATGGAGATGTTCACATTCTCCTCCGGGGAAACATACCGCATCCGCAACGGTAAAATCGCCGAAATGGTGCGGCCGGTAATGCTCAGCGGTAATGTTTTTAACACTTTGATGAATATCGACGCCATTGGTGATGACCTGGATATGAATGAAGGCGGCGGTTGCGGCAAAGGCGGTCAATCGCCGTTGCCGGTTAGTAACGGCAGCCCGCACATCCGAATCCGTCAATGTCTGGTGGGAGGTAAGTAGTTGGAAAAAATCCTTGCTCTCGCCAAAAAAGTGGCTGAAGAAGCCGAAGTTTACATGATTACCAGCGAAGAAACACCGGTGCAGTTTGAATCTAACCGGTTGAAAAATATTCAGCATAAACAGAGTCAGACCGTAGCGCTCCGTATTATTAAAAACGGCAAGACCGGCTATGCCACCAGCACCAGTTTGGAAAATAGACAGCAGTTGGTCGACGATGCGGTCGCCACCGCAGAATTCGGCACGAAAGCAGAATTCCAATTCCCTTCGGCGAAGACTTTTCCTAGAGTTGATGTTTTTGATGCGGCAGTGGAAAAAGTCAGTCTGGAACAAATGACGCAGCTGGGTGAAGAATTGATTGCCAAAGTGACGCAATATTCCCCCGAGGTGATCTGCGAAGGTGGCGTGACCAAGGGCACATACACCCTCTCAATCATGAATTCACGCGGCGGACAGGCCAATTTCCGGCAGAGTGTCTTCGGCCTGGGGATCGAAGGGCAGCGCATCCGGGGCACCGATATGTTGTTTGTTGGCGACCACCAGAGTTCCTGTCACCCGATACTGACAACGGATGAAATAGTCAAGACAACTATCCGCCAGTTGGAGTTAGCCAGAAATACGGCCAAAGTGACTTCCCGTTCAATGAGCGTAATTTTCTCCCCGGACGGCGTTCCCGGTTCGCTAATTCTTCCGTTGATATCGGCTTTTAATGGCAAGATCGTGCTGGAAGGCGCGTCGCCCATTGGTAAAAAACTGGGCGAAATTGTTTTTGATACTAATCTGACAATTGACGATAATCCCCTGGTTCCTTTTAACACGAACAGCCGTCCCTGTGATGACGAAGCTGTTCCCTGCCAGATTACGCCGCTGATCAGTAGGGGTGTGGTCAGTAACTTTTTATACGATTTACAGACTGCCTCCCGCGCAAAAACAAAGAGCACCGGTAACGGTCAACGGCAGGGCGGGTTGCCGGGTCCTTCACCGCATGCCTTTGTAGTTAAACCCGGTAATGTCAGCTTTGAGGCCATGGTGAAAGATATTGATGAAGGTATTATCGTCGAGCAGTTATTGGGAGCCGGGCAGGGGAATAGCCTCGGTGGTGATTTCAGCGGCAATGTTCTGCTCGGTTATAAAATCGAAAAAGGCGAAATTGTCGGGAGGGTCAAGGATACGATGATCTCCGGCAATGTTTATCAACTTTTGAAAAAGATCGCGGCGATCGGCAGCGATGCCAAATGGGTCAGCGGCTTCATGTCCACGCCGTCCATCTGTTGCGCCGATGTCTCCGTCGCGTGCCGGTAGTATAGTAAACATAATATTCAAACCATTTGCCATATTTAGTATCGCCACTTTCGCCATTTCCAAAATTGTATTAGAATTAACCTTGAGTAGAGAATACGGTCAAGGTCAAAATTGATGAAAAAATTCATTAAAATAACCGCCAAACCAAAACTCAAAGCGCCTGTAATGATCGCTGCGTGGCCGGGCGTGGGCAACGTGGCGATGCTGCTGGCCAATTACATGCTGGACAAACTCGATTTCAAAGACCTGGCAGAAATCGATGCCAGCCTGTTCTTCGATCCCATCGGTGTGCTGGCCAGAGATCATATTATCGAAACGCCGCAATTCCCGCAGAGCCATTTCTACTACTGGAAAAATAAGAAAGGCGCTCACGATATTATTCTTTTTGTCGGGGATGACCAGCCGGATGTGAAGATCTATGATTTTGCCGGATGCGTTCTGGATTTCGCACAGTATTACGGCGTGGAGCGGGTGTATACTTGTGCCGCTGCCATGACCAATATCCACTTTACCGAACAACCCAAGGTCTGGGCAGTTGCCACTAATAAATTGCTGCTGCAAGAATTGAGCAAATTCGAATTATTGCAAAAGGGCAGCATTCAGATCGCCGGTTTGAACGGTTTACTCCTTGGTCTGGCTAAAGAAAGGGATTTTAACGGTGTGTGCGTGATGACCGAAGTGCCATCGCAGACTTCCCGCATGGAAAATCCGATGGCCGCACTGGCCATCCTGAAAACTTTCATGCGGTTACTGGACATTGAAATCGAGACGAAAGAACTGGCCGAAAATGCCCGCGAAATGACGGAGCAGATCAAACAGGCCATGACCATTGCCATGGGCGAATATATCGAGCATTTTACCCAACCGATCTGGGAGCAGGGCGAAGGGGAAGGCGAAGAAGATGAAGGCGACGATGAGGGTAACATCGGCGACCAAAACTAGATTACGAGGCATTTCCTTTGTTAGTTAAAGATATTATTAAAGAAATGGCGGATACCGAAAAACCGCTGGTAAATACTCACCTTGCCGATTTATCACAATTGTCTTCCGCAAACGTCAGGGAATTCGAGCAGGTATGGAAAACCATCGAGCTGAAACGCCGCCGTGAGATCATCAACCGGCTGACGGAGCTCGGAACCGACAGCGTGGAATTGAATTTCGATAACGTTTTTATAAATTGTCTCAACGATCCGGATGAGGATGTCCGCAGCGAAGCAATCGACGGGCTTTGGGAAAACGAAGAGCCTTCACTGATACCCATTCTCATTGGATTGCTGAATAAAGACCCATCGGAAAAAGTGCAGGCCAACGCCGCGCTGGCCCTGGGCAGATTTGCACTTATGGCCGAACTTGGCTCGATATCGCCCCGATACGGTGTGCAGGTAGGACAGGTTTTGCTCACTGCAACCGGAGATAAATTCAAAGGGATTGAAGTCAGACGCCGGGCGTTGGAAGCCGTCGCGCCTATCAGCACCGAACAGGTAAAAACTGCCATCAAAACAGCCTACGAAAGCCGCGATGAAAGACTCTCTATCAGTGCGGTCTACGCAATGGGCAAAAATTGCGATCTGAAATGGCTGCCGTTTCTGTTAAAGGAATTAAAAAATGCTGATGCGGAAATGCGTTATGAAGCTGTTAATGCTCTGGGTGAAATTGGTGATGAAGAAATTTTACAATATTTAATTCCCGTTGCTGCAGACTCCGATATCGATGTACAGTTGGCCGTGATCCAGGCCCTGGGTAAAATCGGTGGTAACGAAGCGAAACAATATTTACAAAAGCACGCCAAAGATGAAAATGAAGCAATACAGAGTGCGGTTGAACAGGCGTTGAACGAAATATCCATTCAGGATGACATGACCATCTTCGAGATGTCACCGCAACCGGATACGCATGAACATTGAAGGTAAAAAAGTCATTATCCGTCCCAAGAAACCATCCGACGCGGACAATGATTACCGCTGGCAGACTGACCCTGAGCTCTCCGCGCTGGACGCCATGATTCCCAGTACAATGTCTTACGGTGAGTTCTACCGCGAGTATATCAAATGGCTGAAACACCCTTATCCGGGCCGCATTACCTTCGGCGTAGACACTCCGGAAGGTAAACACATCGGGAATTGTGTTTACTACAACATCGATGAATTAAGTCATGAAACCGAAATCGGGATTATGATCGGCGACCGCGATTACTGGAACAAAGGTTACGGTGCTGATACTATCAGCACCTTGATCGATTATGTTTTCAGCTTGCGGAAATTCAGAAGGATATACCTGAAGACGTTGGAAGATAATTTCCGCGCGCACAAATGTTTTGAAAAATGCGGTCTGACGCCCTGCGGCCACCGCGAGCAGGACGGATATAGATTTTTACTGATGGAGATTTCCTTCACGAAATGGCAGGAAATGCGCAATGCCCGCAAACCGAATAGCGCTTAACCTTTGAATCTATTTTTGAGGGTTTGAAAATGAGAAAATCGTTATTACCCGGCGGCGGTGCCAACCTTTTTCAGGCAATCAAAGCTAAAACCCGTGAAGCGGAAGCATCCGGGCAAAAAATATACCGTCTCTCTATCGGACAACCGGCCGGGCCGGCTCTTTTGAGCGCCAGAAAAGCCGCTGCGGAAGCGGTAATGAGCGACCTGGAATCGATGCATGAATACCAGGACAACGGTTCGCCGGGCATACCGGATTTCTCGCAGCGTTTTATTCAGGCTCACTTTGATTTCAGCCTGGTAGGGAAAGATGTTGCCTATTTGCCGATACCGGGTAATAAACCGATGCTGGGAGTAGCGGAATTAGCCTGCGGCGCTGCCCAGCAGACATATATCATCGGTACTATGGATAAACCCGGTTATCCCACGCCCACTGATTGGGCGAAATACTTGCGTCTGAATCAATATACCCTGCCTTTGAATATAGAAAACAAGTTCCGCTTCAAGCCGGCGGATATTAAGAAAGGCACCAGACTGTTGATGGTTAACTATCCGCACAACCCCTCCGGCCAGATCGCCACCCGCGAATGGTGGCGGGAAATCTGTGCCCATTGCGAAAAAAACGACATTCGTCTTTTCAACGACAACCCGTATTATATCCTTTCACACACTCCCGAGAGCAGTGCTTTGGCCGAAATTGCTACCGGATTCAAAGACCTTTCCTGGGCCGAGGCTTTTTCGGCTTCTAAGGTTATCAGTAACGGCACCGGCTGGAGAATCGGCGCAATAATAGGTTCACCGGATTTTGTCGGCGACATTGCCACGATCAAAGGCAATACCGACAGCGGTTTTGTCGCACCGATGGCAATCGGGGTGCTGAATGCCATGGAAAACGACAAAGTGAATGTGAAAGCCTGCCGCGAATTGTACAAACGCCGTATTGGTATGCTCAAAGATATTTTGATCAAACGGGGTATGAAGTTGGCAATCGAACCCGGCGCCGGATTTTTCACGCTCTGGCAGCGGCCTGACAAAGCCTTTGGCCAACAAATTAAAGACGCCGAGCATTTCAACTACCTGATGATCGAGAAAACCGGTATAGTAGGCGTGCACTTTGAGCCGTATATACGCTATTCCGTTACCGGCGATATCGAAGTTATGGTCAAAGTGATTGATGACGCTTTCGTGCAAGCTGAAGTTGGGTATAAATAAATACGTTTTCATCGTTCCTGCGAAGAAATAATTCATAACAATAATTGATTATTGTAATTTATTGGGTAAGAGAAGAATTGCCCACCATTTAACCCCCACCCATACCGGCGGCCGGTATCTATAACACCGGTTCAGGTTTACCAGAAGCTGTTATTAATCTCCGATTATCTCCGCGTAGTACTTTATTCCCTTCTATTGTAAAGGGCGCTTTACTTTGTAAAAAAGGTGTGCTACTATAATGATAAGTAAAGGACGCTTTACATCACATTTTGAGGAGAATTAAGATTGAAAATAAGATCAAACAATTAAGGGAACAAAACGGTTATACCCAACAGGATCTGGCGGAAAAAGTCACGGTCTCCCGGCAAACGATCATTTCCCTCGAAAGCGGCAGGTATAACCCATCCATCATTCTCGCCTATAAAATCGCTAAGGTTTTTAATCTTGCCATTGAAGACGTATTTGAATTTGATAAGGAGAATTATAAATGAATTTCGAGAAACATTTAAAAAGTCAATTTTTGGTTGCTATAGCATATATTGTGATCGGAGTAATTGCTTTAATTGCGCTAGTTATATTGTTGATTTCAGGAAAGCTAAATGGTAAGCTTTCCGGCATCATTGGCGGTTTAACGTTTGGATTTTTACCACTGGGAATCGGACTACTGTTGGATTATTATCGGGTAAAATGGAATCCCGAAAAATGGAAAAAAGAGATAGAGTTAAAAAATGAAGAAAGAAATATATTCCTGAGAAATAAATCAGGATATGAAGCGTTTGGTATAATGAGTTTTTTAATGTTGGGATTATGGGGGGTAAATATCTGGGTAAATATCTCATCGAGCCTGGTATTCCCGGTTTTGCTGGGGATGATGAGCATTAGTTACTTTACCATTCTGACGATTAACGCGAAGAGATATTGAAGGAAAGTTTTGGGAGAATCAGGGGAACCGAAATTAAGTGTTAGTTGTTTTCCAGCGCCAGTTTATCCATTTCCAACTGCACAGGAATAGGATAATTACCGGTGAAACATGCGGTGCAGAATGAATCAGCAGGCAGGTGGACTGATTTCAGTAACCCTTCCAGACTCAAGTAGCCGAGCGAATCAGCGCCGATGAATTGCCGGATCTCTTCAATCGATTTATGCGAGGCTATCAGTTCTTTTCTGGTGGCCATATCGACACCGAAGAAACAGGGATGCTTGATCGGGGGTGCGCATATCCGCATGTGGATTTCCTTTGCGCCCGCTCTTCTTAACAAATTAACCACTTTTGGGGTGGTAGTGCCGCGAACAATGCTGTCATCAACGACGACCATGCGCTGACCTTTCAGCAACTGTGGCAGCGGATTGAATTTTAACTGCACACCGAGATCTCTGATTCGCTGGTCAGGGGCGATAAATGTACGCCCAACATACCGGTTTTTCAGTAACCCTTCGCAATAAGGCCGGTTAGCTTTATGAGCGTAGCCGATACCGGCCGCCGTGGCGGAGTCCGGCACACCCATCACCGAATCCACGTCAACCGGGTGTTCTATTGCGAGTTGCTCGCCCATTGCCTGCCTGGTAGGATATATCAATTGACCGTTCATTATACTGTCCGGCCGGGCAAAATAGATAAATTCAAAAATACACAGGGCGCGTTTACGGACTGGTTCGGGGAAGCTTTCCACGCCGTTTTGGCTAATACGCACGATTTCACCCGGTTCGATTTCCCGGATGAGTTTGGCGCCGATGTGGTCGAGGGCACAGCTCTCGGAAGCAACGACAAAGCCGCCGTTGAGAGAACCGAGACACAAAGGGCGGACTCCCCACGGGTCGCGTACCACAAAAAGAGCATCCTTGTTTACCATTACCATGGAATAGGCGCCCTGTAAGCGGCGCATGGCATACCTAATACGTTCGATCCAATCTAGCGAGGGAGCCGAAAGGATCAGGTCGCCGATAACCTCGGTGTCCGTGGAACTGCGGAAATTATAGCCCTGGTCGCAGAGCTCATGATAAAGATGTTCGGCATTGACGATGTTACCGTTGTTGGCGATGGCGATCGTATCATTGCCCATTCCAAGCACGAGTGGTTGTATGTTGATACTGCGGCTGGAACCGGTAGTAGAATAGCGGTTGTGCCCGATGGCGATGTGACCGCTCAGTTGCCCGAGGGAGGTTTCATCAAAGACCTGGGAAACTAGTCCCATATCGCCGAAGAATTGGATTTTCTTGCCGTCTGCGGTAGCTATACCGGCGCTTTCCTGACCACGGTGCTGGAGAGCGAACAATGCAAAAAAGGTAAGCCTCGCCACATCCTCACCAGGACAGTAAATTCCAAAGACGCCGCATTTCTCGTGTAAATCTACCACGTTCACCCCGGCTTTCCTTCTCTATTTTTATTATAGTCTTTTTAGGCTGTCACGGTCAAACCAACAACGGGCTGTCAATATCTGATTAGATTCAAAAGTTACAATTTCAAGGACGGGTATGGGTTCGTTCCACGGTGTTATCCACCAGCCAATCCAGCAGCATTACCGTTTCCCCCACACCGTTCAGTGTAAAATCAGCTTCTTTCAAAGTAGCCTGCGAGGTTTCTGAGCCGGTGACCAGAATTGCCAATCCCATAAACTCTTGAACCTCTCTAGCCACGCGGATGGCTCGGAATCCAGGCACATCCCCGACATCATCCCCAAGAAAAATTGCCCCCTGCAGATTGTGCTCTTTGATCAGGCTGGAAACCGCTGTCCCCTTATTGATTTCCACCCGCGGGATAATACTAATATTGTTTTTTTCTTCTATCAAGCGCATATTTTTGCCGTGGGGCGATTTTTGCACCAGGTCTATGATCTGTTGTTTGGCCGTTTCCGGCTGGCGAGTCATATGATAGTGCACGCTGATGGTGGCCCACTTATCCTGGATTATCATGCCGTCCACCGCCCTAAGGGTTTCCAGTTCTGCAGCCAGCTCGCGCATTGCGGTTACAGAAGCAGCGACTTCCGGATGCAGTACTGCCTGGTTATTCTTCCACCATTCCATGCCGTAATGCCCAATGTATTGCACCCCATCAATGTTGACAATGTCTTTAAGCGCTTCGGTTTTTCTGCCGGAGATTATAGCTAGAACTTCAAAACGTTTTACGAGTTTGGCCAGTTGCGGCAGCGTGGGGGGCGGCGGAGTAATTTCCAGAAAGTTGTGGGGGATCTCACTGAGTGTGCCGTCCATGTCGGTGATCAGACCAAACGGCTGACGCTTGAGCAGTTTTTGTAGAACATCCAGATTATCGAGTATACGAGCCACAACTTAAATTTAGCAGTTGGCAGGTGACTAGTCAAAAATAGCCCTCAGCTTGAATTTAGTCTGATATTTCTTTTCCATACTTATTTTAGGTGCGACCATACTATCCAGCCAATACTTGAACGCTGATAGTTGACTGCCAGTATTCATTGACACACTCACGCCGTTAGCTTAAAATCAAATGTAATTGCTTGAATTTGGAGTTACTATCGTGAAAAGCGACGAAATTAGAAGTTCATACCTGAATTTTTTTGAAGAGCGGGGACACAAAATTATCCCCAGTTCTTCCTTAATTCCTTACGGTGACCCCACGCTGCTGTTGACCAGTGCAGGCATGGTGCAGTTCAAACCCTATTTTACGCAGAAAGCAGTACCGCCGGCGCCGCGTCTGGCCAGCTGCCAGAAATGTTTCCGTACGACAGACATGGATTCTGTTGGCGATGCCACGCACTGCACTTTCTTCGAAATGCTGGGAAATTTTAGCTTCGGAGATTATTTTAAAAAAGAAGTTATACCATGGGCATGGGAATATGTGACCCAATACTTGAAAATCCCGCCTTCCCGTTTGTGGGTGACCGTTTTTCGCGATGACGATGAAGCATTTGAAATCTGGCGAAAAACAGGCATCCCCGAGGATAGAATTGTCCGTCTTGGCGAAAAAGATAATTTCTGGGGTCCGGCCGGTAATTCAGGACCGTGCGGACCTTGCACCGAAATCCATTATGACCTTGGCGAAAAACACGGTTGCGGCAAACCGGATTGTAAACCCGGCTGCGACTGCAAGCGCTACACGGAGATCTGGAACCTGGTTTTTACCCAGTTCAACCAGGACGAAAGCGGCAAGCGCACGCTGCTCCCCAAACCGAATATCGATACCGGTATGGGGCTGGAGCGTGTCACGACAATAATGCAGGGGAAGACTTCCTTCTATGACACCGATCTTTTTATGCCATTGCTGCAAAAAGTGACTGATTTATCAGGTAAAAAGTACGGCAGCGACCCGGTTACCGATAATGCTATGCGCATCGTCGCGGAACATGCCCGCGCCATTACCTTCTTGCTGGCGGACGGCGTGATGCCTAGTAAAGAAGGGCGCGGTTACGTTATGCGGCGTCTTTTACGCCGGGCGGAGTACTTCGGGGAGACACTGGCCCACGAAAAGCCCTTCCTGACCATCGTGGCGGAAGAGGTCATCAAGAACATGGGACATGTGTACCCGGAACTGGAAACGAATAAAAAACATATTTTGCATGTTATTACGATCGAAACAGAGGGTTTTCGCAAGACCCTGCCGGTCGGCCGCAGCATGCTGGAGAATACGATCAAATCCATCGAGACTCAAAAGGGGCAGCCAAAGGTCATTTCCGGCAATGACGCTTTCGAATTGCACGATACCTACGGTTTTCCCATCGACTTGACAAAAACCATTGCCGCCGCCCACGGCTTTGCCGTGGAAATGGATGGATTCGAAGCAGAGATGGAAAAACAGCGCGAACGCGCCAAAGCTGCCCAGAAACATGGCGTCAGCGGTAATGCTACCGTGACTATGGAATCAAATATGGAATGGAAAAAAGGCTCGCCGTTGCCAGCTTTTACGGGCTATGAAAAAACTAAAGCTCAGGCATCCATCCTTGCTCTGTTATCCGAAGGTGAATCTGTGGGTGTAGTCAACGAAGGACAAGAGGCCAGCCTGGTGCTGGATGCCACGCCTTTTTACGCGGAAATGGGCGGACAGATCGGCGATGCAGGCGAAATTACAGGTAAATCCGGCCGGTTTGCAGTGATGGATACTGTCAAAACAACATTAGGAATAATTGTGCACCGCGGTAAAATGCTCAGCGGCACGCTTTCTACAGAAGAAATTGTTGAGGCTGAAGTTGATGCCGAACGCCGTCTGGATATCTCCCGCAACCATACGGCCACGCATATCCTCCAATACGCTTTACGTCAGGTACTGGGGAAACAAGTACAGCAGCGCGGCTCATTGGTAACGCCGGATAGGTTGAGATTTGATTTTTCCCACCTTATCGCCATGCTGCCGGAGGAAATTCAGAAAGTCCAGCAGATCGTTAATCATCATATCCGCGAAAATCTGCCTGTTTATGCCGAGGAGATGGCATATCAGAAGGCCGTGGAACAGGGCGCGACGGCGCTCTTCGATGAGAAATACGGCGATAAAGTGCGCGGCCTGAAGATCGGCAAACCGCCGGTCAGTTTTGAGTTATGCGGTGGCACGCATATCAGCGCCACCGGGCAGATCGGCGCTTTCCATATCATTAGCGAAAGCAGCGTCGGTTCCGGCCTGCGGCGTATCGAAGCTGTTACCGGCCGCGGCGCCGAAGCTCATTTCGCAAAATTAACACAGGATTGGCAGGAGATTGCTAAATCCATTGGCGCGACTTCGGAAAATTTGAAAGAAAAAGTCGCGGATACTGTAAACGCATTTGAAACCGAAAAAAAACAGCGGTTGGCAATAGAGAAAGAACTGGCTCATAAAATAGCAGAATCCATCGTCTTGCAACGCTCGCCAATTAACGAAGTGCCGTTCATTTCAGAACATATTTCAAGCGTTTCCACGCAAGGACTGATGCAAATTACTGATTACCTTCGTGAAAGGTATAAAAGCGCTGTCATTGTGTTAGGAACAATTTATGATGATAAACTTTCTTTCCTGGCAAATGTAAGTACTGATCTGGTTGCCAAAGGTTATAACGCCGGAAATATCGTCCGTGAAGTGGCGAAAGTCACCGGCGGCAGCGGTGGCGGCAAACCAACCATGGCGCAGGCCGGCGGTAAAGATAAAACGAAAATTGATGAAGCTCTGCAACTGGTAAAAACACTGGTTGCGCAGCAGGGAAAGTAATGGGGCGTGTTCTGGGGCTCGATGTCGGGGACAGAAGGATCGGTTTAGCGTTAAGCGATTCCGGCGGTATACTGGCTAGTCCGTTGACCATCATTGAGCATTCTACAGAACAACAGGACATTGCAGCTATTCTGAAGATTGCGCAAGAGCATGGCGCCGAACGGATTATTGTCGGTTTGCCGCGCCTGATGAACGGCGATATCGGTCCGCAAGCGCAGAAAGTCCAGACATTTGCAGAGGCAATGCGAGCTGCGGCACAGATTCCACTCGAATACCGCGACGAGCGTTTAACCACCGTTACAGCGCAGCGTTTAAAACAGGAAACCAGTTCCCGCCGGAAAAACAAAGTCATCCGTTATGATGCGATGGCCGCGGCGGTGATATTGCAAGATTACCTGGAAGAGCAGGCGATTATTAAAAAAAGAGCCGAAAGTGGAAGTCCTGGATAGTCTATGAATGAAATCCGTATTCGGAAGACACAGGGCAAAGCCCGCGCGGGCGAATTAAATACGCAGCACGGTATCATCCAAACCCCGGTATTGTGTCCGGTGGGAACGCAGGGTTCGGTGAAAACCCTTACCCCCCAGGATATCAAAGATGTGGGTATGCACATGATTCTGGCCAATACTTACCATTTATATCTGCGTCCCGGCATCCCGACGCTTGAGAAAATGGGCGGCTTGCACAAGTTCATGAATTGGGACGGCGCCATCCTCACTGACAGCGGGGGGTATCAACTCTACAGCCTTTCGAAATTGCGCCGGATTAATGACGACGGTGTGATCTTCCGTTCCCATATTGACGGCAGCCAGCATACCTTTACGCCGGAACTGGCGATCAAATACCAGGAATCGATTGGCGCCGATATCATTATGGTGCTGGATGAATGCATTGATCACAACGAGAGCCGCGAGCGCGTCTGGGCGGCGATGGTGCGCACCCATCAATGGGCTGAACGTTGCCTCAAAGTGCATAATAAGGCGGGTCAGGCTTTGTATGCCATTGTACAGGGCGGGGTTTTCCCTGATCTGCGAAAAATATCTGCGGAATATCTAACTGCTTTGAATTTTGACGGTTATGCCATCGGCGGGCTGAGTATTGGGGAACCCAAGAACGTGACTTTTGACATAACGGAGCAAACAGTCGGTCTTTTGCCTGCGGATAAGCCGAGATATTTAATGGGTGTGGGTGCGCCGGAAGATGTAGTGGAATGTGTGGCGCGAGGCATCGATATTTTCGACTGCGCCATGCCGACACGTGTCGCCCGCAACGGAGCCCTTTACACTCCCACCGGCAGGGTAGACATCGAAAATGCGGTTTACAGTCAGCAGGACAGCCCTATCGACGCAACCTGTCACTGTTATACCTGCCGGAATTTCTCTGCAGCTTACCTGCATCATCTTTTCCGCAGTAAAGAGCTGCTGGCCTACCGGCTAGCCACAATCCATAATCTGGCGTTCATGAGTAACCTGGTGCAATCTGTCAGGAATTCTATTCTTGACGGCACTTTTAGCACATTCCGCAGTGAGTTTTTGTCTCAATATCAGACAACAGATGAAAAAACGCGCATTTCTCAGAAGCAAAAGTGGCTGGACGCCAGAGAGAACAAAACTCTGTACGAAGCGTAATACTGCACTGCTAAATCACTTCAAATACCCCCCAACAGGAGAAAACTATGCAACAACAATCTGATAATACATCCGATATGGAAAAATCAATCACAAATTACAATAGCAGGACACCGCTTTTAATTGCTATGTCTACTACACTGGTATGGAGATAAATGGTTACCAAAGCAACTCATTCCGGTGGAGATCGGAATCGCTTATTTCTTCCCCATTATCTTATCGCCGCAATGTTCGCAATTGGTATTTCTGACGACGTTCAGTTCAGTGAATTTCATATTAAACCCGTCGTAGATCAGCAGCCGGTTGGTCAGCAGCGTGCCAATTCCTGTTAAATACTTGATCACTTCTGTGGCCTCGATTGCTCCGATAACCGCCGGTGTTGTCCCGAGCACTGGAAACCAGGTTTTCAGCGGTGCGGCATGATAGAGGCACTTAATGCATGCGGTTTTACCGGGAATCACGGTCATCGCCCGGCCTTCCAGTCCGGAGACTGCTCCGTGAACAAACGGAATTCTGGCGGCGATTGCGGCCTGGTTCAGCAGATACCGGGTGGGCATGTTATCCATTGCATCGACAATAACGTCAAATCCCGTTACCAGTGTTAGTATATTAGTCTCGTCAATAGTTGTGTTTACCGCTTCTATGTTTATATTTTTATTTAATTGCGTTAATTTTCCTTGCGCGGAATAAGTTTTTTCCATGCCGATGTCTTTTTCCCAATGTAAAATTTGCCGGTTAAGATTGCTCACTTCCACGCGGTCATCATCGATAATGCGGAGGGTTCCAACTCCGGCGGCAGCCAGGTAGAGCGATATCGGCGATCCCAATCCGCCGCTCCCGGCAATCACGACGCGGGCTTTTTTCAAATTTTCCTGTCCTGCTTCACCGAAACCGGGAATCATGATCTGGCGATCGTAACGCTGTTTTTCTTCAGGTGTTAACACTTGCTAATTCACACTTAAACCGATAATTTACTGAGCGAAGAACTTGCTGGCCACATTATACGCGCTGAGATTCACGGTTTTAATGCCGTCGCAGACTTTTGCCAGGGGCACCCCGATTATTCTAACGCCTTTTAATGAGGTCATTTCCCCATATTTTTTCGTCTTGATGAGATGGGTGGCTTTAACGCCGAACGCAGTGGCTAAAGTGCGGTCATATGCCACCGGCGTGCCGCCGCGCTGAATATAACCGAGTGTCGAAACCCTGGTTTCGATGCCGGTGCGTTTCTCCAGGATTTCTCCTAATTGCTGTCCGACACCGCCCAGACGCGGCGCGGGGCTGTCTTCACCGGCATGTTCTTCTTGTAATACATTGTGGCCCATCAGTTTAGCGCCCTCCGCCACAACAATAATGCTGAAATAAATGCCTCTGTTTTTACGCCTTTTCAGTTTATCGCAAATAGCTTCGAGCCTTTCTTCCGTGACCGGGATTTCCGGAATGAGGATTTCATCGGCGCCGTTGGCCAGCCCGGCGTAAGTGGCGATCCAGCCGGCGTCACGCCCCATCACTTCCAGTACCATGATGCGGTGGTGACTTTCGGCGGTGGAACGCAGTCGATCAAGCGCATCCGTAGCTACCTGCACTGCGGTTTGGAAACCAATGGAGAAATCCGTTTCAACAACATCGTTGTCAATAGTTTTCGGGATGCCGACCAGGGGAATCCCCTGCTGGAACATTTTGTAAGCAAGGCTGAGACCGCCGTTGCCGCCCAAAACTACCAACGCCTCTAATCTCAATACGTTAAAACGGTCTTTTACTCTTTGCACGCCGTTTTCAACGCGCAATGGACTGACCCGGGATGTGCCCAGGATGGTGCCGCCGCGATCGATAATGCCGGATGTCCTCATCACGTTCAACACTTCATCGTCGTGTTCCAGTAAGCCCTCCCACCCGTTGTGGATGCCTATTGCTTCGTAACCGGACCAGATGGCAGTCTTGGCACAAGCGCGGATTGCCGCGTTGAGACCGGGACAATCGCCCCCGCTCGTCATGATGCCGATTCTCGGTTTTCTTTGTTCCATTTGATTCCTCCAGCAATACCAGTATGATTACAATTTAGATGGTTAGAGACTCTATGTCAAGATAGATGAATAAAAACTTAAGTTCTATTTTAGCTGAAATAGGGATTTCGCGGTCGTTTCTCCATTTTTTAAGGGCGACACAGAAGGATTTATGCTTAATTATACTTTTTTAAGGTGAATAAAGCCTTCTGAGCTTTGCAATTTTACTGTTAATCTTCTTTAAACCGGTATCGATAATTTGACAGCATCCTCGGCAAAGAACTATTATCAGTATATGAGAATGAGAATCAATCGCAATAACCTCAGTACATTGCAGGGGCACCCGCAAACCAGGCAACGCGAACTACTGTTAAAAATAATGCGTAAGGCCAACCGGCACGTTGACGCTAAAGAATTATTTACGCTGGCGGTAAATGAAGACAGTTCTATCAGTCCTGCTACCGTTTATCGAAACCTGAAACTTTTCAAAGAGCTGGAATTGATTAACGAGCAGCGGTTGGGGCAGTCACGTTGTTATTACGAAATCAAAAACTCTCATGAACACCAGCATTTGGTTTGCAATAAATGCGGCAAAGTTGTCGATTTTGATTGCCCTCTGAAAGCGATGATAAAAAAAGTGAAAGATGAAAAAGGTTTTATCGTCGCCAGAGCGGAGGTCTTTCTGGAAGGCTACTGTTCGGAGTGCGTTAGAGATAGCAAAAAGCATAAAAACGCTGTTTAAAGAAATGTTAAAAAGAAGATAGCTAAAATAAAAAAGGGGGGATGTAGATGGTAGTAGAAATTAACGATCAGAATTTCGAGAATGAGGTAATTAAATCCGCTGTACCGGTGGTGGTGGATTTCTGGGCGCCGTGGTGCGGCCCGTGCCGGTCTTTGGCGCCGATTACGGAAAAATTGTCGGAAGCTTATGCCGGTAAGGTTAAGTTCTGTAAGATTAATGTCGATGATAATCAGGCAAATGCTCGAAAGTATAATGTCATGAGTATCCCGCTGGTGCTCTTTTTCAAAGCGGGAGTGCAGAAAGACAGTTCGCTGGGTTTGGTCCCGGAATCAGTGCTGAAGAAAAAAGTCGAAGCATTAATCCAGCCATAAACAGTATTATTAGTAATACTTTACATAAAACTGGGAGGATAATATCATGGCGATCTCAATTGACCCCATTTGCAAAATGAAGGTAGAAGAGACAAACTGTAAAATAACATCTGAATACAAAGGCAAGAAATATTTCTTCTGCGCGCCCGGTTGTAAAAAAGCTTTTGATAAAAATCCGGAAAAGTACGTCGAAACGGAAACTCCGCGCGGCTGAGGCTGATAAACAGCTTAAGTTTAAGCGGAATCGATTCAATTGTTTTTTTACCGTTTTGGTAATAATACGGCGGAAAGAATAAAATTATTTTTAAAGCAAGGTTGCGAGGATTATACATGAGCGAGCAGAAATTAGATATTAATGAACTGAAAAAGGGCGGGATGGTACCGCTTCGTGAAAAAGATATGTTTTCCATCTGGGTGAAGACGGAGTGCTGCAACTTGAATTCCAAACAATTGCGGAAAGTCGCGGATATTACGGATAAATACGCCCGCGGCTCTTTGCTGTTTACCTCCCGCCAGATTCCGATCGTCCCGTTTGTTAATATCAGAGATGTATTCACGGTGAAGAGTGAATTAGCCGAGGTAGGCGTAGGAATGGACCATAATGGGCCCATCGTCCGCAATCTGAACATCTGTTATGATGATAAAACCTGCGCCGATGCAGTCATTAATTGTATACCGTTAGGTGAAAAATTGGAGAAATTTTTCGGCAGCCAATTGGCGCATAAGATAAAGATCGGGGTAGCAGGCTGCAGTAAGGACTGCGTGATGTCCCGCGTCCTGAACGATATCAGTTTTGTCGGCGTAGAATATAACAAAAAGAAAAGTTACGAAGCATATGCGGGTGGGAGGCTTGGGGTGAATCCGTTTGTCGGCATTAAAATGGCCGAGCAGTTAACGGAAGACGCATGCGTCAATCTCACACAAAACTACTTCGACCTTTTAGCCGCCGAAGGCAAAAAAGGGGAAAGGGCGGCGGATGTTATCAATCGATTAGGTCTTGATGAATTTAAAGCCAAGATAACACGAGACCTCGGACGGAATGCCACTTTACCGGCTGTCCATTTCTCTAGCGCCAGTGAGAAGCAGCATAAAGTCAAACAGGTTTTAAAGATCCGGGCCGTCTGCGGAGAAGTCACCACAGAGCAGGTCAGGAAAATTGCGGATATAGCCGAAAAATACGGCAATGGTATAATTCACTTTGCGGTGCGCGGCGCGCCGGAGATTCCCGGCGTTATAGCTAAATCAATTCCAGTAATTATAAAAGAACTGGCCGCGGTAAACATGGCGTTAATTGAGGACAATGTCGAAAACTTCCAGTCCTGTTTTGGCGGATATTGCAGCGAAGGACTCTGTGATCCGCAGGCGCTGCTCAAGCGGATCGAAAAGCGGATCCAAGAATTAGATCCGGGTGAGATAAATATCACTGTCTCCGGCGCCGGTTGTCCCAGTTCCTGCGGCATTGCGCACCTTAGCGACATCGGGTTTCACGGCGTGATGATTCCCGTGGTCGATTCCGCAATTTGTACAGGTTGCGGTACCTGTGTGGCGGCCTGCAAACGGAAAACCATCCAGGTAAAAGATAAAAAAGCTGTTATTGAAATGAAAAATTGTGCTTTTTGCGGAGCTTGCCGCTCTGCTTGTCCGCAGAAGGCCATCACTTCAAAAAGACAGGGTATTGCCGTTTTACTGGGCGGCAGGGGCGAACCGGGCACCACACTGGGTGTAAAAATCACCGAATTCGTTTCGGAAGACGAAGCATTTAGAATTACCGATAATTTATTGCAACTGATCAAAAAGAACGGTCTGAATACGCGACAGTTAATCGACAAAATGGGGTTTGATGACGTAAAGAGGACAATACTTTTTAAACCTGTAAAATAAGTTGGATATTTTTTCGGATTCCGACTGACAATGTAGACAAAACCCCCGTCCTAAAAGATAAAGGACGGGGGTTTTTCATTATTCATAACTCAGCACCTAGAAATGCAGTTCCATCGCCCGCGGCGGGCAGGTTTTAATGCAGATTCCGCACGCAATACACTTTTTCTCTTGGAATTTGATCTGGCGTGTCGTTGTGTCCAGTTCAAACACGCCCACCGGACAGATGGTGATACAAGCGCCGCAATGAGTGCAGCGTTCTTCGTTACGGATGACATTCTGACTGAGAGATTCGATAATCACGCCCGCCTCCTTCAGGTAAGCAATGCCTTTGTCATATTCTTCCTGTTTACCTTTTAGTTCGAGCACCATCAAGCCTTCTTCGTCCTGAGTGACGGAGGCCTTGAGAATATTGAATTCGAGATCGTGGTCTTTGATCAGGTGAGAAACGATCGGCCTGTCTACCAGTCTTTTTGGAAAGTGCAACACTATTTTTTTATCTACCATTTTTATAATTCCTCGTAATTTATTCTCAGTGATCGCATATCCGCGCTAACGTTCGATAGGCCTTTCGTTTAAAGGTTTGAAAGTGAGACCGGTTTCAGGGCCGGGTAAATAAGCGACCGGCTGGGTCAACTCAAATTTACCAGTCTTTATCCAATCCTTCAGCGTATTGGCAATTTCCACTGCCCGAGGATAACTGGAGAGGGACGCCGTAGGGACTTTTTTACCCTGCAGTGTGATTTTCCCGCTCTTTAACTGGGCGTAAGTCACTTCACCGACCGGCTCGTTTCTGCGGTTGGGATAGGCATCCGAGTAGTCAATCACCGTGCCGATGATCTGGTCGTCGGTGACGGTGGTGTATTTCAGAATTTCTTCGGATAATATCGGAATCGGCACCCCGATGCCGACAGTCAGTGTTGGGCCGTAACCCAGCATACTCGTGCCGACAAGAAAGCGCGGACTCATCTGTTTCAGGTCGCCGATAACTGCCAATGTGCCGGCGCCGCCTTTCGGCACACCGTTCTCACTTCTGGCTACGGTGGGATTAAACTGCGTTCCCTGCCAGGCCACGTAACCGACACCGCCGCCCAGGAATATCTTCGTGGCGATGCCGATCGTCTTATAATATGGGTCATTTAGCAGCGGCGAGAGTTGACCGGCGCTGCAATAAGTGGCGTTGCCGAGGTTTGGTTTCAGCACCCCCATGTATGTATAGATCGTTTTATTCGATAGGTTAACCGCAACATTGTAATTCTGGTAGGCGTTTCTGACATTGAACAATACCGCTTCGTTGAGATCTTTGATATTGATCCAGGTTTCCAGTTTCTTACGCGGGTAACAATCCGTGCCGTAAGCGGTAGCCTCCAGTCTTACATCTTTGCCCGCCACCAACTCTTCGATCACATGCCCGCCGCCGTAGTTAAACTCACCAGGATGTATTTTATTGCGCGGGTCATCATCCGGAGTGGCTGTCGCGCCGAGAAACAGGTCGACGGCTGCCAGGCCGGTGTAAGCTGGCACATCGTTCAGATATGATCGCCCGCCGCCGAGTTTGATGCGCGGCTTTGAATGTCCGATATTAAAATAAGCGCCGGATGAACACATCGGGCCGAAAGTCCCGGTAGTCACCACATCAACTTCTGCGGCTGCTTCTTTCAGCCCTTTTTCCTTCACAACGCCGATGATTTCTTCGGCTGTAAAAACTACTGCTTCACCTTTTTTTATTTTCTGATTTATCTCTTCAATTGTCTTAGCCATTTTTCTCCTTCACCGTATGATATTTGGTTCTCAGTATTCTGTCAATAAACAAAAAGCCCGGAAACAATTGTTTCCGGGCTTGGTTCAGCTTTACCATGGGAAGGGATTACAACATGATCCCCGAACTGGCGGTACACCAAGCCCGAGGCATCATCATGGTCGATGTTTCTCTTTGACTTTTGCGTTGATTCCAGTTCGGCACGTTTAAACTCCCTGTCTACTTACTTGATTTTCTTAATTATAGAAGCTAATTATAATTATTGTCAACGCGTGGTTAAAATTTCAGTTTACCTTTTCGAAATCGATAAACCCCATATTCACATCGACGTGAATAAGTTTCACTTTCAGCTGGCTACCGACATCAATTCCCTCAAAACCATGGAGCAAACGGCCTTCGATCGGCGGTTGGAAGATACGTACCCATGTTCCTTTGTCCGCAGCACCGGTGCAGATGGCATCAAAAATATTACCAACCCTGGAAGAAAGCAGCATAGCAGCGGCCGATTTGGCGATCTGACGTTCTACTTTGTTGGCGTCATCTTCTTTCAGTGTGCAATGTTGCGCCAGTTCCGTTAATTCGGACTGACTATATGGTTGGGACATTCCGCCCAGAGTTGCTTTCAGGATCCGTTGCGTAATCAGGTCGGGAAAGCGGCGGTTTGGTGCAGTGGAATGGGTGTAATCTTTGACCGCAAGCCCGAAGTGGCCCGGCGCCGTCTCATCCGGCAGTTCAACGACATATTCGCCGGAGCCGAGCAGTTTAATGATAACGAGCGACAGGTCTGGAAAACGGAGAGGGTCGGCCGCTTTCTGTTTGACCAAAAAATCTGCCAGTGCCTTCGAATCCGGTGCAACAGGCAATTGAAAGTTATGCTGGGCGGCAATTTCTACAATGCGGTCCCAGCGCTTCGGAGAACGGACGACACGCCGCAATGATGGTATTCGTTTTCCTTTAAGAAAAACCGCCGTGACATCGTTTGCCGCAATCATAAAATCTTCGATAATTTCCTTCGCCCGGTTTGTCTCATCAATTTGTAAGTCTTTTATCTCGTCTCCATCAAAGATTGGCAGGGTTTCCAGAGTCTGTAATTCCAAAGCACCGCGTAAATGCCGCTTTGCCCTTAGTTTTTGCGCGACCGTATCCTGAATCCGGAGGTTCCCGGCCAGAGCAGCGTCGACAACTATAGATTTATCCGGAGCAGTTTCTTTACCTTCCAGCCAGGCTGCTACCGCGTTATATGCCAGCTTGGCATGATTTCTGACCACAGCTGGATAAATGTCTGAACCTTGTATATCACCGGAATCGCTGACCGTGATTTCGACGATTATCGCCGGGCGGTCTTCCTGATAATTAAGCGATGTCAAATTAGTGGATAGGTTTTCCGGAAGCATGGGAAAAGTTTTTCCAGCAGTATATATAGAAGTCGTGTTCTGATGGGCATGCTCATCAATCGCATCGTTCTTTTTTACGAGAGTATCCACATCGGCGACAGCCACATAAACCTTGACGGCACCTCCAGGCAGCACTTCCGCAACGGTCAACTGGTCAAGGTCTTTGGAATCGTCATTGTCAATTGATGCCCAAAGGAGTTGGCGCAAATCTTTTTTTACTGCCGTTACCGGAGCAATGGTATTTTGAATCTGCTCCATTTCTTCAAGCGCGGCACTAGAAAAATCCGGCAGGAACCCTTGTTCTTGCATGACACGTCGGGCGATTTGTTCGAGAATGCTTTTCCCCGTTTTTTTATCAGAAGTTGTCATTGTTAATATCCCCTTTTTATTATTTTTACCTTCAGTCTCAGGTTATTTATCTAAGCCAATTGTACTAATCTATAAAAAACTTTCTTTGCGATTTCGGCGGCAATGATATAGATTGCAACGATGCCGATGATTGCGAAAATAAACGAAATCGGTAATTTACTGAATCCAAGTATCTGAGCTAATGGTGTAAAAGGTAAAATAAACGTTGCTGCGACGACCGATAAAGTAGCTATCAGTAAAGATTTACCGGGGCGGCTGTGCAAAATAGTTTTTCGACTTCGAATTACCAGCACGACCAAGGAAGCTGAAATTACCGATTCCATAAACCACCCTGTTCGAAATTGGCTTTCAGAAGCATGCAAAATCACCAAAAGAGCGCCAAACGTCAGATAGTCAAAAACGGAGCTCAATATTCCGAAAGTCAACATAAACTGGCGGATGAACTTAATGTTCCACCGCCGTGGTTGCATCACTGCTTCAGTATCAACGTTATCTGATGCGATATTCATTTCCGGGAAATCTGTCATCAGATTTGTAAGCAGAATCTGTTTGGGTAATAGCGGCAAGAACGTGAGGAAGATGGATGCGCCCGCCATGCTGAACATGTTGCCAAAATTAGCGCTGGTAGCCATAAACACATATTTTAATGTATTGGCAAACGTAATCCGTCCTTCCTGTACGCCCCGTTCCAGCACGCCCAGATCTTTCTCGAGTAAGACAATGTCCGCAGCTTCCTTCGCCACGTCTGCTGCGCTGTCTACAGAAATCCCGACGTCGGCGGCATGCAGCGCCGGAGCATCGTTTATCCCATCACCAATATAGCCAACCACGTTGCCGGCTTTTTTCAGGGCAATAATAATGCGCTGCTTCTGGTTGGGCTCTATTTCCGCAAAAAGGCTCACTTGATTGGCTTGCTGGACTAGTGCGGCATCAGAAATGTGCAGAAGGTCTGAGCCTGTGATTATCCTTGAGGTTGATAATCCTACCTGTTCGCCAATATGTTCTGTCACCAGTCGGTTATCGCCGGAAATGACTTTTAAAGAAATGCCCTGCTGTTTCAACTTTTTTATGGTCTCAGACACGCCTTTCTTAACAGGGTCATCGAGCACAATGAAACCCAGGAATGTGAACTCCTTCTCATCGTCTTTGGATATCGTCGTACCCGTGATGTTACTGCGGTAAGCTATTCCCAATACGCGAAATCCCTGGCGGTTGTAATCTTCAAATTGAGCCTGTATCTTTTCCCGGACACTGTTCAGGCTTACAATACCACCGGCCGTCTCAGCTTGGGAACAAATAGAAAACAGGTTAGGCAATGTACCTTTGCTGATTATCTGGTTCCCATCTTTAGCCGATACTAAGATGCTTAACCGCTTTCGCACGAAATCATAGGGCACTTCATCCAATTTTTGGTAGCCGGAAATATCCAGTGCTTTATGCGCGCGAATGGCGGTGTCAATCGGATTATTGTACCCGGTTTCATAAGAAGAATTAAGATAGGCATATAATAAGACTTTCTCATTTTCATTACCGTCTGCGCCCGCGAACGAATGCAACTGCATAATTCCCTCGGTTAAAGTGCCGGTCTTGTCAGAACAGAGTATGTTCATACTTCCGAAGTTTTCAATCGAGGCTAATCGTTTGATGATGACCTTTTGCTCCGCCATTCGTTTAGCCCCATGGGATAGGTTGATGCTGATGATGACCGGTAACAATTGCGGGGTTAAACCAACTGCCAGAGCCAGAGAAAAAAGAACTGAGTCCAGCAACGGCCTTTTGAAATATATGTTAATGGCGAGTATTGCCATCACCAGAACCAGTGTCACAATCATGAGAAAATAACCAAATTGTTTTACACCGTGTTCAAATTCAGTTTCTGCAGGTCTGAATTTTAAATGTTCGGCAATTTTTCCAAATTCGGTGCTGTGACCGGTGTTCACTACAGCAGCCCTGACGCTGCTGCTGATTACATGTGTTCCCATAAAAAGAGAGTTTGTCCGGTGAGCAATCGGTGTCTCTCGTTGCAATATTCCGGCTAATTTCTCTGCAGGGAAAGTTTCGCCGGTCAGAGTGGCCTCATCCACAAAAAGATCTTTCGATTCAATAATCAAACAATCCGCCGGAACAACATCTCCGGCTGAAAGCAAGACAACATCACCGGGAACAATTTCTTCGGCAGGAATCTCGACAGGATTCAGGTCACGTACAACGGAGACTTTCAGCTGAACGATAGCCATCAACTTTTGGACGGCCATTGTCGAACCTCTCTCTTGCCAGAATCCCAATAAGCCGCTAACCACTACGATGGTTAATATTATGCCGCCATTGATCGGGTCTCCCAGAAAAAATGCCAAAACGGCAGCGATAATTAAAATGAGAACAAGGGGACTTCTGAATTGGTTGATCAGGAGGGTTAATGTATCGGTTTTTCCTTTAGGTTTAAGAAGGTTGGCACCAAAACGTACCAGCCGCTTTTGCGCTTCGTCCTGGGTCAATCCATTTCGGCTTGTCCCGAGTTGATTAAACGCGTCTTCGGGGGAAAAAGTCCAAAACGGCTTGTTGCCTTGGCCCAAAGAGATTGTCATTATATATTTACCTTATTTTCCAGCTCAGATATTTTCGCCAGCCTGCGCTTGAACCTCTCGGTCTCCTTGAAGTGAGCGTTTAGAAAGGTTTGCACTAAATCCCAGGCCAGCGCATGTCCGGTAATCTGTCCGCCCAGGCACATCACGTTCATATCATCGTCTTCCACCCCCTGGTGAGCGCAAAAGGAATCAGTGATCAATGCCGCGCGTACTCCCGGTACCTTATTTACGGCAATGCAAGCCCCGACACCGCTATCGCATATGGCCAGACCCCGGGGGATCTTATTTTGTGCAACAGCTCTAGCCATCGGGATTACGAAATCAGGGTAATCGTCTCCAATATCAATTTCTTGTGCGCCGAAGTCGTTGACCTCATAACCGGCGTCTTTGAGAGCCTTTGCCAAATACACTTTTAACTCAAATCCGCCGTGGTCTGCCGCAATACCAACCAGCATTTAAATTCTCCCTTACGAAGTTGGTTCAGACTGAAGTCCTGAACTCACGGAGAGCTTAAATAAACTCACTTTAATATAACCAGATAGGGGTCCTGCCGGTTTCAATTAAGCAAAGAAGGAAATAACTAGATCCGAAGATCTCACGTAATGCTATTGATGCTTAGCGAAATAATAATCGGCATCGATCTTGGCTATCTTGCTTGTCTCCGAATCCGTAGTAACATTAGCTAACGCTTGCAAAGCTCGGGCGGTTGCTAACACATCGCCTTTATGCGCCTTCAGAGCATTGGCCCGCCTGATTTCAGCCGGTAGATCCTTATGCCATTGCATTTCTACGTTATGCTGATACCATCTATCAGTTATGGGCGTTTTCCCGGGTTTCCCTTTGTCTTCGGTGTAATAGGATGTTGCTTTTGCGACAGTTCCGTTTTCCCGCACGTAACTTTTCCGGGTTATTTTAATTTTAGCTGCCATATTCTACCTCCTTTGAGATTAAGAACCAGCATGAGTTTTTCAATAAAATAACGAACTAAGTTTTACTCTAAAACTATCGGTACTAGAATAATTTGAAGACTTGCTTCAGTAACCAGAGGATTATCAAAATGACACCAATGACCAATGCAATATAAATTAGTCCCCCCAGACTCCAGACGAATATCCCCAGCAACCATAGTATCAACAGAATAATGCCGATAATCAATAAAAACCCCATATTACACCTCTACTATTTATTTTCCCTCAGTATCTTATGTACTCATGTTGGTTGTATTCTACTTCACGGTTAGTAACAAAGGTATAACGAATTGGATAAAAACATGACAAATTGGTGACAATATGGTAGCAAGATAAGATTCCAGAGTGAATAAGTGCAATATATTATTTGTTCTAATTGCGGGATTGGTCCGGCTTTCTTAATTTGCGTAAAAAGTAAAAAAGACTACACTTAATTGTTATATTTTACGAGCAAATGTTATGACTTCTTTATACTGATTCTCTCATGATTATGAATGTATTATGATTTATTTTATTTACGAAGATTAAAGGTGAGAAAAATGGAGTACCTGCAACCAGTTATCTCCGTTGCCATTATTCCTCCGACCGAAGGGGGTATCTTTAACGGTAAAATCACTAACGATGTATATACAAAAAGCGGCGCTCCTTCCAATAGCGTAGGAGCGATTGACGGTGTTTTAAAAGCTGCCGGCTTTACGAAAGTGTTTACGGAAGACAGCCGATTCTACCCGGAATATGGAAAGTTTACACAATCTGATATAAGAAGAATTTTTCAAAGCGATATTTTGGCGCTCAGCGGTACGACTCGAAATACCGATTCTTCCCTCGATGCTGTTCGTCAATATAAACAAACTAATCCGGTAGGAAAAGTAATCGCAGGAGGTTTCGGTCCGAGTTTTGAACCGGAAAAATGGCTTTTAAGCGGAGTCGATGTTGTTGTACGGGGAGAGGGCGAAAAAACGGCTCCGTTGGCAGTAAAAGCCATAATAAATGGTGAACCATTGGAATATATCAAAGGAATCAGCTACCAGATAAACGGAGAGGTAAAACATAATGAAAATAGCCCGTTATTAACAGAACAGGAACTCTCTGAAGCGCCGTTCCCCTTTTATCCGGAATACATCAAGAAAAAAAGGAACTTGCATACGGTTAATGAATCAAGAGGCTGTTATGGAAATTGTAAATTTTGCTGTGTCACCGTTGCCTATAAACACACATACAGAATGAAAACCCCGGAAAGGATCGTCGCCGAAGTTAGAGACAGTAAAGACGGAGAGGCTATATTCTTTACGGGCGACAATTTAGCTCCAAGACCTAAACGAGCCGCTTCCCGGCAAGTTGCGGAAAAACTGATAGAATCAAAGTTAATCAGGCGGTATTTAGCCCAAATAGATGCCAGCTTCGCGGAAGACATCGAACTTGTGAAATTATGGAAAAAAGCCGGGCTATTTGCCGTTTTTCAGGGAAAAGAGTCGATTAATTCAGAATCTTTGAAAAATATCAGTAAACCATTTACCGCCGAAGAAAGTATCAAGTCAACCGAGATATTAAGAAAGCTCGGGTTCTTTGTACATGATATGTTTGTTGTGGGAATTGACGGCGATACTCCCAAAACTATAGAAAACTTTAAAAACTTCTTAAGAAAAGATAATAAATCGAGCAGCGGTCAACTGTTGATACTAACGCCTTTTCCCGGCACACCCGTGGGTGATGAAAAATCGATTTTTGAGTTTGCCCAAAATGAGAGCAACTTGTTTGATGCGCAACATCTTGTGACGGCACCCCCTCGCGGGTTTACATGCTCGGGTTTACAAGAAACAGATCTGGATCTACATTTCGATCTTTTCAGTAACCGCCATCTATCGCGTACGTTATTTTATGATTCCAGGCAGCTTTTTTCTGATCCGGTTAGAGCATTCAGATTATTCGCTACTGACATCTTCGCCCACGTTTATGCCAGGAAAACAATTGGATCCATGAAAAATGATCCATATTACCGGAAACATTTGAAAAATTTAAGACAAGTCGATAAAAAAATGACTGAAGAAAGAAAGATAAGCCCCGGCTAACGGCTTGAAACCAATATCAACATTATGGGAAAGCTGTTGGGCTTCCGGGGTGAGTAGGAAAATAAAAGGAAGAAACAGACGTGGAAACTGAACAGAATAAAATTTTGGAAGCGCTCAAAATTGCCATCGATATCGAAAAAGAGGGGAAAGAATGTTACCTCCAGGCTGGGCAGGATAGCGGTAACGATGTTGGCAGGAAGATATTTGGGTCACTGGCTGGCGACGAGGATTTACACCGTAAGAAATTCGAAGAGATATTTAATGATATCCAGCATAATAAAGGATGGCCTTTAATCGACTCGCTGTCAGATAACAGCCAAAAACTGCATGAAATATTTAACGAAGCTTGTGCGGCGACCGGAGTAAATGTAAAAGCAGCAGGTATGGAATTTGATGCTATTAACACCGCTATCCAAAAGGAAAAAACTAGCTATGATTTTTATAAGAGACAGAGTCAGAATGCAACTTATGATACTGAACGAATTTTTTATGAGGCTGTCGCTGCCGAGGAAAGGCAACATGAATTGATTCTTGTGGATTACATTGAATATCTTACGGATCCTGTAGATTGGTTTACGAGAGTGGAACATCATTCTCTGGACGGTTAGCTGCTTCCCACGCAGAAAGTCGTGGCGAGAATCATCTTTTTGACAAATTGCCGTAATTTAGGTACAATTTAAAGACAATTGCGGGATTAGTTCAGGGGTAGAACGCCTGCTTTCCAAGCAGGTTGTCACGGGTTCGAATCCCGTATCCCGCTCCAATTCGAGTGCACTTTTACTTCAGATCAAATTCCTTTCTTTGGACTGTTTTTATTTATTTAGACAATCTGCCTGCTCCGGTGCGTCGTTTCTATCCGGTAACTAAAATATTATACCGGGGGCATGTATTTTTAACACCGGCGAACGGAGGCAGGATAATGGATGCTTTCTCCAGTTTTATTATCCTATTTTTCTAAAGAATGGTTTGTAGTCCAAAATCTTTTCTATTTCGTCGAGTACACGAGCAGATAACGTCAATCCGCTTGCCTTTAAATTTAACTCCAGTTGAGAGGGAGTTGAAGCGCCTGTGATTAAACTGCTGATCACCGGTTTTCTCAGCGTCCACGCCAAAGCAAGAACCGGGAGAGAGACACCTGACTCATCTGCTATTTTTATAAGCTTCTCAACCTTTTCCAAATTGTCATCGGTAAGAAGTTTGTTAATCTGCATATCGGCCTGATGAGTTGCCCGTGAGCCCTCAGGAATCGGCATCCATTTTCTGTACTTGTCTGTTAAAAGTCCTTGTGATAACGGTGAAAAAGGAACAATTCCAATGCCATTGCTTTCACAAATACCCATAATCTCATCTTCAATATACCGGTCAAACATATTGTACTGAGGTTGAATGACAGAAATTGGTCTGAGTCCCATAGTCCTGGTTAGGCCAAGCCCTTCCGTGATCTGCACCGGACTCCACTCACTAACGCCGTAATATAATACTTTTCCTTGAACCACTAAATCACTCATTGCCTGTAACATTTCCTCAATCGGTGTGTCCGGATCATATCGGTGACAGAAATACAGATCAAGATAATCGGTTTGCAGATTCTTCAGGGATTTGTTAATCTGCTCAAAAATGTGCTTTCTTGACAGCCCTCTGTCATTCGGCCCTTTTCCTACGGAGAAAAATACCTTGCTTGATACTACATAAGAACTTCTCGTGAATTCTTTTAAGGCATTCCCTAAAAATATTTCAGCAGCGCCGTCACTATACGCATCCGCGCAGTCAAAAAAGTTAACGCCATTTCCGTATGCCAGGCGCAATGTTCTTTTTGCAGTATCGACAGCTTCTGTGCTTATTAAATCTGTCATCCAGCTTCCCAAAGCAATTTCACTTATTTTTAATCCCCATTTCCCCAGTTTTCTGTACTGCATAAGATCTCCTATTCGTATATTCATCTTATTTCAAAGCAATTTAGAATTATCAACTTTTTCTGACTTACCCTTCCAGTTCGATTTGTTGTTATATACGTACACGGGAACATGGCTTCAAGTGCCGGTAGTCCGGTAATTTTTAGAACCAGGCGATAGCAGTGATTATATTCCTTCTTCAATCGACTTATCAATACGTGCTTTCACCGCTATAGTGAAGCGCAGTAACACCGGTTGTTCCCGGATGTTTCACATTGCCTGAATACATAAATAACCTGGCTGAATATGTTAAAGACTTTCTTTTGGAATAATTTTATTCTTGCTTACTTAATTCCGCGACCGTAAGGTTTTGGGAAGTTTGTTTTTGTAATTTTGGACATTGATTGAAAAACTGATAAAGGAATATAATCAGGTCGTTAGCAAAATATTCTTCAAAATTCGCTCAGTTATCAACCATTATATCTATTCCTCCAAATCGAAATCTTTATCACTGTCACAGAGTTGTTACTCTAAGAGATTAAGTCTGACGAAGGAGTATATCTATGAACCATATAAAAATTGATCTTGAACGCATTGTAAGTGATATCGATCGAAATATTTTTGGTGGTTATATGGAGATTGCATGTTCACATCGAGATACCGAGTTTAGTTATTTAGATATCGGAGATAATGCCGATGCCGATAAAAGCAGATTGCCCTTCAAAGTAAGAAACGCACTTGAGCGGATGAACCTGGCAACAATACGCTTTCCGGGTGGGAATTTTGCTTCCGGATATCGTTGGGAGGATGGCGTTGGGCCGAGGCATGAGCGCCCTATAAGACATGATCTGGCTCATAATCCGCTACGCATTGTGCCAAATCATTATGGTACAAATGAATTCATTCGGTTTTGCCGCTCAATGAACATTGAGCCGTATCTATGTGTTAATTGCGGCGATGGTAATATGAGAGAGGCTGCTGATTGGGTTGAATACTGTAACGGTACCGGTGATACTGAACTCGTAAATCTGAGGCGCAAACATGGTTTTAAAGATCCACATAAAGTTAAATACTGGGGCATTGGCAATGAAGTTGATGGTCCATGGCAATTAGGCTACAAAACTCCCCAGGAATATGCGCGAGCTGTTACGGAATTCAGCAAGGTTATGAAACGGGTAGATCCGAACATCAATCTTGTTGCATCTGCAGTTTCTCTTTGGGAAGATCATCCTCTTTCTCAGTTCCCAGATCAGCACAGTCGGTGGGTTGAGCGAACACAATTGATTTTAGAGCAAGCCGGAGACATTGTTGATTATTTGGCAATACACCGCTATGCTCATCCATCAGAAAATGAACCATTCGAAACATATATGGCCTTTGCAGAAAGCTTCAACGAACGTCTGAATGCTTATGAGGGTTTGATTCGCGCTGTAAGTCTGGAAAGAGGCATTAAGCATTCTATCAACATCGCCGTAGATGAATGGGATGGTACACGCATCCCTGAAGATAATAGTAAAGATGACCCGATTAAACTGGCCGCAGATGAATGGGGAGTAATGCATCTTCCTGAAGGTAAAAAAGATGTTCCTTACAACATAAAATTAAAAGTCAGCTTAGAAGATGCCCTGGCTACAGCTCAATGTCTGAATACTTTTATTCGACATGCGCATTCGGTACGGATGGCTAATTTTACACCGATGCCCACCAGGGGAATGATTAACTACGACCGGCCGGATAAGCCGGTGCTTTTAAAAACGATTTTCTTCCCGTTTGAACTCTACAGCCGTACATGCGGACAACTTGCCCTGGATGTATTCTGGTATGGCGATACCTTCTCTGGAACCTATAAAAATCGCGCTTATAAAGGTATGCGTACGCTGGATGTCGCCGCTACTCTGGATAAGAACCGTAAGCAGCTGGTGATGTATGTTGTAAACCAGAGCAAAGAAAAAGCGATGGAAACAAATATTTCTTTAACTAGTGGACAATTTACAGGAATCGTGCAGGTATGCGTAATAAATGGACCGGATGTTAAAGCTGAAAATACCGATGAAAAGCCCAATGAGGTGGGGGAACGGGAGACTGTTATTAATGTTTCGGGAAAATCCTTTATCTATTTATTCGAGCCCCATTCTGTAACGGCTCTAGTGTGTCAAGTAAAATAGAAGGCATTTCAAGAATATTAAAAACCCAAGAAAGACACTTAGTTGATCTAATTGGATCAAAAGAGAAAGAGGCGGTTTTTATGAAAAATGATATGTGTCCTAAAGACGACAAGTGAATCAGGAGTTAGTCAATACCTGTAATTTGCAAGCATGTTGTCGCGGGCCATAGTCCCGTATCCCGCTCCAAAATCAGCCAAATTTTCCCGCTTTATATGCTTATTTCCCCTCAGAGAATCTAAAATGGTCACATTATTATTAAGTGGTATTATAAGGCCAGAGATTTACACTCTCCCCCATAATTCATTAATAGCGTATTCCAGACCATAACGTTTCAATGTATCCGGCAGCGGTTTCCCGCTTTCTTTATCCCAGCCCATACCCTCATAATACTTGCTTCTCATCTCGTTCCATTGCGGCATTATGCTGATTCCCTTTGAAGGTCCGTCAACCGGAGCAGAACCATATCTGGGTGACGGGGCGTCCATGTCAGCAGTGTGGCCGTGCCGGATGTTAAAGCAGCGCAGGAGATTAACGGTGCGCTTCCCAACTTCCATGCCTTCATTTGGGGTAAAGTCCCAACCGGTGACGGCGCTCACAGCTTCGCAAAGCAATTTCATGTTCGTCATAGTAGTAAAACGGCAAACCCCAAGGGAATCCTCAAACTGGGCAGCGCCCTTGCAGCCGATGTTGTATTTCAGCGTGTCCTCGATTGAGGTATCCGGTCTGGCGAGCTTGGTTAAGCTAAGTCCGATATCCTGCGGTTTGAGCACATCGTAGCCTTCATCGCTGCTCATCTGCGACATACAAGTATCAAGGAGCCTGGGCCAATTGTTGCGGTGGTCATGACCGCGGGGAGTATTACCTTTCATTGTGTGCAGCGCGAAATCCGGGGCTCCTTTCCCGATGCTCTGCGCTGCCCTCATCGCGCCTTCTGCCAGTATTGCTCCGAATCCTTTACGCTCGGTAATCTGATGCATCAACTCTTTAACTGCGAGGTAATTTCCCCAATTGAGCTGGAGGCCGCCGGTATCCGAGGTGGTCAAAAGTCCTTTCTCGAAGCACTCCATGGCCAGACCGATCGTCCAGCCGGTTTCATTGCTGTCCAGACCGAGGCGGTCAGCTTCATTACAAAGACCAACCGTCGCGGCGGCATCAGTGATACCGGTAATCGGCCCAAAAGCAGCGAGACACTCGTACTCAGGTTCCTCGCTGGCGCAGCCTTTGAATGGCCCCTCGTTAATCGTAATCATGTGCAAATGATGTGTCCGGCAAGCCCAGCAGGGGCTGGGCTTAGGATCGAAATGGCTGCGGATGTAATTAGCGCTGAATTTGTCCAGCTGCTCGGGGGTGACATCAAAGACATTAGTGGAGTAGTTTTTCACCGGCACAGTTCCGTCCTTTGCCATGACCGAGCTGATCACGCCGTTAAGTGTGCCGGATGAATATACCACGACGGGCTTGTAGATTTCGAATTGTTGCTCGGCGATAGCGGCAAGACGTTCCTTGTCCTGTACGACAGGGCGTCTCTCACCCCGCGCAATGACGATAGCCTTAAGTTGCTTCGAACCCATCACCGCCCCGACGCCGTTGTGTGAAGCAACGTGGCCTTTATCGAAAAATATTCCGGCAAACCGTACCAGGTTTTCCCCGGCCGGTCCGATACTGGCGACGGATACTCCGTGTTCGGTTGCCCCGAGTTCCTTTCGGATGAGATCGTTGGTTTCCCAGGTATCCTTCCCGGACAGAGCAGAGGCATCCTTAAATTCTACTTCATCGCCGTGGATAGAGAGATAAACCCACCTTTTAGCTTTACCCTGCAGGATGAGGCAATCGATGCCGCTAAATCTGAGAAAAGCGCCGAAAAACCCATTGGCCTGGCAGGCTGCCGCACCATTTGTCAGCGCTCCTTTGGTCACAATACCGACAGTTCCTGAGCCGTTAATCGCGGTGCCGCCTAAAGGTCCCGAAGCCAGAATTAAACGGTTCTCTGCATCGCTCCAATCTACACCTCTAGATACTTCATCAAAGAGGTATTTTGCGCCCAATCCGGTGCCGCCCACCCATTTCCTGAGCGTCGCTGCATCCAGATTCTCTTTAATGACCTTCTCATTGGTGAGGTCTATCCTTAACAGTTTTCCGCTGTACCCATAAATCTGATCCATGATACCCCAACCTTTCCGGTTCAACCGCCGGATAAAACCGGAAGCAAAGTAATAATATCTCCATCAATCAAGTCGGTATCCAATGCATGGGGAAACGGAAGGAATTTTTGATTGAGTATGATATCGATTTGCCCGTTCAGGATTCCTTCATCAGGATTAAAAATAGCTTGACGAAACTCAGGTTTATTTGCCGCAATCTCTATCAGAAGATTACGAATGGTTATTTTTCCCGCAATCTCTGTTTCCACAATGAACCAGCCCGAAGATTTCGGATCCAGTATTGAGGCAAAAAATGGAGGGACTTTTAAAATTACTTTCCCCATATTCCGGTATGCGCCACATTAACCTGATAATATTCAATGCGCGGCAATAAATCCACAGGCGTTTTCCTGAACTATCCTGTTATCTAAAAACCCTGGTGCTCAGTGCGGCTGATAATATCCATCTGTTCTTCTTTCCGCAGGCTGACAAAATAAGAGACAAAACTGCCCACACGCACCATCAGGTCGCGGTAGTTATCCGGGTCTTTCATGGCCTTGCGCAGAAGGTCACTGGAAACAATATTAAACTGGACATGGTATATTCCCAGTTCTTCAATTGTCCTGAGAAAGGACACGAAGTTATCAATATCGCGATCGGTTGCTACCAGCTGGGGACTGATTCTCAGATTTATCGGACCGCCTCCGGCGAGCCGGTGTTTCGGCAGTTTACTCACTGACTTAATTACCGCAGTCGGACCGTTTCTGTCCATGCCCTGAGCCGGTGATACGGCGTCTGCCACAGGCTTAGGGTTAGGGCGTCCGTTTGGTAGTCCGCCGACTAACTTCCCGTGGTCGACATTCATATTTCCGATGGCTGTCTTACCAACCCACTTTCCGCCCCATGACGGGAGCAGTTCCCTCTGGGTGTTGATCCAGTCTAGACTATCCTGCCAGGTATTCATTACCCACACTGCCCATTCATCGGCGAAATCATCGTCGTTGCCGTATTTAGGCACGCCGTTGATGCATAATTGCCGCAACTGCTCATAACCCTGCCAGTTCGCCTTGACGGCCTCCAGCAATTGGTCCCAGGTTATCTTCTGGTCGCGGTAGATCAATTTATCAATCACGGCAAGAGAGTCCGCGGAATCAGCCAAACCGACCAGATACATCGAGTAGATGGTATACCAGGAACCGCCCTGAATAATATCGATTCCCTTCTGTAGTGGACCTTCGGCGAGGGAGGAACTGAACGGCGCGGGTAACAGGGCGGCTTGACTCTCTTTGAATACTTTTGTGCCCTTGACCGAAAAATTCATCCAATAGAAAACCTGTTCACGGAAAGCCTTTTTAACTGCTTCGATCGATTCAAAAGTCCTGGGGTCGCCGGTCAATGGACCGATTTGCTCTCCGCAAATCGCGCATTTACCGTTATTCAGCGTTAATTCCACCAGTTTGGCGACATTACTTTCGCCTTCAGACATATTCGCCATACTGATGTGCGGCATAGTTGCTGCGGAACATCCCATCAACGCGTATTCCCGCCAGTCTTCCAGAGTTAAATCGGGGAAAGCTTTCGCCATCATTTTGATTGCTTTCCGGTCGCCGGTAAATTTCGGTTTCCCTCGGCCCAGTTTAACCACTTCCGCTGCTTTTTTCAGGTATTTATCAGGAGTGCCTGCCCAAATCCGGAAAGCTGTCTCCGGCTGCAGTACATTAAGTTGCTCGTCCGCTTCCAGACAGAGCATGGAAACATCGTTACAGGCATCTTTTCCGTCGCGGGTCTGTCCGCCGATATTCAGAGATACGCTTGCCCCTCGGGCGCACACTGTTTTTATCTCGAATAATTCCAGCAGTTCCAGCGCTTCGTCATGCGTCATTGTCTTTTCGTCGACAATAGATTTTTTATAATAGGGGTACATGTACTGGTCAAAGCGTCCGTAGTTGTTCGTGCCACCGGGAAGTTCACAATCGCCGATGACATGTATCATCCATGTGGATTGCACCGCTTCCCACCAGTCACGGGCGGGATTTGCCGGCACCTGTTGACAAACATCGGCAATACGCTCGAGTTCCTTCTTACGCCGTGGGTTATCTTCTTTGGTTGCCATTTCCCGGGCAAGGTCGGCGTAACGCTGAGAATAAGCCATGACGGCGTCAAGCGTAATCAGGACTGCTTTATAAAAATCTTTCTTCTCTTTTAACTGATAATGAGCATACGGCTGGTCGAGCTGAGCCAGGTACCATTCAGTTTCTGCTTTGATACCTTTAAGCCCGATTTTCATTACCTTTTCGTGGTTCGCCATCTGGTGGCCGGAGTCTCTCAGCATCGACATGCGGTTCACGTTTGGGATATGCTGGCAGGGCGACGTTACCTGGCATGTCTTTTGCCTCAGTACGTCGTCCAATTGCGCGAAATTGTAATCGAATAGAGACTTTCCCTTAAAATGCGGGAGAATTACTTCCTCCAGCTCTTTTTTCTCCGAGGGGCTGACTATGCCTTCCATGCTGATGCCGTTGAAGCGAACCTTATCAGAATTCGCCGGGTCATCATATGCCTCCTGGAGCTGGTAGGCAAAATATCTGCCGGAGGTGCCGGAAATGGTTTGCCCCCGCACTTTGCTGTTAACATTACCGACAATGAGTTCATCCTCGAGGATATAGATGGTCTTTTCCCGCAGATAAGTCTCCAGAAAACGCGCTCTCTGGATAATTCTGGGTTCGTCTTTATACTGCTCATACGCTTTGATTTCGGCCCGCGAGTGCTCTAAACAAATTTCCGGCGCATGCGTTACCCTTTTCATCGCTTTTTTAACGCGTTCAGAATAGGTTGGAACGAAAGACTCTTGCCAACTGCCAATATCCTGGACTTTCTTGTTACCTAGCACAATTGTCATATCCGTCCCCCTTCTCCGTATTTTTGCTCGCCGACAATATTTAGCTCTACAATTAAATTATACTCTTTTTGCTTCAACTGCCGTAATATTCGTTATCGAATATTACCTGGAGTATATCACCAATATCAAGTATTTTCAAACAGCCACCAACGCAACAAAATACCCGCCGGCTTTGTTCAACGGTCATTTTGTTACTGCTGGACTTTATTATTTCCCCGCAAAAATGATGGAATAACCGCGACTAAAACGATTATCCCAAGGATAAAACAGGCATGGTTTATAGCTTTCAGGAAGATCGGAATTTCATTGGCGTTAGTGAGTTGCGAGCTGCTGGCGATTTGGGAAAGTTTATCGTACGGCATTACCAGTGTCATCAGCAGTAAAGAAAATGGCACACTCAGTACGTTTGCAGTTTGGTTGAGTGTCATCCTGATGCCGTTGGCGACGCCGCGCTTTTCCGGCGGAACAGCACCCATTACCGAGCTGACGTTAGGCGAAGCAAACAAGGCAGTTCCTAATCCGAATAAGAATAAACTGATTAATACAGCCCCATAAGTGGAACTCTGGTTCAGCGTCGAAAACCAGAAAAGTGCGGCAGCATTAAAAGCTAAACCCACCGAAGTCAATACCCGGCTGCCGTATCTATCCGCTAATCGCCCGCTGATGGGACTGATTGCGAAGATTATTATTTCCATCGGTATCAGTAAAACACCTGTTTTTAAAGCACTGTAACCGAGTATCAGTTGAAGGTAAAGTGATCTTAAAAAAGGGCCGCAACTGAATGCAACCGCGTTGATGAAACTGGATATATTTCCCGCAGCAAACAGCCTTATCTTAAACAGTGTCAAGTCAAGTGTCGGATATGGTTGTCGCAGTTCCACAATTATTACGGCGACAAATAGTATTAACCCGCCTGCAATGATAAAGATGTTGCGCGTTGAAGCCGGATCTCCGATTGCCAGGCCGAATAAAATAGTGGCTAAAGCAATGCAATATAAAATCGAACCCGCATAATCGAATTTTTGGCCGACGGGTCTGGCGGCAATTTCTTTTAACCGTAAATAACCCCATACGGAACCAAAAATGCCGACTGGAACATTAAGCAGGAAGATAGACCTCCACCCGAAATATGTTATCATCACGCCGCTGAGCGTATATCCCGCGATTGCTCCCAGGTTCGCGGCCATGATATTTATTCCCAGTCCCCTGCCGAGCTCTTTTTTAGGAAAAGCATCGGTAATAATAGCAACACTGTTTACAGCCAGCAAAGCGGCGCCTGAACCCTGCAAAAAACGAAAGATTATCAGTTGCTCGCCGGTATGCGACAAAGCGCACAGCAAGGAACCAATGGTGAACAGCACAAATCCCAGATTATAAAGTCTCACTCTGCCGTATAAATCAGCCAGGCGGCCGAGTATTACTGCCAGTATCGTCATCATCAAAGTATATCCGGTGATAATCCAAATACCATGCACAATACTCGCATGCAGATCCTGTAATATCGTGGGGAGACCTACCACCACAATACTCATATCCAGACTCGACATAAATATGCCGACGGTCGTGACTGATAATGCTACCCATTTGTAATCCATTTTTATTTTCATAAAATCGCGCGTCCCCGTATTATCTTAATCGCAACTGAGGTCAATTAAATCCGGTTTTCATTTCCAGACTGAGTGACCATTTCCATTAATGCCCAAAGAGTAGGCCAGTGGAAAGATCTGAACTAAAAAAGTGAAAATTTATAAACCCTATTCTTTTGACAAAAGTCAAAATTGGTGGTATAGTGGCAACTAATTTGCTTTTTCGATATCGAATATTATAACAGATACTATCACGAATACATAGAAAGAGAAAAAGTGACTCTTTTAAAATCGTTATTATTGCCAATATATATGCGTATTTGCTCGTATTTCTGCAAATATCCGGGGAATGAAATATATTAAAGATACGGTGAACCTTTAATTCATCAATAAAAAGGGGGTTTTAATGAAAAGAGGAGCTTACTGGATTGTCTTAACCTGTCTAATTGTCACATCACTTGTTCTGGCTTCCTGTACCACATCATCAACAACACCAACACAGGCATCAACCACTACGCAAACAACGTCTATCACCACCACGACCACTACCCAAAAGGTAAACACTACAACGTCCACCACCCAGGTTGCAACATCAACCTCCACTGCGTCCACCGGTAAATGGTGGGATAAATTCGGTAAACCGCAATACGGCGGAGTCCTGACCGATTACAGTCCCGCGGACTTTGGCTTGTGGGATCCGATGAACAGCTCGTCGTTGGCAACCATCACCGGCGCCTACATGGAAGGGCTTTACGGCGATAACTGGACGCTGGATCCGTCGGTATTTGATTTCAGTATCGGTTTCCGTCCTACCGATTATGTCACCGGACTGTTAGCCGCGAGCTGGGAGTTTACTTCACCCGGTACATATGTTGTTCACTTGCGGCAGGGCGTCCATTGGCAGAATATAGCGCCGGTAAATGGACGGGAGTTCACCTCCGCTGATGTAGTTTACAATTTTGGCCGGGATTTCGGCCATGGAGCCGGTTTTACCAAACCCAGCCCGTTCTTAGCATCAAATCCACTTACAACTAGCATTACCGATGTCAGTGCCCCGGATAAATACACAGTTGTTTTTAAATTTAACACTCCCAACGTTGAATTTATTTTGGAATCCATGGAAGCCGTCGGTGAGGATCCATTTGCCGCCTCTGACGCAGTTGCGCAGTTTGGCGACCTTAACGACTGGCATCATGCCATCGGGACCGGCCCGTTTGTGATGCAAGATTACGTTCCTTCCAGCTCGGTGACCCTTGTCAAGAACCCGAATTACTGGGGATTTGATGAGCGCTATCCGCAAAACCAGCTTCCTTACATCGACAAACTGATTGTCCTGGTTATTCCGGATTCGGCCACGGCCCTAGCCGCTATCCGCACCGGTAAGATCGATGTAATGGAAGGAATTTCTCTGCAGGATTCCCAATCTATGCAAAAAACCAATCCACAAATCGTCGAACTTACCATGCCGGGCACGCAGGGAGGCACCGTTGACCCCAGGGTAGATGTGAAACCTTTTACTGACATCCGTGTCAGAGAGGCATTACAAAAAGCCGTCGATCTAACAACAATTGCCGCGACCTATTACGGCGGCACTTGTTCATCCGATCCTCAAACCCTTACCGCTTATACGTTAAAGGGTTGGGGCTTCCCGTATTCTACATGGCCGCAAGACCTGAAAAATCAGTATTCCTATGATCCTGCGGCAGCCAAGAAACTTCTCTCCGATGCCGGTTATCCGAACGGCTTTAATACTGACTGTGTGGCAGACAGTTCCGGCGACCTGAACTTGCTGCAGATCGTAAAGTCTTACTTTGCCGCGGTTGGCGTTAACATGGAAATCCGCCAGATGGACCCCGTCTCCTGGACTAACTTCGTTCGCACCGGTCACAAGCAGGACGCGCTGGCATTCCGTTCATCGGGTTCATTAGGCATGTCCTATCAGCCGTTCCGGCAGTTTATCCGTTACCAGACGGGATATGCCGCCAACTATGAACTGGTCGCAGACCCAGCTTTTGATGCATTTTATCCGCAGGCTTTAGCCGCTACCACAGTCGACCAGGTGAAATCAACACTTACGGCGGCAGACAAGTACCTGACGCAGCAGCAGTGGGTGGTATCTCTACTTAATCCCTCGAATTTTGATGTCTATCAGCCGTGGCTTAAGGGTTATGCTGGGCAATCATTTGCCATGGCAGGAGGCTCATCCGGACCAATGATGATTGGCTATTACGCATCTCGCTATTGGATTGATCAAAATCTCAAGAAGAGTATGGGTCATTAGGTTCTTCCGTAACAATTAAGCAAAGAGTTGAAAGGCAGTGAGCAAACCCGGTTATTCAAACCGTTTTCCGGCACCGGGTTTCCACTGCCTTTCTTATTTTTAGAGGGGAGATATTACATAGTATAATAAGTAAATTGACTATGTTGAATAGTTTTGATATACTTTCGATTTACTATTAATAATCGGCTTGTGAATATCTTAAAAAGCTAGAGGTAAATACAAAAATGCTCTCGGCTTGGTCCCGGTTAAACAGGATAATATTTCTAATCCCTATTCTATTATCTGTATTTTTAGGGATAGTTTCTTGTGGAACAAAAGCCGCAGCTTTCACTCCTTTAACCGTTTTATCGGTTGTCGGCGGTAATGTGCTGGTTCAAAAGCCGGGCAATACTAATTGGAGCCAGGGGAAAGAAGGAACAGTACTGGCAGCCGGGGACAAGGTCAAAACAGACACCGGCGCAACTGCTGCTATCACCTTCTTCGATGGCAGTACTATCGATTTGAACGGTGGCACAGAGATTTCTCTGGATGAACTGCTAAGTAAATCACAAACTACGCCCAAGACAATTAAAATAAGCCAGACGATCGGTGAGACGGGCAGCAATATTGTTAAATTGGTGGATCCGGCCTCACGTTACGAAATTAATACTCAATCCGGCGTGGCCGCAGTCAGGGGCAGCCAAATGGTGGTCCAGGTGGTGTCTGATGGCACTACCAGTGTTTACAACGTGGAAGGTGCTATTAGTTTCACCGCTCAAGGGCAAGAGGTGATAATTCCCGTGGGTTCGGTCAGTACTGCAAAGCCCGGCACTCCCCCCGGTGCTCCTCAACCGGGAACACCGCCCGCTATTGGTGTTGCAAATATGACCTCGGTTTCTTCACAAACAGGATGGCAGCAGACAGGATTATACCTTAATACCGGCGATAAATTTTACGTTGATTACCGGGGCGGCAGCTGGACTGTCGATTCCAATAACTACCCATATGTTGGTCCGGCTGGTTATTCTGCTGACATTGACAAGACAATAACAGCCGACTATAAGTTTGATGCTTCCGTACCTTATGGTTATTTACTGGGGAAAGTGGGTAACGGTAAAGAAATACTTATCGGTAATAAAGGGGACTCCTTTACTGCGGATATAAGTGGTTTCCTGTCCCTGAGGATTAATGACGCCGACGCTGCTTTGGGAAATAACGACGGCGCCATTACTGTTAATCTCCGTGGTCCTGCGGTAAAACCAACCGCAACAAATGTGAATAATGGCAGCAATCCGGTCGCCCTTAACGTACCTGCCGCTGGAAGCGGCGGATTTAATTACACCCAGGGGAGCTACCTCGAGGGTTTCGAGTTCACGGCAAAGAGCGCCATCAGCATCACCCACCTTGGCGCCTATGACTCCAACTATTCTCAACTGACCAATGGCGCCGAGAACTTTTCTCCCGTTCAGGTTGCGCTATATAACCTTACTACCCATACCCAGTTGGGTTTAGTCACGGTAAAGGCTTCTGATCCCCTGACCGGGGTCTTCCGTTATGCTTCTCTCGTCACGCCCATCGCGTTAAATATAAAGGACAACTACGCAGTCGTCTGGGTCTCAGGCACAAATCATTACATTGCATCACCAACCCTCACGCTGGCGGATGTAAATTCAGCGATTACTTATGTTGGTACTGTCGGCTACGGCCCGGGTGGTCTCACGCAGACTAGCAAGATGGTCGAGCCCGATTTCTTCTTCACCGAACAGAGTCACGGCATCAGTGCCCTGAATTACGATATCGGGCCGAACTTTATGTTCAAGGTGAACTGAGACATCCCTATTTTCCATGAACAACATATTGTTTATTGGTAACTCAGGCCTATGATTAAGGATTGTATTTTCACCTCACCGGCAACCACCTGCAATATGTAAGATTAGTCAGTTACCGGCGTTAAGCGGTAAGATCGCCCCTGTCCAAATTTCAAATTAGCCACAATTTATTATAGTCTGGTATAATACCTCGTAAAGTTGTGCTGATCATCAAGTGAATATTGAATTTTTGTTTTTATTTAATGCTGCACGCCAAAACCAGAGGGGACTATTTTGAAAACGATAACACAAATCAAGTATGAGCCGGCTAAAGTTGTTGGTGGTTACACCGACCGTATCCTCAGGATTAATCTCTCAACGAGCGAGATATCCGTTCAAGAACTGCCTCCGGATTTTAAAACGAAATACATTGGCGGTCGTGGTTACGCCATCAAGCTGATATGGGACGAAACAAAAAAGAAAACCAGGTACAATAGCCCGGACAATCTGCTCGTGATGGCGAACGGTCCATTGGGGAATGACCCGGGCTTCCCTGGCACCGGTAAATTTATCGTCGGGACTATCTCTCCATTAACGGATACTTTTGTCGATTCTAATGTCGGGGGACATTTTGGCCCGCTGATGAAACTGGCTGGCTTCGACGCGCTGGCAATTTCAGGAATCTCCGGCAAGGATGTCGTTATCACCATCGATGCAGACGCAAATATCATCACTATTACCGATGCCCCATTATACGGTGAAAAAATCGATATCGGCGCGCTCTTTTATGGCGAAAGATTATTGTTAAACGCCAATAATGGCACTTTTAGCGATAATTTGGCGGCGGTCGTGTCCGGGCAGGGCGCTTTGCATGCCAGATTCGGCGTTATTAACAGCCTGTTTTTTGACCGGCGGAGAAACCGCATCCGTTCCAAGCAGGCCGGCAGGGGCGGTACCGGCACTGTGATGCGTGCCAAAAACCTGCGTGGTATTGTGATTAAATCGAGTTTGCCAAAGGCTAACGGCAACAACGCCGTTAATAAGGAAATGGCAAAACAAGCCGGCGCCAAATTAAAGGAAGTAATTTCCAAATGTGATTCGGCCCAGCTCAATCTTGGCGCCTGGGGTACAACCGGACTTTCCGAATATATGGATAAATTCCATCTCTTCCCAATCAATAATTACCAGATCGGACAGAGTCCGGAATCGTCCAAGCTTTTTGCGCGGGTTTTTCTGGATAAATACTTCAGCAAAAAAATGCCCGATGGTTGCTATTACGGCTGCAACCTTGCCTGTGCCAAGAGTGTGGAAAACTTCGTTTTAACCACAGGACCTGATGCCGGTCTCAAGGTCAATATCGATGGACCTGAATACGAAACCGTGGGCGCGGTCAGCAATATGGGTATTTTCGATCCTCAATTTGTGCTGGAATACAACTGGTATTGCGACGAATATAGTCTGGATACTATATCCACGGGCGTCACCATCGGATTCTTCATGGAATGCGTGCAACACGGATATTTAACCGCGGACGATATCGGTTATGAATTAAATTTCGGCAATATCGCTGGCGCTAATCGCTTATTCCAGGAAATCGCCGCCGGTCGGGGATTTGGCAAAATTGCCGGACAGGGTGTAGCCAGAAGTAAAAAATGGATTGCCAAGAGATTTGCCGCGCGAAAAGCCGTTTCGCCGGAAACTGTAATGGCTGAGTTAGATAAATTCGGTATGGAAGCCAAAGGCCTCGAATTTTCCATGTACATTACTAGGGAATCTTTGGCCCAGCAAGCAGGATACGCCCTGGCGCTTAAAGGCCCGCAGCATGATGAAGCCTGGCTTATTTTTATCGATCAGGTGCATAAAGAATTACCGACTATCGACAATAAAGCCAACGCCTTGATCTGGTTTCCGCTTATCCGCACGTGGTTTAACGCTGCCGGTTTGTGCAAGCTCCCCTGGATCGACGTGCGTAACCCGGAGGCTGCTAATACAGCCGAGCCTTTTAAGAATTTACCCAGCGTGGCCTATTATCTCGATTATCTGAACGGTACTACAGGCAGTAATAAGGTTTTGCAGGACATACTGGATGACTCCGAGCGTCTGCAACTGCTGCAAAAAATGATCAACTTGCGTCAGGGCAAAGGGACCCGCGAGAGCGATCGGATTCCTTTAAGAGCGGTAGCTCCGGTTTATACCAATGAATACCTGACCCGCTCTGAATATTATGACAGCTGGCTAAAGAATCTGGAAGGTGGGAATCTCCCGGATTCTACTGAGCAAAAACATGAACTAATCGTTGCCAGACGGTTAGAAGCATTCCGACAGTTGTGCGATATTGTTTATAAGAAAAAAGGTTATACATCAGATGCCGTACCGAAACGCGAGACCGTGAAAAAGTTTGGCCTTCTGGATAAGCAGGCAGACAAATTACTGGTTAAATACGGCGAACAATAGCGTGGATAAAAATCTGTATATCACAATCGAGTTATTTGGCATGCACGGCATTATTGCCAATACTGATCGTATTCAAATGCCGTTTAGCGGTAAAAAAACTGTTATCGATGCCATTAATTACGTCATTAAGCAATATCCGGAAATCACCATCGATAAAGAGTCCATCTTTGTCGCTGTGAACCATGAAATTGTACCCACTACCAAATTGCTCCAGGCGAACGACACTGTCTCATTGTTACCGCATATTGGCGGCGGGTAATCAAGTATTCCCACCGTATGGAAATGGATTCCTGTCTGTCCGCTCGAATTGAGAATCCTGTTTCCATTCCTTCGAATAATTGAGGTATCGGTTAATGGCTGATCATGCTTTGGTAGGCTTTACCGGTCAAAGATAATTGATTGGTGTTGAGTGCCTGCCTGGCCGATTGGTTTTCAGACGTTGTAATCTGATTATCAATAGCCTCGTTTTGCGTACCGTTTGCCGCCGGATACGTTGGCGTTGTCTGTAATGAGTTGTAATCGACCAGCGCAAACCAGTGATAATGTCCGAAGGCGCTGACGTAATCAAAATGCTCGTCATTTGCCAGTTTATACAGCATCTGGAAAGCCTGCGCATCGAGCGGCGCCCAGAAACTGAACATATCGCGCGCTCTGATATCCGTCAGGTAATCCCCGCTTTCAGTCAATCCAACCAGAGAATTAGATTTATGGAACCAGAATTCTGACATCGTGACGCCTTTTCCCGCGGCATGCGCCATAACGGCGATCTGCATGGCGATCGGCACTTCGCCGAGCTGATTTACATTGGGCTGAAAGTTATATATGTGGGTATCCACTTTGTCCAATCCGGGGATCGCGTCCAGACCGGTGAAATAAGCCTTCCAGTCCGGCTGCCATGTTCCCGCGCCCGAACCGATCTGAATCGAACTGTGCAATCCCCGGATCCCTGCGCTTTCGAGATCAGCCGAAAATTGTCCGATCATCGCGGTATCTCTGTTCGCATTATTCAGTTCCTGTCGGAAATCGTTGACCGCATCGGTTTGCGGCTCGGTCTGTAATAACAGATAATCCGGTTTGACCTGCTGTGCCAGGATGATGTTGTGTTGACTGCGCAGCTTTTCATAAGTGGCAAAATCAAGTGATTTGTAATACCCGGTTGGATTGAAACTCGATGTGCTGCTGATGTAAAAAGACAGCAGCGGGTTTGCTTCCACGATCATTTTTAATCCCCGGCTGTGAATCGCTTGCGCGAGATTTACATAATAATCAAGCCAGTTTTGTACGGTCTGTTGCGCTTGCACGGCGGATTGCCCGTTGAAAATGTAGAAATTCGGGTCAAAGACCGGAAACCCGATCTCGACGGTGACGGCCTTTACTCCCAGGCTGACCTCTCCGTCCAGTTCTGCCGTCATCATTTGGCGTTCACTGGCAGTCAGAATACCGGGACCGGCATTGGTATCTGCCGTGATCAGTTCAGCAGCATAATTTACCGGATAGACGGTTCCATCCCATTGACTGCTGACTAATTTGTCGTCGGTGGTTACGTATCCCTCCAATTGATTGTAAAGAGATGCATATTGAGCAGGCACAGTGTGTGCAGGCGTTAGCGTGGTTTTTGTAGTCAGGCTTGCCGAAGATGGAGTTGGAGAAACCACTGAATTACTTTTAGTGGTCGAAGAAGGCGTCACAATCGTAGTTAAAGGCTGTGTAATCACAGGAGACGTTGATGATAAAATTGATGTCCCCTGTCCGCAACCCGCGAGGAGGGCGGAGAATACAAACAATATAAGCGCCCCAGCTGTTAATCTTTTCTTCTGCATATTGTTATTCGTTAATCCTTTTTAGTGTGAAATCTTCTGCAAAGGAGCCGGATAAGCGGTATCTCCGTTCGGTTTAAAGATGTAAGGCAGGCGCGGTTTCTGGGTAAAGTCAAAGGCGCTCAGCATATCGGTAGCATTTGTATCTCTTGCGGTCATCGGATTCACATCAAACCGCTCCTCGACTATTTTAAGCCAGGATTCGAAAGAATATGTATTGTGGTCGATGTAGTTTTCTTTGGCATAAGGGCTAATGACCAGGCCAGGTACCCGGATGCCGTAGCCATATTGGTCAACCTGCGGCGGAGTTACATGATCGTAAAAACCTCCCCAGTCATCCCAGCTGATAAAAATCGCGGTCGTGCTCCAGTCCGGACCTTGCATGATCGCATTTACAAGGCCGGTGACATACGCCATTCCTTCCTTTACCCCCGCCGGTGGATGTTCGCTTACCGGACTGGAAGGAATAACCCAGCTTACTTGTGGCAAATTGCCGGCGGCCGCATCTATGTAAAACTGGCTCGTACCCTGTAGACGGCTGCGTTCTGCCGGGTCATTCTGTACCTTGGGAAAAGCCGGCAGTGGATTCCACAGAGTGTATTTGTCAGGATCTTGCTGTTCCTGCGACTGCGAACCTACTACCTGGTCGTCGTCTGTATCAGGTAATGTCCCTGAAGTGACATAATATTTCCAATCGATCTTGCCGCTGGTTAACAATTCTGTAATTTCCGGAAAATTATAAGTCGAAGGCTGGGTTTGTTTATAGCCGGTGTAGCCGCCGCTCTGCGCAGCCAACATGTAAAGGTGCGCAGGTAAACTGTAAGAAGCGACGGATTCGAACATGGAGTCTTGCAGTACATATAAATGCGCGTAGTTCCAGTAATTCGGTATCTCGTGATAGTCATGGTATCCCATGACGTCCTGAGGGTTGTGTCCGGCTTTTTTACTTGGAACAAAAGGTGTGCCGTCGGCATTGGTTCCCTTATATGCTTGATTTAGAAAGCCGTCCATCTTGCCGTTATCGATATCGTTCTGGGCATTGATCCAACCATGCGGGCCGCCGAGGTTGATATCGCTTGTATCGTGGTAAGGAGTAACGGTAGTACCGTCATGCGGGTCAACAAATGATACGCCGGCAGGGATTCCGTTTGCGCCCGGATAAGTGCCGAAATAACTGTCGAAACTGCGGTTCTCCTGCATGATAAAAACAAAGTGCTGAATTTTATCCAGTCCGGAAGCCGCAGCAGATGTCGATGTTGTACTCGTCGAAGTTGAACCTGTTGGCGAAATGGACGTGGTTGAACTGGTCTGGAAAGTGGTGGTGGATAAAGCTGTTGAAGTTGTCGTGGCAGTTGTACAAGCAATAACATTCAGGCACATTACTACCACTGTCACCAACGTGAAAATTAACCTGCTGGTATTCGTTTTCATTTTCCTTCTCCTTTTATCAGATATAGCTATGTTAGTATCAACTGCCAGGCTCATTACGCCGTTTACCCGGTTTGGAATGCAATACTTGCCTTTATTTTACTACTTGTATGTGTTTCGGAAATGTACGCCTGATGTAATAGACAACGTAGAAACATTGATGTTTGTTACAATGAATAATAATAGTCAACCTGCATTAACCGCACTTATCCTACCAAACGATTGTAAAATGTATGTAATTTCCGGCGATTATTTCCGGCTGGATTAAATAGCTTAAATGGCTTGTTTCTCGCATAGGCCGATCCGGGGCAATACAGATAGCAGTAGTTTAACCGGAATACCGGTTTCATATATTACGCCGGGATAAACATTCAGTGCAACATTGGCTGATTTGCCATTCAAGTTTGTCCCGTACGGCCGTGAAAATCTGGTCAAATCTACTATTGAGTCCCAGAGATGAAACCTACGTTGTGAGCATCACCGATGGGCGGACAAGTACCAAACACAACGAAATGCTGAAATCTTACGGTCTGACCGGCACAAAAGACAGCATCGATATCGATTTTTATTGTCCATGATAACAGGTTTTGTAACCTTAATATATTCAATAAAATTGAGAGTGTTGGCCGTGGGAACGCGGCGGACCCGTTCGTCATTATCTCATATTGCCATGATATTATTTTGCTGGTTATTTCTTGTCAATATCTCGATGTTTCGTAACATGATCTGGAATTGATAAATAAAACTATTTAATTACTTGAAAGGCCAACCCATAAAATTGATCGCAAAAACAGCATGCACTATTACGGAGATCCAGAATATCCACCATAAATAGACATGAAAACGGTAAAAATGCTTATAGAAGGCATGTTGCATCAGATTTTTGGTCAATTTAAATGTTGGAATTATTCGGCATGAAAAAAGTAATAAAAATCCTGTCACAAGATTGACTAAACCAAGAACAAGAATCAATCTGGCTGCAAAGACCGAATGAAAAATATTCATTTAAACCTCCTGTATGTGCCGTAAAAGGTTTCATCGTTATTTGACCGGAAAATTGATTATTTCAACGTAATATTGCTTAATTGTGATTCATTAAAAACAGTGTCGGCGGGAACATAATTATTCTGAACAAGCAGGTAACACAATATATCAAGATAGTCCTGGTGAGATAAACTGCCGGGCGCTTCCAACGGCATATTTGTCGAAATATAGGTCAATAACCCTTGTGCCGTGTTATATTTTGTCAGGGTGGCGTGGCTGCCCATTAAGGCCGGACTGGAGCCGCCCTGTCCGTTCTGCCCATGGGAGCTTGCGCCGTATTTATCATAGATTGTTTTCCCTAAAGTTGCCATCGCGTTAAAAGTGTTTGCAAGCGTCGATGAAGCAGTGGCAGTTGATACAGTTGAGTTAATAATGGAAGAAGTCGCGGCCGTTGTTGTCTGCGATAATGCCGTTGACGAAGACGTTGAATTACATGCGCTTAAAGTGAGTAACGGTATTAATACAGCTGTCAAAAAGAAAACCCGAATTACTCCCTTTTGCATTTCAACCTCCCGATAACTTCAATGAAGGCTGGACACTATAATATAACAATGTGTCTCTTTTAACAATAACCGGTGGTGAACATGCCTCTGTCTATAGCTGTAGTTCAGCGTTCCAGAATCCATTTTTACAAGCGAAAATCTATCAAATCATTTCGTCTTGAAAAGGTTAAACAGGTCATCGCCATCCTGGAGAAAGGATTGAATTTCCTCCGGCGTGACCTTTTTTGATGAGCGGTAGTAGATTATCTTTACCCCGTCACATTCTGTACACAAACCGGGATGTTGCTCGTAATATTCGAGGACCCGCTCGTTGAATAAATTGCGGACGGATGCCTCGTCATCTCCGCGCAACTGATATCGCTTGGAAAATACGGGCGCTGTCTCAAAGTTGATGTCTTTGTTCCCGAAAACACTCCCGATCTTATCAAAAAGTCTTTCAGGACGCAGGTTGAAACGCGGCAGTTGGAGTTTATTGGATTCCATTACTAATACTGTCTGCTGAAAGGTGTGTGAGCTTTTACCGCCGCCGGTCGTGTATTTGTAATCCATGATCGTTACCGGTATTAAATTGAATTTTCCCGACAGCACGTTCGAAATCCGCCGGGAATAGCCTTGAGAAAACAGATGAAATGAGCTCAGCGAATCCATTAATGATCCATCGGCTTTTTCGGAAAATGCGAAGTTCAACGATTCCGCCAGCAATTCGAAGGCTTTTGTTCTTTGCTTGTTGAAATACCGGGTCATGACATAGGTACCGATGGCTATCAATATGATTCCGACCGCAATAATCCAGAATAACATCTATGCCGCTCCATTAACAATTATTCTTATTATGAAATTAAAATAAAATGATCGATTTGTCAACTTAAGCCGCTATTACTCAAGTAAAGTTTCTCCCCAGTCAATGGTTGACGTAATTACGATAGCAATCCGGTTTTGGGGTTTATCCCCAGATAGCGTCCATGATCTTCATTTTCATGATGCCTCTAACCGGCAGGAATGATGCCAGCAAAGACACGCTTATTACGATCACTGTCATGCGTAAAATATCCGCCGGACCGATCACGAGGTAAACTGCTCCGAACGGGAAATAGAAGGGGTATCTGGTTTCCAGCGGGGCTACAACAAAAGCGAAAAGTAAAATTGCCAGGACGATTGCGGTCACAGAATAAAAAACGGCACGCATCAGGTAAGATAGTGTAATTGAGCCGGGTGTGATCCCGATGGCGCGTTGTACGCCGATCTGCCGTTTCCTATTTACCACATCTATGTAAGTCACGATGAAGACCGTAATACCCGCAATCAACAGGTTGATGACATTCAATATTACATTAATGATATTGAAGCTGTCGGTTAAACTGCGCACGATGCCGGCATAATCTTCCCATTTCAGGATCTTAAAACCGCTTTGAATGCCGTTGATTTTGTTGATTACATCCGGTATATCACTGTCCGATTTTACTTTGACATGGATCGACGAGGCAGCATTTTTGGTTAGCGGGTTGATCTTTTCCATTTCAGTCTGCGTAACGAATGCTTCAATATCCGTCTGCAGAAATTCTGTGTAGAATATCCCCTTGACCGTATAACTTTTCTGTAAGCCGTCGCCATAGATTACGTTCACGACATCTCCGGCACGCACGGTCAATAACGAACGGGCATACAGATCCAGGTTCGGTTTACTGGCTCCGGCCAGTTGCACACCTAATATGATCTGATCGGTATCGCCGGGTGAAAGATAAGTACCTTCGATCATCGATTTATTGATCGTAAAGACCTGATTTTCCATGTCCGGTTGCACACTGTAGACATCGGCGTCAGTACGCTGTGTTCCGAAGACGAATTGTGCGCCTATAACATTAATCGGTGCGGCGCCTGCCACCCCATCGATGGCATCAATTTTATTGATCAGGCTGTCAACATTACTTAAGAGCGGTTGCGCTGTGCTGGATTCCACGATGATATCGCTGCTGTACGTATTTCTTAGCTGGCTGTTGGCACCTGATATCAGACCCTGTAATAGTCCGGGGATAAAAAGTGAATTCAACGAAATGATCGTCAGTATAATGATAATGAGCAATATCACTCCGATATTGCCGCGTTTGATTGACGCCCCTGCAAGTAGACCGGCAACCCTGAGTGATTTGATCATTGGATTGCCTCTCCCTCGACGATTTTGCCGTCGCTCAGAGTGATGATTGTATCCGCGTATTTTTTATCTCCGGGGTCATGGGAAACAAAAACAACCGTTACTTTTAATTCCCGGTTTAATCTGACCAGTGTTTCCATCACCAGCGTACTGGATAATGTATCGAGGTTGGCGCACGGTTCATCCGCCAGCAACACCTTGGGATTATTTATCAGCGCGCGTGCGATCGCCACCCGCTGTTGTTCTCCGCCGGAAAGTTCCTTCGGGTGGTGGTTAATCCGGTGCCCCAACCCAACCAGTTCCAGTAATTCGCGGGCGCGGCTTTTGTATGTACCGGCCCCATTCAGCATCATACCGGGCAGGTAAACGTTCTGCAGTGTGGTCAGCTCGCCCAGCAGCGCGTATTCCTGAAAAACGTAGCCCAGATAGCCCAGTCTGAGCTTCGCGCGCTCACCTTCGGGCAACTTCGTAACATCTTTACCATCAAAAACAATCTTGCCCGCTGTCGGCTGGTCGATTAGTCCCATTTGCCGCAGGAGCGTTGATTTCCCCGAACCGCTGCGTCCCATGATAGATACTAAAGCAGCATCCGGGATCACAAAAGTAACCGCGTCCAGTGCGGTCACCCTGACTTTGCCGATATTGTATATCTTCGATAATTCGTGAATTTCGTACATTCTGGTTTTGTGCAAATAACTCCTATAAGAATTCTACCATGTCACATATATCCAAACCAAACGGGGCGAATGTACTTTAATGTCGAAACAGCAATTATTTTGACTCGCTGTAAATTCATCATTATAATCAGATTAATATGGAACCGATTTTGGAAGAAATAATAATCTCATCAGGCGAAGCAAAGACAAAAATAGTCCCCGCACGCGGCGGTATTGTCACCTCTTTTACTGTTCAGGACAAGGAGATTCTTTATCTGGATCGGGAAACCTTCATTGATATCAATAAAAATGTGCGCGGTGGAATTCCATTGCTTTTCCCCAACGCCGGTCCTTTAAAAAGCGGTATTTTTAATCTGCCTCAGCATGGCTTTGCCCGCAGGATGCCCTGGAATGTTGTCGGACAAAAGACCAATTCACTGACCTTGCGACTTTTAGCAAATGCTGCCACCAGGGAAATGTATCCCTTTGATTTTGATCTGACTTTGCATGTGGAAGTCCAAAGAAATAGATTGACACAAATTATGACTGTAAAAAATATGGGCACTAAACCGATGCCGACTGCTTACGGGACTCACCCGTATTTCGCAATTCCACAGGCCGACAAATCGAGGCTGATAACCAATATCACAGGTTTTTACCCGGATGCAATAAATTGGTGGGATGACTTTGATCAATCCTTTATTAATCCTGGTATGCTCAAAGTGAAAATGCCTGGGCAAACAATTGTTATTGAAAGCGATCCGGATATTTTCAGGTTTGCCCGGATCTGGCACCAGCCGGGCAAGAACTTCATCTGTTTTGAACCCTGGACTCGTGACAACTTTGCCCTCGATGATCCCGAACAAAGTCTGTGGATAAAACCGGATGAATCGGTAAATTTATCCACGGCAATGGCTGTTGAACCTGCGAAATAATGCCTGACATTCACAAAGTTGTCGTAGAAAAAGCTTACGCGTTTTGCCAAATATTGAGAGATTGGCTGTAAATGATGGTTTGACAATGTACCGACCTGATGCTACACTTTGTGTAAATTTAAAAATCATATATTAACGTTCAACTGCGGCCATTCCGGATTCTTCATTCTGAAACATCCCGCTTTCTGGTAACGTTTACTAAATATAAGGAGACTAATATGAATCTTAAGGAAATGGAAGAAAAGATTAAAAGGCTTGAGGCGAAAGTCCGGGAACTTGAGGATATCGAACAGATAAAAATTGTCCAAAAATCATATGGCTATTACATGGATAATTTAATGTACGATGACGCAGCCGACCTATTCACCGATGACTGTCATGCTTTCCATATTCAAGGACGGGAAGCGCTCAAAGCATCCTTTAATACCTTTACGACGCCGCGGTTTGAAGGCACTAAAAAGCTGTTCCTCAAACAACAATTAATGGGGGTTATCCATGTCGACAAGGAAGGCAAAACCGCGAAAGGCCGCTGGAATATGCTTTGTTTGAAAACCGATTACGTCGGTGATGACCTCGAATCGATTATTTCGCACGGGGTATACGAGTGTATATACAGAAAAGAAGAGGGTATCTGGAAGATCAGCAATCTCGTTTTTAATAGCAGCTTCCAGACTACATTGGAAGATGGTTGGGCAAAGAAACCCGTGATCTATCCGAAGTCACCCGGTGATGTTGCTACCACCTGGGCTTCAGGATATAAAATGCCTCTGCATTATAAGAATCCTGTCACTGGGAAATAATTTTCCGCACAACTTGGTCAATTTGTGAAAAAGCCGCAATGGCTATCCGCTGCGGCTTTTTTTATTCATGCCGCCGGTTATTGAGCCGGCTGCTGCACGATGAAGCTGCCGTTCATTGCAGCCGGGTGAATGTCACACCGGAAGAAATAAGTGCCGGATGTAGTTGGTGCCCTGAAAGTATAAGTAAATGTAGCGGGACCGTTGACCGCCTTCCCCTGGAATACCGCTGGCAGCGTTGCGCTGGAATTATTATAAACCGAGAAGGTGTGGGGAAGTGCATCCTTATTGTTAAAATTGATTGTCACATCGGCGCCAGCAGGCACGCTGATGGACGATTTATCAAATGTCATATTCTGGGCAACGAGGTCAATAGACACGGAAGTGCCTCCTGAAGCGCTGGTAGTGGTCGCCAGAGTGGTAGATGTTTTAGTACAAGCGTTTGATACCAGGAGTAAACCTGTGATAGTAACTGCTGCCAGTGTTTTACTGAATATAGAGTTCATTTTCATCTGTTAAAATACCCTCCAGGCGAATAGTTTACATAACATTTTGTCACATTATTTTTTAATCGTTTGTCATCAGAAAAGTGAGAACCGGAAAATAATATGCTTGAACAAGCAAATGGACTTCATCGTTAAATATTGACTTTGATGCTGGCTCCTTCCACCTTGATTTCAAATTTTAGTTCATCTTTCGCTGCCGGGCCGCCCGCGAGTTTGCCGGTTGTCACATCAAATTTAGAGCCGTGACGGGGGCACCTTACGATTTTTCCATTCAGCACACCTTTCGAAAGATCGCCTCCGGCATGCGTGCATTTTCCGCCGATCGCGTAATATTTCCCATCGACATTCGTTATCAGAATATCTTTGCCGCCGAGCATAACCCCTTTCATTTTCCCGTTCGTGATTTCACTGGTTTTAGCGACTTCGATAAAACTCATTCTTTGCCTCCTTGGTTTAGCTAATTTTAATAATATTTAAGAAATATATATAAGTTATATAATTCCGGCGCAAGATATAACAAAAGTATGAAATCCATGGACAATTGGCTGTTCTTTATTCCTTTTTAAGGAAAAGGTCTCGTTTTCCTGATCTCCATTGGAGAGATTAAGAGAGGACTAATATTTGTATTTGTTTAGCTATGATTTCGTACCTGGAAATTCGGATTTGTAAATGAAATGTCATATATTTGTAATGCGCGCATCGCAAATTTTATGACTTTTACACGCTGATGTCTGCATAATGTTTGAAAAGAGGAGGATAAGCATGAAAACAGATGCAATTATTCAAAATAATGTAATTTCAGAATTAAAATGGGAGCCCAGTGTCGATGCCTCAAAGATTGGAGTTTCGGTACGGGATGGGGTCGTGACTTTGAGCGGATATGTTGATACATTTATCGAAAAATTGTCGGCCGAACGTGCAGCTAGACGGGTATCCGGGGTAGAAGCAATCGCCGAAGAAATCAAGATTAATTTACCGCAAACATACGAGCGGGACGATGCTGATATCGCCGAAGCTGCGAAAAACTCTCTGGAATGGAATGTACAGGTACCCCATGATCAAATACAGGTGCAGGTTGAAAACGGTAGAGTGATTCTTACCGGTGAAGTGGAAAAAGCCTACCAGAAAGAAGCCGCACATAATGCCGTCTGCTGTTTGATGGGTGTCAAGGGCGTAACCAATCAGATTTCCATCTCACCGTCTATCGGCCCGGTGGGTATTAAGACAAAGATTAAAAATGCCATGAAGCGGCATTCCGCGATCGATGCCCGGGACATCATTGTCGAGACAACAGGCAGTAAAGTAACACTCAGTGGCAGCGTGCATTCCTGGATCGATAAACAGGAAGCCGGTTCTGCTGCCTGGGCTGCGCCGGGAGTGACCGACGTCGAAAATAACATTGTGGTATTGCCCGCGTCCGAGATTCACGGCGTACCGGCTGATTAATCCGGATGTGTTTAAATATAAAAATGGGACTGATTCAGTCCCATTTTTGCGTTATATTTACCTTCAATTTTCTTTACTTTGTAAGGAAATCAAGGAAGACATACTCAAATTGTGCTCGCAAAGCCTTCGTTCTCCCTCCACTTCAAACCTTAAATATGAACTACAATGCCTTCCCTTTTCTGACCGGTTTGGTTTCTTTAAAACCCGGTGGCGGTTTTATCATCATGATCGGAATATCGGTGGCGCGGAAAACCTTGACCGCCGCATTCCCCACGTCCCACCGCCGCAGCGACCGCTTGCCTTTGCTGGCCATTACGATCAGGTCGGCATTTTCTTCTGCGGCAAAATGCGGGATTTCTTCCTCGATTTTACCGATCAGTACCGCGATCGTGGCATGCACCCCATCTTTCTCTAATTGCTCCGCGATATGTGATAAATAGTTATATCCGGTTTTCGCCATTTTGCCAATGGTCACCGGTAAATCACGCATTGGGTCCGGTCCGATTTCTCCTCCGCTAAAGCCCATTGGCGTGCCGTAATAAAGAATGCTCTTTGAAAATTTTCCCGGTAATTGTTCTGCGCGTTCTCCTTGCGGAGTTTTCACGCGAACAGCTTCGGTGACGGTGACCAGAATAACCTGTGGCACTGCGCAACCCATCGCAATTTTTTCCACATGCGGCAAAACGGTCTCAGCCAGTTTTGACCCGTCTAAAGGCACAATTATCTTGTTATATTCCATCCTTTATCTCCTTCATTTCTCTTTCATCGTCTTATTTTATTTTGTTACCGGTTGAGTTTTCTGTTTTTTACTCTTTTTGGTATCGTCCAGGCGGCAGCCTGGCGGCGCGATAACGAGCACCGGCACGGTAGAATGGTGGGAAACCTTGTCTGCAACATTGCCGAAGAGCCAGCGTGTAACACCGGATCGGCCGTGAGTGGTCATGATGATCAGGTCAACGCCGCTTTTTTCCGCGTATTTCAGGATTTCATCTGCCGCGTTGCCGAACGCCAACATGGATTGGGCATTGATGCCCGTTTCGTTGATAAATTCCTGGGTGACTGCTTTGATATAGGTATCTGCTTCCTGCTGGATCTGTTCCAATAAGTTGGAATACATAACAGAACTGGCTGAAAGTGCATCTGCTCCCAGGTAAGTGGGTTCAACTACACGGAAGAGAATTACTTCCGGCACGTTGCAGCCTAGCGCAATTGCTTTAACATGTTTCAGACCGCACTCCGCCAGTTTCGAACCATCCAGCGGCACCAGTATTTTTTTATACATTAAAACCATCCTTTGTGCTATTCTTAAGGTTTTTGTTTATTTTTTTTGCTTGATTCTGTGCCTTTGATGAGTCTGGATATTTTTCTACCGCAATCTGGACATATACCCTGTACGGCATGTTTCAGGTTTTTCAAAACTACATGACGCGGCTTTTTAATTGCTTTCATTTCGTTACAGTACAAACAATATCCCAGTTCCGGTTCAGGCTTCGTTTCCGCAGCTTTAGTTACCGGGTGTGCGGCGATACTTAACGGTTTTACTTCTTTATGGTTGGTTGACAGTTCGTCCAGGAAATTGTTTAGTTTCGTCGAAGCTACACAGACAACCATGTCAGCCCCGCCGTAGTAAACAAAGAGGCGGTCTTTTATCACCACCGCTCCGCATGGATAGACTACCCCGGCTTTCCAACCGTCATTCTCGTAGGATACCACTGGTTCCAGGATGGGTTTTTTCGTACGGGCCAGAACTTTAGTAGGGTCTTTCAGATCAAGCAGCATTGCCCCGATTTTATAGCGTGATTCGTCACAACTGCCTACGGCCTGATAGATTAGCAACCAGCCGTCCTTTGTTTTTAATGGAGGCGGGCCGCATCCCACTTTCAGACTGTCCCAATCTGAGCTTAAGGCTCTCGTCGGGATTTTGAATTGACCTTCCAGCCATCTGGTTTTGCCATCAAAATCAAGATCGTCCACTAAATCGATTAAAATATTGGGAAAAACCCGGTGGAAAATCACGTATTTACCGTTAATTTTTTCCGGCAGGATACAGGCATTCTTATCCACAATATACGGTGGAGAGATCAACACCGGTTTTTTCCAGTACCAGCGCCGTGCAAGGAAGTCATCAAGGTTGATTGAGCTCAAAGCTACCCGCGGGGGGCTGTGCCCGTCATAAGCCACGTAGGTCATATAGACTTGCTTTCCGATCCTGGTCAAGCGCGGGTCTTCGCACCCTCCGAAGCCGCCGCCCCCGGAAATATACGTACTTGTCATTCCGGCTGTATAAGGTTGGAAAGGCGTCACTCCCTCGAAAGGTTCACGGGGGACGTATGCCGGTTTATCGAAGCGTTCATCGATGTGTAGTCCGTCAGTACTGGAGGCATAACCCAAAACAGAAACATCCGTTTCTCCGATCGCCCGGTACAGAATGTGTACTTTACCGCCCTCATAAATCGCGGCGGGATTGAAAACCGCCTTTGTCTCCCAGAGATGAGCTGGATCAGGTTTTAATATCGGATTATTATCAAACCTTTCCAGTGTGAGCTGCAAATTGGAAATCTGCTTTTCCTTGGTATCTTTTCTCACGGCCATGTTTTTGTACCCTCTATTCACATTTTCCGCGGATGGAAAAAAGTCTGTTTGGTCTGCTAATTAATTTTATTATTTACCAGTTTGGCAGTGATGGTAGCCACGTGCCGTCCCTGAAATCTGGCCATTGCCAGTTCATTCTCACTCGGCATTCGACTCCCGGAAACACCGGATATGCTGGTGCTGCCGTAGGGAGAACCCCCGGTAATTTCGCTCATTGTCGTCTGGCGAATTTCTGAATAAGGTAAACCGACGATGATCATTCCTAAGTGCAGCAGCGTGATATAGAAAGTAATTAGAGTGCTTTCCTGTCCGCCGTGCTGGGTGGACGACGAAGTGAATGCGCTGCCCACTTTACCGACAAAATTGTTCTGCGCCCATAAATTGCATGTTTGGTCTAAAAAATATCGCATTTCTACACACATATTTCCAAAACGCGTCGGTGTGCCGAAAATAATTGCATCCGCTTTGGCCATATCTGCCGGTTGCGCAAAAGCAATTTGCGCAAAAATCTCCCTGGCCTTCCTGTCGCCGCATTTCTCCAATGTTTCTCTGGGAAGTAGTTCCGGAACCTGCAGTACTTCTACCTCAGCGCCGTGAACCTCTCCCGCACCTTCTGCCACAGCCTGTGCCAGTCTGTAGGTGTGGCCGTGCGCGCTGTAAAATATCACTTTTACTCTCATCGCTTCGTTTCCTCACTTTTCTTCAGTTGGCAAGGAAACTGAATCAAGCGATAATCCTTGGTTGATTCCCTTTTTCAAATTGCCTGTCAGTACGATAATCATTGATAAATACCTTCCCAAGCGATTCCGTAGGGTTGGAATCGGGCGCGATTTTACAACCGCGGGCGATAGCCGTGTGCGAAGAAATCGCAGCATTTTTACCGACTAAAGTGCATTCCGCCATTCCATTTCGGTCGCTGCCAAAACCGACATAACAGAAATTACCGATATTCACATTTTCATCTGCTATGCAGGAATCGACTACGCTGTGCAAACCAACCGAAACGTTTGACATCAGAATGGAATTTTTTACCACTGCCTGTTCATCGACATACACACCCGGTGAAAGAACGGAGTTTTCTACCCGTCCTTTGATAACGCACCCGGCCCCGACAATGCTGTTTCGGACATTATCGCCCGATATATCTTTTATCGGTGAATTACTTGAACACGTGAGGATAGGCCAGTTCCCTCCTAATGTGAACGGTGGATTGTTGCTTGCCATCTCCAGACTGGTTGCATAATAAGTATCAATTGTCCCCACATCCCGCCAGAACCCTTCGTATTTGTAAGCATAAACATTGTCGTTTCCCACCATACCTGGGATAACGGAATAACCGAAATCATGCAGGGAATCAGCCTCTGCCGCATCTTCTAGCAAACGTTGTATGAGGATATCTTTATTAAAGATATATATCCCCATCGACACCATATTGCTGCGCGGTACATCCGGTTTTTCAATGTATTCCACAACATAGCCGTCATCACGCAGCGTCATCGTACCAAACCGGTGCGCTTCTTCAATCGGCACCGGCACTACCCCGACAGTAACATCCGCCTTCGCTTTTTCGTGGAAAGCCAGCATCTTGCGGTAATCCATTTTATAAACATGGTCGCTGGGCATGATCAATATTCTATCAGCGGCAATTTCCCTTAAATAATCCAGATTTTGGTACATAGCGTTAGCCGTGCCGGTATAGGTGCCGTCGTTCTCCGGTGCCAGCATCTTTACATTGCTTTTCGAGGTATTTTCATTTTGCCATTGCTGTATATAATCGGTTAACTGCTCACGCTTATAATCTACCAATAGCGCAATATCACGTACTTGAGAATGAATACAATTACTTAAATTGAAATCGATAAAGCGGTATTTTCCTGCGAAAGACAGCGCCGGTTTCGGTCTGACCTGACAAAAAATATCCATGCGCGTGCCTTTCCCACCGGCTAGAATCGTAGCTGCCAACCTGTTCATCTTAAACCTCCTGATTGCTGTTCAAAAATAATCTGTGAATACTGCCGAATTTTTACCTTGCAATTATTTTCTTTTTTAAGATTTAACAAACCGAAACAATTATAGTGTCATATACAAACGGCACGGTTCGTTCGAACCACAATCGTGATATACATGACTACCATACTGCGTAAATTTTCGGGTTTGATTTAACGCTCCCTTGGTGAACCAGACTGTTTCGAATGCTTTACACGCAGGGCAAAATACCATCACTTCTTTAGATAGACGATTATCTTCTGCAACAATTGCATTTGGAACCAGGTGGTTTTCCATGACGGACATAGACATTAGCTTTACCTCTCAATATTATTGACAATCAAAATACTAATTGAAAAACAATCAAGAAGTTATAAAATGCGCGGTGAATATATAACGAAAATATGGCATTTTAACGGGAATAATTTTTAAAAATGTAATAAGAATGTAATCAGTTTGGGTGGAATGATATAACTATTTAAGATGAGGTACTGCATAATAATGTCACACAATCTTACATACTTTCTAAGGTAAAAGGGGGTAACATGCAGACTGCCGTTTCGGTGCACTTTGTAAGTACGAATGTCAGTAAATGCTTGTGTTTCCGCTGTCCGGTTCAAACATCCAGCCAGTGTGTGAGCAACAAGGTAATGGAAATCAAAGAAGCTTTAAGTAAGCACCCCCTTGTACATGAGGATATCCCTGGAGTGTATTGCGGGGCCGGCGTGGCGACCTGTTCTGATATTAAACCGGAGTATGAGTGTATGTGTGGAAAGTGTGTTATTTTCCCCGAATACAAACTTTTTAATTTTCAGCCGATGGGGCATTACTGCCGGGATGGTAGCGCAAAATAATATTGATAATCGAAAATTTTGATTTGATTACCGGATCAAAAGACACCATGACAGAATAATTTGGAGGGACACGTGTTAAGAATTGCGACTAAAACGAAATTGACTCCTGAAGAAGTGATCAAAAAGGCAATCAAGTTCTTTGGACCGGATGGATATAAGCTCAAGATAACAAATACAACGGAAACAACCGCTGCTTTTGAAGGAGGCGGCGGGTCAATTGAAATATCAGCCTGTAACGACGATAGTAAAACTACTGTCGATTTTCTTTCACGGGAGTGGGATTTTCAGGTTAAAGAATTTATCAGAATGATACGGTAATTACATGCAACCAAAATGTAAACGGGAGGAATATTAATGGCAGATTTTTCTGAAGTAATGAAAGCCGGCGATCTGACGGATGGTATGATGAAAAGGGTTGTATTGGGTGAACAAGATATCATCATCGCGCGGGTTGAAGGAAAATTTTATGCGGCGCAGGGACGTTGCCCTCATATGCGCGCCTATTTGTCTCGCGGAAAATTAAATGGAACCGTAGTAACCTGTCCCCTGCACGGCTCGCGTTTTGATCTGAAGACCGGCAAGGTTGTACGGTGGGTCACCGGAAAAGGAATTATGTCGATGATGGGCAGGCTGATGTCCATGCTGGGAGTCGCGGCAAAATCAGAAAAACCGCTTGCAATCTACGAACTCAAAATTGACGGTGAAAGGGTAATGGTCAAAATTCCCTGATAAGTGGCACATTCCTGCGTGCCTGTGTTTTTCGTGTCAGGTTATTTGTTTTTATATTACTATTTATTTTATAATTCGCTTATTTGTTAAATATATACCCGGTTTTCGGCACCGTGCTGATGATTGTCGGTTTAGAAGGATCGACTTCGATTTTTTGCCGTAAACGGCTCACCCAGGTTCTTAATATTTGTACATCGTCACGGTATTCCGGCCCCCAGACTCTGGCTAAAAGATCATAATAAACCATTAGATGACCTGCATTGCCGGCCATTTCATTAAGTAATAACCACTCGATTCTGGTAAGTTTCTCTTCTTTTCCGCGCACGAATATGCGGCGTTCATCGAAATTGATAGTTAATCCGTGCACGTTAAGTTCTTTGGGAGCAGTTTTCCGTTCCGGTGAGTTTAGCCGCCTTCTGATTGCCTCAATTCTGGCCACCAGTTCATCGGGATTAAAAGGTTTGGGCAGATAATCATCCGCGCCTAATCCCAAGCCTTTTATTCTATCGGAATCGTCACCTCTGGCGCTGAGCATGATGACCGGCACAGAGGAAAATGCACGTAATTCTTTTAATGTCTGAAAACCGTCCATTTTCGGCATAATGACATCCATTACCACCAGGTCCGGTTCCTGTCCCTGCACCTGTTCGATGGCATCCACGCCGTTATTGGCTAGAAACACTTCATAATTTAATAATTTAAGCTTTGTCTTGAGAAAATTCAGGATCCGTTCCTCGTCATCAACCAATAATATTGAAAATCTTTTCATTCTTTCGCCTCTACTCAGGTTTTTTACGATTTAGCGCGGTAACTGCCCAAACCGGATAAGGGTAATGTAAACTGGAAAGTGGAACCCTCTCCCGGTTGTGATTCCACCCACATCCGCCCGCCGTGCGCTTCCACCAGACGGCGGCACACGATTAGTCCTAATCCGGTTCCGGTAGCTTTGATGTTCGGCTGTTCCAACCGCTGAAAAGGCTCGAAAAGTTTTCCCTGCAGTTCTGCAGGAATACCGATACCCATGTCTTTGACACCGATAAGCACTTCACCGCCATTTAGTCGTGTGAATACTTCGATCTTCGTACCCGGATCGGAATATTTGGCGGCATTATCCAGTAGATTGTGTATTATCCGCTGGATTCTCACACGGTCTGCAGTGATAACGATCGAATCGTCGCAATCAATAATGAATTGATGCGTTTTTGTTTGCTCTGTCATTCTACCGATCGTGGCTTCGATGGCATCGCGGATATTAACCGGCTCTTCGGTAATCTGCAAGCGATTCGCCTGCGCGCGCGCCAGTTCCAGCAGATTAGCCAGGATATCTGAGAGATTTTCTGCTTCAAAATATGCATCGCCGATGAGCTGTTTGATTTCCCGCCGGGATATTTTATCCCCTTCGGTCATAACGGTGCTCAAGGCTCCCAGGATGACCGTTAACGGGGTGCGCAGCTCATGCGAGACCAGCCCGATGAACTCGTCTTTCAGTTGATTCACTTTTTTCAATGAGCGCAATTCATCTTCGCGTTCCCGTAATGCCGTGGATGCCTTTTCGCTCTTTATTCGCATCGACGTTTCGTACAATTCACGCTCGATCGCAGGTCCCAGTCTGATCAGATTATCCTTCATAATATAATCGGATGCCCCGGCTTTCATGGCTGTTACTGCCGTCTCATCACTGATTTTACCGGACATAATGATCACCGGTACATCCAGTTCTTTGCTCCGGATCATCTTTAGAGCCTCAAGCCCACTGAATTGCGGCATGACAAAGTCAGCAATAATAATGTCCCACGATTGTTTTTCCAGAGCCGAAATTAAATCAGCTGCAGCGTAAACACGTTCGTAAGTCGGATCGTACCCGCTGCGTTTCAGTTCCCGCAAGAGTAACAGCGCGTCGTTTTCCGAGTCTTCTATGATAAGCACTCGCAGTGGCTTAGCCATCTATTTTCCTGGTATCGTTCGGCGGTGCTTCATTCAGTACGAGCCAGTATAATCCCAATTGCCGTACTGCATCTGCGAACTGGTTGAAATTTACCGGTTTACGGATGTAGCTGTTCGCACCCAGCGCGTAACCGTTAATCAGATCTTTTTCCTCTTTGGATGACGTGAGAATAACCACAGGAAGCAGTCTCGTGCGGCTGTCTTCCCGGATTTTCTTTAATACCTCCAAACCACCTATTTTCGGTAATTTCAGGTCTAACAGGATTACCTCCGGCATGATTGTTAAATCTCGGCCTGCATAGTTACCTTTACCGAAAAGATAATCTAACGCTTCGACCCCGTCTCTTGCTACTACCAGCCTGTTGAGAATGTGTGATTTCTTCAGCGCGCGTTCTGTTAACAAGACATCGTCAGGATTGTCTTCTACCAACAGGATTATTTTGTCTTCCAAATTCAGCTCCTTTCAAGTAACCGGTTTTAAAATTTCAGTATTGAGTAATATATCTTCATTACGCATTATTCAATATTTCAAACAGTGATAATTATTGCTATTCTAGCTCACTTGTCAACCAAAATACAATTGATTAGTGAAACATTAACAAGATAATGCTCTATCGCTGTTTATGGAGAGGGGGTCAGGGTGTGAGTTTTTTCCCTCTTATCCCAGCGTAAAATAGAAAGTTGCGCCCTCCCCTACTTTACCCTCTGCCCGGGCAACGCCCCCGTGACGGTGAATGACCCGTTGTACGGACGCTAGTCCGATGCCGGTGCCGGGAAACTCCCCTACAGTATGCAGCCGCTGGAATGGATTAAACATCTTATCCGCGTACTTCATGTCAAAACCGGCGCCGTTATCGCGCACAAAATAGGTTGTATTCCCATCATCGTCGACAGCGCCGAATTCGATATGTGCAACGGGCACTTTGCCGGTAAATTTCCAGGCATTTTCCAGCAGGTTATACAAGGCTATCCGCAATAATTTCCCATCTCCGCGCCCGATCAAGCCGGGAGTAATATTGAATTCTACCTGCCGCTGCGGCTGGAGTTTTTTCAATTCTGCGGCAATTGATAGGGCCATATCGCTCAGATTAACGTTGTCCACCAGCATTTCCACCCTGGTCAGACGGGACAGTTGCAGCAGATCATCGATCAGTTGGGCCATCAGTTCCGCGGAATTCTGAATGCGCCGCAGGTAGTCCTTGCATTCATCGTTCAATATATCTTTACAATCTTCCAGCAGAGCCTGGCTGAAACCCTCCATGCTGCGCAAAGGAGCGCGTAAGTCATGGGAAACGGAATAAGCAAAGGCTTCCAGTTCTTTATTGGATGCTTCCAGCTCGGTGGAGTGGTGCTTTAGCTCTACGTTCAATTGTTTGATATTTTCTTCGGCTTTTTTACGTTCGGTAATATCCCGGATGTTACACTGAATGATTTTCCGGTGGTCCACTTCGTAGAGATTGCTGACAAACTCCACTTTTCTCTCCAAACCGTCAGCATTTCGCAACGGCAGGTCTTCGTAACGGATATATTTCTTCTTTTGTAATTCAGTAAAATTATCTTTATTGGATACGATATCCTTAAAATATCCCAATTCCCATAAGTTCTTCCCGATAAATTCTTTATAAGACAAACCGAGCATTTCTTCTAAAAATGGATTTACATCGATAATTTGCCCGGTTTCACCGTCGAGCAGTAATATTCCGTCCTTTGCAGCCTCAAAAAGACGTCGATATTTTGTTTCGGAAATTTTCATTGCTTCGTCCGCCTGTTTGCGCTCGGTGATGTCCTGTCCTTGCGCAATTGTGGCAATAATTTTCCTGCCGTCATTATCATAAACATTGGCGGAGTTCCACAGAACTGTACGCACTTCTCCATCAACTCGGAGTATCGGTATTTCTACCACTTCCCATCGTTCGCCTGAAAGAGTCATGCGGATCAGTTGCATCGATTCGGTTTTCTTGTCCTCCGGGAAGAGAATATCCAGATTCAGCCCGATCACTTCGTGCGATTGGTAACCTGTGAGACGTTCAAACGCCGGGTTGAACCTGGAAATGCGGAAGTGCGGATCCCACACAATGATCGGGGCGTTGGCGTAGTCCAGCAGGTTGTTTAGATAGTTACTGGTTTCCCGCAATAATTCTTCCGCCTGTTCCCGATCTGTAATATCGATGGTTGTCCAGTTGATATGCGTTTGTCCGTTTAACATGATCTTTTCTGCTGATGTCAGTGCCTTGATTTCATTGCCGGTTTTTGTGCGTGCAGTAACTTCATAGTTCACGACTTTACCTTGCTGTTCCAGCCTGCGTATGATTTCCACGCGGTTTTCCGGATTATCGTAAATATTCAATTCAGCAGCTTTTTGTCCGATTATTTCTTCCCGTTTGTATCCGAACAGATGCAGAAAACTATTATTTACATCCACAAATTTCCCGTCGCTGACACGCGAAATGGATAAAGCGACCGGACTGGAGTGGAAAGCGTTGGAAAACCGCTCTTCACTGGCTTTCAGTTCCGCTTCTGCTTTCTTACGTTCGGTAATATCTCTCGCAAACACAACAAGTTGACCGTTACCGATATCTGAGTATTTAGCGCTGATCTCGATGTCCAGTATTGTGCCGTCCTTGCGTTTATGCTTTGTTTCGAAGCGGTCTCCTCCCTGTTGAAAGACTTTTAAAATGTGTTCTTTTGTTTCATCTTGTTTTTCCGCAGCCTCGATGTCAGATATCCTCATCGTCAGTAGCTCTTCGCGTGTGTAACCGATCGTTTGACAATATACATCATTGACAAAAAGAAACCGGCCGGAAATATCGTTGGTCCACAATCCGTCCATGGCTGTCACTATGATTGACCGGCTGCGTTCTTCGCTGGCTTTTAGATCAGCTTCAGCTTGCTTTTTGCGCATTGCCACGGATATCTGGTCTGCTACTATTTCGATCATACTGAGCTCGTCATAGTTAAAACTGGTGCGTGACCTCGTGCCGAAGGAAATCGTACCGATCGTCTTATTTTCGTTCCGTAGCGGGTAAGAAGCATATGCCTGAATGCCGTAAGACCGCACCAGCGCTGCCCGTTCGTCGCCATTCTTTTGGACATTCACCGAAATGATCGGTTGATTATCGCGGGCGACGCAGCCGCAAATAGCCGCGCCAAAATCCAGCCACTCGATTTCTTTGGCTGCTTCCGGCGGAATACCGGCATAACCGTTCAACTTGAGCCGGCCGCT